>Ga0179593_1574831_pt1 | contig 17885 bp, 18 predicted proteins | sample CZODoug2_1_08_16_FD_185931 | JGI IMG/M metagenome (GOLD analysis project Ga0179593, IMG submission 185931) | Vadose zone soil fungal communities from Angelo Coast Range Reserve, California, USA - CZODoug2_1_08_16fungal (PacBio error correction) | ecosystem: Environmental > Terrestrial > Soil >... | reverse complement strand
AGTCGCCGCTCAGAAGTCCTTCCCTCCCCGATCTTCGCCAGATCTCTTTCACCCCTTTGCGCGAGTCTCAGCCACACAACCCCACCCGCCAAGCCAAAAACCTGACTGTCCCCAGTTCTACTTGCGCCCGGACACGGTCCGGCTCCTCGACAGAAGCCTTTTTTCGATCTGTCTGGATCCTCTGTTCCGTACGTTTCTGTTGACGAGATTTTCAGAGACGGCGATTTTCTTCTTGGTCACAACGCCTAGAGTGCTCCCGCGATGTGTATTTGTCTCTGCAGCGTAACATTCCAGGTATCCACGCTGTTTTCTGCCTTCACACACGTCCGCGGATCTTAGGCAGCTTGCCGACTTATTGCTACCTCCTGGCTTCCCTTTCCCTTTTTTCTAGATTTTTCTCTTCCCTGTGTGTCTGACGATCTCTACCGTCAGCGATCGTTCATCTCCCCCCCCGTCGGTTCGCTTGTCTGCGACTCTGATGACCGATCCCAATTGAGCCATCCGTTTCACGTTGCCGGGCTTTGCATTTCTGGACCCTGTCGCGAGCTTGTGTCGTTTTCGTTTAGGCGGGAGCCAGTAATGGCTTTCGCGGCTCACTTCCGCTCCGCTCCTACGTGAGGATCTTCTTGTACCAGCGCTTTTTTGGTCTGTCCCGCGCCCCGTCGACACAAGATCTTGCCCACGCGGACGATGGCCTTTTCCCCGCACTCGGGGCAGTATCCCGGACGAGGTTCTGCCTTCTCCTTTGCCGGTCACCGGTTCGACCTGTTAACCAGCGCCTGTGAGAGCGATTCTGACTTTCCCCCTTCTTTCTGCTTTCAGATATAGGTGTGGGATTTGCGTTTTTGCGAAAGCTCGGAAACTCTCCACTTCCCCTCCCGTATTTCTGTTTCCTTGTTGGTTTATGAGAGCCGGCGACGATGTTCGATCAATCCGTGCTCGCGCCTCAGCCCTTTGCAAACGGGCTTCCCTCCCGCACACATCGTCCCTCCCTCTCTCATTCTATCATCGTCACAGCCTCTCATTGGCTCTTTGTATGATAAATATCCCCCCGCTGTGCCTCTTTCCTATACAGTTTTTACTAGTTTATATCGTTGCTCCTGCCTGTTTGGAGTGTGTTGAGGGGCATTCAACTTGAGCTCCTATCGAAATCAGCGACCCCGTTGCCCCCTTTTGGGCGAGCTGCGATTTTGGACACCTAACTCGCGCTCTAACCGCCTGTGCGTCGAGGCCCTTTCGCGGAGAATCTGGTGGCCCTCTCCGCCCGCCGTTCCGCTGCCTGCCGAGTTTGCGTGCTTGCCTTCTGATCGCCGATCGACCTTCCGATCTTCCTTTGTCCGTTTTCGATCCTTCTCTCTTTTATTTCCTCTTCAGGATCATCCGTCTGGGGACCAGCTATAGCGCGAGGCTAGACGCTCCTCTGCGTCGCAGGGGTAGTTTACAGCATTGCGGGACTTCGGCAAAGGACGATGCTACCCTTTTTGAGGTTCTCTTTTTTCTGATTCACGTCAGCCCGCATTGAAAATGTCGCGAACTCTTCACTGAATTCCACAATATTGCTGACCACTTCCTAGTAACTAGTGCTCCCTTTAGCCGGTTACTACCGTGCTTTTCGCCTTTACTCCCTCCTCCGCCGTGTAATTGCTGTGAATTCTAGCTAGATGTCTTAACAGGGCTGATATGATTTTAAGGGTGCTTTTTGCGACTTTTTACCCTGCTAACGGGTCTCCGTCCTCTTGCCGGAGGGATGCGTTTTTCTGATCGCCGCAGTTGGAGCCGATCCTTCCCTTCTCACCCCGACCCAACGCCCCTTCATTGTTCGTCTCACATTTTCGGCGATTGATTTTTGCAGCGCTTTTAGCGGGTCTCGCGACTTGTGTGATGTTTGCTTATATGATCAAACTCCCCCGTGCAACCTTCGGCGGGGCTCTGCGATTTGAGGAATACATCCCGGTCGCAATTGCTAGTCTTCCTCGCCTTTCTCCCATTCTCCAGCGCTTTTCGCTTCGCTCTCGGTCCTGCCGCTTTCTTTCGTGGGCTCGATTTCCCCACAAGCGCGCTCGCGAAGGGCGGCTACCTTTTTCCTCCTGCGGCGCCTTTGGGTTACCTTCCGTCGCGCACCCCGCGCTATTGCAGCATTCTTCGAAAGTTGTCAAGCTGTCTTTTCGCGCTCAAGCGTCGTTCTGTCCTCTCTGCCGCTTCGGACTCTCATGTGTCGCCCCACCCCCACCGCGATCCCTGTGATGGTTCGATGCCGGGGTCCTCTCGGATTAAAGATTGAAAACCTCTGAAAGCGATTCATTATCCGCCTCTTTATTCCGGACCGGATCCCTTCTGGTTTCGGCTTCCTAAGGTCCGACGACCAGCCGCTTTGCACTCCCCCCGTGCGCTCACCATCGTCGAGCACCCAAAAAGTTCCCATACCCCCCCCCCCAACCCCCCCCCCCAACCCCCCCCCCCCCCCCCCCCCCCCCCCCCCCCCCCCCCCCCCCCCCCCCCCCCCCCACCCCCCCCCCCCCCCCCCCCACCCTCCCCCCCCCCCCCCCCCCCCCCCCCCCCCCCCCCCCGTGCGGGCAGACGCGAAGAAATCAGGTTGACATCCCTCTTTTGGCTTCTTCCTTGCACCCAGAATCCCCATCAGACGAAGGTTCCGGTTTACGGCAGACGGAGAGAACCTCGTAGGCAGCAGGAGCACCTACTAATTTCCTGCGGTGAGGTTGGTGTTAGGACCCTATGTTCCAGAAGTCTTCTATCCCAAAGTTAGCTTCTCCCGGAAGAGAAGAGGTTTCCGCAATGATCGTTTATCGTTCTAGGGCCCCTTAGTTGCCTCCGTCTGTGTCAGCACCACTTTCTTCTCGCTCCTTCTCTCCCCCCTTACTCAGACTGTGTTTTCCCCGCTCCTCTCTCCTCATTGACTGCCTGTGGCGGGCGGCGGTTTTGGATGGTCTGCGTTTGGTCGGGGTGTGTGGGGTTCTGCGGCGGGTCGGTTTGGCGCGCCCTGCATTGGTTTTTTTCGGACACGAAACACACGATCATTTTACATTCCGCTCACTCTCTTAGTCCTCTGTGAGCGCCAGTCAGGTTTCGCGGTCCTCCTCGATACGCCAAATCCGGGGCAGTCTCCTGGCGTTTTTCCTCCACCAGGTTCGGGTCTTTTTCCTGCGCCAGCAACTCATCGACGGACTCTTCCTTAATTTCATGCTCGGTCCTGCTCAAGCCGGCATGAAGGGCACTGTCTCCTTGAGGGTCCACTCTTTCGTCCGTTAACCGTCTAGCGTGTTTGGAACCCCGACCGCAAAGTTTCGTCGGGTGCAGCTAAACTATCTCACATCTTGGCTGTTTTCTCTCTGCCGCAGCATTTCAACGTGATGCTTCATCGCGGAGATCCCATGTGTCGTACCCCAATTTCATCCATTTGAATCTCTTCCTTCGACGGATGCGATCCCCTCATTTCGAGCAGGTGCGTTTTCCCCTCCGACTTAACAAAACTCCTCTCCAGTCATTTGGGTCTCGCTGGTAGAGCTCGTGTGTACTCTCCAGGTTTGGGTTTCCTTTCGAGAACGACCTTATCGCCACCTGCAGGTTTATATGAGTGGTTTTACGTTGCACCGCTTTCTCGGGGCCAGAAAATTAAGCGCAGCGGATGATTTGCTGCCGGTTGGACTTCGATGGTTCCATGCCTAAGTGCTCTGACGTGGGCGTTGGCGATTTGGTTGCACTGGACCTGCGCTGATTTTTCTGCTGTATTGCTCCTTTTGCGTAGATCAGCTCGTGTGTTGACGTGGTTACGCTGCGTAGCCGCCGTTCACTCTTTGCGGACCAGGTTAGCCCCGTTTGAATTTCTCTTGGCCGCTCGAGTTTACAATCTCTCGCTCTCTTGACTTTGTGTTTCCATCGAACGCTGCCGTGTTAGCGCTCCTCCCTTATGACCTCCAACTCATACGACTTTTTTTTTTTTTTTTTCTTCCCTGCGCCTCCGCGTACGGCCCATGCGTCCGAACTATCTGTTTTCCAGCGCCGGCCCTCTGTCTAGGCGCCGCGTTCCCTCCGAGCTATTTTACCGGCGCTTTTCCCTTTTCACCCTCTCGGAAGTGATAAATTATTAGTCGCGGTCCTTGTGAGTTTGCCTTGCGGCTCCCAGCGTTGGCCCACCCCCCATGACTTACGCGTGTCCGACCATGCGATTTTCCGCCTCCCTCGCCTCCCCCCTCGGATTGATTCCCGCTTTCCATTCGATATATACCGACCCGGCTTTTTCATTCCCCGGTCGGGATCGGTGCTTTCCGTGCCTTCACTCAACCAAGAGGAGACTTACACGCGAACTCCTTCAGCTACCTCGTCTCACCCGGTCAAACGCTCTTCTATGCCGGCGGGTGCGAGCAAGGCATAGACAAGTGCTGCGCCCGTTCCGCAGTCTTTTTCTTTCCTTAACCATCCTTTGCCTTTTTTCAAGCCGCCGCCCCCCGGCACGCGCGGCCGGGTTATAGGATGTCACGTCTTGCCTCCCTGTGTTTCTTTCCGCATTTCTTCCTCCCTCCCTTGAGTCCGGGAGTAAGTATTCCCGCTAACGGCCTGCGCGATAGTCGCTTATCGCCATATCTTCGCACCCTTTTCCTTCGGTCGATCTGGCTTGCCGTGCGGCAAAAGATCACTCCCGCATTAAACTGGCGCGTTCTCTCTTTTTGCTGCGCTCGATCTTACGAGCAAGGATACTGCTCCCCTTCGAGGGGCAAAAACGACTGTAGCGCCCACTGATTCCCTCGCCCAAGTTACCTAAGCCTGTACAGAATCTTGATCGCAGCACTTTCCCCCTTTTGGATTTACTTATTCTCAAGAATTTCCAGTTTCAGCTAGGGTAATATCGCGTCGTCATCTTACATTAGTTGACTCCTTTTCGAGCTTATTTAGTTCCTCTCCGCTTCTACGACATCAAAGACATTTGCAGGAAGCGATCCCTCGGCCACTTTCTGAATTTCTTTACCCTGGCCTCTTGCCCCGGCGAAGCCCTGCTTCGCTTTCTGAGCTTCTGAATCTGCCTTTGCCGGGTTCAGGATCCGGACGCTCGGCTCGCTGATCCTTCCCGCCGGATCCTCTTCCTTTTTGTGCCGGTCCATCGCCGCTGAGGCGCGTCAGCCCTCGGGCTTTCGTAGGTATCTCGCCCAATCGCGGGAGCGCCTTCGCTCCTTACTTCGAGGAACTTTCCCTGCGCTTTTTTGACGACTCGTCAACCATTTTCCGACAGATCGCTCGATTCCCCAAAGGTCTTTTCGCTTCGACTGTCTCCCTTTTAGCCCGAAATGCCGCCCTCAGCACCCCTCTCCAGGCAGTCCCCGCGACTACGAATTATAACCCCCTGTTTTTGTTAAATGGGTCGCCCGCCTATTGGTAGAATACGTTCGCCAACCCCCTTGAAGCCTCAGCTCGCTCTCGTTATGCTAATGATATTGGGAGGTATGTTACCATTCTGGTGCAGGGGTGGGAAATACTTTTGTTTACCGAGGAGATTTTTGTTCGCTTTTCCGGATCCCAGTCACACGAAGAGTCGCGTCCGACGTTCGCCTCGGCGACTTTCGTTCCGCAACAGTCGCAAGAATCCTTCAGCCGGGGGTTTCCGCACTATATCTCTTGGCATAAGAAGTCTCCCCAGACCACTTTTTTCCGATCTATTGCGAGGTTATCTTCTCGCCCCCCGTACGTCCAACTTGTCCTCCTCCATTTGCGGCTATTTGTGGCCGGTGGACGATATCAGACGTGCGCCAGGAGCTTTTTGCGTACTTGTAGCGGAGCGTGCTCCTTCTGTTTGCGGCCCAAGGGAGCTAATCTGCCCGGAGGCCGGACTCCGATTTTTTTTGCAAGCTTACGGCATCCGCTACGCTGAATGGTTGAGCCGGATCACTCTCACCTAGCGTCGACCGGCGTTTTTGGGTTCGTCAGAAAGGTGGTTCCTACTGAGCCCTCATTACCTCAGCGGCGATCTTACTCCTATTCCATGAGGCACGGTGGGACTACACCGAGTTTTCCCGCATCCCCATATCTAACGAGTAATGGATCCTGCCTTCGATTTCTGTACGATCCCTCGCTCATGGTTCCTTTGCCCCTTCCGCCGGTGACGGATGTGTACCAGGATAGACAAGTTCGCCCGACCGGGTCCCGTCTCACTGCGCTATTCGTTCACAGATGCCGGGTGTCAATTGTTCTTTTTTGGTTACATCTCCCCAGACGCTCCTTCCTTCCCTGGGTTCGTAGTGTCCTACATGGGCGCGTTCCTTGGAGATTTGTATCATCGCAGCGTCTTTTCCTTGGGAGTGTGGCCTAGGTTTTTTCCTCGTGGAGACTACCTCGGCGTTCTCCGCGCACAGCGGATCTCCCCCATGTTCGAAGCTTTCGCGCCCTTCTTTTCCTTTGTGTCTGATCGTCCACTTCTTGCCAACAAAGACCATACATACTGCGCCATCTCCGGCAGCAGCAGGCGCCACGCGCAGACACTCTCCGAACAGCAGTTGCCTTACGGGAGGATGTGAGAAGAAGAAGTTTTTCTCCATATCTCCCCGCCCTGGGACCGATGCGCTTTCTTTCCTGACTCCTTGCCCCCTCTCTCCGCTACTTCCGTGTCCCGACAGTTGTCCAAGTCTTTGACTTCTTCGCTGCAGGTCGCCTCATAATGTGCCGGTATCTCTAGCCACGTGTTCGCCACGGCTCGTCAACCCCCATTCACCTTCTCCCCTTTGCCCGCATAAAACGCCGGAAGTCTGATATCATCGAGCGTCCCCTTGTTCGGCATAACTCTCTCTTCCTCCAATTGTTGAGAGATGTCCCCTTCGACGATTGTTATGGCTCGATATTGCTGCGTTTGGGTGGCGCGCAGACTTCTTGGACTACTTAAAGATGGTTGTACGATCGGAACTGACGTCTGGCTTCCCCGTGATCACTTCGCACGGCCGTTCATTCCACGCGAAGGAGTTCCCAGCCCTTCCTCTGTGACCATGTTCATTCATTTCTTGCCGCGGACCAAGCGGCACTACCTGAGAACTTTGGCAGCTGCCCCGCCTTTTTTTCTCCCTTCTCCAATCCACCACCTGGCCACCAGTCAGCGCTGTCTGTCTGCCTTCGGCCCTCTTTTTCGGATTCTCCGCGCGTCCGGCCGGGTCCTGCTCCGGATGTCGTTTCCTTTATCAGGCTTGTTTTTTCTTTTTTTCGACTGCATCTTTCCGCCGCCATCCGACTTTTGTTTCAAATGCCGAGGTTCTCTCGGCTGAGCCCTGGCCCTTTCGGAATTACCCTGCGATTCTCGCGCCACCACACCCCCCGCAAAACCTTGAACCGCTTCGGCGATCCGATTATTCGCCGCCGTTGTCTGCTCCACTCGGCGCAGGGCTTCTGAGGGTCCGCCGAGCCGCCGTCTCGCACGAATATTTCTGTCAGTACCTCGTCGCATAGCGATATCGGCGAGGCGGTCACGTCGCCTGAAATTTTTTTGTCAAACGCTCTTTTTCGGTCTGACTGTTTAGTCCGACGGACGATTGAACCAAGCCTTTCGAAGTCTTACGCATTGACATATCTCTGAGATGATTGGCTCTTTTATCCTCACCAGATGGTCGCATTCCACTCTGTATGTTTCCGCTGAATGTACTGCCCAATTGCGTTCCTTTTTTTGTCGTCCACTCCCCGGGCGGAGAAATGACTATTGATCCGGCCGAAATTTTTCGTGTTTTTTAGCCGGGCTTCTATCCTTTTCCCTTCTGCCCGCACGTCAATATTGTAGAGCTGCGACTCTCCGTGCGGTCGCTCCTGACCTCCGCACTCTCTCTCGGTCTTCTACTTCTGCACGCTTTTTTCACCATGTATTGACGGAAGTCGACTGACCTTTCCTCCGTGCATTAACCTCGTTCCGCGCCGCTTTGAAGTGAGGATTTTCTCAGCGCTGCTGGATCGTTATATCTATCGGAGCACCACCGCTGGTAGGTTCTGCAGTTTCTGTGTTTTCTACTCCATAGCAGAAGCTCGCCACTGTCTTACGGGTTTTTTGGGGATGAATTGCGGTTAGGGCATGAAGACCAGCCAAGATCTCCTCCTTTGCGGATGGCATTCTCGCGCCCATTTCACCCTGAATCCATCGCTGTTCATCATTCTAGCCACGTTTAGGAAAGCGCCCGAGCACATTGCACTTTAAAAATTCGACTTTCCTTTTTCTAAGCTCTCCATTATCTTAATTTTTTCGTATGCATGGTATATTGAATTAATTGAGCTTTCGCAGTTCACGCGCGAGTACTACTGAAATGACTGTATCGGACTTAATTCTCCTGCTCAAAGCATTCGCTTGGCCATTCTTTCGTTAGCGACAATGACGCCTTCCGGCTGGCCTTTAATTTTCGGCAGTCAATTCGCGCGCACTTTTTTCTCGAAGATGGATGGAAGGCTTTGCTAGGCGCCCAGACGTCGATCTCCTTTTTCTTCTCTTACCTTTCGGACATTTTCAGTAGCGTCCTTTTTCTCTGCGGCGAGCCCGCTTGCGGCGGCCATTAGCCTGTTCCCCAGCTTTTTTCCAAGCCGTTTTTCCAGCTCCTAACAATTGCCTCTGTCGCTGCGCACGCTTCGCCTCAGACCTTTTCGAACCCTTGGTGAGGCTTTTTCCCTCTTGCGTTCTTACGCCGACCTTCCCCTGATGTAAGCTGCCGCTGCGCCACTGATTTTCTACAATATGTGCATACTCCGACGTCCGATCTACGATTTCTCGCTTCCCACGGTATTTTTACTCGTTGCCCCGTAGCCGGTCTCGTTTACTTTTACTTTTCACAGGATTTTGGTATTTTCGAGGGATGGGGGCGTTCGTGAAGCCTTGTCTTTCTATTCTTTTCCTCGTCTTTGCCGCCTTGCTTGTCTCTTTTCGTGCTTGTCATCACCATTTCAACCCGCGTCCCCCCCCGAGTGAGCAAGCGGTTGTCCTTTGTCGCCACATCCGGCGACATCGCCCGCAGCGGTGTGGGTTTTTTTTCCCTCTTCGGATTCTCCCACACCTCGTTCACGAAATCTTCGCGCAACAGTCCGTCTTGTCTCCTTAAACGTTCCCTGGCGTCGAAAAGGTAGTTTCCCGGGATTCTAGAATTCGTTTCTTTTCTCGCGGCAGTGGCCCGGCCTATCTATTTTTCTTGTTGCTGCTCTTTTTTTTGTTGTCGTGAGAGCTCCTCGCTAGCCGGGTTTTTGCGACAACATTCCGCTTCGCCCTCAGCGGCGAAGGTCGCCCCCTTCCGGTCTAAGGCATCACGTTTCATTCCGTTCCCTCTTCGTTTAACTTTTCTTCCGTCGAGCCGGCCTTCTTTCTTTTCAAAGAGAAATTTGTTCAGGGCCTGGTCGCCCTCCCATCCAGTCTGGCCGACTTGCGCAAGTAGGTAGGGCCATCAGATGAACAACTCCTGTTGATCACATTTTCGAATTGTAGTCTCACTGGTTTTTTCCGGCCGCCCTTTTCGATTTTTTCAACGCAGCCGGGCTTCCTCCCCACGCCGCTTTTGTGCTCCACCGTCCATTTTTTTTTGTTCACCGCTCTCAAGTCGTCCTGCTTTTTTGGACTTCTATCACTCTTGGCACCGCGTGCATTGACGCGTATGCGCCCGCATCTTTCGGCCGCTTCCTCGACAGCTGAGACGAAGCGGCTTTCTTTTCTCGTTTTTTGGATTTTGCCTTCGCTCCTTCGATGCTGGAGGCATTCCTTTTTTCTCGGCGGTCGAAGGTTTATGGGTGGTTTTTTGTGCGGCCGGAGCCCTCAGGGGCTTTCACTTTCCGACTCTTGCTCAGCTCCTCGGCGAGCATGTTCTGCCGAGGATTTCCTTCCCGGAGTTCGGCAGAGTTCCCCCCCCTTTTTCGTCCCCGGGCTTGCATCTTTTTGACTTCACCCCTTGTCTACCATGAAGCTCCTTTCATCTTTAGCATGTCTTGTTCAGATCTGATCCGGCCGCTTCGAACGCCCCCTCTGCCGGATCCCCCCAGTCCTAACTTGGTCAGTTTTATCACGTTCATGGATGTTCGAGCCAACAAGGTTGCTCTCACTTTCCATCGGTTTCTGCTCCTCGGTTTAATCTTTTTTTTTCTGCCATGAACGTCCCCGTCCATGTGCTTTCCGCCATTGAGGGTTTTTAAACCCATTCGCGTCCCTTCAGTCAGCTTTTTTACCGCGTGATTTGCCTTTCTCCGATCGCCTTCTTTCCAACACCGGATTTCTTCATGAGCTGACTCGCACTCCCCCCGCACAATTGCTTTCTGAGGGCTTGTCGTGTACATCTCCCCTCCTTTTTGTTGTTTTTTTGTAGTTCGACGACAGCTCTTTGATATAAGCAGCATCCTTTTTTTCGGTGCAGCAGGACTCCCCCTCTTTTTTTTTGCCGGTTAGGCGATTGGACTCTGTTTTTTTCGGTGGCGTCGGTAGAGCCGGCCCTATTCCCTGTCTGGATCGCCTCCCCTCCCTTTTTCCGCACCTTGATCGGTAAGTGCCACGACTCCCTTTTTTCTCGAGTCTTTTCTTTAACTTCCGGACAAGAGTTGGAGATGTTTCTTTTCCTGGTTTCAGAAACTTTCCCGCTTTTTTTGGCTCCGACACATTATAAACTATTTTGGCCACAGTTCCTTGTTTTTCTGCTTTCGTCTTTTTTGTCGAATAGCTTTAACCATGATCGCCGCCTAGATACATTTTCCTTCTTGCTGCATTCCTGTGGTCTGCTCAGGAGTGTTGTTTTAGTTGTCGTCAGTTTTTATTTTTTCTTGGAGATCCTCATGCCTCGCTCCCCTTTTTTTCCGCAAATCTTTATCTCCCCCCGAGTCCGCCTTTCCCCTAAACTCGACCGCTGCCCCGTCTGCGGATCTCCGTTAGCTCCGCACCCCTCCCACCCGACAAAAAACAGCGACCTTCCCTTGAGATGAATACAGGAGACCCTAGTCCCTTATGCTGGCCCCTTCGTTTTACGTTCGGTGCCACTCTCCGGGCGATTTTTCTGTGTCTTCGTCTCTTCGAGTTAAGACGAAGTTTCAGCCGGCGATATTCTTTTTTCGCTGACGTTCTCTCTTCTCCTTCGCGGCTTGTGCTATGCATGTAGCCGAGCTTCAATTAGTGCTTGTCGGTCACCACCTGGTCTTTGAGAAGCTCTTTCTTGCGAGCACCAACTTGCTGTGCTGCTCTTCATACAGGTTCGGAGATCTTCCCCTTTTCCTTCAGGCTCGCTGTTTTGGCGCTGTAATAGATAACCTCCCTCTTTGACCCATTTCTAAATCCCCTTTCTGGGTCTCCCCGCTGTTGCGTGGCCTTCTTTTGTCTATCCAAATTCGTCGTCGGCACGTCTGGTTTGATGCCGTCCACTTTCTCTGCGCTCCCGCGCTTCAAACCCTGTACGGGTCTTCTTTGGCTTGCGTCTTGTTTTTTGCGCTGCGATTTCGTGTACTTGCTTCCGCGCTCGGATGATTTCTTCCCTTTTGTTCGCTCCTCTCGGCGCAGCTAAGCTTTTCCCAGTACCAGAGCGCCCCACGTATTCTGCGCTTCTTCGTATCTTCACGTTTGCCCTGCGCGGGTCCACCCCCTCTCTTCTGAGCATGTCTTTTCGCTCACGTCCGTTCGGCCGGCTTCTTTTCTAGAAAATTAGTTGTACTAAACCCTCTCGCCTCGTGCCTCCTTTTTTGGTTTCCCTTTTTCGGCTTCTTTTTTGTGAATGGTTTGCGCACCCCTTGTCTGTCTTGTGTCTTTTCCTTCGGTCAGAGCGGCCAAAAGTCCTCTGCTTTGACCCTCTTTTTTTTTTTTTTTCTCTCGTTCGCGGTTGCGCGTTTTTCAGCTTTCGCCGGCTGTTTCTTCCCTCTACAAAGGATCCGTTCTTTCTCCGCGCTCGCTGGCCCCATCTCCTCTTTCCCAGGATATCACGCAAAGCACCTTTAAATTTACACCCGTTTTAATTGCATATTGCGCCCCCCCGCTCTTTTTGAAAAGGCTTCTCTTTTTTATATCTTTCTCTTTATCACCGTTCCAGCCAGTGAGCCTTTCCTTCTCTTTTGGTTTTTCGTTTGTCCGGAAACTCTTTCGTCTACTGCTTTCCTGTCACATTTCCCCTATTTTACGTAGAGAAACTTCGCCCCGACGGTAGAAGGTCCGTTTTTTAATTTCTCTGTTCCATCCTTTTTCCTGGGTTTTTTCAATTCCCCGCTTCCTTTCTCTCTGCCCTGTCTTGAGCCGTTTTTTAATTTCTAACTTTTTCCTCCGCTTTTTTTTCGAGTTTGTGTGTTCACTTAAGCATCCCGCAGGGCGGCCTTGCTGCTCGCCGACTCAAGACGCCGCTTCTCTTTGCCTGTTTGAGTTTCTTAGTTTCTTTTCACTTCTGTACTTCTCCGGACTCTCCCCGAGGCGATTCCTTCCCTCCTCCCGTTGTCAGGTACCCTACCGCCCTGGTCATTCTACGCCGTCCTTGAGCTTCAATCGCTCTCTCACCGCGCGGCCGGCCCGTTAGCTTTCCGCCTTCCCCTCCTCCTGGATAGCTCTATTTCTGAGCTTCGTATGTTCCTCACACTTGCTCCTTCGCAGTCTTAACTGAAGAGTTCTAAAGTACTCACGAAACTCCTCCAATCTGGAAGTCATTGACTTCACGCCTCATATCCCCTCTTGCCATATTCCCTTGCTTTGGCCATTTTTCCGAATCTCAAGAGGCCTTGTCCATTTTTTTTCTTTTGAATTAGTGATGCTTGATTGTTAACATAGTGGTTTTTTCCTCCGATTTTCTTTTTCTTTGTGCGGATTTTTTCTGGTTTCTTTTATCGAGAGGTCTGCCCGATACTGCTTTTTGATCGCCGCCCGTCGCCTTGCTATCTTAATGTTTATCACCCCCTCTTCACTGCGGCGCCAGCCGACTGTTTCGTCCGATTGATCTCTTTTTTCGCTTTATTAAACGTACCTGTAACTCCTAGTTGAGTCACCTGGTGGGGTGCGTCCCGCCCTATCCCGGCGATTCCGGACGCCGCCGTAAACCGATTACGCTCACAGGCTTAGAGTCGTCCTATTGTTATTTATTTCAAGGTGAGATTTGATTCTGCCGGTGACCGTCGTTCGCAATCAATTTTCTTTTGCTCTTTTCCTTTTCTCCTGTGTCCTCTTATCTGTTCCAAGTCTTCAGGACTTTCCCTCTACTCCCTTCCATGATTCCTTCGTCCTGCCGAATACGATGTTTCGATGTATTCTAGCTTCCTGAGGTCTCTATTTGTTTTCCCCAAGGCTGCTACATCTTCCGTCCCTTGTTAGGAGGCGCCCTCTTTCGGTCCCCTCTGCTTCTCAGCCGGAGCCTTGCAAGGTCCACCTAATCGTTATTAATGTGGCTAAGGACCGTTTATTTTCACGCGCTCGCTTTTTCGCGTCAAGCCTTAACTCTTTTCGCCCTTTTGTTGCCGAATTTTTGCTTTCCTCCTTTGATTACGGGATTCGCATCCCCGCGGGTCCTGTGAAGGATTTCTCTTTAATTGTTGCGCGGACAGTTTCTTCTTTGCTTTCCTCGCCTGCACACCGCTCTGACCTTTTCTTAGCTTTCGAACTTTTGAGGTTGCTCGCAGTATTTTCAAGTCATCCGATCTCCCTGATTGCCAACCTGCCGTCATTGTTAGTGCAACTGACCCCTCCGCCGATGTTGAAGCCTCCGTTCTTGTCACCATGCTCTCCGTGATCAATCTAGCTTATTCAAATTTTATATACGTTTCCTTTTTTTTGACGCGCAGCATTCGCAGGTCTGCTTCATATTTCGGCAGCTTGGGCGGGCTCTACACTTCCGATGCGCCCTTAGGTTTTTTCCTGGCTCTCGTAGGCTGTTCGGTTACATCCTTTCTCTAATTAAGTGCGTAGTCGGTGCTGTGATTATCAGAGTCTAGGGTCGGAAGTCTTTTTCTTTTTTGGGGTTTTGATGTCCGTTCCACGGAAGGGCGGCCACCGTTTGCATATAGTGGCCTTTCCCCTCATTCCTTTCGCGCTTTGGCGCTATCTTCAGGCATCGGCTCTACTCGTCAGTGGAGGGCACTTCAGCTGGGCGGGGGTCGCCGGGCGTCTCCTTCCTTTTTTTTGAGCTCCATCCGACCTTTCCAAAACACCTCTTGCCTGATATTGACTCCACCCCAGGAAAGCCACCTAATCATTGATCCTTGAGCCAGCCACGCCCCGGCCGCTTCCTGTCGCGATCCTTACGCACTATAGACCTATCACGCTCAGTACAGTTTCTACGGGGTTCCTTTTCCCCTTATTTTTCAGTCGCGCCTGACCTCGCTCCCCTTTTCTTCGGGTTCTTCCCCGGGCCAGCAACATCATCGACCGTCAGATGGACTTTTAATTCCTGCGCCACGAGTTTCTCTCTCATTTGTAGGCGTTGCCCCGTAATCGTCCCGATTTCTGTAAGCCGTTCTTCGTCTCTTTATACACCATGATCGAGTCCCCTTTCTGTCGGGGACAGTTCGGTTCCGCTACCTCCTCCGCCACCGTGCTCGGCGCCCGGCTAGCCGATTTCTTTCACCATCGATTATGCCCAGCGTGACCTGCTGATCACTCGATCAACGCCACCGGCCAACTTGTGTAGCTTCATACTTCATAACTTTTGCGACGCCCCATACATTTTTTCTTTTTCTCTTGAGATGATTATTGTGCCTTCTACTTCACTGCTGATTCTCTGCTCGATATCTCTCAAGTCCGTTGCGTTGGCGTCCCTGCGGGGATCCCTCCCCTTCGACGGTGTTTCGTGTCATAAGTTCTCTACGAATCGGTGCGCTCCCCGTGTGCCGAGAAAGGTTGCTTTCGCCGGTTTGACCCGGAACCTGATCTCTCCCTTAGGGGCGCGATTGTATATCCCTTCCCGACGATCAGTCGTTTTCCTTTAGTGGTCGGTTTCCTGTGTAAACCCTGAGATCATGTCGGTGCGCTCGGGAACGGAGTTCCCTTTCAAGCCTGCAAGCGCTCCCGATCTGTGGATGGGTAAGGTTTATCCGCAGAAACAGGTCGTTGTCGCATGATGATAATACATGAACCGTATGAGCGCTTTTTGTCTGAGGTCGATATGTTTCTCGTGTCGCTCATCGAGAACTGTTTGCGCTGCTGCCCCTCTTCTAGCTGGCTCCAGCTGCTCTTTCTTTGCTGGTTCTTTCATGGTTGTGCTGTAGATGTCATGCCAGCCGGGGGGACCCCCCTGTCCGGAATTTTTGGGAGGCGACATATAACCATAAAACAAGAAACAACATAAACAAAAACCCCCCACAATCTAAATCCAATACCCACAAACCAAAACCTAACTACATCCCAAAAACAACAAAAACACAACCCCAACAACAACAAAAAAAAAAACCCAAACAAAACAAACAAAAAAAAAAAAAAAAAAAAAACCCCCCCAAAACACACCCAACACCAAACACCACCACACAAACCAACCCACCACTGGGGGTGGGGTGGTTTCTGGTGGGGGGGGGGGGGGGTGTTTGGTGGGTGGGGGGGTTGGGGTTGGGGTGGGGGTGTTTTGGGGGTTGGGGGGTGTCGTTTTTTGTGTTTTGGGGGGGTGGGTGGGGGGGGGTGTATGGGGGGTATTATTTTTTTTTTTGGCTGGGGGGGGGGTGCCGGGTGGGTTTTTGGGGGGTTTTTGGGGGGGTGGGGTGTTATTTCTGTTGGGGGGGGGGGGGGTGGGGGGGGGGGGTGGTGGGGTGGTTGGGTGGGCAAGTACCCTTTCACACTCTGGGACTGACCGCCCGCTGCTTTATCCGAACTGCCGACCGTCAGGTCTATCCTGTGCCTAGCCGCTGCTAGCGACGCGTCCGATTTTTCCGCCTCGGCTCGTTCCACCTCGATCTTGAAACGTTGGGCCGACCCTGTACTTGGCGCCGCCGGCCCCCACACCACAGCAGACCCCACTGCCGCCCTCTTGTGCTATCCTCCAGGCGCCGCCATTCTCCCTTAATGTTGATTGGCTCCGTGAAAGCTCCCCAGTCTGCCTTCCGTTCTCGGGCGCCCTCCTCTTGGATTTGCTGATGTCCCTCGCGTGCGGCTGCCGAAGATTCCTTTCCTCCGAGACTGCTTTTTTTCGCTAAGCGTTTCTCTGGCTTTTGATCCCTTTCTCTCGGTACACTTTCCGATTGTTTTCTTATCCCAAATGTCGTTTTCTTCAAACACGGCCCCGGCTGGGGTCACCACATTGAGGCGTTGATTCAAGCTGCCTAGTATCCTGCTTGCAAATGAGCGCCCTTTTCTTCATCCATTATATTTCGATCTCGGTCGTCTCTCGCCAGGCGCGCTGTTGTCCTTGCCTGATACCCCTCCCGACTGCGCGCATCCACTTGAATCTCCAATCCACACGGTGATCGCTGGAGGCGATTTCATGTCCCTTTTTAATCATCACATTGTCGTTTGCCCGTCCTTATTTCTTAGCTTTTTGAGCGCGAACTGTTAGAGCTTGATAACGTTTTCCCTGCTCCGAAACATGTCGCACTTTGTTCTCCCCGGTTCCTAAGTAGCCGGTTTGCGCTCTTCTTCCTTGCGCCGGCGCATCCTCTGCCTTTCCAGGATTGACTGCTCCCTTGTCGTTTTCGCGGCCCGCTCAGGCGACCTATTTCAAGTACTACTCCCCCTGTCGACCTTTCTCCCGTTCGGAGATCTTTTTTCCCCGGTGCTGGCGCGGTCCCCCATGTATCCGAGGCCCGAATTTTCCGAGTTCTGCCGGACGCTGTACCAGGATTCTTTCCCATTCGCTCATACCCCTCGCAGTCAATTTTTCCTTCTTTCCTTTTTCGGCTTTCCGGAGGTGCTGCTTTCTCTATAGGGCTGTGTCCCCCCACTTTCTATGCCGCTGGCCCGATTTTTTGGGTGCGGCCCCAGATCGGCCCCCTGCCACTCTCACTTGAACACGCCCGCGGGTCAGTTTCTGGTGATGACATTGCGCGGTCTCCTTCGTCGATACTCCCGCCAAGGATCGCGGCCTTCCCTCTCGGTTTTTTGCCAACCCGTGCGTGTGTACTTTTCCCGAACCTGACCCCCCTACCTGTAATAATTCTCGCCAGGATTAGTAAGAGCTCTGCACATTGACACGGATTGTATACAAAATCCGACCGCTTCAACGGTTCATCCAGTGGACTGTCGTCGGCGTCGTCAAGTGTGCCAATATTGCCCACTAGTTCGTGACTTACTTGCCGCGCGGCATTTCTGCCCGCTTCTATCGTTCTGTTCGCTTGTAACTGAATGAAGCTCAAAGAATTTTTAAGGAGCGATCGTCCAATGATTGCCGTCTAGGTCTCTCACCCTCTGCCGCGGCCCTTTTCCTCCGCAATTGCCCGCTTCCGTACGCGGCGGAATCTCCGCCTGCGAGACTCTTTTTCTTTCGAGGAGGATGGGCCGTCCCGTTCGACGATCTAACACGCTGTCTATCTTTTTACCTCTGTTGTGTGAGAGAGTTTTCTTGTCGTGGCTCGGGACGAGGCGTTTTGCCCTATTCATCCGGATGAGTAGGAGACCCCTGAGTCGAACCTGGCTTCGATGCCGCCAGCGTCCGCCTGCCCAAGTGCGTGAACGAGCGCGCTCCAGGCTAGAATTTGCTGATCTCACAAAGTCGTTTTGCCCCTTTTTTACTGTCATCTTCTGAGATTCTTTCTACGTCTTATTTGCACTTCATCGATCGATCGTATTCTTGAAATGCGCCCTCGCTCACTTCATCACGAACTCAAATTGTCTATGATCTACGAGAGAACGATACAACTAGTCCGAATTTATAGCTGGTATACCAAGATGTGCTTACGTGATGACACAGAGGAGATTGAAATTTGTTTCTTTCGCGTGATCTAGGTTTTAGACTCGTAAAGGTTCTGAGGTGAAAGAACTTTTCGTGTCTCGTAGCTCTAGTGGTCCTCTCCTTGTTTGT
>Ga0179593_1477219_pt1 | contig 17885 bp, 16 predicted proteins | sample CZODoug2_1_08_16_FD_185931 | JGI IMG/M metagenome (GOLD analysis project Ga0179593, IMG submission 185931) | Vadose zone soil fungal communities from Angelo Coast Range Reserve, California, USA - CZODoug2_1_08_16fungal (PacBio error correction) | ecosystem: Environmental > Terrestrial > Soil >... | reverse complement strand
TATTTCCTAGTTCACCCCTAGGTTTCGCGAGTTCAAAGGACTGGTTATTTTTCTGCTGGCTGTCGCGAATGGGACCTTCGCCTGGGCGGGCTGGGAGGGGCTCCCCATCTTTCCTCCGCGTAGGGAAGGTCGCGTTGTCGCGCTTCCTCGTTTCATTCTTTGGTACCCTCTGTTTTTTTGCCGTTACTGACCTCAGCCCCGTCTTTCCCCAACGCCATTCCTCATCTTCGTCTTCCAACAAAACGAAACCCCGTCCTTCACCTCTTTCGGCCTTTGGAGTAATTTTTTTCAAATCCCCCGCCGCCTCTCGCGAATGAGCAGTTAGCCCTCGTTAAGAGACGTTTAGTCTTTGCTTGGCATCGAATCAAGCCCCTTTTTCTCGCCTACGTGACTCCGAGCGACCTTTTTTATTCCTCCCTCCCTTGTCAGACGCTCTCCGGGAGTGCTTCGTGCGGCCTTGATGGTTATGCCCTTCCTTACCTTTTTCCTCTGTGTTCCTCAGGCCCTCTAGACCTCCCACTCTTTCGTTTTCTTGGAGGTCTTCAGGAAACGCCGCGCTGTGAAAAGGCTGGTTATCCCCTGAAGCGGCTTCAGTTTTTCTCCTCACCGTTGTTGTTTGATGCTTCTATTTTTTTCCTATACGCCTGTGCCTTCTTTTTTTTGTCAATTGCATTTCCGGTGCCTTTTTTTCCGCGAACGATCTCGTTTGACGGTTGTGCCTGAGGACGACCCTTCGGCGGTAATTTTTGCGCCGTGCATAACTTTTTTGACTATACCCTACGACGCGTGCTGGTTCCCCTGCGGGATGCCTCAGACCACTTGATCGTACTCTTCCTTGTCTTTGTGGCACCAAGTCGCTTCTGTGACGCACAAAGTTAGCTGATCGCGAATGTTTTCGTCTTTCCCTTTGAGTCGGATGTTCTTCACTCTGGATTTATCTGTGTACATGCCTGTAGGTTTTGAGCTAATACGAGCTGCTGGGAGTTGCAGCCCCTCTAGTTTAGTAAGTTGAGTTCCCCCCCAGCCCTCCGTTTCTTTAATAGGCCTGAAAACGGTAGCCCCTCCGACCGCCGTTTCCCTTTAACACGCGCCGCCCACTTTGAGTCTAGTACCCTCCTCCCGTGCGATCGTTCCCCTTTCAGCCCGTCTCTCATCACAAGCTCCTTCCACGTCCTCTTACGTCCAACATGAGGGATGTGAGACTACCCTGACCTACGACAACGCCGTTTGCCTTTCCTGAGGGACGGCCTTTCTCCTGACTCAGTCATTCTCGGAGAACTGTCCCCCGATCGGCGGCACCGAGAATGCGAATTGCCCTGGCATTCCGGAAGGAGTCCCTTGCGCTATTTGAGTAAACCCCTTTCCCTGAGCCTTCCTTTCAGAACTTGGTATAATAGTTTCTCTTTTTTTTAGCTAACGTTACAAGATTGGAGCTTCTTGCTCGACACCAATTTTCCGCGATTCATTTATTGCTTTTCTTTTCTTGCCATCGTTTCTTCTTAGCTTGATGCAATTTTCCCGTTTCTAGCGCTCCCACCGCGCTCTTTGTCCTCTTTCTCGCTGGTTGTTCCCCGCTTTTTTCCCCACTCATTGGTTGCCTTTCCCTATGATGTCCGCCCGACTCTTCCAGTAGTCACTCGTGCGCCGCCGGGAGCACTCCTTCTTTCAGTTTCCACGGCTTTCTTTGGCCGCCCATGTTTTCCTGGTTATGAGTCCTTCGCGCACTATTCTTCGCCCGGAATCGTCGCTCTTTGGTCTAATATTTTGATGGGTTCGTTCGGTTCGTATGATTAAACCCGACCCCCTTCCTCCACTTAAATGTTTTCCTTTTTAAATATGCCTTCGTCTGATTTTTCCGGCAGTTTGACCTAATTCTATTTCACTGCTTTTCCCGCCACCACCGGAGATACAACCTGGTCTACCACACGCCCCTTTTTTTCTCCATGGGCCAGCCCTTCCTGCTTTTAGTTCGATGGTTCCGGCGCGCTCCGTTATCCCCCCCTAGCTTCCGCACCATGTACTCAATTTTGACTTCCCCCCCCCTTGTCCTCGGAATTGCTGATTCATCCCACGCTTAGCCCAGATGACGCCCAAACTTTCCCGAGCCCGACAGCTGCACTAGGTCCCTCTTAGGTCTTTAAGAAGTTGTCGTTAGATAGTCGTCACAAGCCTTTCCCAACCTCTCTGTGCTTTTTGCAAACCCCCGCTCCTCGTGCACAAGCGTAATGCAGAGTTCCCCCCATCTTCCGGCCTGCAACAGAGAGCTCTAACAACCTGCGGGCTTCCCGCCTGCACAGTGCAGTAAGCTGTCCAAAAAGTCCCCCTTTGCCTTCTCTCCTCAGGTCCGTCAGAACCACGCTCTCCTCCCTTAAGTGAGGTAGGCTCCCCTTCGCGCTCGCCAGCAAGCCCGACTCTCTCTTTTAAGTCCCTCCCCCTGTTTACCCCCCCCGTCTCCCTTTTTTTCAGTGTGAAGAGCCCGACAACTTCCCTCCTCCTCGGCATCGTCGTTCGAACCTTTCGCCCCCCATGCCTTCGAAGTGCGCCATAGACTGTATACTCTGGCTGCCCCCTCTCTTAGTTCCACGTTCTTGGTTTTTATGCGTCTACGTGCCTGCCTTTGCTTTGTTCAAAGGCGTTTGTCGTCCCCTCTTTCCGATTGAGCTTTGCCCCAACTGCGACACCTGTCCCCCCCCCATGTTCGCCAGCTCTCGGACGTTGGACAATCCGTCCTTTCTTGCTTATCGCACAACCTCGGGAAATATTTGATTTGGTTAGACCTTCTCAGCTGCTCTCGAACCGATCCAATTTCTTCCGGGTGCTTTTGTTCCTCACAGCCGCAAGCTTTTCTTTCCTCTATCTCGTGCAGGCGGCGCAGAGAGGTCTTTTTTTAGTTTTTTTCGCCGTGGATTAGCATATGAAGTCTTAGTTTTGCTCCTTTCTTTTCAGTACCACCCGAGTGCTTTCTATTACACGCACGCAAGAGCCCTTAGCATCTTCTTAATAATAATTCAGTTTGTTTTTTTTTTAGGCCGATTAACCCTTCATCGCTTGCTGTTTTTTTTTTTTAGAGTTTCATCCCGGACGCATTGGCCCCTTTACGGCAGGACGGTTCTTTCCCCTTCGTGGCGATCGTTGCCACGGCGGTTTTTCAACCCCGATCCCCTTTTTTCCCCCCAACAAACCTCCTCTGACCGACCTGCACTCCGATTGTCCTAAAAAGATGCGATTGCCCTATAGTCCACCTCATCTCCTTCTCTTTATCTTTTATTCTTTCGAACCGGCACCGGCGTTATGCAACACCCCATAGTTTCCCCTATCATTGCGAAATGTTTGTCCCTTACAGATGGCCCGTCCTCAACATACGGCGGGCGGGGTTTCATGCTCTTCTCCCGCGCACCTGGGTTTCTACCCCTTTCTCAGCCTAGAGATTTAACCCCAGCCCCAACCACGCCCTTTCATTTCACAAAGTTCGGCGATTGACTCCGTTCTTTTTAGGAGGGTTTAAGACCTCTCGCCTTTTTTTTAGGTTCTTTTCTTCGATAGTTTATAGTCGCGTCGATGCAGCCCCAACACCTTTTTCTTTAGCCCGTCCTGTCACGAGGTTGAGTTTATTCAACGTCGACCGACTATTCCGGTTATATGGATGCGGTTTTTTTATCTTCGTTTTTTGATGGGAGCCCCATCTAGCCGCGCTTTCAACCCTTGGCTCCCTAAGCCAGAGATCGTGTTCGCCTCTATTCCCCCCCAATCTGCGAGCCCGGTTGGGTGGTTTAGATTTCCTTCCTATGACTGCTGCTGTCTGCTCTCTCTCGGTTGTTCTCTGCTCTAGGGTGCAGGCTTTCCCACGTGCTTTCACTCTTCTTTCCCCTTCCGGCGCGGGGTTTTTTTCACCGGCAAACACTTTTATTTGTACAGTTTTTCCCATTTTTTGGCGTATGGCGACCGCGGACTCCAGCAGTTTCTGCTTCAGCTTATACGGGTCTTTTTTTATTCTTGAATATTTACTCTTATTTTATCCCCTCGATTATTCCTCTTAACGACACTTTTGTTTTCTACGCCTGGTCTCGCGTTAGCTGGTGAGCTCATGACAATCCCCGAGCAGATTTTTTCACTTTAAATCGAGTAGCAATCCTTTGGTTTTCCGCTGTTACTTTGTTCTCTCAGTTGGCTTGAGCCACACCTCAGTGACCCGCTTTTCCCCGCAATCTCCTCTCGCCCGACCCTATCGACTAGTTAGGCTGAACACAATGGCCACTCCAGTTAAGTGGCTCCCTCCCCTTCGTTCATCACCCAGCCCAGGATCTATTGCCCCCATACCTGGTTTTTGCTATCCCCCGCCCCCCGTGCCGTCTCCTAGCCGGCCGGCGACCATTCCCCACGTCCAATCCATCCGGTCTCCCCTTTTCCCGGCCCGGCGTGCGCCCTCCTTTGTACTCCCGTCGGCCTCCGGTCGGCCCTTCTCCTTTCCCCGACCTCCTTTTCTTTTGTCGCGCCCCCCTGCGCTTAGCTGCAGAAGTTTTTTGACCCTAATACAACCAAGGAAGGTCCCATTTTTAAAGAGTGCTCCGAAGACGACGGATGGAAACTTTTCATTCCCCCTCCACAACGACCCTTCTTTTCTTCGTTGTTTAGTGCTTCCCAAGAAGGCTAGTAGGAGAAGCACTGCCTCTCCATTCGGACGGGCCCAGCCCCTCCCCAGCCCTAACGAAGTAGGAGTTCCTCACCTGGATGGACCTGCTATGCTTCCCGTTGCTCAGTCCCGCCTGAATGATTCCCTCCTTATTCGGCCTCCGACGAACCTTTCGAATAGAATCTGCTCATTTGTTCGCCCCTTCCTAATCCCTCCGTTCACCCGTTCGTGTCAATAGGGTTAGAGTCCCCCCTCCCCTCTGGATCCTTCTTGTGTCAAGGACTTCTGTGGGTTGAGTGTGTGAGATTTCCGGGCGCCGACTTCGCAGAGGCCTTTTTTCCTTTCATAGGCCTCCAAATTGGTCGGCCACCTTTCTTTTCCGGCGGGGTTCTGCTCGTAGGACTACCCGGGTGCTGTGCTTTTTTCGACCCAACTTTCCTGACACAGGCCCCTGGTTACAACGCTGCTCTCCAGCGCCCCACCAACCCCGCGCTTTCACCGATAAGAGGGTGTAGGCGAATCAAGTCGACCTTATCCTTTCTCCCGCTTCCCTGAAAAAGGACGTTTCCCGTCGGCTCAAGACCATTTTTTCCCTGACACCTCACCTCGAGCTCCACTTCATTGCGTTGACCAGAGGTCGTTTTTTCCCCCCAGCACGTGTATTTTCCCCGAAAGGCTCCTTACCGGCAGCCGGTTCGTCCTTTTGAATCATGATTTTCTCCAAATACTAAAGACTCTCGTCTTTCGCCTTTTTTTGCTGCCAGGAAACCGAGCGATTTTTGACCAGTTGCAGGCACGCTCCCCTTACACGATCGGATATTCCCTTCCCCATCCCCCCTTTCCTCAATACTCCCGTTTTTTTGAAGAGTCTTTTTATGTCTTTTCCTCGGTGTACAGCGCCCCTCGTCCTCCCCCCCCGCCCTGGTTACTTAACCCCCTACGAAGACGAAATATTTCCCTATTTAGAGGTGTGAATGCGCCTCCTTTCCTACCCGGCGGTCCGTGGCGCCTGAATTTCCACCTCACCCCCAAGAATATATGTTCCCTTCGGGATGCCGAAGCCCCATAGATGTAAAGCGTTGCGTCTTCTTCGATTCCCATTTCCCTCCCCCCCTTCTTTGAATTTAGTCTCAGGAGGCGACTGAGCCTGCTTCCCCTGTTCTATGGTTGGAAGAGGTTAGTCCGAGGCAGTATTCGTTTTGAAAGCGAGTTTCGGTCGATTCGACTCAGCTGCTGGTCTTTCCCTCTTTTCAATTTGGGAATTTAAGGTTCGTTCACCGCCCTGATTCTTAACGTTTCCTGAAACCCTCCCCGTTCCCCGCCGATCTACAGGGCCCGCCCTTTGAGTCGCCGGGCCTGCCCCCCCAGTTTTCCCGCGAGTGCGCGCCAAGCCTTCCTCCCCCCATGCGCCACTTTTCCCTCATCTCCCTGCGGCGTGCTATACCGATTCTTTTCCCCCGCTCTAAAAAGCCGTTTTACTTTTTTGCATTTATTTTTTTTACGGATCCCCATCGCTCTTTCCTTTAGATCCTCGATCTTGTCCCTCGAAGCCTCTCAGGTTTTTTAGTCCCCCCTGTCTGTCCTGCAGGAGGTCCTTCGTACTTAATGTAGCTTTTCGCGTTTCGTCCCAGCTATTTAGCGTGCTTGACGAGCTACAATTTTCTTTTCTCTACCTCACGCCCAGCTTGCTTTCGTTGTTGTTCGTACTTCTTGCCGCTTGCGTTCTTTCTTCCTTCCTCGTCCTTTTTAGCGCTCACCGCGCTCTTCAGTCTGAGTTTTTCCATTCCAGACGGCGGGTGTGCATGGTCCGATTCCTGTAGCCCGAAAGATCCACTTTCCCCATCGTGAGGGGAGCCCGCTTGATACCTTCCTAATGGTGTCAGACTTCTGGCTGTTGAGGGGCCCCCTTTTTTCTGCGTCTTCGACCTTCTCTCTCCATGTTGATTTTTTCCCCTCGATTTTTCGCTGAGTTGGAGAATATTGAATTTTCCCGGTCGTGGGTGTGAACCTCTTCCTTTCGTAATGACCCCAACTGTTCCTGTCGCTTGATTTCTCCTCCTTTATAGTGCTTTTTTTTTTGAACCTTTCAAGTAAGAGACGATGGCATTTCCCCCCAACCAGCCATTAGCTACCCACGTAGCAGAAACATCCCACGGCTTCTCGATAGGCTCTCCCGCTTCGTCACTTGGGCGTTCGATTCCCCTCTCCAAAAGTCTCCCCCCCCTAGCTTCTTCCGTCTCTTCGTGACCCTTCTGGGCTATTCCTGCGCGACGCCCCCCTAGACTCGTGCGTTTTTCCCTACCAACTAGTATTTCCAGATGCCCTCGTGCCGGTAGTATTAAGAATTTCTTCTAGTTCTCCCGCCAAGACCATGCAAAAGAGACGTGTCCTTGCCCCACCCAGCAGACTGCGATCCCCTCGTCAGCAGCGCCCCCGCCCATCCCTCGTCCTGAACTCCTCGAGCAACCCCCCTTTGCCCTCCCCCTCAGCGCAGTCGCAGAAGCCCCTCCATCCAACCCCCCCCCTGGTTTATTGGTAGATAGGCCCCATTAACCACTCCCCCTTGACCTTTTTTACTTGGGTTCAGCAGGTAGCCCCTTCCTGATCCAGCATAAGATACGCAGTCCCTCCCAGATCTGAGGTCTCGGACCCCCGTTTTTTTCCTTCCCTGCCCCACCAGAGAATGGCGTAATAGTTTCCGGATCTTTCCCCGATATCCGTGCAAGTTCCCTGAAACTCCTCTCTGCCTGTTTCCTCACACACAATATCTTAGGTACCCCCTTTCCCCGTTATCTCCCCGGACGTTCTTTCTGTCTGGAGTGTTTGTCCTCCGACTCATGAGCTGGGTTACACCCCAATGGCGACCCTGCTTGGCCTTGTATTTCCTGCCCAAGAAGACCTTGTGACGTAAAGTCATTTGTTCTGTCGCAAATGATCGCCCCCCGCGAGGTTCCTCACGTTTTTCCGACGCTCAAGTGCGGCTCTGACAGACAGGGGCACTCACTATTGGTAAGTCCCATCTCAGTGTGTTGCTGATAGTATTGAACTTGGTCGGGGTTTCTTGGTTGCCAGGGATCTTTTGCCTTTTTCTTTCCCCCCCCATTCTGCCATTTCTGCAGAGACCTCAGAGGTCCCCGTACGAGCTGCTTCATATCATCCCGCAAGCGAGTCGGGAGATCTATATTTCCCCTATCCTTGGGTGTCGGCTTCTCCCGACTCTTGTGGTAGAGTCCCGTCCGTGTTTGTTCGACTCGTGGATATCTGCCTCATTTATCGCGATGTGTCCACGTTCAACTGCGTCATTGACAAAACCTAACCCTAACGCATCTCTCACACGATCTGCGAACAAACTGTGGATTACATAATTCTGAACATGTTTACCTCACGACTTCGTTCGAAGTTCTAGTCTTTTTTCTACCAGACGTGCACCCGGTCGTTGTGGAACCTTCTCCTTAGATCATTGTCTTCGGCCGCTACCCCCTCCAATGTCTAGCCTGCCCTGGGGCGGCTTACATGATTCAAGGCCGTTCCATGTTGTTTGGTTACCCGCGCGGGATCGATTTCATACCCCCCCCCCCCCCCCCCATGGGAACCTCTCACACGTCCACTTTACCTCTCGCAGCACCCACCGTCAGGACTTTGCCTCGAAGGTGGTGCGTGTAGGATTATCTAGTCTCGAGGGTCTACATGCCAGTATAGGTCGATCCTGCGAGGTTTCCTCCCAACTTTCTTAGTTTCTTTCCGCGTGCCTGAGTCGACCACCTTTTCCAGATGGATTTTTTGTCTTTTTCGATTGCTGGCTGATATCTCCCCTCCGCTTTTTCGCTCAACTGCTTTAACTCGTCTCTATTGGGTTCCGTCCCCGCCTATCTACAAAGCTTGAGGTAGGGTTCGCGTTTTGAGAGTGCTGCGGCTTCTGCTCTTCCGGCTGGTCCGCTCGTTTTTTTTTGTTCTCGCCTAGGCGTAGATAGTTTTTTGGCTGCGCTGATCGAAGGCTCGGGGTTTGCCCCCTCTAGGCCCAAGTATCATTTGTTCCGCTGGCGATCGACGACCTTCTTAAGCGACCTTCCTTCGGCATAGGGACCCCTTTTTATTCCGTTGCTCCCTGATGTTGTTACGCCATATGTTAACGCTCGCTCGGGTGCGTTCCGCTTTCTTCTCCTGCTTCACCCATGTGAGGACGCGGCGTCCTCCGTCTTGGAAGCGGCTGCGGTTTTTCCTCATCGATCCTGAAGGCTTACTTTTCTCTTCGAGCAGCCAGTTGGCTGGTTTCTTCGTTTCCCAGGTTGGAGGCACTAGTGCACTCGTATTCAGACCCTTATCTTTCGCGCACTCTTTACGCAGTTCGACACAATGGCTACAGAAACCCTTAATCCCAATCAAAGGAATTCACCGACTGGTCTTCAGGAAATATATCACACCACTCCAGCGATCCCTCCTGTTTTTTCTCCTTTCATCGAGCGAAGGCGCCCCTGTCTTGAATTTTGGTCTCATACGCGAATCTGAACAATGTCCCCGCCCGTCAACTCCAGCCGGTTTCACATCTTTTCCCCGCCGCTGTCCCGGAGTGAAGGAATCATTTGACTTGGCGGGATCTTTCCCGTTCATTCTTCTGGCACACCCGTCCCGTTATGTTTACCTTTTCACTCGAGATTGGATGAAAGACTTCCTTTTCCTCTCCCCCCCCCCCGACCTTTCGGAGACTCATTAAGCATAATGGACTTTTGCCCCCCCGCTCACACCTCCCCCCCTGATGCGTGAGCGTCTTCTAGGCGACTAAGGGAGGTCTGCCTCGCCTGATAGATGGGCAAAGCGACACTCTACAATTCGCCTTCCCTCTAAGCCAGACGGCTGTTCACCTTTCTCTAAGACACTTCAGCTTTGCCAGACTCCCCTTCTTCGGTCAAGTACTCGTTCCTTTCAGTAGACGTCGGAATCTGCTGACTTCCATCGTATTTCCTCCTGAATTGCTCCTGTTCACAAGTATTACTTCCGTCGGGTATAGCCGACCTCTTTCTATGCGTTGGACCCCTTCCTTTTTTCTCGCGGGCCTTTTCTGGGTTCTGCTGGGCGCGGCATGTGCGACCTCAGGATTCTAGATCCGGGCGAGATACCCCGGCGGTAGTGCCGGTTAGCCTGGCGGCGGCGAATCTTTTTTCCCTACCGGTCGCTGTCTTTTTGTTTTCGCAAACTGCCTGCCCCTCACTGTTCGTGTACCCCCCCCAGCCGTCGAATTCCAGCTCCCACCACCCCCCAACCTACCTTTTTTCACCACGCTTGCTTTCCTCTTCTTCCTTCGTGCACTGCACGTTCTCTCTCAGATAGCCATGCTTAACTGACGGCGCAAAGTCATTACCTTGGCCTACGACAAGCCTTCCGGAGTTGAACAGAGTTTTCAGCACGTGTACGGCCAGCCCACCTTCCTCCGGCGAGTGAGTTATGTCGGACCTGAGTCCCTCTGTCCTGCTTTTTGTCCTCAGAACCCTTTTCTTGAACGATTTTTTTTTGTGGAAAAACCGGACGGCCAAGTTTCCCTGTACGATTTTTCCATTGACACCTTTCTGAGTCAAACGCTTTTCCTCCTCCCCCCCCTTCAATTGTTGTTCTTTGAATGCTTGGCCTGCACCCTTGACTTGGGCAACGCTTTTTCCTCCCGGCGAAACGACGATTTCTCGCTTGTGTTTTGAGGACAACCATTCCTCCAGGAGTCCTGAGGAGCGTTTTGCCATTACCTTACTCACTCCTTCTTTAGTTGCTGCTACTACCTTTCTTTCTTAACGAAGAAGCTGTAAGAGTGGCGCGAGGGTCAGTTCATCCCCGTCGCCTCTTTGCCCGCAATTCTTCCTTGAAGTAGTGGCTCTAGCCTCGGGCTATTCCGATGCTTGAGTCGTGGTCTGATGGTTTTTTTTCGGGGAACTGCGGCGGGTCTTGTATTTTTTTTTCTGTTTTTTCCTTCGAGAGTGTTGTGCGTTTGTGCCTAGAATTTTCCAGAAAACCGCCATACCTTCTTCTCGTTACGTTTTGGTTCCAGGACTTATTTCCTTTTCCCCAGACGAGACCGGAACCTACCTGGTACCCATGAGATCCTTCCCACTTCCCAGCCGAGAGAGTTCTCTCCCCGAAAGAATATATAAACCCAGCCCTTGCCGCCTTTCCACCTCCTCCCCCCCATGCAGCTTTTATAACCGATATCTTAACCGCCTTTTTGTTTATTGAATCATTACTGATCATTCCCCTTCTTGAAGATTCACTCCCTGATTCCCGATCTGGATAAGAGATTCTGTTTCCTTAAGTCCGATCAGGAGTAAGTGGCTCTGCAGGTCTAGAGACAGTCCCTCCGCTGGGTCCTAATACTGGCTTTCGGTCATGAGCCTTCTTCTTAAGGCTCTTTCTTTCGAAGCTCCTCTTCCTCTTTTTGATTTGGCAAACTCCCTTACCTTTCTGTTCTCGCCTTTTTTGCCTTTGAGGCAATTTTGTCTTAAGTAATGTATTTTGCTCTTAGAGCGCGTCACCGAGATTCTTAAGCTCCTGGATTTTTCTTTGTCCCCTCGCCGGTGCCCCCAGGGGTTGCAGGGAAGTCCTTTCCGCACGATCCCCCACGCCGGAGTCACCTTCTTTTAGCAGGGATTTCCCGCCGGATCCGGCGACTTTCAGACCGGCTGGATGTTGACCTTCTGGGTTCCCTTTTTACTAGTTCGGGTCGTCGAGACCTTCGTCTCTGAGTATAGTCAATCTCCTTTTCCCTCCTTCCGGGGTGTTCACTAGCTTTTTTCTGTCGTTTGAGGTCACCCTACTCCTGTCAACACTGTTCCTGTAGCCAGTTCTCATCCGTTTTACTATCGTGCTGCGAACGCCTTTGCTTCCCCAAGGACCTTTCTCGCTTTCACTTCTTTGCTGCAAATCTCCCCCTGAGCAAACGGTCGCAGTCAACACCACTCTTAAAGGGCCCCAGATCCTTTCCTTCTGAAGGAAGGATCTTGGCCAGCGAGAGACTAACCCCTTTTTCTTTTAGTCCCCGCTTCCTCACATGTTCGACCTTCTCCTTTTTCTAAGTCGTGCGCTGAGAAGCCCAATCTATCGGTACCGTCCCCATGCAGAACAACCCCGCACCGGAATCAGTATTCCCTCCTCCGTGGCTTAAGTCTTTCGACTTTGCTACAAAACTCGTTCCCTACGTGTTCCTAAGTTGCCCCCAACCAGTCCTCTCTCAGGTCCCCAGACATCGCCACCCGCCCCTTCAGGTTCAGGCAAGAAGACTTGAACAAACCCTCGAGTTCATCACCTCCTTCTGAAGGCGCCCATTCTGCACCCACCGAATGTCGAGTTTGGTATCAGTCGTTTCCTTACACCCCGCTGCCTTCCGGAAGTCCTCAAGCAGTAGCGCCCACGCTTGCGTCTTTTGAATCATTCCCTCCATTTCCTGAATCACTTAATATATGACCCCCCGTTTAAGTGTGATCGGCGGACACCGCCCCTTACCCCCAGAATAGTTTTTCCCGTCCTTATAGACGCGACGTTTCATTATTCCCTGACCAAATCTCTCGCTGAAGTGTTCCCCCCCGGCAACCACTTTAGTTCCCCTCCGGATTTGGGTTCGTTGACTCTTGGCCGGTTTTAATTTCCAGGCGTGTGTCACATCGCGACCTCATAGATCCGTGGTATACAAACCCCCCCCATGGCTAACGGATGCTTTTCAGCTTTCCTCTCTTCTTAAACTGCCCCAGCCAATCGGCCGGGGACGCTTTGTCGTTGAAAGGTGGTTCAACCCTTCGAATTCCTTAAACACGGGTGATCATGTCCCTTGTTACAAGCTCGCGTTTCACTCGCCTCATTCCCTCCATTTCACTGAAAGCTTTGGTTTTCCAACATCTGTTTGCAGTCCCATCTGGCAGTCTGGCGGAAGCGTCGTTTGGCGCATCCCGGCAGTTTTTCAATCCTACCATCATCGACTAATTCGATGGGCCTCGCTCCTGCAGGCACCAACTCAGTCCGCCCAAAACCCATCCCCCGCGTTGCGACTACTCCCTCTCTCCTCCCCTAACTTTTTTAGATTCTACCCCAAGAACGCTTGCTGGGTTGATATCCTTAGGAATTCTAATCGGAATTTCTCCGACCGCAGCACTTCGATCTATTTCAAAGGGGACACAATGAAGCAAAACTCCAACTCTCTTTGGAACTTCTAATCCCATAACTTGAAAACAGCCTTGGGATTTTCCAACCCCTCAACTTCTGAAATTTCCTTCCAGTACCCGGTCTTCTCCTCTAAGATTTCTAACGCAGTCACGTGCTATTTTAGGGCCCCCTACGCGCTTTGTTTCTTCTAGTTCTAAGCCTGGGACAATGTCAGTATAAGGCCCCCAATTCAGAAGCTTTTTTGTGTTTCGGGTAAATGTCCCGCTTTGGCACGCAGTTTAGCTGGCTACCAGCGCTCATGCGGCAGATATTGCATCCCGTTTTCCCCAACTCCTAAAACCCACCCCCCCTCCCTCAAGTTCGCCGAAACCAAGTTGACTAAGAGAGGTTTTGCACTTCTAATTCTATAAGCTGATTTCCGAAGTCTTCCTTCGAACTGCGTCCAGCGCTCCGAGAATGACTTTTAACAAAGATTTGAGTTACTTTTTTTCCCTTCTGTTGACAGCTCACATTTTCGACCTCAGTATCATTTTTTCCGGATGTATCTTCTCGTTCTATGGATGCCTCCCAGTCCTTTTTTGAGCTTATTTCTCAACCATTCACTGCTATCGTTTGAAGACTCTTTAACAAATCTTCGGATCAAGGGTGGCTCTGTGTGAGATGCTTCTCTGCTCTTGGTCCGCCTCTTCTATACGCGTGTTCTCGCTGGGCCGTCGCTTCGTGTGGATGCTCTTCTGCTTTTCTTCCTTCCGGAGTCGGGCGTTTTTTTTTGCAAATGGCGTTCCAGCTTTTTTTTTTAAAAGGCTCTTCCCCTGCATTAGTGAAATTCACTCCTGACCCCCCCCTAAGTTCCAACGAGGGGCAATTGACTCGGTGTCGTTGTTGCTCTTCTTTACTTCACTATTTGGACGTTTATCAGCTCTTTTCCTTTCCTTTTCAATGCCCTTTTTTCGAACATTTGTTATTGCGGCTTGCCTCCGCCCTCTCGTGGATGTTGTTCAGATTCTTCTCTTCTTTCAAGACTCCGACCTTCTTCTCAGCCCCTTGAGGCTTCCCCCCCTTCTCTTCCCCGTTGTCTGTGTGTCTACCTTTGTTTTTTCTCTTTGAAACATCCCGTATTTTGAATCTCCTCCTTCTCCTTTGCTCAGGCCCCCTCTTCTCTTTCAGCACTACGCACGGTTAGTCACACATGGATACAGGAACTTCCTTTTTTTTTTCCCCAGTGAAGCAATTTTCGTTTTCCCCTCCAACCGCCTTTTTACAGTTTTTTCAAAGGACCCACCCTTCATTTCTAGTGAGCACACCCTTCAGCATCTGGAGCCCCTGCTCATCCTCCTCGGCCTTCTACAATCTTTCCCCCGAGTCACATTCCAGCCGGTCTGAAAAATTAGCCCACCCGATTTCTCCCGGAGGACTTCCCTGTGCCCTGTCGGGACAGCGGGCGGACCGTCGTTTTTCCCCCAAGTCCAACCACAGAAGTTTATTTCCCACTTTCCCCCCGTTGCACCAATTCCCCTCCGCTTTCCCTGAACCAGAGCGGTGAGCGCATCGCACCCCACTACAATGCCGGGCCCTCCCCACATGACTCCATCCTTGTCCAAGCTCAGTCCGCACCAAAGCTTCCCACTTATTCCTCCTTCCGTGACGTCTGACAAGATTCAAGCTTTTTAGCTCTCCCGAACTTCCTCTCTCTTTTTCCTTTTGCCCCGTCCGACAAGCCTTTGCCCCTCCCTAATATGAGTACCTGCCGATGGGTATTTCTGACCGTTGCAGGAGAAATTGACCTGATCGGCATTTTTCAAGTCTTCTCTCTTCTCCTCTTCCCAAGTAGCCCTCGGCTGGCTGACCTAGGTTTTCCGGCCCTCTGATTTTCATTCCCGTTCACCCCCCCGTCTGTATCCTTTTTTCTTGAGCAAGGGTATACATTCCTCTGGGAGATGGGTCCCTGCCGTTGTCACTGGTAGGCATGGGGCGTCTTCATTTTGAGATGGTTCAGCGCTTTTCAATAGAAGTTACTCTCTTCTTTCTGGTAGGATCTCTTTTTAAAAGGGGGTTACTCTGCGGGACGTTTGGTGGTTCTCTGCTGTGACGTTCCCGGTTAATCACGTCGACCCCCCGATTTGTTTTTCTTTGAAAATTCTTTCCTGACCATTTTCTTTCCCCCCTTCCCGTAAGGTCTGGACAAAGACTTAAGGAGTTTTGACGTTTTTTTCCCCCCAAATACAATTTATTTTCCCCGAGTCAGTCGATTGTAAGCGACCCTTATTCCCTTCCCCCTTACGCCCAAGCATGCTTCCTTCTCCCAGCTACCAAGGACGGTTTTATTTCCCCCAGACTGAGATTGGCAAGAGAAAATCCCCCCTTTGACGTGACCTGCAGTCAGCTTACCAGGGACCCCCAGGAAAGAGCGCCCCGTCTGTATGGATTTAAGGCGCCGTTTATTTTTCAGGTTTTTTCAGCGAAAGCAGTCCTGGCTTACTTTTGCACCCCCTCCGCTGACAAGATGTTTTCGTCTTTGGTTCCTTGCCCTCGAGATGGGCCCATTTGCCTGGCTTCTTTTCCCATTACATAAGCTATTTTGCACACTTACCCCTCTCTTTTTTCCTTTTTCCTCTCCGTGTTCTTTCTCATGGTGCCTTTCTTCCTCTTCCTTTTTACGTGCGCGTCCCTTCCTTGAACCTTTATTTTTCCTTTTTCCGGCCTCTCCGTCCACAATTCGAGTTCGCTTTAGCTTTGTAGGAACCATCAGTCACAGCGGGTTTCCTGTTCTTCCCCTGCCCTCCTTACTAACTCCGCTTCCCTTGATTCTTTCCCTTTCCCGGTTTGTATGCACGCCGTCACGGTCTTCCTCTCTTCGGGCTTTTGCTTGGTCGTCGATGCCACCCCTCCTTGTCCTTAGCGTCTTAAGTAGGCCTGCGTGATGTTCTCTCTTTCAGGAGGTTGAGTACATCCTTCCTTGCTCTTTGGGTAGGTTTTGTTGAGCTGGACTCCCTTTAGTTTTTTTTTTTGGTATGACCGTTATGTCTTCTGGACAGTATTTGGAAAACTCCGTTCGCTTCCCCCCCTGCGCCAGCCTGACCCCCGCCCGTTTCCCCCTGGCACACCGCGGCCGTCCTCTGTATAGAACGCCCAGCCCCGCCTAGGCGTCCTGCGATCGCCAAGGTCTCTCTCTCAACCTCACTCCTCCCCCTTCATTTGACACGCATCTCCCCTTCTGGCTTAGATATCTTTCTTTCCCCTGCAGATACGCGGGTAACCGGTTTTTTCATGAGGGCAGGCATTCCTACCTCAAGCAGCAGCGCCCTAGGCTAATATAGCCTCCTCCCTCAGACTCGACCCTACTCCCTAGGGGCGACTTTTTAGTTAAAAATGCTCGCAGGACCGGTCGGCCATCCGGCTTTGGGCGTTAATCTTGCTCTTTTCTTCTTGAGGGCGCCCACTTATTTTTTTTCCCGTGTGACGAATCCATTTCTGCTGCTTTTCAGAACGAACGCCCCCCTACCCAATTTTTCGAGTGTGAGTTCCTTTCTTTTCCTTCCCTCTTGACAATGGGTCTTTCCCGTTTTCTTTTTTTCGAGAGATACCACCGCTCTTCTTCATCCGAAGCTTCTTTTTGGCACGAGCTGCCGATTTTGGTGTTGCATGTTACTTGCCGTATCCCCTCACACGGTCCAAGCATTAATCTTCCCCCTCCCCCTTCCCGTGAGCACTCTGATACGGCACTTGTCCTTTCCCCCCTTGCGGAGTTAGATTTGTTTGACAATGTCTCCTTTTCTCTTTTCAATTCTACATCGGACTCTGAGATTGTGATACCTCGCTTGACGTTTCTTTGGGTTAGTCCCTCTTTTTCCCTTTCGCGGGTAGTATTCTTCTCCCCGAAGGCCATTGTTAATTTTCCTCCTTAACTGTTCCTGATCCGTGTTCTTGGTGTCCGTGGAGTCACTCCTTCTCTTGTAGAAGGATACTACTGATTGATCTTTTTCCCTTTTTGCCCACCTGAGCTAACCAACTTTTCGCCTCCCGCCAACTTCTTCTCTCATGCCATCCCTCCTTCTTTGCCCATCCGTCTAGTTTTCCTCCCTCGCCTCGCAGCTACGAGCTCGTTTCTTTCTTCGGTCCCTTCCCGTCAGGTGCTCAGGAATCGCTGTAGACCTTTCTTTTAGTCGTTTACCCGTCTCCTCCCAACATCAAGATCTTTTTCCGAGACAGCGTTATTTTTTTTTTTGATTGTACTCTACGACGTTCTATGTTTCTTTCAAGGGAAAATGAAGTTTGTTTCCCCCTTTCACAAACGAGACGCCTTTCGCGTCAGCCAGCTCCAATCAGACCTATGAACCGGCCTAGACTTCCCTCCCCAAAAGGTGAGCGAGAGTTTGGGCCCTCTTATTTTTTCCCCAGACCCTCCGAAGTCAATCTACACCTTTCCTCCTTCCTCGATTGGTAGATAGTCACCCCGTCTTCCCCCCCCCTATCAGCACTGTAAGTGGGGCCCTTCTTTCTAAATTCGGCGAGATCCCTCATCCCCTCCGAGTTCCCGCGCGGACGCGAAGCCCCCCTTGAGGTATGTACTCGACTTTTTTTCCCTTTTTTTTTTTGCGAATTCCAAGATTGAACCCTAGGGGGGAATCGTTCGCTCCTCCCTAAGCTGTCTTTTTTTTTTGCAGCGCAATTTCCCCCTCCATCTCCCTGCCTGTGCCCGTCAAACACTATCTTAGTTCAGCTGACCTTTTTTTTTCCTCATACGTGCTTCTTGTTGAAATTGTGTTTCCCCCCCTCCGCTCGGCCTGCATGCTTTTGAAAAACCCTTTGATTGGCAGCGTAAGCTTACCCCTTTCCCCCCCCCCCCCCGCATACCGCTCGGTTTCTGCGATGTCCCTTTCGTTCGGCCTTCGCAGTCTCCTTCGAGGGAATCAAGCCGCCCCCACCAGCTCAGCGGGAACGGGTCGCCCCTTTTCCCGGAACGCAGGGAGTTGAAGCCCTTCTGTGTTGGCCGATAGTCTGCATCCTCACTTTTGAGGCTTTTTTGCCCGTTTCTTTGCCGCTGGCCATTTTTCTCCGTCTTATGCGGGGCGAATTTTGCCTAGTTCGAACATCTCTAGACCGCCACTTCCTCTATTGGGAG
>Ga0179593_1668725_pt1 | contig 17886 bp, 15 predicted proteins | sample CZODoug2_1_08_16_FD_185931 | JGI IMG/M metagenome (GOLD analysis project Ga0179593, IMG submission 185931) | Vadose zone soil fungal communities from Angelo Coast Range Reserve, California, USA - CZODoug2_1_08_16fungal (PacBio error correction) | ecosystem: Environmental > Terrestrial > Soil >... | reverse complement strand
ACGGCTGGAAATGCCGTTAAGGCTCCCTTTGCTAACAATTTTGGATTTTTTCTAGGCCTTTTTTTTTTAAGACTTTCCCGAAAGTCTTTTCCTTCTAGAGTATATTTTTCCCCCCCTTTGACTGCGATTTTCTCCGTTCTTCGTTTTTCCCTTCCGAGTTTAGTATTTTTCCCCCTTCTTTGTGACCCTTCCTGCTTGCCAGTCGCTGGCGGTTTTCCCCATTTTCCCTGAGACCCTTCCCCAAGTGTTTTCCAGCTGGATGGCCCGAGTTTTGCTCATCTCTTTCAGCTTTTTTTCCACACGCCACGGACCTTTTCTCAGCGTCATTTCTTTCACAGCATTTTCTTTCCCCCGCCGTCGCCCGCCAGCCTACCATTTTTTTTTATTTGCTTTTCTTTTCGCGGCACTCCGCAATTTTTGTTGAACCGAGAGTTTTTTTTTTTTTTCCCGTTTCATCTTAGGTAGCTCAGGCTCCCTTCTTTTTTGTATCTCATCCTCTGCCTTTTTTTTTTTCCACAGCACTTTTTTTTCTTTATCGGGATGCGAGGTTCCCGATTTTTCTCGCTTTTTCCTTAGTTTCCCCCCTGTTAGTTGTGAGTTTGATCTAGAACTTTCCCGCCTTTTTTTTCTTTCCCTTCGAGTCTCTAGGGGCTTCCCGCCTTATTTTTCCTGGAGCTTAAACCGACCCACACTTGTTCGTTGTGACCTTTTATCTTTTCTCTCCTTTTGCCCCCTATTAGCTTTTTCTTGATTTCAGTTTTTTTTTTTTGAACTTCCAGCTTCCTTTTGCTTTTCGTTGTTTCTCGCTTTCCCCTTTTTCCTGGGCAACGCTTTTTTCGCGTCGCGGCCGCCTTATCCCTTTCCCTGGGACCTTCACCAACGGCCCTCTCGCAGCCCCCGCTGGGCGGCTTTCCCTCGTCTTTCTTTCTTCCCCACTTCTTGGTTCTCGGATTTTCGGACCCTGTTTTTTTTTTGAAGCGTGGTTTGGCTCCCACGGCTTTTCTCGATTTTTTTCCCCCATCTCTTCTCTCCTGCAACATTTTTTGCGAGTTCGGGTAGCCAAGATTCTCCAAAGCTTTTTTTTGGTTTTTTCCTTTACTAGCTTTCTCTTTTCTTGAGGGTTTTTTTTTCTCCTTTCTCGAATCCCCCTTCACACGGACTTGCTGCGCGTTAAGAGCTCTTGTTGCCCGGCCGTCTTTTTCGATTTTTTTTTCCCTCTCTGTTTCCTTTCCCGGCATCTGCGAGCATCCTTTAAAGCTCTCCTTTCCTCCAAGAGGCCTTTTCTGCCGGATAGCGTTTTTTTTCCCCTGAGGTTTCCTTCCTTTTTTTTCGTAGACCTTTCACATGAGTAGTAGGCTTCATTCTTGAGCCTTACTCCAAGAAGCTTTCTCTTTTCTGTGATATTTTTTTCTTTCAGCGATGTAAAGGCATCGTTTTTCTTTATGCCCCTTTGAGCACGGCCCCGATAGTTTTTTTTTGCTTTTTTTAAGCATCTTTCCCTTCGTTTTTTTCCGCACTGGTCCTGTGGCGTTTTCTTCCCCCCGTTTCTACCTTTTTTCCTAACCTTCTTTTTCCCTCCTGGAGCGATGCCCATTTTGCCCTTTTTGGCCATTTTTTCACCTCGATTCTTTTTACGCCTCTGCCATCCCCTTTTCATTCTCCGAAAGCGGGGTTTCTTTTGTTTTGGTTTTATTCCTTAGCTGGATCCGTTTTCTGAGGTGCCGTCTATGCCACAGCCCTATATTTTGTCCTGTTTTTTTGTTTTTTAGGTCCGAATTTTCATATTCAGTTTCTTTCCGTTTTTTCCGCCCTCCCCCTTGATGTTTTTCAAGATGTGGTCCCAGCGGCCCAATTTCCGCTTAGATCTGCCCCTTCAGATGTAAGAAAAATAGGAGAAGATACATCCCTTACTTAATTGCTCCCCCCTCTCTTCGGTACCCCTAAATTTCCCCTGAAGTTTTTTTTTTTTTTCAAATTTTCCCTTTTTAGCAAACCGATGAATCCCTTCGACTCTAGATCCCCCCCCCCCTTATTTTCACATCTCCTCTTTTTGACCGCATTCCCCCTATAGACCTTCTCCTTTTGGGGTAGTAAGATGCATACTACTCTAGATTTCCTCCTTTAACCGTATGTTTTTTTTTTCTTCGAATAATTTTGGTTTTCACCGCTTGAAGAGGGACAGAGATGTTTGTTTTGAGGGGCTTTCCTCGTTGGACTTTTGGGACTTTTTTTTTTTTTTCTTTTCAGTTTTTCCCAGTTTTTCGCGAGTTTGACTTTTTTTTCGACGTCGTTTTTTCTGAGTTTCTCCCGAGATTTTTTTCTACTTTCCCTTTGGGTGGTCGGTAAAAGCCTTTGACGTTTCCCCCCTCTGAATTCTGCGTACGCGCAGAGCTTCTCCTCCTACTTGGCCCGTGCATCTCACCCCCCCCCCCCCCCCCTCCTCTTCCCTACCCCTCTTCCCGTTTCTTTTCTCTCCATTTATCGCTCCCTCCCCCTCCTCTATCTCCCCACCCCTCCTCTCCTATCTTTCTCTCTTCTTCTCTCCTTCTTCTCTCTTCCTCTTCCTTCTCTATTCCTTTCCTTTCCTCACCCCTCTCTCCCTTCCTGCTCTCCTTCCCTTGCCCCCCCCCTCTCCCTCCCGTCCTTTCTCACCGCCTTTACCCCACTCCCCTCCCCTTTCCCCCTCCCCCTATCTCATCAGCTCCCCTCTCTTTTATCCTCTCCTACTCCTCTTCTTCCCTACCCTCCTCCCTCTTCCCTTTGTCCCCCCCTCTTCCATTCATCCTTTCTATCTCCTATTCTTCCCCCCCCCTCCTCCTGCCTCTTTTTTTTCTTCATTTTCCCTCTTCAGTTTTTTTTAAGAACCTTTTCTTTTTAAGAATCTTCCTCCAGCAACGAAGCGGACATGAAGGATTGCGGTTCGCATGCTATTCCTTCGTTTCTCTAAGAGAGACTTTAGTCACCCATAAAAGGCTTTTTCTCGGGTTTTGCATATACAATTTTCCATTTTGATAGCGTTCACGAGGACGCGCCCCGGGTTTCCCTAGACTTTTTACTTTTTTTCCCCTCCCGGCATACCGACTCGTTCGCAAGTGACCTGCCCCTGTTTTTGGTCTTTCGATTTCTTTTGAATTTTCTGTGGAGATTAGCTGTTGCGCACACTTAGTCTTTTTCCCTGCTTCCTTCCTTCGGGCTCTTTCAAAGTTTTTCTTTTTACTGCTTTGACCTTTCCATCACGCCACGGTTAGACTCTTGTTCCTGCGGGTCTTTTTTCCACAACGGCCCCCCGCGATCTTTCTTGTGAACTGTCAATTTACATAACTGATGCAGCTGTGTTCGCGTTCCTTTTTTTTTCTCGAAATTTCCTTGTGTCTGTTCTGCCGCTCTTTCCCAGTCCCCTCTTCCTCAATTTCCTGCGACTTCCCCCTCGGGTTCAGGTGATGGCCTTTATACAGGTTTCCCCTTCACATTTTTTTGCCCTTCGACGCATCCGCAGGTGTGTTTTTTTTCCAGTGTCCCTCCCCTCGTCATTTTTGGATCCCCTCTGAGTGCCTTTTTCGATTCTCCGTTGTGGCATTAGTAGTCGTCCGTTCTCGCCTTTTTTTTTCTGGAACTTTTTTCGGACTTTTCCGTCATTTTTTAGAGTAGCTGATTTTCCCCCGAATCCTCACCAGGCATTGATTTCTTCTTTTCGAATCCTTGCCTTACGATCGGCTCCTCTTTGCCCGAATTGTTCCTGGAGTTCATCGTTTATGACATTCCGTAGGTCTTTTTTCCTTTTTCCTTCGGATTCCACACCCCTTTTTGATGCTTTTTTTTTTTTCCCCTATTCTTTGCCCCCAGTTCATTCCTAATTTTGCCGTTTCGACACCTTCGATCTCGACTCGTTCTCAAGACCCCCCCTCCTTTTTTCCTTTTTCTGCGTGCCCTAACGCCTTCCCCCGATACCGCAAAGATGAGCCCAAAGACTTTAGCTCCCTCCCCTTTTTAGATATTTTCCGTTTTGATTTGTCGTCCCCAGATGCTGCATATTCCCCACTCTTTGTGTTCCCATGATAGCAAGGTCCCTGGATAGCCCCCCCTGAAACAGATGTGTTTTATCCTTCCTCTCGGCTCTTTGCGGATTTTCTCCGATAGGAGACATTCTTTTGTTCGTTCTCCGTGATCTAGACAGGTTGAGTTCCCTTCACCCCCCTTTTTTAGCTCCTGGGTTTTTTTAGAGGAAGTGTACCCTCCCCCGTGCTGGTGAACTTTTTGAATTTCCTTCCCCCTTACCTTTGTTTTTTCGCACGCGTCTTTTTTGAGCTGCCGTTTCGGCCCTTCACGCGTTTATAAGTACGGACCCTGTCGACCTTTTGCACTTGTTCCGATGAAATTCCAGCCCGTTTCTTCCTACCAGCCCTTGGTAACAGCGGCGAGTTGGCAGCCTTGAGAGGATTCCAATGATAAAACAACTCCCCTCAAGCCCTAGAACCCGGTAGCCTTTTTTCCTTCCTGATATTTGTTTTGTTTTTAGATCTTTTCCCAGCTGATGGAAATCCCCCGTGCCGGTAACCTTCTTTTTCCCCATTCTCTTTGCGAACACTGCGATTAGGCACTTCTTTCCGGATGCTTTTCTAGCGAGGATTAATTTCTTTCCTGGTGGTATCTCTGTGTCCCTCCCCACGCTCGGCGACTTTCAGTTCCGTTTACAACGTTTCTGCTGCAGTCTATTCCCCTCGTTTTTCTTCCCCCGGTTTTTGTCTCCCTCCGTCTTTTTTCACCCTTGTCCCTTCTCCTTTTAGCGGACCTTCGACCTCGAGTTCCCCTTTCCCTTTCTTGGCCTTTCGCCTTCACAGCATTGTTCTACCGTTCTTTTCCATTTCTCGGTACTTTTTTTCCAGCATTTTTTTTTTCCGACTCCGCACCCGTGGTGACGGCGACTTTTTCCTTTGTTCTCTCGACCCTTGAGCCCCCTATTCCCCGGAAGCAGGAAGAACCTGTTTTATCCGTGCACTTACTTTTTCCGGGATGCGATACCAGAGAGGAGGTCGGGTCTTGAGGTGGGGTAGTCGCGTTTGGTGCTGGGGTGTAGATGGTCGGCGAGGAGCAGGGGTAAAAATCAAACCCCCAAAACCTATCCCAAAGCCCCCAAAAATGACTCCCATTTCACAAAGACACCACAAAAAAATCCAAATAACCCCCCCAAACCAAAACCAAACCCCAACTAATTACACCCCCTTCCCACAAACAAACACATCTTCCACCCCCCCCCAAAACCAACCCCCCCCAACCCCCCCAATCCAGCCCCCCCAAAAAACAAAATCCCCCCCCCCCCACTTAAAAACACCTAACACTCCCCCCACAAACCACCCACCCCAACAAACTCCCCCCACAAAAATCACTCCCTCCCCCCTCCCACCCAACCCTCCAACCCCAAAACCAAACGCCCCCAACAAAAACCTCCCCCCCCACCCCCCACCCCACACCCCACCCCCCCCCCCCCCAAACCCCCCCCCCCCCCACCCCCCCCCCCCCCCTTTTCTTTAACCGCCGTTTTTTCTCTTACCCGGGGTCGAAGGACGACTACGCGAGCTGTTTTTTAACCTTTCCCGTTTTTTGTTTTTCGAGGCGAGTGCAGGGGAACGGGCGAAGCCCCCCACCCTCTTTTTAAAAACCCCCCCCCTCCCCCTCCAACATCCACCCCCACCCCCCCCCCCCCCCCCCCCCACGCTTTCTCTCGCTTTTTCGGCTTCAAGTTTTCCTTCGATTGTCGTCTCGATTCACATACTCCAATGCTCGCGCGTTTTTTTTTTCAACGCGTATTTTCCTTTGGCGTTTTCTTTTGCACCCTTCTGTTTGCTTTTTCCGCCGACGATACCGTCTTTTTTCTCCACCCACCTTCGTCGGTTTCCCTTCAGGAATACAGTTTTTGCAGCCTGATCTTCCAAGGCCCATTCCTTCCCTCTTCCTAGCTTTGCGGCATGCTGAATTTTTTAGACCTTTTCACGAATTTTTTGGCTGTCAGTATCTTCCTTAGACGATATCCTTTCAGGATTCCGCAGCCTTCACAATTTTTTTTTGCGTCTTCAGTTCTTCAGGTGCCCTTTTTTCAGCTTTTTTCAGGAGCACGCAACCACCTCCGAGGTTTCGAAGATCTTTAGTACTCCGGTCCCCCCCCCCCTTTTTGTGTACTTTTCCGTGCCTCCAAGACGATGTTCCCCACGTCCTCCAGCCTTTGATTTTTGGATCTGTCCGTGAGGATTTTTAGGTTTCCCCGAACACCCTTCCAAACTTTTTCCTATTGCGCAAGAGGTAAGACGGAGCTCTTGCCAATTCCCCGAACTTTTGACGAATCCTATGCGAATGGGCTGGGCCAGATGCCGCTCTCCGAGATTCTTTTTTCCTCTAGTTTTGACCTTCTGAGTCTCATTTAGCCCCCTTTTGGGACTTTTCACCTTTTTTCAGAGAAGCCGGGGGGCTCCGGTCTGTCGTAGTTTTTTTTGTAAGTCCCGAACAAGCTCGGCGCCATAGCCTTTTTCCCCTTGCAATTTCGTGCCTTCCCAAACTGATAGTTCCCGAAGGCCCCTTAAGCTTCCCTCGAAAGATGAGAATAGTTCAGTTTTTCTTCCCCTCATGTCCCTTTTTTGATGGTCCCCCCCACGCAATTAGGGGGACGGCGAGTCGGGGGGACCTCTGGAAAGCCTTTTCCGCGCTCCTCTTGACTCGGCGCGTCTATTTCACTTCCCCTCTCAAGGCGGCAGTAAGGCTCTTCGAACTTTTTTTCCCCCCTCTTTTTGAACTTTATTTCTTTTTCGGAGTACCCCTGCTTCTTTGGCCAGCCAAATTTCGACCCATCGAACCGCTTTCCCCAAATCCCCCTTCCGTTATTTTTCCTATCCCTGCTCCCCCCTTTTTCGGGACCCTCCACTCTAATCGCCGTACGGTCAGATTTTCCTATCTCCTCCTTTTTTTTGAGGCTTTTTTTTTTTTAGATTTCCAGGTCGTATGGGCGATTAGAATGACCACCCCTTTCGGGCGCCTTTTTTTTCGTGACCACTTTCCTTTCCGGGGCCCTAGGCTTTCTCGATTTTGTTTTTTCCAGTTGCCTTGGGTTTTTTTTGTGCGTCGACGGGCATTTTTGAGTTGCTCCGCGCTTTTGTCCATAGGTTTTTCCGCTTTCGGATTCTTTCCCCTGCCTTACGCCCTTGGCGGCTCTAATCTTTCCCGGTTTTTCTTTTTTCAGATCTTAAGAATCCGCACTTTTTATTCTTTCTCCCCGGTGTCTGACCCCCTCCCACATAATTTTCTCTTTTTCTTAGCCCTAATTTTTTTCCTAGGACATGGATTTGGACTTTTTTTTCTCCCCACTTGAAGAGATACCTACTTTAGGTTTTCCTTGTCCAATGTCAATATCTTATGAGTCGGGTTGACTACAATGCTTATGGTTCTTTCTTTTTCCTTTTTCCTGCTTTTTTGGTTAGCCGTTCTGAAAGAAGAAACCTCTCGTTTCTTTCGACTTTTTCCCCAGTCCCCCTTGTAACTCGCTCCTTTCCTTTGAGAACCCCTTGATCAAAGCTTTTTTTCTCGATTGTGACTTTTTCCCCAAACTTCCCCCTTTTTGCTAATGTGTCTTTTCTAGCCTCCCCTTTATCTTAAGACATGTATCCCTCGGTTTTTTTCTACTTTTTTTCGGTCAAATTGAAGTTTTTTTGCTATCCCTCATCTCTTGGGAGAAGTCTCTCTTTCCCGTCCTTTCGGTTTTTCTAGTCCCAGCTTTTTCGCATTTTAAGATGCTTGCCCATTTGACACCCCCTTTCCCTGCTCCTCCTTGGGTTCTAGTTTTTTCTCCAGCGCTCTGCTCGAGAGTACTCCCTTCTGCCTTAAAGTCTTTGGTTCCGTTGTATATTCCAGCTCTCCCCCCCGCGGATAAGATGAGATCGTGCGCTTCGAGCTCTGGTTTTTTCCAAGGTTCTGCACCGTTGGATTTCGGCCGATAACACCCGCAGAGCTTTCGGAGTCTTTTCTTTTCTTTCTCCAACAGAGCTTCTTCACTCCGGTGCTTTCCCTGGAGCGTTGCACTTTCCCTCTTGCTTTCCTAGTTTTTTTCCGTGCCCTGCGTGTCCCCGTTTTTTTCCCGACAATTTCCTTTCGGCATGACCTTTTGACTTCTTTGGCTTTTGCTACAAGTCTTTCGTTCTCAGACCTCCCGCCCTCCCATAACCGAAACTTCTTCTGTAAGCACACTGTCTGGCCTTCCCCAATCCCCCCGCCGAGTTTCGTTTCCCTTACCTCGCACGGCCCCTTTTTTCGTTCTCCCCCTTTTCCATCCGATCTGGCCCCGCAATTTTTTTTTGGACTCTTTTTTCACTTTGCAGTGCCTACGTTTTTTTTTTTTTTCTGATCGGCGGGCAATATTTATTGAAGTTCTTCCCCCCAGTCTTTGCCTGTTTTGTTTTTTTTCCTCTGAAAGTTTTTTTCCCTTTTAGTATCCAAACAAGGCACGATGATTCTTTCTGCGATTGCAGATTCTTCTTTTTTTCTGAGGTTTCGGAGATTTTTTACCTATGCTTGTTCTCCCCAACTGCAAGATGATAAAGCGGTTCGTCCCAAGGTTATTGTCCCCCCCCCCTGAAATTTTCCATCTCGATGATTTTTTTTTTCTCGGGATCTCCTAGATTTTCTTTTTTTGAGGACCCAATCGATGGGACTCGAAGTTCTCAGGACCATCTGAAATGACTTTTTCCCCTTTTGAGAGCGTGGAAGGAGCTTAGATATGAGATTTCAACTGATCCCCCCCCTATCTTCTTCATAGTTCTGAAGGACCTTCTTTTTTTTTCGTGGTAGACTTTTCTCCCTCTAGACCATGATCCCCCCCTTTCTTCACTTTTTTGCCCAACCATTGTGTTCTTTGTTTCTCTCTCATATATGTTATTTTGTTGTTTCTTCTCCTTTAAAAGATTGGAACATGCACCACTTCCCTTTCCTCCCCACTTTTTTTTTATCCCCTCACTTAGCCCTTTGTTTAGGCGGGATTTTTGCCAGCCCCTAGGTGGTACGTTCTAGTTCTCCTTTTGGGTGGCCGATCTCTCCCTTTTTATCGACCCTTTGAGTTCAGCGGCCGTTCCAGAGTAGACGCGTGTTGTCCGCTCGCCTCTTCCAGTCCCATTGCAATTAGGGTTACCAGAGAGTTCCGTTGACGATATAGTTGCTCCCTCCCCCCTCCCACTTCCCTTACACCCCTCTTCGTCAAACTTTTTTTTCCCGTTGAGTTTGCGCCCGAAGTATTTAGAAAACTTTCTTCGCTAAAGAAGTTGGTTCAGAGCCCCCTTCTCCTTACAATCCCTTTTGGTTTCCCTCTTAGAGGTTTTAGCGCCTTCTAGATTTTCAGGAGAGTAAATAAGGCATAGTCCTTTCCATTTCCCCTTCCCGTTCAAGGCCGGCGGGCTGCTTTCCTTTAGTCCCTTTCGTTTGTTTTTTTTTTTGCAGAGATTTCGATTGGTAGACGTTTTATCTCCCTCAGCAGATCTTCATTTTCATTTTCCCCGTTGCAGCTGATAGATTTTTCTTTCGATTTTCGGTCCCGACATTGGAGTTAGTTTTCCATTGAGGTTTTTTTTTCCCCCTGGTTCCCCTTCAATTGCGAATCGCCGTTCGAAGACCCAGACGTTTCCGTTTTTCTTTTTTGTTCCCTTAACACTCCTTTGGTGCAATTTCTTTTTTTTCGAGTTACAGATCCTTCGAAACCCGCGAAGCCGGGACTTGTTCGTGTTTTTTGCTCTTCGAACTTCGCCAACCTTTCGGTTTTCGGAATCTTCGCTGCAGGAAGACTCTGGGTCTCAACCTCCGAACTCCATTGGCATCCGAGTTTCCTTTTCATTCCCGTCTTCTTTTATGCTATAATGGACGTATAATTCTTCTCCCTTCTTTTTGTTCGCCATCCGGCTTGAGAGTTCCGTTGACTGTTCTTTCGCGCAGGCGCCCCTCCCCTTTGGAATTTGGAGTCGGGTCTCGGACTTTCCCCCAAGATGAGCCCGTTTTTTTTCTTCCGTTGACTGTCGGGTATCCCTCTCCTTCGAACTTTTTTTTAATTTCTCTTTTTTTTCTGAGTCCGTGCAAGAAATCTGCGGATCTGGGTTTGGCGAAGCGTTCTATGATTGGATTTTTTCCGTCTTCCGACTGGTTTTGCGTCTCTCTTTTGGGGAACCGGGTTTTCTTTTTCGGCCTTGTTTCACGGCGGCGCGGTTTTTTTTGGCGGTTTTTTTTAACCTTGCGCAGAAAGTGCTCCTTCTCCTTCTGCCTTTTTTCAATGATCATCTTTTTTAGGCAATTACGATATTTTCTCCCTTGAATTTTTTTTTTTGATGCTCCCCCTTTCCCCCATTCCTGCCTGAGTTCCCTCTGAAACTCCTCCTTTGAAGGTGCCTATTGGTACAAAACTTCGGACCTTTTGCCGCCCCGCGATCCCTCCCTAAGAGGCTTCGATGCACGGGATCTGCTAAGGACACCTCCCCCTTCCAAGATTTTTCCCTATCCCCTCTGAGGACTTGGAACTGAAAGTTTTTGAGTCCTGACCCAGAACAATAGCAAGCCTTTCCCTTCTCGAGTTCCCCCATGCGAACTTTAATTCTCTCTAAATCTCCCCCAAGACCTGTGGTCGGCCGCCCCCCGCTATCCGCACTTCGGCAATTTTCCGTTTCTCTCCGTTGTTTTTTATTTAGAATTTTCTGAGAACACGACAGTCAGTTCCCACTCTGTTTCTTTTTCAGCCCCTTTTGGAGAGGGCTCCCCTATCGAGGGCCCCATAGTAGTCGGGGTTTCGCTTTTTATCGAGTCTTCTCGTTGACTTAGGATGTGGGTGTCTTCGAATCTCTTTGTCAAGGCGTTGCCCCCTTTAGCATACCCCGGTTTTTTTCCATTGACTGCCCCGGAATCTCACTTTTTTCTTGGCGGGCATAACTTCTTAAGAGTGTTCGTCCCATTGAAAAATTTTTCAGCCCTTTTTTTTCTTCAACCTATTTTGAACCTTACCCTCCCTCGGGCTTCCTTCAATCCTTTTACTTCCTTTCAGACTTCTTTCCCAAAATTCCCCGCTATAGAGATCGTCTTTTTTTTTTCCAGAGCTTTTCGGGTCACGCGGGCCTTCAGCGAGCGGTTGAGTGGGAACCCTCCTGGGAAGTTGCTTTGGGTTTTTACCATTTCGAGGTCCGCAAAGTTTTTGACCTCTCCTCCCTCGCAAGCCGCCTACCCGGCAGTTCACACACTCTTTCGGCAGCCCTCTTTACGCCCCTCGAGTCTTTAGCCTGAACCCTGTGTGTGCCATAAAAGGAACCCCGGTTACTTCTTGAGGAGGGTTTTTTGATCACTTTTTCTTCAAAAGATTTTTTTCTTTAAAAGTCGCCCCTGATCAGGTCCTTTTTCCTTGACCACCTATTTTTTCGCTGACCGGCCCCTGACTACCCCTCCGATCTGGACCCTTTTCCTCTTTCCACGGTCCTTCTTGTTTCGTTTTTCTTTTCCGCTGCATTCTTCCCGGGCCCTCTTTTTGTCCTATGCTCAGGAACCTCCTTGAAAGTTAGATTCTCAGGGTTTCTGGATTTATCTTTCCCCACATCTTTTTTTCTGATCCTTTTCCTTTGACGACTTGTTCAGTGCTTTTCACTAGTCCCGAACGAACGGCTCATGTTTTTTTTTTCCTCTGATCCTTTTTTTTAAGTGCCCCTTAATGGTCCTGTTGGACCGTCATACTTTAGATAGTACGGAAGCGACAAATCTTTTTCCCCTCTGTGCACTCTTTCCCCCCCCCAATAGTAAGTTTTTTCTCTTCCGACGCTCATGAGATTTGAATCAAAAATAGAAGAGATGTACTCTCTTCTTCTCCCTTAAATGAGCGCCAAGATTATTCACTCATTTCTGTGGAAAGGTCTTCACAGAGTAAGCCCCCCTCTCCGTCGGTCCTCCCCCTTTGCGACTTCCAAGGTTTTTTTCCCAGACGTTCCGAGTTTTGCTTTCCTTCCCCTAGACAGAAGTTCTCGCCCCCTCCTCCAGGTCCTCCCCTCTTGCCCTTTGATCTTTTTCCGCGGCTGAAACTTCTGGCCCCCAACTTCCGTTTCTTTTTTGAGAATCACCGATCCCCATTTGCTCCCCCCAATCTTAGACTTTACACTTTACTAGATTTCGCGAGCCTCTCCTTTTCATCCCTAATTTGCTTGCTGTCTGTGATTTTTTCTTTCTTTTTCCAGTCGACTGGCAGCTTTTTTCGGTCGTCGTTACATTCCTCTTTCATCCCTTGTCGGTAAAAACCCGATTTGTTTTTTCGAGCCGAGCAAAATTCCCCGTTTTCTCCTCCATTGTCAGCCTTTCCTTCCCGGACTCAGATGGCTTACTAATTGTTCCAGATCCTTTTTTCCGTGATCTGTTTTCCCACTTTCTTGGGCCTTTCTCTGAACCCTAACGATTTAACAAGCCTCTTTTTGCCGTACCGATACCCCCTTCTTTTCTTAGTCTCCTATCCTCGTTGCAATGGTCCCTACGATCTCTACCCGGAGCTTGTGGTGATTTCCCACGAAGTCATTTTCCCTCCCCCCGGCTCTCAATCTTTGTCAAATATACGAGTATTCTGGTTTCTCCGTTCGATTCTCCCTTTCCCCCCCAAACCCTTATCGCCGCAGAATCTTATCCCCCCGCTTCCCCTTTAGGTCCCCTTTTTCCCCCTTGATACAGTTGGTTTTTCTGATTCCTGTCCAAGGCCATCTCCGGTAAAGACCCGCTTTTCTTTCCCTCCCCCCCCCCCCCTTCGGCGTGGCGACTTTTTGATTCCTTTCTCTTCTCGGTTTCTTCTTTGTAAGTTTGAAGTTTCGAATTTTTTTGTATCGACAGCCTGCGAACACTTTCCGAGCAGAATTTGTTGATTTTTGCTTTTTCCAAGTGGTATTTAACTTTTTCCGAGAGTAATTCGGGTCTTTCTTTCCTCCAGGGTCCTTTTTTGCTCTTTTTTTGAACAGTCTCGACACCATCGGTTGTGTAACCACTTACCCGGCCCCCCCCTTTCTTTCTCTACGACTAGGCTTTCCGCCGGAGACTTTCTCCGAAAAATGGACGTGGCCTCCGTCTTATTTTCCCGGAGTCTCTAGAGTCCGCCCCTGCCGGGGTTCCTAGACATTTTTTTCCGTTCTGCGGTTTGTTAAAGAGAAGAAACAACACCCAGTGCCTCTCCAGGCGACTTTAAACCGCCTGTCAGCCCCCGAACTGCCCGGATCTTGTTTTTTCCCCCCCGATTTTTTTGGCCACTTTTTCTTGCTTCGTGTGCGATCGGTCGAGCTGGCTCTCTTTTCTTTATTCTTTCTCGGCCCCTTGACCTTTTCACGTGAACGAGTAGCGCTCTCTTCGCTTCCTCGATCCTTCCCGGAGGTGACCCCCCTGGGTGTTTTAGTCCAAGGTAGTTTGTTTGCTCGTTTCCAATCCCTCGCGTCTTCTTGATATTTACCGGAGGAATAAAGAAGTTTCCAGTTCTTTTTTAATACTCTTCCCCTTGCCCGCCAGATGCTCGTCCTGATACTTTCAAACTTCGCATAGCCAGCCTTTTGCTGATTGCCTTTGGGGGGATTGACATCGAGACTTGGGCGGTCAGCACCCTTACCAAGTCCCTTCCCCCCCTTGTTGAGACTAGCCAGGAACTTTTTTCAGTTTTTTGCCCGGTTCCTCGCAGGGTTTCTGGAAAAAACGGAGAGAGCCGCATTAGCACCTTTTTTTTTTCCTCCCCCCGTCTGAGAGCGGCCAGAGCCGGCTTGGGATTTTTCCCCAAGGAGGACCGGAAAAGAGACGTAGGCGTCGTCCTTATACGTCAGTTTCCTTTTCGCAGGTTGAGCCAGCAACCCTGCACAAGGTATGCTTGCGTAGCCGATAACTCGATGAATGGGCTTTTCGGCAGTCAGACCTCCTCCTTTTCGGTGAAGTTCCCATAACCGTGAGTCTTGGCCCACTCGAGTTTCCCCCCTTTGAGATTAAGAAGTCCCTGTTGAAGGAACCTTCCTCGAAAAAAAGAGGGTTAGACTCTCTCTCAATGATGGGCGACTCAAGAACTCATCTGAACGGTTGGGTTTTTTAACGGACAGGAAGGCTTCAAAGGGAAGTGGCTGAAATCGGGTCTCGATCGCCCTTGATTCGCCTCGACTTTGGAGTTTTCTTTTCCTCGGTTTTTTTCGACAAGAGGCAGGAAGTTCCCCCCCTTGTGCTGAGTCAAGCTAACCTCAGGGAGAGGAGGCCACATCTCCTGACTGATACCCGAACTCTCAGCAGTGTAACCATGACCCTTTTCCTCGAACTCTTTCTTCCTTATCCGTTCGGTTTCCGGATGAGCGCTGTCCTGTGCTCATCTTCCCTTCCAGCCTCCTCTTGGGGCGAGAGGCGGGCGACCCCCCAAAGGCGGCCCATCCCGGCAGTTTCCCCCACCCTTTTTTTGGCTGGATTTTTTGTGAGTGCTTTCCTCTAGGGAAGAAGACACTCCTTACCTGCTTTTTGTGGGTCCGGACACGCTGGCGACTTGACGGCCCTTGAAGGTGCCATTACTATTATCAGACCCCTGTCGCAGCAGGCGTCGGCTCCCCCAATTTGCGACTTATGCAGAAGAATCCTGCGACTGCTCAGAATTGGTCGAGGTCTCCGATGCGAAGCTTCGTCTCGCGAGACAGAGGATAGAAAAGCTCCTTTTCTGGACAGCCCCCGTCCGGATATTCCCTCTCCCCAGCTTTCTATCTCCCTCGTGTTGAGATCTCTTTACACGAAATTTCTTACGGTTTGTCCGATATGGTGTTTTTTTTCTCATTCAGACTTGGACGGGCACTTTCAATCGTACTTCGGTTCATGTTTTTCATCCCAGTTTGAACTGGGAACCCCTTCTTCCGGATTTTTTGGCGGTTCCTTCCCCGCGGGTTGACACGATCTTTGCGATTTTTAGATGTTATTTACTTTTAGACCCTTCGACCTTGAATCCTTTTGGCGAGGGTCGAATACTTTTCCCCGCAGTCTTCCTTTACTCCGTCGACAAGTTTTCCAGAATGGTCCTCCATGTAGTTGAATCCCCCTTTTCAACCCCTTTATGGTTGGTCTTCATGAGTCTCTACGAACTTAGGCCGGACCGGATCTCGTCCTCCCGTTCAAACACGCCGAGATCCGTTAGGCTTAACTTGTAGAGGGAGGTGGAACACACGTCTCTCATTGCTTTTCCCACCTGAGCGGCTCTAACCCGAATTGACATAATCTAAACTCTGCGCCCTTTGATTGGTATCCCCCGTCTCCAGTGTACTCCCACGGGATTCTAATTCGACGGATTTCCAATTTCCCGGTCCCTTTTTGGTAGGTCTAAAGTTTTTTGCCCCGTCTCCATGAGTTCTCAGTTGGAAGTTTTTCGAGAACCCGGAGCAATCTCGTCTCTTCCTCGTTTCGTTCCTTTTTTTTCGATAATTTTTGAATCAAAACGTTTCCGCGGTTTTTCCAGTTCTCGTACCTGCAGACTCTCCTGATCCGTGTTTCCCTTTCTTTTTTCCTCCTTCAGAGACTGTGAGGGTCTTGCCTCAGATCCCCCGGATTTCTAGGCGAAGAATCTTCCATTTGCATTGCCAATCTACGATCCTTGTGGGACCCTTGATTTCTCGGCGCATCCCTCTCCTAGAGACCCCTTGAGTCCCCCTCCTTCCTTTGACGTGGAATGCCCACGTGTCTACCTCAGAGTTCTCCTTTTTGTTTTCCCATCATAGAGTCGACTGCGGTCAGTTGGGGGACAGGCGGCGTAAGCCCTGCGTCTTCTTAATTGCATCAGCGTCTTTTTCTCTCACCATTTTTTAAGGTGGTTTTCCGCCCCGAACGAGAGTCGTTGCCTCGAGTACTCCTGAATCCCCCTGCACTTTCGCTGAGATTTTTTCGTTTGTTGAGAAGGGTTTTTCCGCGTTTTGACTGGCCAGACCCGGCGAACTTCAACGCAATTAGTGGGCGTTCGCTTTCCTTGTTCGGCACTTTTAATGGGTTCGGAATCCTGTCTCCAGGGCTCTCCCCCTTCGACCGCTTATGCTGGTCCTACGGAAAATATCAATTCTCTCCCCCTTTTCACACCTCCCCGGTTCCTTACCTTCCGTCTCGCTAGATGTTTTTCCCTTTTCCGACGCCCTCGCTGTTCTATGAAATCCCCTTAACCCGAGCTTCCAAAACTCCTGACAGGAGACGCCTGGCCACCCGTCCCCTCTCTAAGTCCACCGTTTGTAGGTAGGGCATGGCATTAGTTTTTGTCCTAATCTCTTTTTTTTTTCCTGCGATTCAGAGGACGCGAACTCGTAGGTCGTCACCCCTTTCGTTTTGTACGATTTTTACTTCCCGCTCCTTGGTTCTTTTTTTCCTCAGGATTTCATCCAGATGCTTCACTTAATTTCCCTGTTGACCATGTCGCTTTCGAACACTTACCCGGACCTATCTGGTGCCCCCGTCCCTTTTTTACACTTCGGATACCGCCTTTTCTTTCCTTTTTTCCCCGGTATAGACTTCCAGGACCTTCTCCTTCCCGTACCGCAAGGATCCACCCCCTGAGATCCTCCAGTACCATCGAGATCTGACCCTTAAGTGGCCCCCTGAGCTTTCTCGACGCCCAATCCCCGTCATCCTCTCCCCAAAAGACGCTGCGTCGTCCCCGGTGTCTTTTTTTTTTTGTGACCTTCCTACATCTCGATCAAAGACCCTCCTTCTTTTCTTTGGCGATAAAATCCATTCTGCGGTCGAGTTTTTTTTCTGTCGAGTCCTCCTTCCCCCGAGACCCTGTCTTTCGCTCCTAGCTGTGTTCTCGGTTTCCTGGAGGGAATTTTACACACGTCGACTCTCTCAGTTTCCGTTTTTCTTCCCCAGCGTCTTACCTGATTCTTCCCGATTTCTTAAGTCCCTGTCCCTCAGCAACGGTAGGGTACCGAGTTGGGCCTGGATCACTTCGTCTCCTTCTCTCACTTTGACTGGTCCCCAAGTGCGGATAGAGTCATATTGTCCCGAAAGCATCGTGAGCCCGGATCCCGTCCTCTCAACCCTGGCTGACTCCTTGCCGCCGCGCGACTCTTTGTGAAGTTGGGTGCAGCCCGCCGAGCGGCGGCCGTTCGTTCTTCTTTCGACTAAAAACCCTCTCCAAACCGGGAACAATCACTCCCTACTCCCTCCTTTCTCGGGACTCTCCAGTTGATGTCCAGAGTTTGAGGTTGGCATTTCGTTACCTTAGTTAGATTTTTTCTCAGGCTGACCCCTTCCATGTTTTACGAGTAGCCATAGTTTTTTTTCTTGACGGCGGACACTCGGCTTCTGACACCTTTTTGTCGACCGATGCATTAACGGAGGGGCCCCAAGCATCAGCATCGGAGCGCCCTCTTTCGCATTCTTCCCTTGTTAATGCCGGAAGGGTCCTCCGATGAAAAGACTGAACCCCTGACCTTCAGGTGCTCCCTCTCCGGCAGCTGCATCACGGCCCCCCTACCCGACTTAATTAGGGAAATGCACTCTTCGTTGGATTACTTTTTTTTACTCGTCCTTCACCAAATTCATCGGACTCATCACGAGGTCTCTTTGAGACTGTGCCTTTTTCTTTTCTACTAACTCAAGTTTCCTTCCTCTGATCGACGGCCAACCCAATCTCCAGGCGGTATGAAGAGTTCGCCTTCGACCAGAAAGAGAAGGACTTGATGAGGACTTCAAGTACTGAATGAATCTCGTCCGGGATTCGACCCACCGGAACGTCCTCGGCGACCAGCTCCTTTTCATGATTTGGGCCATCCTTCGTTAGCGATTTCAGTTGACTGCCTCTCCGATGGCTTTTTTCCCCCGTTCCCCCGATCTCTGATTTATCGGTTTGACGCCGTTGTTTCCTGTCTTTCTACCGTTCTTTTG
>Ga0179593_1487728_pt1 | contig 17887 bp, 20 predicted proteins | sample CZODoug2_1_08_16_FD_185931 | JGI IMG/M metagenome (GOLD analysis project Ga0179593, IMG submission 185931) | Vadose zone soil fungal communities from Angelo Coast Range Reserve, California, USA - CZODoug2_1_08_16fungal (PacBio error correction) | ecosystem: Environmental > Terrestrial > Soil >... | reverse complement strand
GTACCGTAGTTATCGCCTCAGAGCGAGTTCTCCCCCTCGTTCAGTTGTCGAGCTTTTATCTGGTCATAACAGCTGAGTTTTTGCGGTGAATCGCGGAACACGTTTGAGGTTTTATGCTGCTCTACTCCGCCCTTTTTCATTCACGGGGAATTTCCAGGAAAGATCCCCTGTCAGCCCTTTCACGCCCTTCACGGCGAACCCGGACTGTGACGACCCCGCAATTTTATCCGAAGACCCGGGCTTTCCTCCCTTCTGCCTCCCCAAGGGCCCCTCCGGAAGGGCCGCCGGGAGCCTTTACAAGTCCTCCCATGCATCTGTTGGACTTATTTTGCCGTAGCGAGGCGTCGCCTACTCTAGGTCTTTTGACAAGTTCCTGTGGATGCACCCCAGGCCGTCTCATTTCCCGCTAGGCCCCCTCGCAGACTTTCAAAGAAACCAGTCTGTGATCGGGTTCCTACACCACCTTCGTATCGTTTAGCAACATTCCATGTCAGCTTTAAGATGTCTTTCGGAGGCTGTCAACTTGTGACAATTCCCCCACACCCCATAAGGGGTTCAACAATCGCTTGTCGACTCTGCGTACCTCTCCCCCAGATTTTCCTTAGACTGCCGATGAGGCTCTTCACAGACTTACCCTCTGGATTATGAGTTCCAGCCAGTCACTATAGTCTTTTTCACTGCTCGCGACCTCTCCGTATCCTTTCTCTTTTCGAGCCTCCTCACTCCCCCTATTACTTTTGCTAATCGAGACCTCATCACTAAGATGGTTGATTTCCCATAGAACGGTCCCAATGCAAGTTTCACTGCTTCTCTTCCCCTTTGGATTCTAAGCTCGCTGGTTCGTGTAATCCAGGATTTCTTTCCCTTCTTCAATGCATTCCCTCAGTTAGGAATACCCTCTAAGGACTTCCAGCAGCCTGTAGGGAATGCTATTCCCTTCCCAGCCTAGGTTTCGAGGGCAACAGTCACAGGTTTTTCTCTAAGATCTCAGTCCTCCATTAACACTGCTTCCGACAAGGAGTATAGTATGCTGTTGATCATTTCACCTTCCTCAGTCCCCTTCGACCACGCCCCGGATGGGTCGTTCCCGCTCTCCCCTTCTTGAATAGACCTGTTCTTTAGTCTCCTCTTTATAGAAAGCAGTGTCACCCACTCGCCGGCACTACCCCCCCATTCCTCCGCCTTATTCAGACTTCACGTCTACTCAGAAATCCTCTTCCAGACCCCTCCCGAAGATGTTCCAAAGATCAAGGCCTCTTCCTGTCTCCGTAGTCTTTTTTGGTCTATGACCCCCTTTCTCTCCTAAATTTAACCGCCCCCTTTCCTGTACCTGCCCCCTCTCTTTTTCTTGGACCCCCTCTTCGAAAGGATTTTCCAAGAGTTTAGGTTGTCTTCTCCCTCCTGGTTTTCATGTTTTTGCCCATAGAAATCTTAGGTTGATCCTTTCCTGCATCTTCCATCGGTTCACATATGCGACACTTCTGAGCATGACTCCCTTGCCACGCCCACCCCAAAAAACCTATTTTCCTACCTTTCCCAAGCATTAATGGGGTCCCCAGGCTGGCTTCCTTATCACCCCTTCTGAGCGGCTAGCTATCTCCCCCATTTGGCAAGTTTCTCGCATTCTTCATAAGTCTAATTCTTTTACTACTTGATATATCTTTTCGGGAGATAGGCTTTCCCAGGTATCCAGTTCAGGATCCCTTTCAAGGCGGACCCTCTACCCCGGGCTTTCTCCTCCTCCTCCTTCCAGTTCAGTTTCTACGGAAGGCTCGACTACGCGCAGCATTTCTTTAGGCTCGTTCTCCTTTTTTCCCCTTGAACCTCTTCCATTTTTGAACGGAGGAACTCCACAGATCAAGACTGGCTCCAGTGGTGATAGTATTTTGGCCCTCAGGTTCACCGCGTTCTCCCTTTCTCTCCCTTCGGATCCATGGGAATGGAGTCTTCCGCGGTTCCCTTTCCCGGGTGATCGCTAACTCATTACATTCTTCTATTACTTTCATACTTTTTCACAAACCTTTTGGTAACTTACTCCCCTATAATCGGATTCCTGAATGTAAGTACCTCTTGCCAGGCCGAATTTCTACTTTGGATAATCCAAGAACAGTCTACACTCTTGCGCACTGGACCAGGTCCTTTCGCTTTCTTCTCCACTTTTTTTGACGGCAATACTCGTCTATTCCTCTCACTCTTCGTCATACATGTGTTGCAGAAAAAGTCAAGGCCTTAACTTGGCGGAGTATTGTTTCCTCTTGAATAACATTCCTCCCTTTCTTCTACTTTCCCCTGTGATGACCGCTCTTTCTTAGATATCCAAGGTAGAGATTTTACATTTTTTCTCTGGCTGGTCCTAGGTGCAGGGCGGTTTTCGTGAAGAATAGGAAAGTCCCGCGCTCATTTTCCTTTTGATCCCTTATTCTTGGTGTTCGCCTTTCGCTCCTGGGCAATCTTTGTAAGAGCTTTCCCCTCTGCTTTTTGGTCCAAAGATGGTAAAGGCGCGAGGGTTGTCATCACAGAGATAGGATTGGCATCCACCCGCCAGTCCTCGCCCTCCCCGAACTGACCCACCACCGTTCCTCCCCTTGGAATAAGTCCACCCCCAATACAATCCATCCTATAACCCCCCCTAATCTAACTTCTCAAATTGAATGCACACTAATACCCAACTGGTGCGCACCCACGTCTTCTTGCGGACTAATTGTCAGCCCTCCACCGGCGAATCCTTCCTTGGCTGCTTCCTTATCACCTTTTTCTTTGTCTCCAGCCCATTGTGATCTGACGAGCGATTTTGACCTGCACTCTAACGGTATCTTTCTGCCCCCCGTCCCATTCCTTCTTCCAAGCGAGAAACTTCACAACTCTCAACAACTTCCTCTCCCCCGTCACAACACACCACCACGAGCACCCCCGTAGACACCCCCCTCCCTTTTCATTCTGTTCACCGCACGGCACCACCCACCTTACCGAAAAGCGCATCCTACCCTGTTATCGTCTCGGTGATAACTTTTCCCCCCTCCCGCTAACACTATTTTACTCGACCCTAATGCTACTATACCTACAAGATTCTCCAAAGCCACACCTCCTACTGGAAACCATGCTCACTCTACGGCCTAGTCTTTTTATCTACCACACGACCCTATATCCCTCCCCCTCTCAATTTCAGCTCCTTTTCTCGCCACCCCCTCCAAACATCGTTCCCCTTTCCCGCTTTCGTAATTATAGCGCATCTCCCTCCGACCCATAGCCATTTGCTCCGCTTTTTGGCACTTGCCACCTTCCTGAACGGCCTGTTGGATCCTACAGCTCCTCCCTTTTTTATCTCCGGTTCGCCCCTCCCACCCCCCCCATTCCTCGGCACCTCGACCACCCAGTTGTTTCAGCCTGCTTTATTTCTAAGATCCGCTGCCTTTCTGACCTCTTGGCCCTCACTGGCTGATTTCCCCACCCCGGTCCTCTTATCTCTTTTCAGCCACCCCCAACCCTCATCTTCTTTATCTCCCTGCACCCTCAAACTCCACGAGCTGCCATCTTCGTCTGGCCCCCGAGATGCTGTCCTCATACACCCCTCTACTACGTCTTACCCCCTATTGTAACTTTCCCCGATTGTGTGTTAGTTGTGTTCTCGTTATACCGCATATACGTTCTTTCTCCGACCACACGCGAAGTCTCCTTTCCTCCTTCCTCCCACACCTTGAGCTCCCTCCATACTCCTTCGTCCTCGAATCCCCCAGCCTGCCACCGGTTTTTGCCGTCCCAACCTGCTCTCTGTTTTCCCTCTCCCTAGTGCCTTCGCTGGAGTTCCCATTTACTCCTCCTCTCCTTTTCCCTTCTTTCTCACATTTCATCTTCCTGTCTAGCGCGCCCACCGCTATTGAATCCCATCAAACACATTCCCTATCCAAATCTCTCCATCCTCCCCGATTCACGCTTTCGCTTTCTGCCGACAAGCGACCTGTCACCCACTAGTCTCTCTCTGAATCTCCGCCAGGTGCTGTCTTTCCTTGACTCCCCATTCCTCCTCTCATTTTTTATGTACCACGGTCCTACCCCTTGCTTATCACCTGAACGTACCATTCCCCCCCCCTACTGACCCTTCTTTTTTGTCCCTTCTCTGTGCGTATCTTTCTTTGCCCAACAGGTTCCTTTATTTCCTCTTTCCCGCGCCTCCCTGTCATCCCAACCGCTCCGGTTATTTTTTGTCAGCACATACACTGTGGTCCCATCTATCAATCCCGAAGCACCCTTCCTGCCTCCGCACCCTAAATACACTGCGTTCGGATCACCACCCAATGAAGTCTTGCGTTCCCCATTTTTTGCGCACCAACACACCCCGAATCCAATACCCATCCCTTCTGTTTTTTGCTAAGTTCACCCTCTTCGAACCTTTGTCCATCTCCTCTCCTTCCTTCCTCCTGCTCGTCCCACTCCTCCGGTCATGTGCAACTTACAATGTGACCTTCGCCCCCCGCTGAGTTTGCACAGAACGCTCTTTTCATTAGCTTCACTCCAGGCATTCCCATCCGTTCCCCTGACATTTCCCACCGTCCTTCCAATTCGAACCAACCCCCGCCCTTCTCCCCCCCCTGCCTACCCATCTGCATTCTCTTCTCGCCCCCCTTTTTAGCGCATAAACACACCCAATGTTGAAAGCTCTCTCTCGTTTTCCTTCAACCTCACCAACCAAAGGTTGCTCTTTCCTTTTTATCTATTACCAAGGAGATTTCCATCTTCTTTTCCGAGTGTTGTAATACCCCGGACTTTGGTCCTCCCCCAAACCCCTGATTATAACCGCCGCGAAACCACCTCACAACCGACCCGCCATTCTTCACTGTCCACCTATGTCTCAATAAGGTTGATATAGTTTAAACCCCACATACCTCTACCGCTTATGGTCGTCTTATTTGGCCTTGCTGGTGCTCGCCCGAGCATTACCGTTGCGGGGCCGACCGCTTAACCATGACCACAAGTGGTTTCTTGTTGACTACCCTGTAACGCAGATCAATGCGGTCAGCTGCTTGAAGCCGGCCCTATCAAGGCCCAATATTCGGGGCCTCATAAGGGGGCCGGCGCGGTAAAAAGTAAAAACCCATTTTATTTGCCCCGCGAGCGTCTTTTCCGGTATGCTCCGGCTGTTACATCTTTTCCTGCTCTCAGACCTTGATCGTGACCCGGATGAGTCGGAAGAGGGCTTAGCTACCCTTCCCGCTCCTATGACGTTCCTCTAGGAAGTTTCTCTTCTTTTTACGCCATATGGCCCACGGTAGTAATTTTTCTGCTGAGTGAGAATTCTGTAAGAACAACTCCAGGATACACAGAGACTTGTCTCGATCTTCCTATCATCTTGTCTCCCAAGAAGGAAAGTTCCCTTCTTCCGCCCTGGAGGCTCCGACCTCTTTTCTTTTTTCTGATTCGATTTTCCGACCTGATCGAGAGGATTCTAGCATGGACAACCGTTCCCTCCTTCCCTCCTCCAATTCGTTGTTTGATTTAATCACGTGGGACAAGTGTCTGGATTCCTTTATGATCAGTCTCTCCTCCAAAATTGATTCTTTGCCGACTGACCTCCAGGTGCTCTTATCCTTCCGGGTCGTTCGTTCCCATATCCGTCTTCCTTGATCCGTCGTAACGAGAAAGATAGGGATCAAGCCAGTTAGTCCCAAGCCTTTCTTTACCATCGGACCGAGTCACGTTTCCTCTGGGTCCACGGCCGATCGCCCCCGGACCTCTTCCCGGGTGAACTTTCGTTCGGTCTTCGAACGCCCTAACGATTCTCCTTTTCCTCTTTAAGGTATAACTTGATCCTGTGGCCGAGCATGTCCCCGTCTGCCCCCCCTTTCCCTTCCTCCTTCTAGCCATCCTCATTTGAGCAGACGATTCTGTTAAGGTCAAGGGCCAAGAAAGCTGTTCCCTGCGGGGTCACAACAGTTTTTCAGTATCGTCCCCAAACCTGAGGACATAGTGGATCATGCAACCTGACCTCGGGATTTTTTCCCCCTTTCTTTAGCCCCTGGTTCGGTCTCCGGTACTTGCACCTACTTACCAGATCCTCTTTTCCTGCGCGACGTTCTCCTTAGAGAGGAATGCAAGTTTGTCTTTAGAAGAGTGATCAGGTTCTCTCCCACCATACATCCTCGTGTTCATCGGCCTGGTGCGGCATAAAGAAGTTACTCTCCCAGGTGCAGGACTAAAGCCGATTTTTCATCCTGGGGCACCTTCACGAACCCGCCCGGGTTTACTCGCGCCCAGTTTTTCTTTGGATGTTTATGTGCCAATACCTCTCATCGGTTACTTCCTTTCCCTACATATCCATAAGAATTGCTGAGGGCTTACCTTTTACCAGCCACGTTTACAGGAAATTGTCTTCTAATTTTGTCCTTTTTTTTTCTTCACTGATAACCCGAACTGTCTGGTTTTCCATCCTCCAGTTTAACTTCCCTCTTGTCAAGGTTTCCCGGCCTGGAGACCTTCCCCGCAATATCACACAACTTTTTTCTCCTTTCTCGTTTCTCCTCTCCATTGACTCCCCCCCGCGTGACCTTCTACCGATCTCCCGTCTTTCCCTGCCTCGTCTTTATATCGATCCTTAAGAAGTAAATTTGTTGTCCCCTTTCCGCTTCCTTTTATGTCCTCCGCGGTAGAGTTCCGCCTTGATGTCCTTCAGGATTCGCCCTGAGCTCGAGATTCTCTGTTTTTCTCTTTAAATAATGCTCGCGTAACTCGCTCCCTCCCGCTGCCAATTGCTCCTCACGCTCCTGACTGTGGTGATCAGGGCGATGTTCCCCACGTTGCTCCTGTGGACGGTTTTTTCAGTGGGAGTTGCGTTTCTCCGTCGTGGTACGCCCCTTGTTCCATGGCCAGAGCGGCAGGACCCCCGTTTGATGGGGTCACTGCCCCAAGAGAGCCTCACATAATAAACTCTGTGCCCCTCAGTTAATTTCGTCTTTCACGTTCGTTACCAATATTTGTGCTACGGGCCTTCGGAACAATTTGTCCGATCTTCGTCGACTATAGCCAGTACAGTTCGATCTCCTCTTCTTTTCTTGTGTTTTGACTCGGTGGACATTCCGCTGACGTTCTGCTGTCAAATTCCTTATTCCCCTTTGGGATATCAGGAGCTTAGTGAACTGGCCGTGCGTCCCTTCGCCTTAAGCACCCCTGTTCGCTGATTACGGTTACCTTTCGCAGCCCCCGGAGTGGTCTTGCTGGAAGGAATGCAGTCGCGGACCCTCTTCCTAATCCGGCTTCAGTTTTCGTCTTCAGTGACATGAATAGATACAACATGCGTTGCCTCTGCCCTTTCCCTTCTTTCAGTTCTTGATTATTTTGGAAATTAGCCTTGCATTCGAAGCCCTGAGGGAATTGCATTTGTATCCCGCTCTTGACCCCCGAAAAGAAGAGTCGTCCCCCTTCCGGAGCGTAAGTGTTTTTCCCAACTTTTAGAGGACCACAACCCAAGGATGTTTTCTACGATGAGCCACACGGTCTTTTTTTTCCTAGAGAGGTTTAGTCAGCCCTGGTGAAGAGATGATACTTTGGTTCGAGCAGGGAACGACCCTTCCTCTTTCGTTCCCATTCTCACAGTTGTTTCCTTTTACGAACTTGTGTCGGCACGGTTTTCTCCTAGGTTGTCTCCGAGAGTTGCCACGGCTGCCTGTTGTTTCTTCTTATGTGGAATCATCAGCAAGAAGAAATCTGACCCCGATGCAGCTAACTGAAAGATGGTGTAATCGTCAAACTTAACCTCATTCCTTATTCCTCTCGTAGGATTAGATTGGCCATTCTCTCTTTCACCCACAATGGTAAGAATAATATTTCCTGAGAAGCCTCGATCTATATCCCTTGATTTTCCTCTTAGTTTTCCATGATTTCCACCCACTGCCCGGCCTTCTGATCCGAGTCCTGGGTTTGCTGAGTTTTAACCAGAAGGAGTCCAGTGGTTAAAAGTGCTGTATGACCTTCCTGTTCGCCGTTCCGGGTAATTTTCCTTTGTATTTGAGTTTGGTCATTTCCCCGATGATTTGACTGGAGTGTTCTGCTCGGCCTGAATTCTAGTTGTCTAACAAGTCCAACGCTCTTTCTACTCGACCTCCGCGAACATCACTCTGGATCCAATTCTTCCTCATAAGAGGGTCCTCTCTTTTTCCTCCTACCCTTTATTCGATTTATCTTTAAGATCTATTATAGCTAGCCCAGGCGCTGGAGTCTATTTTTTCCCTACGACGTTACCAGTCTTCTTGTTTTTCCCCTTTTATCGCCAAGTCAACTGTGATTATGCTGAGAGCAAGCCATCCCCCATAAAGGGTTGGGGATTTACCTACACTATCCATTCAGACCGGCGCCCCGTCGGAACTTGCTTTTGAGGTCCTCCCTCCCCTTTTTTCCTCCCCCTGGTTCCAGACAGGCAAGCCTACAGATTGCCCTTACGGCGGCGTGTGTTGCATCCGGCCCACGCTATCCAAAGCGCCAGAGGCGAGGCGGATTCTCAGACTCTAGGATTTTTCCTCATTGGCATGCACCGTATCCTTTTCCCCGCGCGTACTCTCGAGGCGCCTCTCAGGCGGATTCTTTGTCCGAGGACAACCAGGAGGTACGGTAGCCCGTTATTATTTCTCCTTCTGATTCTGTGAGGAGAACATCCTTGGTTTCTCCCCCAGAAGAATCCCCACTATCGTTTGCACATCGAGGTTCGGACCAACCACAGGATCTCCCTACCGTTCGAGACCTAGGGTAGGTCCACTCACAAAATGACTGATTCACTTTTTTCACTTTTTAAAGTTTCCTACTTCGTGATTATCCCCGTAGACGCCCCATGTCAGCTCTTCTAACAGGGCTGTCTTTCCTCCCCCCCTCGTTGTTTCCATAACCTCCCCCAATTCGGGGGTGTGGTCATCCCGGCCCCCACACGCGACCCCCCCCCCCCACCCCCCCCCTACGAGCCCTGCCGGTCCCAGGGACTTAATTCTGCGTTTCTTCCCGCTCGGATACCCCCATTCTTCATCTCCCCCCGCCGCTGGATATGCTAATGTGACAGCAGAGTCCTCCCTCCCCCTTTTTTGCCTTGCAGGTGGAGATTCAACGAAGTTTGTGGTAGAATTAGGGTACTTAAATGACAAACTGTAGGAATGCTTTAGGAGACGGGTCATGTCCCCCTGTGCTTCTAAAGGCAAGTTCCCCAGCTCCCCCCCCCCCCAGGCAAACGTTGAATCTCCCAGTTGTCTTGCCGTAGTTCACTCCCTCCAGTTTGTGCACAAGCTAAGCGCAGTTCACCCTGTCGCTTACTAGCCGTTAAGAGGCAGTCTTCCAAGCCCAGAGGCAGTAGGCCTTCTTTAGTCCGTCGAAGGGCGGTCATTTTCCATTGTTTTTCTCCCCCTGGTAAAATGATTACACTGCGTGAGGTGGGCGCACACGAGCTGCCACGGAAGATGAGGCTTCTCCTCTATTGTGCCTTCCTGATCGAGGTGGAATAATGAACTATCCCTGGACAAAGAGCTCCCCTGCGTTCCCCCCCGTGCCAAAACACCCCTTGGACACATAGCTGGGTTTCACATGGCGCATTTCTTTCTACTGAGTGGTATTAGCGAGGCTAATTTTTTCGCTAGTAGTTAATCTTTTCGATATAGATCGGGGGAGATCGTGCCCGAAAGGGCTAAGGCTATCCCCCCCTCGGATCTACACACGGCGTTCCTCCTTTACTGCCGCCACCCGCTAGTCTAGCCTCCCTTAGGGCCGGTGGCGGGCTCTCTGCTCTGGCCCTATTACATGGCCTTCACATCCCACCTCCGCGGGGCCGTGGTTCTCGGGCTCCGGTCTCCTGCCGTTCTCCTCCCGGCTGCGATTTCTCTTCGCCGCCAGGTTCCTGGGATCGCTCACGCATAAGTCTGGACTTTCCTCAGAAAACAAACACCGGGCTCCCCGACGCCCGCACCGGTCTCTCCTGCTCGATCGGCCCATCCTTCCAGTATGCTCCCCCATCGTTTCCTTTGTGACGTCCCACCCCGAATTGACAACATCGTCGAGGACTTGTCTTTGGCTTTTTGTCGTGCACTGTGCTTTGAGGCCCCCGACACGCTTTCCGCCTGCACTTGTCTTTCACATGAGATACCCAGCGCAACTTTTTTTTGAGTCGTCGGATACCTCTTCACAATCCTCAACGTGCCCAGAATTCTCGGCGTATATCATTTCTGAACGTTCTTTTCTTTGGTGTCACGCTTTTCTCCTTGGGAGCGACTAGGGGCCTCCCACTAATAACTGGGATGACGTTGTGTCGCCTTTCTCTATGGGGGAATGAGCCTTTGCGGTGTGTGATGGTTCCTTTTTCTGCGTGTTAACGATAATATAGGGCCACACTTTAGCTCTCTTCAAATACCCGCACTGCGAAAAACAGTGCGAATAATAGCTTCTGCGAAGCAGTCCTGGCTTAAAAATGTTTCATAACAGCTTTCAGCCCAGCCGGATGCTGGCTCAGTGAGCTGCCGAGCGCCGTCCTTATGGGCGCAGGCCTGCCCTGATCGTACGTTGATCTACATCCTTCGGGTTCCCAGCGTTGGAGAGATTAGCGACGCAAGTGTTTCCGTTCGTTCCTCTCCGGTGACTCGGGACTTTGGGCCTCGGATCCGGTTTTGGCATGCGCAATGACTTCGACCCTTTTTTTTATCGCCCGCGTGCACTTCTTTCCAACGAGAGGGGATCTCTGCGGCCAAGAAGGCGGTTCCTTTTCCGCGCCATGGAGCTGACTTCGCGGTGCTGGTGGAAGATGATTTCACCTGATCCCTGCGGATCAGAGCCTGTCCCCAATTCTCCCACGTTTGTAGAGTTTCACGGCCAGGATCGGGATCCTCCATCCCCTTCCCTCCCCTCGTTACACCCTCCCCCGTCTAGGGCGCGGAGCAGCACCGGGCCCAGGTCGCCCGCTTTCGGCCGGATCGAGCCCGCATGAGGTGGTTCCACGTTTTGTGGCAGCAGCTTAACGGATACTGACCGTTCAGCTTGGTCAACGGAAGATTCCGGCTGTCGCGCACGCGTGCTCCTTCTGTCGCACGCTTACTCCATGTCCTATAATTGGTGTTTCTGGAATGTTCTGAGCCTCCCGGGGCGAGCTCGCGAGCAATGCAGCCCGCGATTTCGCGGTGAACCCGCGTTGGCACACCCCGTGTTGGTTTTTCAAAGGCTTCTCGCACCACACCAGCGTAGAAGCACCACGGCTTCCGGGCCCCCCCCTTGAGCAGCCGAGGCGCCGAGGCGGCACTCCACCAGACCTCCCCCCCGTACATGCGCGAAGCCTCGCGTTCGCGGCACTTTGCGGATGTATGCTTTTGATTGTTGCACGCTCCACGTCACGACGCCGTTCATCCGGGCCGTTTAGCAACAGAGTTATGACCTCCGGCCGACTGTTTCTTTCCCGGGGCCCCCTTCAACTCGCCACGAAAGGGTCCAGCGAGGCACTATGTCGTGGTCGGTGATATATTCTTTTCTAGCTCTTATTGTGGCCGTCTTATCTGTTCCAGCACGATGATGGTGTTAGGGGACCCTCGGTGTTCTGAGGAAGGTCCTGCTATGGTGAGATCCCAAGTCGAACAACGCGGCAGGCCAGTCCCTCAGGCTCATCGGACGAAACGGCCGGTGCCGGAAGCCCGCCCTTTCTACACCCGCCCGTTTCGCGTGGATTACGCAGCCACATGGAGCGGTGCGAGATCGCCGCGCCTTTCGGCGCGTAGCACTTATTAACAGCGGTGGTGTGTGCAGCGGAATCCGACCCCTCACGCTTGAGGGCCTTTACTTCCGGGCCTCCGAGTGAATGAGAGCACCTTACTATTATGACACTAGATCTGCCCCCCCCCAATGTGCTTCGCGTGTTAAGGTGCGGAAAGTCGCAGCTGTGTAACCTTCTGACTTTTTGACAACAGAATCTCTCAAGCCCCAAACCCACCCGTCGCCCCCCCCCAACCCCCCCCCACCCCCCACAAAAGACACCCCACCACCGGCCCGGCCCCCCCCCCCCCCCCGACGTCCCCCCAAAACCGTCCTTGGCAACCCCCCCACAGCCGGGGCAGGGCTCGGTCTCTGTGTCCGTGGCTTTTTGACCTAGTATCACCGCCGATTGCGTTTCTTTCCGGCGAAATCGACAAACTCGGGCCTCGGGCATCCTCCGGCAACGAAATCCCCCCGGTCAAGGCTGGTGGCCTGGTTACCCGCTTTCCGACCCACATGTCAGAGAACCCCGGTCGACGTCTCGCCCTCCTTTTCAGAGCTTGCCGATTATTTTGGCCCCTTCGTATATCGGACCTTTTCCCTTCTCTGCAGTTTCGCCGGGTGTTCCTTCGTGGTGTGACCATGGGTGGAGAACGGCCGACGTCCCTTAAACCCAACTTTGAGCTCCCGGGGCATTCCCGACCCAGTTCTGATGTACGAACGAAGGTGCCCAGTAAGCGCGAATCTGCGGGGCGCTCTGTGGACTTCCCTTGATGCTTCGGACTGCCGTTGCCTCACTGGCGCGTGAGCAGTCTGTGTTCGGTTAGTCATTCCGACGTTGCGGGCGCCTTTCTCCGCTGCTCGGGAAACACCGCAGCGCCTGGGCCAGGCGGCCAGCGAGCTGTTTCCCAGGTTCCGTTTTCTCCCCACCAGAGCTCGTTCTCCGATGAAACGGACTAGGTGTTCCCGTGCGGGAGTTCCAGGTGGCTCAGCTGCCAGTCAGCACGACGATTTTTTTTTTTTGCCCATCAGCCAATGTCGCTCGAATAGCGTGCCCCCTTCCCAGTTGTCCCTGGTGTATAAGGCCTGATTTCTTGGAGATGATTCGGTCTTTTCCTCCGCCTCGGAGATGAAAATCAATAACCCAGAACGGTTGTAAGGACTAACTTTTTCGTGCCCCCGGGTGCTCCATCTTTCCATAGAAGTGAATCCACTAGAATCTACGCTAGCTGCGAATCCCCGCATACAGATTTTGTATAGTGCGTACCAGAAAGTAGCGTCGCGGTAGTGGAGAGTGCGAGTCCCCCCGGCGATCGAGGAAAAGACCCCCTTTTTCAGGAACCTGCCGTACCTTTTCCGGACTGGCGTGAGTGAAAAGGGGAAGTTTGTAAGTCCAGTTATGGTCCATGCTCTTTTTTTTCTCATAGTCTTAAGAAAAAGTGTTGGGGACTTTAAAAAAGGACCAATTCGAATTTGGAACCCTATAAAGAAACTCCAGAGGAAGCAGCCGACTAGAGTCCAGCCCGTTCAAACCCCCCCTATTAATCCCAAGGTCGTCTCGATGATGGTCACATACGTTTCAGCCCCCTCTGATCTTAGAGCGATCGCGGCTAGACTAGGTATCGACCCGATTGAGTCCAGGTTCTAGCAAGGAACACTTCGCTTTAAGAGAAGGCCGCCCATCCATAACGGGTCTAAATCCCCCCCGAATGCCATCAAGGCAGGTCCGGAAACTCGCCCAGGTTCCCATTGTGTGCCTTTTAACTCGATCTTCCACTGGATCAAAACCCGAGGTTCCCCGCCCGGAAGGGTCAAGGACGGGAAGTGTGGCAGCTTTCCCCGATAACAAGCAGCTTGAGGCCGAGATCTCGGCGATTGGGCGAACTCTATCTTCCAGAATTTCCCTGAGTTTCAGTGCCGCCGAACAGCTGCCTCTTGCTGATTGCAGGCTGGATGTTTCCGGTTGTCGTTCCAACAGGCGGTGTTTGCCAATTGCTGGGGCATGGCTTGTTTCTTGGTCCACTCCCTCTTTTTTCTTTAAATCAGCGCCCCCGGTGCATTTGGCCCGAAAACTCTTAGCGACCCACCCCCCCCTTCGGCAACTCCGATGTGTGCCGGCAACATATTCTTATTTTTTAGTTTCCCTACCCCCCAGCTATCCGTGAAATGCGCTCAGTGCCCTTTCTCCTAAACATTTTTACTCCATCACTCACACGCCGTTGGCTCATCCTTATTAGACTCAGCTTTTTTTGGCCTCCCCTGCGCCACCCGCTCTCTCTTCTGTTCGCCGAAAGGTGAACTTTCCCCCTCTTTGTCGTTGTTAACTCCTTTCTACCCCCCAGGAGATTAAGCAGTCACGCAGCTTTTTCGGAATCGCTCCTTTTCCCCCGCACTCTGATTTTTGGATAAAAAAGTGAAGGAAGTTCCCCAGCCCCACGTTCAGGTTGTTCTTGCCCTGTCCATGCCAGAACCTTGAGCCTTTTTTTAGCTCGAGTTATCTTTTTACTCTTTCAACCCGCCTTTCCTCAAGAAACCATCCAGAGGTCCCGGAGAGAGTTAACGTCGCTTCCTTTCACATGCTTGCTCCCTCTCCGTAGCCAAGACGTTCCCCGATTAGACAAAGAAACCCGGTCTACCTCCGTCCGAGAATGTCAGTGGACCCTGCCTTTAGCCCTGTTCGTAACTAAACAAGCTTTAACCTGGTAAAGAGAGTCCTCTATCTTTACGTTCGCACGAGGCATTTCATAATGACCATTTTTTCCCCCTTTCCCCTCCACCAGTCCTTGGGGTACACCCTCGCCTGGGTGGATTTTTAACCCGATTGATACTTATCCATTTTTAGGCTCCCGGCTCTTTTGCCTGAACACCCCCCATGCAATCGATGGAGACTTTCCTTCAATCAGGCGCTTCACCTAGAGCAAAAGAGACTCTGCCTCCCGTTCCACTTTTGTAACAACCCCAGGTCCCCCACGCAGCTTGGGGACCAAGGCTTTCGCCGGGGCCTCCTACACCTTTTTGCTCCTTCTGTCTAGATCATTTAAGAGCTGTTTTTTCTCCCGATTTACTCCTTCTTTGATCTGAGTGAAGAAGTTTGCTATCGCTCCGTGGTTGTCTCGGCTTCCTTTCCAGAGGTTACTCCATTAGTTAATCTTCAAGAAGTGAGGCGGCCTCCGCGACTTAAACCAGCTGTTCTGGAAGGCCCTAAAGAGCTCTTCTTTTGGCCGTTCTCGGTCGACGTTGTTCAACTCTTCAATGTGTTAGGGACAATACCTCTGACCCTTACTTTCCCCCCCCGTTGATCGGAATGCGGGCTCCCCGTTTCCAGGCAACTGTATACCTGGAGGAGACGGAGGAGACGCTTTCCTTGAGGCTCTAAGTTAGTTTTCATATGGGTGTTGTTCGCGTTCCCCGTTATAGATGGAACTTAACTCAGCCGTCCCAAACGGGTGGTCCGACGACCCGATACAGCTCCTTGATTTTTTCTGGACTAGATAGAGCCTTCCCATGGTCCTTCCCGATTCTTCTACAACTTGGAGACGTCTCTCAGCCTCTTGCTACCCCGTGAGACGAGGACCCGGGAGTGATATTTTGCGTGCACTGGTGCCCCCGGGGACCTGCAATACCGCTTGTCGGCTAACAAGGGTCGACCCTGTCTGTATCCTACATCTCCTTTTGCCCTGGGGCTTCCGATGGTGATCCCGGGACAAGAACAGGCCCCCTTCATCGTCTCACATCCGAAACTTTTCTTCCGCTTCCCGGAGATCAAAGGTTCGAGTCAGGGCTGGCGTATTCTTTTTTGAATTGCGGTCGTGGTGAATTTTGACTCTTTTAAGTCCGCGCGGCGCAGGGTCTTCCAGGATGGCGGTGTGGGTGCGCCGGGCGCTTATGTTTCCAGGTGGCAGAGAGATAGTTCTTTTGTTTTTTTCCCCTTTGTAAGGTTTTTTTGTCCCTTAAGAGTCTCGGTCTTGCATCTCACGTGATCATTCTGCGAGCTCGGAGTCCCCAGGCTTCGCCATTCCGTGACAACGTATCTCTCCTTTATCATGTCCCGGATGGAGGTCCATTTCGAGGCGTTCTACGGCCCGGAACCTCCCTCTTGCCGTTTTTTTCCTCTTTGTTGAGCTCTGGTGGACGACATTGGCACGGTGGATCCTTCTTGCTGTAACTGATTATGTCCTACCCCTTCTTTAAAGCCCCAAGGGTGGCTTTATCTCCTGCCGAGTCATTTGGCTTCTGCTGGGCCATCTTCCTTTCCCATGCTTCCTCGCCCTGGTGCGGCCGTCCGCGGTGCGGTGGACGAGTGATCTCCTGATTCCTTGATTCATTCCTCTTTCAACGTGATATCTTCCCTCTCACACTCCCGTTTTTTTTTCTAGACCATAACTTGGGACAGTTTCCTGGATCCGTCTCTCAGGTCGTTCTCTTTCCCACCCCCTCCCCCGCTTCGTCCCATTCCCTTCCTTACTTCGTTCTTCACGGCTTGACCAGCAGATAGCCCGACTTTCTTCCTGATAGAGAACTCCTGTCGACTCTCGTTCTCTGGCATGGGTAGTTCCAGCATCGATCCATTTAAAACTATAAGAAATTTTCAGATGTCAGCCCTTCTCTGGCCGGTTAATCTTAAGAAAAGCAAGGCAATAGTGCGTGATTTCTTTGTCGCACGCATATATCAGAATTTTTCTTTCCGTGAGCGAACCCGTGCAGAGCCGCCAGGCCTTCGCCCTACCGTCCTCCCTCGCTCGCGCAGTCTTTCACTGAGCATCCGTCCTACTTCGTGGTTTTTTTTGCAAAACGCACCGCGCTTCCGATTTTACCAAACTCCGGCAGGCTCGGCAACGGGAACCTCGACGCCCTGCTCCCCTACAAAACGCCTCCGGCCCCCCCCACTTTTAGAGATTTGGACCGAGTAGGACGCCGGTCCTTCACCGCCTCAGATCCCACTTTTCGCGAAGTATCTCGACGGCGCGGGACTCCATGTGCTGTTCTCCGATTTGTCCGGCTTGTTAGGAAAGATCCCCCTCACGCCTCCCTTTCTAGGGTTGAGAAATACCTGCCTGTTTCCTTACCACATTGTGTTCCCAGTTCGAATTTTGGCATTCCGTTGGGAAAGTTCTCCAGTAGCGTGTCGCGCGCACCGAGTCGTGAAGGTAGGGCGTCTTTTCTCCCATTTTCTCTCATATTTACCTTTTGAACCTTTCCTCTATTGCACGCTGATTTTTTCGGGGAACATCTTTTTTTTTTTTCCCCGTTTTATGAGGAAATGTTCATTATCTGAGTCCTCTCCCAGAGACCCCCCCCCTACCCCCCTTCTTAGACTCCATTTAACTTTTCTCAAGTTAACGGCCTTGAGCCTTCCTGTTCGACCCCACTTTTTTCTCCCGTAGGGATTCTCCCTGCTACCTGGAAGCGGTGAGTCCCCCCTCCTCCAACTTACTCGTCAGACCTTACCCGTTTTGGTGGGCAAGGAGTTGGGCCAAGGCGGTAGATTTTTGTCCTTCGGTACTTGGACGTGTCTCAGCCGATTGCCGCCATCCTTCCCTCTTTCCGTTCTAGCGTGACAGCTGCAAATGCCTGCTACACAGTCAGTCTCTCGCCACAGGAGCATGGCCATTTTGGTGTTCTTTGGGCGTGGCCCTTTTCGTTGCTCGGTTCTCCCCTGCCGGTGCCTTTTTTTTCTCATGCATTGGGTGCACACAATAGGAGAGTCACGCGGGTACAATAATTTCATACCCAACGGGAGGTAAAAGTTCTGCACAGATGGAAACACCTGTTTTCCAGTTTTACCGCCTACCTTAGGAACTTTTTCACTCTTCTCCTTCCTTTAGAGACGTTCTCTTTATGGATCAGGCTTTTAGGAAAGATTAACTGGGATAATTCTTTAATGGTGAGGATCTGGAACTTTTCGTGATGTGAACGGCGGCACCTGGTGCGTGCAATCGCTACACATCGCGTCGGGGTAGTGCTGTCTTCTTCATTATGAACCCCAGGCCGACCTCCCCTTTTGGTCCGTTTTTTGCGATTTTTCCTCTGCTACCACTTGATTCAAATGCTGTTTGAGTTAACCATTTCTCCAGATGATTTAGACATGATTCATTAGGGCGGGCACTGCTCATGCGCCTTGTTCCCGATTAGTTCCCCAACGTCCGTTTCCCACTTTAAGTGAGGAACGATAATCTTTTCGTGCAGGTTGGGTGTC
>Ga0179593_1344424_pt1 | contig 17887 bp, 17 predicted proteins | sample CZODoug2_1_08_16_FD_185931 | JGI IMG/M metagenome (GOLD analysis project Ga0179593, IMG submission 185931) | Vadose zone soil fungal communities from Angelo Coast Range Reserve, California, USA - CZODoug2_1_08_16fungal (PacBio error correction) | ecosystem: Environmental > Terrestrial > Soil >... | reverse complement strand
TTTCCCATGGGTGTCCTATGGCGAGGCAAGTCCATTCGTGCTCAAGTCCCTTTTGCGTCGTATGGAATTTCCCCACTTTCTGAATCCCCCGCCCCAGTGCCGTTCCCATGCGGAATGCTCCCCCCCAAAAGTCCCTTTTTTCCCCCAGACAATCCTGCTCGCACCCGAATTTGGCGCTGGCACGGACAGCACCATGACTGGGGCAGGCGACGCCATGGCTTTAATAGAAAATTTGGCTTTGGAGACCCATCCGTTGTCGTTTCCTCTTTTTCTTTTTGTCCAAGATTATGCACACTTTTCGTCGTTCTTCACACGCTTTGAATTTAATCGTTGGCCCATCCCCTTTTTTTTACTTCTGAAACTTTTCCATTTCTGAAAGCCCCCCTCCTTTTCCAGGTTCTTTTCATAAAGGGATTTTTCCCCTAGGTTCCTTTTCTCTTATTCTCACCATTGTGGGGAATGGGAAGTGCATTTCTTGTATCTCTTCCGTTTGGGTTTCACCTGCTCCCTGCTTTCTTCTTGTTTGAGAATATGATATGCCCCCTGCGAGAGATTCTAACCTCTTTCTCCTTTTTTTTCTCCGAAGGGTTTTGCGTCTGGAATTTACCCCCTGCTATGTAACACGTCTTTATGAACCCCCCCCGGCCGATTTCGGTCTACATGTCCCCCCCTGCGCGCGAACTCCTCCCGACTTCTGATCAAACTGCGGCCCCGCGTTCTTTTTAGCTCTCTCCCCACCGCCAACGCTAGATACGGCCTACATCGCTTTAATCTTTTGGCTGTTGCTCTTCTTTCTGAAGATCTCCCAAAGTTCGTTAACCGTTTTTGCCTTCACTTTTAGAACCTAGCAATTTCTTTTAACATCCCTCACCTTTCTTTTTTCTTGGCCTGGTTGGCCTCATCTGAAATAGTACCCCTTTTTTAGTTCCCCTTCTACCCCAGATTTTACGCGTTAAGATCTAGTTTTTCTTTGAACTCCGCTCTTTACCATCGGTGCGGAATAGATGCTCTGCCCGGTTCTCCCTTCCAGACAACATAGGAATGTTTTCCGCTCTCAGCACTTCCTCCCTGTATCCTTCGACTTTCTCATACCTTTTTACAGGCACGGCTTGCCTCCCTGCCCCCAACCTTTCCTTCTTAGAATTGGACTGTGTTACTCAGAGAGGGTTTCCATGATGGCCTCTATCACCTTAGTTTCTTGTGGGTTTATCATTTACCCCAATCTACTTCTTCCCCAAAGGATTACTTCTATCTTCTTCTCTCCTGTTGGACTCCTCTCTTGGGTTTATGCTTTATCCCTCCCATCGAACAGACCGCCCTCCCCCAACGCCTCGGTGCCCCATTTCCCAATCCCAAATTTGGTGCTCTCTCCACTTCTTTTGGAAGTAACTCCTACCCTTAATTTCTTTCTAGTCCTCGACCCCCCTCACAGCGCACTTCAGAGCCCCTTCCCAGTTATGCCCCCTCCCCATTCATGCCGCCCCTTTCTCTGGTGTTTTGAGACAGTTTCTTTCATGCGACCTAGGCGGTTTTTTTTCTCTTCTTCCCCCAGTTGTTTATGATGCCTCTTTCATACCTTTTTTTGAGTGCCCCTTACTCGGACCCCCCAAGGCACTAGAGACCCCAACCCCAAACCTGACACGCGCTGCCTTCTTTTTGCCCAGCATTCTGAAACGTCGCGCACCATTTGCGGGATCAGCCCTTTTCCTGACACTTTACTTCCTTGTTTGCTGAGACCCCTGTCCTTTCAATGCAATGGTCCTCCTAGTGCTTTCCCTGCCAGAAATGGATTCACACTTCTGCTCCCAGTAGTATCTTCCCCATTCGTTCTCGTTAGGCGCACTCCCTTGTCCCTCCAAAACAACCCTAAATGATGAGTTCCGTACTCTACTTCACACGCTGCCCTCATCGTCCCGAGCCTTTCCGATCGCATGCCGCCTTCCGAGTTCCCCCCTATTCTTCGCAAGAAAGATCTTCCCGCCTTTTTTTTACCCTTCTTATTTCAGCCTCCTCCAGCGTCATATTTTCCCCCCCTCTTTATGGATGGGATGATCCGCTCTCCCTTGTTTTCCCCCATTCCCCTTTCCTTTGATGTTTGATTAATTAGATTTTTGTGCGCTGTCAAAGTTAAGGGTCCTCCCCCTCCCCACATTGTCGCAGGACCTGTGACCTTTTTCGCCACCCTTCCTTTTTCCCGAAATTGAAGGAATAACCACAAAGTGCCCCCCCCCTTATGATAGAATATTCCCTTTTGGGCTCTGCTTTGTGCTCCCTCCTCGTCCCCGAACTGTGGGCTCTTACTCCGGGTTACATGTGTTCCTCTTTTGCCCCCCTTTTTAACCCCTTTTTAGGAGGGAAACCTTCCTCGAACCTCCGCGTTTACGGCGTGCGCTGTGCGCTTTCCACCCAATTCCCCCAGCGATGAACTCCCCCTTTGAATCCACCCCAATTTTTTGAAAAGCCAGCTCCTCCTTAATTTTTGTTTCTTTCTTCTGTTTCGTGCGTCACTGTGTTTTTTCAACCTCGTGGCTAGAGTCTTCGGTTGAGTTTTGTTTTCCCGAAGCTAGAATTCAGTTACCTCGTGTTGTTATTGATTTGTTTCCCGTTTACCATCGGCCCTCCCCCTTTCGGGTTGACCGTCTGCCCAACTCTTCTCTTGCCGACCCCCCCCCACTTTTAATATTTATTTGGGACGAGGAATCATCCTCAGGACGACCTATACCAAGTCCTTGACATTCGCCCACCCCCTCTTTGTACCTGAGGTAAGTAGGAATTTCCTCCCCATTTAGTTAAAGATTCCGGGGATGTCTACCGATTGTCTTCATTCCTGCTTCCCCTCTTTTTAGTTTTATACCTTGCTTTACGGGGTCTTCGCAAAGAGAAGTTTTCTCCCAATCTTTTCTACCCAATCATGCTTCCCGAGGACCTCCCTCGTTTGACCTTCCCCCTCTTGCCCAGGCTTTTCTTTTTACCGCGGCCATTACCATCTTTGTTTTTTTTCGTAGACATCGGTCAGGTCAGGCGAGAATGATGGAGAACGCCGGGGCTTCCTCTAAGCTGCGCTGTCCCCGTCCGCGATGAACTGTTGACTGCGAATTTATTTTATCGATTACCCATCAGTTCTTTTTCTTGTTTGGTTCCCTTCCCCGCGCCGTTTCCGATCCCCCTACTGTATTTTTCCTCTCAAATTCCCTAGCTTTTCCAACTTTTCCTTCACCCTCCCCTAAACCTCCCGGCATTGTAACGGCTCGACCCACTGATTTGCTGCACTTAGTCCAGATTCCGCACTCCCCTGTTTCGCAGCATTTTTTTCCTTTTTTTCGCCCAGTTGCGTCTCCCTGTCCCTTTTTTCCCCCCCCTTTTTGCATCTTCTTGGGCCTTTTCGGACTTCCTTTTTAGAATTGAGTTAGACTAGCACATCACAATTTTTAGTGTTTATGGCCCCCTAGCCCTCATTCCTCCTTAGCGACTTTCCCTCAAACTGGTCAAGCCGAGAGTGAGAGGATTTTCCTTGTAGAGTTGCGCCCTGTTTTCCGGATGATTTTTTTTTGTTTTTTTTTCCCCTTTTTTTTATAGTCGGTGCTGACGTTCTTCTCTTAGGGGGTTTTTCCCCCAACCGTGTTCTTTTCACTCGAACCCTTGGAATGGAGGCAAATTTCCTTATTACCTCTGTTTGGTTTTCGGTCGGGGCCTGTAAATCGACTTCCGCCCTTCCTGCATTTCTGAACCCTCTTCCCTAGCAGCTCGCGGAAGAATCAGCCCAGCCTCCCTTGATGGTTCCCCTTAATGCATCCTCAAAGCCAAGTTCTTTCTCCTCCGGTCTCTCTTCCCAGTCGAAGTTCCCACCGAGATGATTGTAACCTTCCAAAGATTCCTTTTGCATTTGTCGCGTCGTAGCTCCCCTTCCGTTACTTATAACCTTAGAGATCTCGGCTTGACTCAACCCGAGACTTCTTCCCCTTTTTTCCTCGACCTGCCTTTCGGTTCTTAAAGCTAGCCCCCTCTTGATCCCTTCGCGGCGATCCCATCAGCTATTTTCTCCCCCTTGTTTTCTCCTTTGAAACGTGGAAGATTGTCTATTTCTGTCCCCCCCCCCCCCCCTTGCGGTCGTCCTTCCCCCAACCCGAAATGTTGCGCTGATGGATCTTTTTTTTTTTGGTTTTGCCTGTCCTCCCGCGTGCCGGTTAGAACCCACGGTCATCTTTTTTTCCCCCCCCCGGCTACTCGCATGGTTTACTCTTTCTACGCTGAAGAGCTCTCTTTTTCTAAATGATGATGAAGACTCTAGCGATTTTCGTGGTTGGCTTTTCTCGACTTTGCCTCTTCGACATTTCTTTAGGCAAGAGGACCTATAGTTGATCCTATTCCCCCTTCACAAATGTACCCGAAGATCTTCTGTCGCCCCCTTGTTGGCCCGCAAAGTACGCTCTCTGTTGATTCCCATGCGCAAACCAAAGTCTCTCCTTGCAGACTTTCATTTCCTTCGGGCCTAAGGTATTCGCCCCCGGACCTCACCGCCCCCTTTTTCAGAACCCGTTTTTAAACCTAATCTTTCCCACCCGTGGGCCACTGCCATTCCCATAAATAATTTCGATCTCTCCATTAATCTCCTTCAACCCTCACCGGTCTGACACGAGTGGAATCTCTACTTTTCCTTCCAAAGGGTTTTCCATCCGTCACGCGACCTGGACCATGGTTCTCGTTTCTGTTTCCTGGTTGTCCTTCCTTCCCCCTCCAGAGAGCCCTTGTAAAAACACCCTTTTACTTCCCTCTCACTTCTTTTGCTTAGTCCCTTTTTCGGCTTTTTTCGTCCCACCCTCGACTGGTCAGGGTAGCCGCCTACCACGGACACTTCTGGCGCCCCAACCCGGATTTTCGGTTGTACACCTTTTCCTGTGGCCCTTCCCTTTCGCATTTCCTTAAAGGAAACTGTTTCTGCCCCCTGGTGCTCCTACCCACTCTCTATCCCAGAATTGCTGTGAATACTACAGGTCCCCCCGCTCCCCCCCCTTTCCCTGATTGTACCAACACAGAGATCACCTCTAAGTTACCCCCTTTTCACTCTGACTCTCTGCACCCTTGTCCCTTTCCTCCTCCCTTGCTGTTGTGTCGATTCCATTTTTGACTGACTTCACTTTTTTCCCTGCCTGAGAGATGGTAGAGTCGGTGGTATCGCTGCCCCCGGTTTTCTCCCTTTTTTTCCTCTTTTCTCCACCGACCCTGATCACGTGAGTCCTAGGGACACTTCGCGCCCCTACAGCCCCGAATTTTACGCGCTTTCCTTCACCCCTAAAAGTCCTTTTCCCCCGTGACATTTCCCACTTTTCGGTTGGGGACCCCTTCCAAGGAGGGTGGAGGGCGACGTTCATACGCCTTGCACCGCAAGACCCTCCTCTGATTTGTTACTCAGTGGAGTTTCCTTTGAGTTTTCTTGTCGTTCCACTATTAATGATCTCCGTTCATTCCCCCCCCTCCCATTGAATGCCCTTTGCTTTTTTTTTTTGCTTTCCTTCCCCGGCTTGCGACCTCAGTCTTCCCCCTCCCAGTGTCCTACCTTTTCTCTATGAGAAAGAGATTGATTTCCTTTCCTTTGATCGACCTTTCCACACAATTCTTTTTCATCCCCTTTCTTTTTGGAAACCTTTCTCTCTCTTTATCCGTGCAATCTATAATGAGACGAGTCGAGATGCTCCCCGTCTTAGTCGCCCTTTACTTCTTGTTTGCAGGACTTTGCCATCACATCGCTTCTTTTTTTTTTCGACAAGCTTTGACTCCCACGCCCTATCGTTTTAGTTCGGAAAGGATGCTCGCTCGAATAAGCACTCTCATCCTCTTTTGCCACCAACTGTTCTCCTCCTAAATGTCACGACTCCGAAATAGAGAGACTATCACCTTTAATCGGGGCGGGCCTTCCGTGAATTTCAGTAAATTTCTCGAGCCGCCCCCCTGAAGGTTTCACGTTTACTTCCCTTTCTGTCCACAATCCAGCACCGTGTCTTCTCTTTCTTTCTCCCCCCTTTTTATAAGCATGTTTGTGGCACCATTCAGACATCTCCCCGAGTTCCTCCCTCCCTTGCGTCCTTAGAAGAGGGATTGATTTTTTTTCCCGCGTTTTCTTATTTTATAATCCTTCCTCTCTCGCTCCCGCCCGCACGTCCGGTTTCCGAAACTTAACCAGTACTCATGGTTTCATTTTTTGTTAATTCCCATTTGCTCCAAGACCCTTCTGCGGCACTTTTCCCAAGCAAACCTTCCATCGTTTGATTGTTTAATGTGTGCTGGAGAGGTTTCTCCCCTACGTGGTCCCTTCAGAAGGCCCTTGCTGTTTGTTTTCTTATCGGAACCCATAGTTATTTTAGCTTCTTGATTTTAGGACTCCGCTCTCCTATGGGTAGCTCCGGCTCGTATTCGGAAGGCAGCGTTAATACCCGACCCCTGTCCCTCAAGCCAACCCCGTTCCTCTCGCTTTTCCGCAGGAAACCGGCTTGAGATGCAGTATCCGAAACGCCCCGGGTGTGCCCCCCACCAAACGTTTAGTACAGATCCCCACCCCATAAAAGCCTATCCTAGAGGTCCACTCCAAATCCTCCGAAGAGCCTCCAGTCTCAATACCCTCCTTATTCCAGTAGGCTTTCTTTTTAGAACCCCCCCTTTGGTCTTTTTCCGATGCCTTCTTCTTTCCCCCCTGCCTTTGAGGGAACAGACCACTCGTTGCTGTGCTATGCCGCGTAGTCTTCGCGCCAGGCCGAACTTCCCAACAGAATATCTCCAACCCCCTTGTCACCAGGAATTATCTTCGGGTTTTTTTTAACGCATGAGCCATGTCGCTCCCAAAGCTTGATCGCGCTCTGACTTCCTCCCCCCTCCTTTGTCTATGACCGTTTCCGGACTCCATATTTTTGTTGTTGATTGCCTGCAAGGCCTTTCCACATCCTAGGCTCTGACATGCGCTTTCGTCCTTTCTGTTTTTGGATTACACCCTCTCTCCACACCCCCCTTCCTTGAGGGGTTCCAGAATCACGCCCCCCCCGCGGTCTCTTATTTTTTCTCGCGTTTGATTATCGCCCTTTCCACCTTGGTGACTGCACCAAATGCTTTTGAAGAAAGGTCCACCCTCTTTTCCCAGGTCGCCCCGAGCCCTCCCCATAACCGAGAGGGTCCCCCCCCCCCTTTTCCCCCTCCTCTTTTGGAGGCCTTCTTACCTACTTTTCTCCCTCAATCTGGTTAAATTTTCTTCTCGAGGGTTGTCCCGCCCTTATTGCCTCCCGGTTAAGGAAAGAACCATCTGCCGCTTTCGATATCCTTCTGGATTTTCCTAGACTTCCTTTCGTACGATCTCTTACCCCGTGGTCAAGTTACAACTCTCATTTGCTTATAGACCCTTACTTGGAGATCTTTCTTTCCGATCTTTTTTTTTTTTCCTCGTTAACCGACAGGCCCCCCGTTGCCTCTCGGTCATTTTTAAGGCACCGACCCATCCGTTGAGAGACCGCACACTTCATCTAAACCTCAAGAAGAGTACTTCTCTGTCGGCCTCGTCTTCTAACACACTCCCATATAAGCTTCGAAGATTTTCAATCACCCACCTAAGGCAACTCCCATCTTCTCTTTTACACCCCTCTTTTTGTTTTTTTGCGAGACCTGGAGTTCTCTTTTGAGCCCCCTCGCGATATGATCTTGTGTATTTTTTTGGAATATGCTCGCATCTATGAAGTGCTCTTTCGATTTAGGACATTCCCCTTTCCCTTCCATGCCCTGAACCGAGGAAAAAGACAAGCTTACCATTCCCCCCCCCCCCCCCCCCCATAGAGGTATTGAAGAGTCCTTCGCCTACCCAACCCACTTCTTCCAAAAAGTTAAGGAAGACCAACCGCTTCACTTCGTAATTCTTCTCTCACTACCCTACATCCTTTTCGGTCTACCCCCTTATTATTCGCTTTTCAAGCCGGTGGCCGTCTTCTCTTTACCTTCGAGTAATTCGCTCCCACATCGCCTCTGACCTCCCCCCGCTTTCGGGAGCAAACAGTGTATCTTTTCTCAGTAACAATCCCCTTCTTTAGGCCCCGATTTGGAGTCTTTCGGGTATGAAATCCACCCCTTCCCCGGATTGGGGGGGGGGCTCTACTTTCCTTTCCACTGAGAATTGATTTGCGACGGCCACGCCTGCTCTTCTTCCCCCCTTTTTCGTTCCGCTATCACTACCCCTGTCTCTTTTTCTTGGGGATAGCTTCTTGACCCCTCCAGCAGGGATCCTTTTTTTTCTTTCCGGCGTGTCCCTCGTCCCTCTGCTCTCAACCCTTTTCTGAGCAGAACCGCTTTTCAACTACTTTCTCGTCTTCCCATCCCCCCTTGCTTCCCTCCATGGGCTTACTTTCAATTCTCCACCGTGACTTTCTGCCCGTCCCCGGCGAGCACTCCCTTGGGTTTTTTTCCGTCCCCGTTTCATGAAGAAACCCGTTTGTCTCCGGCTCGTTGTCCCTGTTTTCTCTTCCCTTTTCAGGAAGCTTCCCTCTAGCGTCGCTCCCCATATGGAACCCCCCAGATGTTTTGCCCTCCTGAAAGCCCCCTCCCCGCTTCGGATGCCTCCCCTTGAATAATGCATGCGACCTCCCGTTCGTCTTTCTTTTTCCCCGCAATCTTTCCCCGCCATGTTTGATTGAGGCGGCTTTCCACATGGTTTTCTGCTCTTTTTGCTCGGGTTTCCCCTTAGTTTCGGGGGCCCAAACGTTTTTTCTATTCATCCACCCTTTGCTGAATAACGTTACTTACTTCTCCCGTGTGAGTGCCTTTCCTTGTGCTGGGGTACTCTCCTCTTTAGCCCCAAGTCCGATTGAAGGGGGTTCGACCCCGCCTGGGCTGACTTTAGAAGATCTGGTGTTTCTCTGCCCTGTGATTTCCAATGCCCCACCCCTCCCTTCTCCGTAGCTATTGCAAGTTCCCCTTTTTTTTGTTCAAAAGAATTCGAACCGCTGCTTTTGCTTTGTGGCGCGTGCGGCCTCCTCGCCACTCGTTCTATTAGGTTGACATTCACCTTCCCCTCTACAAGGTGATTCCTTTTCCATCCCAGAAACTCCGCCCCGACTAGTTGCCAGCTAGCAGTAGCACCTTTTCTCTCGCTTCTATTCAAAGATCCCCCCCCACAGTAGTCCAACACTTTGTCTTTTCCACGAACTAAGTTGCCCCTTTCTTTACTCCTGTTGTGGTGTGCCCACCATTCTTTCGAGTTCACACGCACTTTCTCCGGCGATCTTGATGTCGGGGTTTTTTTCCAATCCTTTAATTTCCCACCCTTTGTTTTAACTGCTCGACTTCTCCAGTCCTCCCCCCTATATTCCCTTCGCTGCTGCCGCTCCCCTCCCTCTTTCTTTTTTAAGATCGAATGCCGCGGGCCGTGGTTCTCTCCTTCCCTTGGATATTGTGATTTCGTTCCTCGATGTCCAATTGTGACCATTACACCTTCTTCGTGCTCGATTCATACCTATTGTTGCACTCGGACTTTCGGGTATTCCCTCGTCACCACTTCGCTCACCGTTTCCCCTCGCCCTTTAATTCTTTCTCAGGATCCTTCAGACACTATCAGGTCTTTTTTTTCCCCCGCCCCCCCGTCCAAGGAAGCACAAACTTCCTTTGGCCCGGTCCCCCTTCCCCCAAAGACTGGAGCTCGCTAATTCTCAGAATATTCACAATCCCCGGTATACCACCCTTTTCCAGATCTTCCCTTGAAAATTTTCCGCAAAGCCCCTTCTTCCCTCTCCACATGGGACACTGGCGTTCGTTGTTTCCAGAGTGGCCCTTTAGTCCGTAACTCCGGCCAACCGCCCTTACTTTACTAGCCGATCTTCTTCTTAGGGCATTTTTTGGCGTTCGCCTCCGTAAGCCATTTTCACGGTTCAAGTTCCCTCGTTCCTTGCCCCCCGGAATTAAGGTCTGTCTGTTGCAAATTGTTTTTTACTGACTGACTTAGTTCCTTCACGGTTTCTTTTCCGTGGTTCCCCCGCCTCTCCCTTTGCATAAGCCCTGTGGGACCCATCTCCCCCTTATGAAACCCCCCTTGCCACGTTGCTGTTCCCCCCCGTCTACATCCCTCCTTTCCCCCCCCCCCCCAACCATATGGCTTCTTGCCCCCTGTAGATTAATACCTTGTTGTTTGTGGAGAGTCTTCCATGGTGCCTCTCTATTTCCATGTCAAGCCATTTTTTTCTAGTTAGAGGTTACATCCTTGTCACGGTGGCTCATTTGGGTGATTTCCGCTTTTTCCCCCCGCCCGGATTCCTTTGAGAGTAGTGTAATTCCCCTTCTCTGATCCCTTCCGCCTTTCCCTCTACTGCATTTTTCAAAAACCCTTCCATTTGCACCCCAATCAATCTTTTCTCCCCGCCACTTGTATGTGCCTGGAACGTTTCCCCCTTGCCCCCTATAGTTTGGATCTTGCCTCTCCGCTTACTCCCTTGGTATTTGGATTCTCCCTTTTTTTTTCTTGTATTTCTCTGATCCCCCCCCTCTTCCGGTCCAGTATAAGCGGTAACCATGAATACTTTTTATCGTTCCAGAAGTTTCGTCTCCCCCCCTGTTCCCTTTCGGCACGAGCCCAGGTCCTTTCGTCTTTTTATTTTCCCTTTCTTAAGACATTATGTCGCCTTTTTTTGCGGAATGTTTTTTCACAATTTTCAGGGGGATCTCTTATTCGGGTTGCTTCCCCCTGGACCCGCTGAAGGTCTTTTCCCCCTTCTCACTTCTCCTGCTGAGACACTTTCTGGCACGTGACGCCCCGGGTTCTATTTACTAACCCCTGCTGTACTTGCTAGACATTATGATGAATCGAAAGCCGTCTCGTTTTTTTCCTTCTTCCCCGGTTTCCTTCTAAGCATACAGTCAGCACTGCGAAACACCCCCTTCTCACCCCTAAATTATCTCGACCTTCCCCCCCGAAACTAGATTTTGCGCATTTTTTTAATCAGAGAGTGAGGGCACGTCCCATGATCGAGCCAAATCTAACCGTTTTTTCCCGTCCATTATTTAGCCCCAAAAACTCCCCAGAAATGGCTCCTTCACCCCTTTACGGTGTCGCCACGCTTTCACAGGACATCGAGCCACTCGTCCCCGGCCGTTCCGACCCTGCCTTTACGTTCTCTACTGCTCTTTTCCTTAGCCGCGAACTAATCTTTTGGAGCCTACCCCCGCTTCTCTCTTTCCTCTTACCGCACTATTCTCTGGATCTAAGCGTAAGAACATAAGTAGACTTATCAATATCCTTTCTACCGTAACTCTTCCCGTCGCACAACTCCCCACTAAGTGGAGTGTGAAGAGCCCGCTAGTTTTAGTGTCCCTTCTGAATTGATGTGAGGCCATTCTGGTCCCTCTTCTCTTAGCCCCTGCTCCCTTCTCCATGAATAGGGGTCGACTCCTGGCGAGATTCCTGCCCTGCTCTCTAGAATAAAATCCACCTATCCCTCACCCTTTTTAATATATTTTACCCCTTTCCCTGAAATTTTGGCTCTTCCGATAATAGTTTCAGTCTCAGACCCCTATAGCCAGCCTAGTCGCGCCAAGCCCACGCACGACAGCCCCATGATACATCCCAGATGTCCCGTTTTTCCTTTCCGGTTGCTCCCAGTGCCTCCTATTCGACGTTAGTCTGCGGCCATGCGATTGTTAGGTTCAGTTCCGCGCCGCCGTTCGTTTTCCTTTTTAATCACCCGGCCCCAAGAATTTCCCCAACCATTTTACCCACGCAGGTAGTTTCCGTACACAAGGAAACGTCTCGAATGACCCCTTGCCGCTTTTCAGCTGTCCCCCTTCCTTGGGCGCATGAAGTCGGTCTCCAGTCGACGTTTAGCGGGTATTCCTGTCAGGATTGCCCCCTCCATCTGTGATCGCCCATCTTCGGTTCTTTTTGTTACTGTACACGAGCACCAACCCCTCCACTCCCTAGGGGGGTCAGACCATATCTCCTCCACTATTTTGAGATTTACCCGATTAAGATCCTTTCAATTCTAGGCCATCCATGATCCCTCATTTGCAATGATTCTTCCCCCCTATGTTTTCAGGGCAAGATAGAGAATACATCTGTCAACTCTTGCTAATTTCTTGGATTTTTTTTTTTTATCCTCGCGCCCCACCCTTTTTTTCAAAAGAATGGCTTCATTACGTTGTCTTCCTCAACAAGTCCAGCTTCCGCCCCCCAACCGAGAGCTTGCGTCAGACAGAGGGTCCGCCCTAGTCAAGTGAATTTTTTTTCACTTTGGCCCTCCCCGGCCTAGAAAGGTCCAAATCGTTTGCGGAAGCACTCATAACTTTGGGAGTTGTCTCTTGTTTGCGCCCGTACAGATTTATTTTTTGAGTTTACTCCGTAGGGTGTCATGTGGCCTTCCACGCAACCTGATTTGATGTCAAATTGAATAGACCCAGCAGATCTCTTCCTGATTATCGGCGAGCGTACCCCCCTAAAGCGTCCTTTTAATTATCCACGAGGGCCACGCCTACGGCACCCTCAGATCCCCTCTTCTTTTTACTCCCCCCCCCTCTTTTGTTTGTTGCCGCGACTCTTGGTTGCAGTTAGTGTTTTTACACTCTTGGCTAGCCCTACCGTGCGTTTTTTTTCAGGGCTACGCTCTCCTAGCCTGACTTAAGCCCGAGGTTTTATTCGCCCCGGGGTGATTCAGCCAATAATTTTCGGTTTTCGGGCCCACGCGGCTCACGCCCCACCCTGTGCTAGAATCGAGGGCGGGTTTAAAGATGACATTCGAGCACTCATGGAGAATCCAAATTTAACTACACCAATTCGGAACAGTGGCTGTTGGAACCGGCCCCAGGTGAAACTACTCCGTTCTCGTTTCGTTCTTAGATTACGCTTTTGAGGGCCTTGCAAGTTCGCTTCTTTTTTTCCACGGCGCAACCTCCTCAATTCTCCGACCAAAACATTTCTCGCTCCCCTCTCTCTTGAACACGATTTGTGGCTTTTTTTCTCTTTTAACGACCCCGGGCTTTTTTTCCCCCAACAAACTCCGGAGCCTTTGGTGCACGTCATCCTTTCCTTCGAGCTGATGGCTCTGACATCTTTTCCCCGGTTTTCCCCCTCGACTCACGTTCCCTCCTATGAAGACAATTAGTGTCTTTGCCGATGACGTTGCACCCCTCACCAGGGTATTGGCGGTTTCCCGCGATCGACTTCCACTCCACCCCGTCCCCAATTTTTGGCCCCCCATCCTACTCCAGATCCAGTCTATCAGGCTGATTTTAATATGTCCGTCCCATCTTTACCGGCCACCTTTCAGTTTATTCCATTTTTTCTGTTTACTTAGACCCGGAATTCCCATTGTCATACAGTCGTTCCCGCCCCATACCCATGCCCCAAATTGGTTTTTTCCGACTTTTTTTTCCCTCTTGACGGATCCCTCTACAAAGCTCAAGGTCTTCGTGTTTTCCCACTGTTTGAATAAGTCTTTGTGTTTCGGCAAGCTCCTGGCGTCCCCCTCTTATCTGCCCACAGACCCCTTTCCATCCCAACCTTCCGATCCTATCAAACCCTTCCCTTCCCAGCAAGGCCACTATGACCCCAACTCAATCGGGCCCCTTCCACTTACACGCGATCTTGAGCAGTCATTTGAATGGATTCCCTTTTGATTTTCTTTCGGCGGCTTCTTTCAGTTTTTTCAGCTCTGGGCTTTCATTCTTCTTACTTTGGACCCCTTCTTTTCCATGCCCCACCTTTGCTCCCGTTGACCCTCTTTTCTAATTAACCTGTGGTGGCTTTCGGTTGCCTTATTCAGCTACGCAGTCCTTCTCTCTACCCCGCTGTGCTCCTCGCGGCGCGCTTCACTCCCCCCCTTGAAAGTCTCTCCTCGTTTATTTTTCCATCCTTCTCCCCATCCACAAGCACTTCAGCTTCTGCCAGCGAAGTCAGCCCCCGCGGCCCTCTTCGGCTCACAACAAGTGCCCCAATGCGCCCTCTTCATGTTGCGGGCGCGCCGGCCGTTCCGTTCTCTAGAGATATGAGTTTCCTGAGAAGTTTCTTAAAGCGACTGTAAACTTTTCCCCCCGCCCCTTCGACCTGCCGTTAGGTTCAGGCGGAACGCTTTCGATTTCCAAGATTGCTTCCGCTGTTCCCACAAGTCTTCGTCTCCCCTTCACTGCTTTCCTGGAACGCCGTGGTCGATGTTTGTAGTCCTTTCGGCAACAAGGCGGACGCCGCCACCGACCTGTTCTTTAGGATTTCGCTCTTTGCTGGCTTTTGAACAGAAGTGCCGGGCAGTTTTTCTTTTCGGTCCCTGGACCGAACTCGAGGCCGCGAGATTTTTTTTTCCACGTTAGCTGAGGTATGCTTCTCCGGGGTAAGTCTATTTGATCATTGTCGCCCTTGGCCCCCTTGTGAGTCTGACCCCCGGTAGTGTTATGAGAGCTCCGTTTTAAAATTCCTTTGACCGAGAGAGGATGTTTCGATCATCACTTTCTTGTTCCTCCAACGATGTGTCTTCCATGCCAGCAAACAGGTCTTTCCGTAGACCTAATACCTATATCTGGATCACCCCCGCACTAGAAGACCGCAGCCCCGTTCCTTTGAATTCCCCCGGCTCAACTTACCACCGGAAATTGTAATGCAAAGTCCGAGACGGTCTTTTCCCGTCCCCCCTTTTCGAGAGGACCCCCCCGGTCTTGCACACGACGTTTTTTTTCGATTCTCCAATTTGACCCCGGTCGTCAAGCGGTGCACTTACACGTGAGTTCTTTTGTTAATGGATCTTTTTCCGGCACATCTTTAGGGCGTCCAGGGATAATTCCAACTCCCGGAGTGACGCCAAGTCCCGCGTCTGCTTCGGCTTGGCTTGCTCCGCTCCTTTGAATTCATTGTTTCTTTAGTCCGAACGTGAAGTCGTCTAAGCAGTTGTCTTGGCTTCCCGTTTGGTGATTGACAGATGCGCGTCCACAGGGCTGACTTTCAGTTTTTATCCAGGACCCTACTCGCCCACCGTACTCTATGATGCTGCATTTTCCCCCCCACCCCTGGCTCCCCACTGCGCTTGTAACCCACCTCTGCTACGTCTTAAAAAACTCTTCTAGGCGGTCTCTGACACCCTTTTATATATCTTATTTTACCCCATTAAGTTTTTTGGAGAGATCATGTTCCGGCAGAATCCTTTTACATTTTTCCCTTCCGATCTTTTTATCACTACGGTTCCCCCCCCGTTTTTTCTTAAAACTTTTTTTCTCACGTGGGGTTCCTTAGATGGACCCCATCGGATTCGTTTCGCTTCCTGGTTTAATTCCAAATTATCCTCGCACAAGCCCCAGTTGTCCTCAGACAGCTTTCCCAATTACACCTTACCCTTGACATTTGTTTCTCCCCTCACTTTTATCGTAGATGGCCCATGGACCCATTCAAGGTTTCTTTTAGCGACGACCATAAGCCGCCCCAAGTAATAGTTCTCGTAATAAGTGTTCTTCCTTTCTGCTTAGCCAAAGTTCATTCCCCCCGCTCGTATTCACACCCAAGGTCCCGGTTTCTTTGCATGATTTCCCTACCTTTCAATTAGCAATTATTCAGCGTCTTTTAGTCCCTGGAGGTTCATCTTACGTTCGAATGAGTGACTTCTTATCCCTCTTTTTCTGCCTGTGAGGGCCCCATTCTGTTTAATTCTTCCTTTTTGTTGCCCACCTTGAGGATTTTTTCCCCCTTTCGATCGATCCTGCAATGCGTCTTACCAGTTTCTCCGATTCTCGAATGTTTGCGGCTTTTACCCCCGTATATTTCAGACATTCTTCCCTCTTCTAGCCCTCCCTATCTGTATGTCTTATGAACTTTGAGAGAGACCTACCCTATCCGCCTCTATCCCCCCGAGCACACCCCTGGCTCCCGAGACTGATTTCCGATTAAGACCCAGGCCAATATCGTTTCGCAGGCCTTCCATATGCTCCATTTTTTTGCTTCCTCTAGAAGGAGTAACGACGATCCGGACCCACCCGACTTCCGTTTTTGAACTGAACCCTGCTTCGTGACCACCCTGCCCGCAAGAGATCCCCAATGCACTTCGGTGTTCTCTAAATGGTTGCAAACCCATGAAGCCAATCCACTGCGTTTTCTCCCCGCGAAACATGCGTTACTATATACGATGATATTTTGGCAGAATCGTCAGCAATCTCCGCTTCTAGTCTCGAGTTCTTTTTTCTCCCGTCAACGGATTCGAATGGCTTCGCATATGCCGATCCCTTTTTATTTCGAATTCCTCCCATCTAGTCTATACGGTCCTGTTCCTTCCTTTCACCCCGCCATAGTGTCGAATTTCTTTTTTTACGATCTCGAGCCGTTGGGCGCTGCTGGCGAGGCTCCGTGGCCTTGCTTGTCGTAGTTCCCTTCCCTTAGCGGAGATGCTTAACGGTCTAAGCGCCCTGCGCCGCCTTCTGTCCTCTCTCCTCGTAGCGACGGCCTGAATGTCTCGCGACACAATCTCCCAGACGCTTCCCCCAGGCCTCTTTTCCCTTTTGCCCAGTACATGCCCGTGAAGATAACTCCTTTTGACCAAGTCAAGTCGTTGGACACCCGCTGCCAGAAGAAGAGCGCGACACTCCACGCTTAGCCCCTCCGAGTTCCAAAAGTTGAAAAGTTCCTGCGCACGTCGTTTGTCTTTTTCTTTTCCCGTTTCTTCATGCAGCTCCGGCTTCTTTACAGGCTTGCCCTCCCTGGTTTCAGGTCTTTTTTTTTTCCCAATTGAAATTTAGCTGGCTTCCCGCCCAGGCCGAAGCTTCGACCCCCCAAAGTGAACAGAGGGACGGAGCCTCTTTTTCCCTCAGATTCAAACGTGCGGTTAACAATTTGCTTGCTCGTCCGTTCTCCCTACCACTTCTTCGAATGAGCGTAAGTTCCCCCATTTGGCTTTTTTTTATTTCTGTCCAGACCTGCTCCACTCATCGGCTTGCGACATTTGATTCGCCCGAGTCGCTGGATGTAACTCATAAAAACCCGCCCCCCTGCAGGGGCCTCCCTCGCTAAAGCCCACGATTTCGGTGAAGAGTATTCTAGCGTGCAGTCGAAATGAGCCTTCGTTTGAACCGCCAATCATTTCTCTGCCTGATCTCCCCCCTTTTGATCTTTTTAAAGTTCGCGCTTTTTCGCATCACGCAGAGTTCAAAATCTTTTCCGTAGCTGCTCCTCCGAGCACTTTTGCAAATCAATGGAGAATTTATGGTTTCGCTAACAGTTACTCGCTTCCTGTCCCCCCTTCCCAGCGCCCCGCTGCGTTCCGAAGACTGGGTAGACGAGAACGGCAGTCGTTCCGTTTCTCCCCGGTACCTCCGTGACAAACGATTGGATATTTTTTCCTTAACGTTCTAACGTCGCTCAAGTTTGTTTTGTGTATGTCCAAATAACGATCTTCCTTTGGGCCGCTGAATAAGCGGGTGCAGTGGGCTTAGGCCATGTATGGTTTTACCCTCCCCCCCCTTCATCTCCCCCCTTTAATGCGTTGCGAGTAACCAATCCCCAGCGAGTCGCATCCGCCCCCACGTGACCCGTACCCTCCGGCCCAAAGATATCTTTTCACTCCCTTCGTGGTGTTTCTCTATTTTGCGAGTCGTTGCTTCGGTTTGTTTAAATTTTGTTGATAATCTCAAGCGTTTTTTTTTGCAGACGTTTTCGTAGGAAGAGACTTTCACTCCCCTGTGCTTGTTTCTGATGTGTTTCGCCCTTCGCAAACCCCATGTCCCGTTCCCCGCGCCTGCACCTGCTGTCTCCAGCGCACAAAAAGGAATCGCCTTGGTCCCCTCTTACGCTTAAAGCCCCCTGAGCCCGTCTAAACGTTAGACGGTCTCCCCGGCCCAAATTCTCTTTCACATTTGTATGCCCCCGAAAGTCTTAAAAACGTTCCTTTCTCCCGCTTCTTCGCCCGCCGATTTT
>Ga0179593_1476884_pt1 | contig 17888 bp, 22 predicted proteins | sample CZODoug2_1_08_16_FD_185931 | JGI IMG/M metagenome (GOLD analysis project Ga0179593, IMG submission 185931) | Vadose zone soil fungal communities from Angelo Coast Range Reserve, California, USA - CZODoug2_1_08_16fungal (PacBio error correction) | ecosystem: Environmental > Terrestrial > Soil >... | reverse complement strand
TGTACCGCGACTTGACCGATCATTTTTCATTCTCTTCAGCGATATGCGCACTCTCCCTCCTGATGCGCCTTTTTCTTCTTACCGTTGACGTTGATCCTTTTGCTATCTTGTGTCTTTACGAAAGTGGCTCACGCCTTAGGACTCTCTCTAGCGGACCCGGTTCTGTTTCCTGAGGCCCCTCGGCTGATTTTGACTCCGTTCTTTAAGTTGATTGACCTCCCTCTTTTCGTGTCGGTCTGCAGCGAAGTAGAATGCATTGGCGTTTCCTCCCCCCGACCCCGTCGCTACACTGTGCCGTCCGGACCTTTCTTCTTTTAGGCCCTTCGCCCATCTCCCCCCTCAATTGGATGCATAGTTCTTTCCTCGATACTACTGACCACCTTGCTGGTCACGTTAGGTTTTTTCGTCTTGCAACTCATTCCCCCCAACAACTCGTTCGCGTGTGGAATCCCCTTTTTTCTAAAAGCTCCCCTAACGTTCCTAATGAGGTGTGTTTTTCGACGTCGCCGCTTAGCCCCCACGTGAAAGTTTAGCATTCCCGACCCGGTCTTCTTCTCTTTCCGGACGAGTTTGTTTGCTTAGTCTCAGTCGTCAATGTTTGCCGTTGCTGACTATAGCTAAGAGAGAACATTCTTTCCTTTGTCGACCCTTCCTCACCTTCCCGCACAAAGACACTAGCGGCGGACCCCCCTTTTTAGGACCTGGCCTCTTTTTTAGCAATCCTGTCCAATATATATCCTTCATCACCAGAACCGTTACTATTCCTCCCACCCCGGGTGTGCAGATCTATTATTTCCCGTGTCCCCTTCATATACGCGAGTGCAGACAAAAGACTTCTTAGCCATAGGACCCCCCAGCCGAGGTACGATGAAAAAAAGTCTTTTAACTAGCCGAAAATCTGAGCCCCTATCCTCACATTACCCTCCTCCGACAGGTGCCCCGTCCTCCTCCTCGGTTTGGTGGGGAGCGGCGTCTTCCCAGGCGAAGCTGACTATTTTCTTTGATTCCCCCGATCTGCAGGCGACAATGTGAACCTCTTGTTTTTTGAGCCTAATATGCGTTCTATTTAGATGGGCCATGGCCTTGAATCCCCTACCCGAAGGAAGCTTCTGGTTTTTTCATCGAAAGAATATTGCGGGTGAGTTTTTTTCCCTCGATGAGACTTTAGAGGATATAGCTTTTCCATGTTTTTACACAGAAGCGTTCAGCCCTCCTCGAAGGTATTCGTAATATTGAGCCACTCCCGTATGTTTGGATAGCCTTACGTCGACTGGCCCCCCTTCCCCTACCCTCAATTTTCTTTTTTTTGATGCGGGCGTGCCCGATCCTCACCCTCTCTTTTCAGAGACATTTCCCCCTTTTCCCCCAAGCCCGACGCGGTACTCCATCCACGTGTCTCGTAAACACCAATACCTTCCTGTGGTCCCTCGCGGACTTCCCACATTTTCCAATCTTCATCCCCCCTCCGTTCAAACCACAAAGCCGTCTCTAGTCCGTCCTTCACCCATTGCAGCGTCTTAGAGTTGCGTAAACTAAGAAAGGGTCCTGCTTTGTCCCCACTTCCCTCGCCCCATTCCCGCCGGGTCTTGGAAGGTGTGCCTTGAGGCGCACCATCTTTGGGAATTCTATTACATAAGTCGTCTGACTGTCCGACTTTTCCCCTCCTTGCTGCGACTTTCCTGGATTACGCCAGCCACGCTTAACCACACCCTCCTCTCACCTATATACCCTCTCGCCCCCCACACGATCTGGCCTCCAATGGTGGCCGGCCTTCGGCCTTGATCGATGAGCAATTTTTTTCCCCTCTACGAATTGCACGCTGGCACCCCCCCCCCCCCCCCCCCCCCCCCCCCCCCCCCCCCCCCCCCCCCCCCCACTGATAGATATGGAGTCAATGGCCACCGGTGCTACTTTCCCCTCCGACGGCATTAATCATCGTGATTCGTTTCCCGGTTATATCCAATGCCAAGTTGCTTTTTTTTCAGAAACTTTTTCCCCCTGCAACATCCCCCTCGGGGTTTCAAATTTCTTCCCCCCTTCGCGTTTCGAACCCCGAACTCCCTCATCCTGTAGAGTGACGTCAGGTTTTTGCTTGTAGAACAGCCGCAGCTCTCGTGTTTCCGGTCTGGCACCCTGGAGCGTGCACATTTTGATTACCCCCAATGATAGTCTCAGCCACCCGAGTTCAAATGATACCTCTGTAAAATGCGGTCATTTTTTGAAATTTTTCCCTGATTTGTTTCGAGCCTCGCGAAAAGTAATATATCTTTTCTCTCACTTGGGTCGATCGGCATTACCGGCTTGTGCTCTTTAGCAAACCATGCTTGGGCATCTTTACTTGCCGAACGATCTTGTGTTACCCCCTACATTTTTGGTCCTTGGTGCCGCGCATTGAGGGATGTAGTTACTTTTTCTTTTTTCCCAAGCCCGTGATCCAGAGATCGTTCCTCCTTTTCGATTCGGTCTGTTTGCAGCCCTGTTATCTTATTTCATTTCCCACACCGTAAGCGGTTACTTTTTCCTCAGGATGAGCTTCTTCCCTAAGCGGCGATTTCCCTTCGCTTTTTGCTACCTATCTAGACCAAGGGACATCCGCTCGCGGGCCCTTCTGTCTTACCATGTTCGATCGCTAGACTTTTCGGAAATCTCAGTTTGCTAGGGCTGCCATTTTCTTCTCCAGAGTCCTCTTCCCTCCTCAGGTTCCTCACGGCGTGACCTGTTCACCACCACCATTCTCTTTAGGGCTGCCCTCGTAGACGGTACTAACCCCTCTTTCCGGCCTTTCTTCCTTGTGGCGTCTTGAATGGCGCGTCCCGGCCTTACGCTTGAATTTTTTTCAACCCCCCCCGTGATTTCCCCACAACTTTTCTTTTCGACGCGCCCGCGGCTCGAAGGAGACTTGTGCTTTTTCCTTTCCTCTCCCGCCATGTCCTTAGCAGTGCGAGTTTCCAATGCCATGGCCTGCATTGGGAGCTCTGGATTTTTTCCCCATTTTTTCAAACCTTTTGCTCGTCCTACTCATTAATGCCATCGTCGGGAGGGACGGGACATGAAGCTCTGGTAACCAATCTCTTTTCACCCTGGTGTTTGAGACGTCTAGGGTTGTCCTCTCTCCCTCTCGTATTCCTTCCCCGCCGTTTCCCTTAAGTAGACAGCGGATCCCTTCAGGTTCAAGGACGTGCGCTACAGATACCCAATGAAGGTCCATCGTCTTTTCCCCTACACTTCCCCCTTTTTTATTTTCTGGAGCGTTCAGCCCTGAGTAAGCACTTCCCTTTTCTCGTTCCTCCCGGGTCTCCTTCGCGAGTGCATTTGTTGTAGAACGTACTTTCCCCACCCTCAGCGGGGTTCCTTCCCCTGCGGCCATTCCATCGCAAACCTATCGCCCTTGCCGGGAGTGATTTTTTTATTTTCCATCGGTTCCTTCTTCTAAGTCACGCGTATTTTTTGGTTTATCGGTGTCGTCCAGGTCCGGAACTGTCCGATTTTTTTTCACCGGGGAACGTGAGGAAGAAAGAGCTTCCCTCCGCTTACTGAAGAAATTTTGCCCCCCCCGCGAGCGAGTAGCACCCCCTTTGGTAACGGTCTGTCCACGCGACTTTGCGTTCGATCGTAGATCCCCTCCGTCTGACCCCTCTCCCCGGCGTGACCCCGATCGAATGCAACTCTACGTCGCCTCGCGTTCCTCTCGTAGACGGTGTTTTCATATGCTCCCATCCCACCACGTTGATTACAAGTACCAAGATCCTGTTAATCCATGGGGTTGATAATCTCCTCCCAATGGGGTTCTTTTCTTGCCCCAACTCAGGATCCCCCCCTGATGTCCGCCGGAGGCTCCCGTTTTTTTTTAACCGATCGGTTTCACTTTCTTGCTCACCCCCTCCCATTGAACACAAGGTCCGTTTCCCCCTATCCTTTCGATCGAAGATTTGATCTCGCCGCCGATTATTTCCTTGCCCTGCGACGGCGCGCCCGGCCTATTTGGCGAGATCCAAGATGTCCACGCCATTTTGCAGATCGTCGCCATTTTCCCAGTCCCTGTCCCCCGATCGCCGCGCCATGGGGCCACCGGAGTAGTCTGACCACACTACAGTCCCCTTAAAAACAGATCCCTTCGGCTCCGATTACAGAAAAGTACCTTGCCTCTCCGAATTCTTAATCAATTCGATGTTTTGTTTCAAGAGAAAGCGCTAGGGCTTTTCATTCCCCCGGCTCTTTCTTCTGTGATGTCCAGTGTCCGGATCCCTTCCCGCGCCCACCCGATTCTTTGCGTCCTTATTAAAAGTCGCGTTCCTGAACCTCAAGACGTTTTCTCTTAAGACGCGCTCGGTCCCGTTTATAAGGCTTACTGTTTTTTTGCACATCCTGAGCCCGCGCGTGAGTGAAATTCAGTCCCGTTTAGTTGTCTCCCCTTCCGTCTTCCAGCCGACGCGGCATCCCCATTGATTTACCCTTGGTGGCCCCTATGTCTGATGATCGCGTTTTTTTAAGACGCGTCGATTTTTGTTCAGTGAATCCGGCCCCGGCGCGGCGGAATTTGTTCAAGTCGGTTAAAAATAGTGGCCCCTTACCGACTTGTATTGTAATCATAACCGGACCTTCGCCGTTGCAGCACGCCACGTTTTTTGGTAACTCCCCCCCTCGAGTTTATCGTTGCCGATTGCACATCCCCCTTTTTACCACTGGCAGGGACTCGGGGCCGGCTCCTTTGTACACCCACGATTGCCGGCGAGCGCCCACTGTCTTTGTGGTTGGACCCCCTCGGGGCTTGGAAGATGTCCCTCTCCCCTTTTTTAGTACGAATCTCCCTTAATTGGTGGTTTGAGTCTGAGATAGTGTCCCTGGGTTGAGTGGCCCCGGAAAACCCCCTCATTGTTTGAACTTCGGGTGATTCTTCTTTCTAGCAGTAATCCCCGAATCCACCCCAACTTTTCTCCTCGCCATGCTGACGCTCTGTGCGAGCGCGACGCATCAACGGTTTATGTGATCAAACAGAGCTTCCCTAAGGACATTGAGATGCGGATACCGCGCTTCCCCCCCAGTTCTCTTCCCGTCTCCGGCGGCTCCTTCGTGGTCCAACTTCCCCCCCAGCCCAGTGTTTGAAAAACTTTCCCCTTCTGTCGGACCTTCCCATGGTCCATTCAATGCTTTGCTCCCTATCTTGGCGCTCCTTTGACAGTTTCCTGCCTTCTCTTTTCGCCAAAGTACTTTCCCTGAGGCGATGCCTTTCCGCTTTGCCGTCCTAAACGCCCCTCACCCCTTATTCTTCACTACTCGTTTCTCCGTCCTGTCACTGTTCGTCCCTTTCTTTGGCCGGCATTTTGGCCGGACTGAATCTCTTTTTCTGCTTTAAGTCCCCTTCTTTTTTTTTTTTCGCCGCTTGCAACTCCTCCTATCTCCTTTTGCTGCTGGTCTTGTCCCCCCCTGATCTTTCTTGAGGAATCTTGATTTTGCTTTTATAGTCTTCTTTTTCGTGCGGTTGGGAATTGAACTCCCTGCGAAACTTTTTTCCCCCCGCCGCTCCCATTTCTTTTTCGACTTGTGCAGATTCTCTTTTCAACCCCGTTTATGCTGTTTCTCCTGCCGAAGCACCCCCCCAATTCCCGCTTGCTGAGATATGTCTAGCCTTGCTATCCATCGTAGTCCTACCCTCCCCTTTCCCCCATTTGGATTTAGAGGCACGCGCTTGGTCCCCCAAGTCCACACTGGTGCCCCACCTCATTCGCGGTTTCTGTTGCTGACTTTCTTTCTGCCCACCGACCACCCTACCTCTTTTTCCTCGTTCAATAAGGGCACCCCCGCCTCTTGGCCCAGCCTGTTCAGTTTCTCTCGATGCGACGTCTTGCCTGTTCTCTTTAGGCTTGGAGCCGATGAGTGCCTTGCAAGTGGAGAGACTTTTAGTTTTTTTGGGGCCCCGCCCCTCTTCTGACGGCGCTGTGTTAACCGCTTGAAGGACCCACGCAGAATTACTTTCTTCCCTACTTTTAACTCAACCAACTACGAGTTGAAAGTACCCCTCCCCCATTTAAGCTAGCCCCCCCTGCGCCATGCGACCGCTATCTCACATCCAAGTTCTCCAAATATCTTTCCCCCCCCGGTCCCTTTCAAACGTCATGTACCAAGGTGCCTTTCCTTCCTACCGAAAGGAAGCCAGCTTTGGGCGCGTGTCTCCTCCGATTTCCGAGATTTCCGTCCGGTCCTAGTCTTTTTGCCCGATCTTCTATTTCTTCTCTTCGTTTTGTGTTTGAGGCAGGCCTCTCCTCCAGGACCCGTAACGTCCTATCGCCCCCCGCGATAGGCTCCCCCCGCCTCCGATGAGCCCTTTTCCTTCTGAATGTGCAAATGTGCCGTTTTTCAACGTTTGCCTCCGAACTGAGCTTTCTTTTTTTTTGAGGCGCTTCTGATGTAGAGCTTCAGAATGGATAGCCTCCACAGCGGGAGTTCCGGAAGGCTTCGGTGGATCTTTTCGTTCCGTCGATGTTCCGCCTTCCTATGCGGCTTGTGTCTTTCGCGTCATGTCCCTTTAGTTCATCAGGTGCTTTTTCCCCCCTTTCAGTTTAGATCCAAAGGAAGCTTTCTGAGTGCGAAATTCCCTCCCTCCAAAGCGTCCCTGTCCACTTCCTTTTCCCGTGGGCTGTTCTCATATATCCCCGGCTGACCGGAGTGGGTTTTTTTTTTGGGGGGGCCCCCCCCCCCCCTCTCTCATTGACCACTCCGTTCCCAAACGTCGCGGCGTTACATCCCTTGTTCCCTAAATCTCTCGAATCCGGTTTTTATCTGTCCCCGGCCCCGGTCCCTCCAAAATTGATTTTTGTCTTCCGAAAGCGGATTCGATGATCTTTGCCCCCTGTTCGCTTCTGAGGCTTCCCATGGTTTTCGCTCCACCTCTTTCATACCCAGGTTCTTTCCCCCTCCTGCCCGCGAACAGACCCTTTGACGTTTTTCCGTTCCCCCTTTCGGCAAATTTTTCCTCAGCCCCTTCTCCCCCTAAACCGCTTCCCCCCCGCTTCCAGAACCAAGCTCTCCTCCCCCCGGCAGCTCCTGTCTTTGCCCCAAAGCCCCATCTCAACCCGCCCAAGGCTCTCCGATTTGCCTCTGCCAAAACAGGTATTTTTCTAAAGAACAACAAAGCCCTTCCGCGGCCCCAAAGACTCCCTTCAGTACAGGTGACTTACCTTCCCAAGGGTTTTTAACCCCCAAGTAAGAAGCGGTTCACTACCTGCGCCTACTTTTGGTGCGGGCGGTGTTTCTGCCCCCATCAATGCCTTCCTCCGTCGTCGACCCATTCGGAGAGCAAGGACTTCAAACCCAGCTCGTCTCAGTTATAATGCGCCAAAGATCGAAGAGGGCCCTGGGCCTTGAATTTGCCACCAGAAGGCGCTTTTGTTCCTTCGAAAATCCCCATTTGTTTTAAACCCGTCTGATCGCCGGACATCTATGGATTCTGCCTACATAGAGTTGTTCGCAGACCCCTCGGAAAGTGGCTGTCTTCCGCTCCGTGCTTTCCCGAGTGCTTCAGTAATGCCGCGCGTTGCCCCGTGATCCCTACTCCTCACTTTGGCGTGGATGTGATTACAGGTATCCCTCGAATCCCAGAGCTTTACCAGTCCTTTCAAGCCTCATCGGTCCGCAGATCGACGTGTCCGACCAACACTCCCCCTTCCTGAGTAACTGCACTTTTCCGACAATCTTTTAAAGAACCGTACAAACCACACCCCCCCCCACCCTCCTCTTCTCTTCGGCCTGTTGAAGTTCCTTGTTTCTAGAGATTACCCAATCCATCAGGACAGTTTGCCGCCTCTTCCAACTGAGCCCTTCAGAATTGTCCGGGCAGGGGCTTACGATTCTCTGCCCTTCTTCAGTCAGGTTTTCATGTAGATTACATTCCCCCCTTTGAGCGTGGCCGTCCTTTACCCATCCTTCTTTTTGCGCTCAGCCGCGGCCGGAGTCCCCTTCAACCCGCTTCTCCCCCCCCCGCCCAATCAACCATCTCTGACCAATTTCCATAATCCAACCTCTTGGCATCCAGGGCTGCCGTCGTGATTTCCCTCTCCTCTTCAAACCTCCCCTTTCGACGAGACTTTCCTGACCTGCCTAAAAGCCCCTGAGCATCTCCGTATGGAAAGGGCCTCATACTACTTTTCACGTGCACTTCGCGCGGTGTCTTGATGTCCAAAGGTAAGAATTTGACCCCAATTCACTCACCGCCCGGGCTGCTTTCCCTTGATCAATTGGATTAAAATGCCTCCCAAACAGGGGTATTCATGCCCCAATATTCTCTTTGGCCCCCTTTCCCACCGAATTTACCTCCAGAAGGTCGGTTCCTAGCTGGTCGGCACTTATTGGTTCTTGGTAGACCCTCCGCCCCGCCTGAACTGTGTCTGGAGTTTCCAACGGATGTTTCGCAACGGCTTTCACGCGTCTTCCTCGGCAAATTCCCCGTGCCCACAATTGGCCTCCCAGCTGGATACCTTTCGCCCCGTCCCCCCCTTCTCCCGGGCGACGGTCATCCAATTTCCTCTCTCGGTCTTGGTCGATACCCCCTCGTAGAGCAACACCGTTGCCAAATGCCTTTGAGCATACGTGAAGTTGCCGTCCACGATCTCCTCCTGCGGTAGTGTTTCTGATTTGGTTCAAGAGCCTGTGGTTTCTTTTAGGTGCTTTCGCAACGTAACTTCTGACCAGAGATCGTCGCAGGCGTACTCTTGATTTTTTTGCCAGCCACCTGTCTCGGATTTTTTTGTTCGCCCCAAACCACCCCTTACCGATGACCCGACTTCCGCGTCCTCGGAGTTCGATATGTAAGAGCTCCCCCGCAGGTCCAGCCGCTCGTACGTGATCTCGGACGCTGATAGTTGCCTCGACCTTTACAGATGTCCTCCAGATAGGTGTTACTCTGCGCAATATCTGCGGTCCCGCCGTTGATCTCGGTGGCTGCACCTTTTTGTTCCCTCTTTTCTTCTTCCGAGCTGTTTTCTTCCCTTTTCGTCGCCGTCACACCACAATCCCCCTTTCGGAGTTTAGGTCTGAAGCCCCCTCCTACCCTCACCCGCTGTACCGGCCCAGTGATTTTTCCGATGGAATGCTCCCCACCCCAGGTCAGTCCCCCCCCCCCCCCCCCCCCCCCCCCCCCCCCCCCCCCCCCCCCCCCCCCCCCCCCCCCCCCCCCCCCCCCCCCCCCCCCCCCCCCCCCCCCCCCCCCCCCCCCCCCCCCCCCCCCCCCCCCCCCCCCCCCCACACCTTTGTCATCTTTTGAACACAGTGACGGGCTACCAACATTCTCGTTCTAGTCCGAGTCATCCTAGGTTTTCTTCCAGAGATTTTTGCTCTTTGGCTCCTCGCCCTACTTATTGAAAATTGATCCAATTCCCTTTCTCCCCACCTTTTCTTAGGCGCACCCCTTTTCTCGAGAGTCGAAGGGTGCCCTTGCCCGAGGCGGGAAGGTTCTCGCTATGAATTCTTGGTAACCAATTCTTCTTTTCCCCCCTTCTTTTGTTTAGTGTTGGGATACCCTAGTCTCTCCCACCCTTCCTTGCCTTTGATCTTTCCTCCCGGGTTCAAGCCTTTTTACGTCCATTCTGACCTAAACGGTTTTCTTCTGGATTGGCCCCCCCTCCCTTTTGAAAGTCATTGAGAGGGGTTTTTTCATTGGATTATGCTAGTTATCTCCGATTGGATGCTCGATTCGCCTCGCATGACGAGCAATTTTTTTCTCATCCCACCTTTTCTTCCCCCTTCAGCGGCCGTTGAGCAGTCCATTTACGTCGCCATTGCCTTACCTTTTGGGTAGGCCGTCTCAGTTATTTGGTCGGTCCCTCCCGCTTCGTGGTGGCAGTTAGAAGCGCCGACTTCGAACCATCGGTAGCGATCACCCTCTCTTCAGCCCCGCTCACCTTTCCTGGACCGCAATTTTCGTAACCGCAGAGTCGTAGTCAAACTTTACCGCCGCTTTGCCCGCGACTGCTGCACACTTCCGAGCTCTATACCTCCCCCCCTCTCGCATTGGTTACTAGGGTTTCCTCAAGAAAGAGTCCCGTATCTCTCCGCGAGGTAGACATTTTTTTCATCCGGCCCCCCCCAATCAGACCCGTTTTTGTTTTGCCCCCCCTTCCCGTTAATACTGCCCTGTCTTAATCCCTTTGACCCCCTTCCCTACTCCCCCAGTGTCGGCGCTTGCAAAACTATAACCCCTCGTCGGCCTTTTTCCTATCCCCGACCCCCCTCATCGTTCCTGCAATCATTGTATGCTTTTTCTGTGCAACGTTTCTCTTACATGCCGGGCCCCCCCCCCGCTTATACCCTTGCTTCCTCTCCTCCGCTAATGCTTGCACCGCCGGTTGAGTGTGACCGTCAATTCTCGTCTCCCTCTGAAGAACCCTTGTTCACGATGTAGAATTTCTTCGGGACCTTCTTATATTGGTGAAGACACGGATTCCTCCCCTAGTTTCAAAAACCTCCATGGGCTACGACGGACCCCCAACTGCTCCATCTTCGTTTAGTAGGTGAACCCCTCAAACACCCGCAAAGTGTCAAGCCGTACCGGAACCTGATTTCCCTTCGAGGGTCGTTTCGCGAGACCCCTTCCCTTGGTCATGAACTTCCCCGCTTTTTTTTTCTAGGTGTAGTGTCGATCCTGCACGCTTCCCTAATTTTTGTTGTTTATTGCCCAGTTCGATCCCCTTGCCACGCAAGTGTACCGCCTAGCCCTCTTTCACTCCTTCCCCGCATTTGCTCCACTAAGGTGAGAGGAGCCCTTAGCGTCGTAACGTTCCCTGAAGTTGGCGTTATCGGTCCCTCACGTTCAAATCCGGACCCCTTCAGATTGTTTCTGGGGCCTGCGAATGTCGCGATGTGATCGCGTGGTTTTTTGGACCGTTGTCCGGAACGGAAGCGGGATGCCTTCGCGTTCCCTTAGGAAAATCGACCACTTTTCGTCCGTCAGCGCGCTCCCCGAATAAAGGAATCGTCTGCCTTTGAAGAAGCTCCCCCGTATACACCCCCTTCCCTAACCTTCCTGGTCAGTCCCTTCCCCATTGGCACACAACCCCCTGGAATGCTTTGGGGAAGCCCCTCCTAACCCCATTTTAAAAGATACAAGATGAATTGACTAGCTATAATCGTTTGTGGTTTCCCCTTATGTGTCAAGATTTAGATCCTCTTATCGGTGTAGGATGAACGCTATTGTGGGTTAGATGACCTTAGATGAGATGATTGGCGTAGTCGCCCCTAAATTTTTCAGGAACTCCTCCCGCGTGCGGGAGATTCGTGAGAGCCGTTAATCCTACCACTCCCCCTCTTAATCGTTGCAAGTACTGAAGTCACGTGCGCGCCGCTTCCCTTCTCCTGCGGTCGGCCTCAAATAGTTATGACAGACAGACCTTCGCGTCGTGTTCTCACCGGTTTTGAACAGAGGAGGAGAGATCCGCTCCGCCGCTTTTTCTCGTCTTTGTAACCATTCCCCATCCCCTCCGGTGATAATTTCCCCTTTGTCAGGATCCTGGACCATTGGCTTTTCTCCTGTTGCCTATCGTGATCGAATTGTTCGTTTTTGACAGTCATGTCTCCCCGCCTTCTTTTCGCCCCCCCCATTGCTCGGAGGCGATGCTTCCTCGGCTGCGAACAAAGCCACACCCCACTTAGCTTCAGTTTCTTCACATTTAGGCAGTCCTTGTTCGGAGAGTCCTTGTTCAGTAAGTCCTTTTCCAATCTTTTGGCTTTACTTCGTAGGACATGGTTTTCGACCTTCAGCACTTCTTTTGTCCCCTCTTTCCCCTGCTTTTTCAGGATGGGCCTTGGCTGTCCCGCTGACGGTTCGGATAGAGCTTTTCTTGGTGAGCCGAGAGCGGTTTCGGGCTGTTCTATCAGGCAAGCGATTCTATTCCTTCAACTGTTCCCGCGCTCCAGTCTTTTTTCGACGGCCTTTCCCTGCCAGGACATTACGGGTCTCTTCCGTTATATCTGGGTCTTTGTGCTTTTGTTAAACGACACCATGAAATGAGAGGAGAGACAGGCCTCTATCCACCCCCCGACTCCTCGGCCGACCCCGGCCAATTTTTTGTTTTATCAGCAGTTCTTTAAAGGATGACCAATCCCCCCCCTGAACCATTTCTCTCTTTTGCTGTGAGTGCCCCTACCTTACCACGAGAACGATTTGGCCGAGTTACCCCAGCGAAGGACCCTCCCATCGGTTTTAACTTTCTAACCAGGTCCCACCCAGCGCACGTATTAAACTTCTTTCCCATGTTCTTGCCGATGGAGGTGAGGCGCAACTCAGAGGTCGGCGGCCACCGTTTTTTTTTTCCAGGCTACCTGGTAGGTGGGCCTGAAGGGGACTGGCTGATCCCCTCCCCGAGAAGGCATTTAGCATTCCTTTTTCGGGAACATCTCGGACTCACCCCCTCTTCCGAAAGTTTACCCAAGTAAATAACCTTTCACGGGCTATCCCGATTTTCCTCTGCTTTAACCGCCTTAACAAGCGCTCTTCACAACTGTATCACGTCTCGGTCACCGGACATTCACTTTGCAAACTTTAAACGCCGACTTGCGCATAGGAGGGCGCTTGCTCCCTTTGATTCGTCTTTTCGAAGTCCGTTGCGAGAGACAGTTTGATATTTCCTTCCTAACGTGGTGAGAGAATCCGGTCCGAGAATGGAACCGGTTTTGACTCCGAGCGCCTTCTGCACTTCCTTTCGCCCTTCGGCTGAATTTAATGCCGGGTTTATCCCACGTTTGAAGCCGATTCCCCTGATCATTAGGCGCGTGCTTTATGTAGTACGAGTCAAGAATGTCTCATCTAGTTGCCGTGCCCCCCGGGTTCTTGCCGCCCCTACTTCTTATTCAGGACCAGTCATGTGTTATCCAAAGTATTTAGGATGTGTCGTCCTTTTATGGCACATTGTTCACGCGTCTTTTCGGGTTCCTCCCCCCGACCCGTAGTCATCACCTTCCGATAGTACTTTTGCGCCATGACCGCCCCGACAGAGGGAAAGAACTAAGTGACGCTTTCCCTCTCATAATACCTTCCATTGTTTTACTGGCTGCTGTAAATCTATTCCTAGTCACACGTTGAGTGTTGAAATCACTTTCCCAATAAAAGTCAACCTCCCTTCCGTCTTCTTTCCCTTGTTTTATTTCTATTTCCCTCCTCGGTCTCCAAAAAATTGTCCAATTGGCGGAACAAAGTTTCGATGACGTTCCCTGTGCCGCTTCAAGGTTTGTCCTTCCATCCTCCGACCTCCATTTGCTGGCATCGCCTATGCAATTAAGACCTTTTGAGCGGTCTCACATTGACGCACTCATTTCGCTTAAGATTCAAAACTCAAAACCTCCGCTCTCTCTCCCAGCAAACTCGCTGCGCAAACTCATCGCGTTCTTGAAATTCCCCCCCTCCTCCTTTCAAAGTTGGGACTAGGGCAGAAAAAGAATGTTCCGATTACAGACTTTTTAACTCCGTCATTTCCTCGTCCAGACTAACCTGACAGACTTGAAACCAGAATTAATGACCAAGGACTCTTTACCCACCCTCTTTTTCTTTTCCGCCATAGGTTAACGCCCTTCCCCTTTACTTGGGTGTTGGAGTTTTGACGAGCCACGCCAAGTAGACGATCATCTTGTTTCCCCCCTCCAACAGAGAGGTAGCGCTTTACCAAAATTCAGTTGCAAGATAAGAAGAGAGATTAGTAATTCTGGGCCCTTTTCAACCTGACTCTTCCGGAAGGCGCTCTGTTTACAAAGCTATAGGGGTTGAATGGCCTATGAGATAGATCCGTGAGGGCTCTCCTTTTTCCCTTTCCTCGCTTTTCTCCTTTTCCAGTCGACAGTTTTTCTTCCTTTGCGTGGCGCAGATTGTTGTGAAGCGGACCGCGCTCCTGACGGCGCCCCCCCCCCCCCCCCCTCACTCCTTTTGCTGGTTCTAAGGATTTTCGACGCAATCACCCTTTCCGCGACAATCGTGGGCCCTCAAGACCTCGGTCCGAGCTATCCCTGACGTGTCGACCACCTCCACACTACTTCTTCCCTCTTCCTGTCAAGTGATCTTTCCTCGGCAACCCGTCGTTTCCAAACCCCCCCCCAGACCCGCTTCTCGTCCTTTTCATCCTGTTTTCTGTCCCTTGGGAGCTCCCCAGGTTCCTCCTTTCCTCCTGGTTTTGCCCATCGGCGAGAAAGCAGGGGTCGTGAAGGTTTCTTACGTCTCTGTGCCCTTCACGATTTCTCCTTCATTCCCCCGCCTTTAGCACGTTCCGACTTCCGCTTGAATAAGACGAGTTCCTTCATTAACAGAACTCAGTTCTTCAAACCCCCTCTCTCCCACTCGACCATTCCCCGCCGCCCCCCCCCTCTTTTGGACCATCCAATTGTGTTTGGGCTTGCCAATCCGCTGAGTAAAACGAGTTAAGACGAGACTTTTTGCCCGCTCACTTCCACTGGCGTTGGCCCCCCCTATGGCTCTAGGTTTCATTCATCCTCCGGGACCTTCTCGTACCTTGATTGTAAGCTTAGGAGATTGACAATTCACGCAAAGAATCGGTGCTTTTTTGCCCTCCCTGCCCACGGTCCCCCCCCTCGACCTGGGAATAGACAATATTAGAATAGAATAACCTCGAATTTCCGTTCCGGGCCTGTCGCGTCCTGAGGGTCGGTGTTTTTTAAACCCACGGTCCTCAGACTTGGTTTTTCATTTTGGCAAAAGGAGGTTAGCTTGAAACTTCCGGGCTGCACCCATTTCTTCTCGGGCACTCGGGAACCTGCCTCTGCAACAATTCGGTTCCGCTTTCACTTCGCGCTTTCCCTTCCTTTTTTGTCCGTAGGCCCCTAATACCGCGCGTCTCGATCGTTTTCCCTCTATTACACTGCGAGGTGCGAATGTTAGTACCATGCGTTGACGATATTTCCTTTGCTCCCCCGCTTGGTTTCTAGCCAAGGACTATTCTCTGTTGTTTCAAGCGCTCCCCTCGCCTGTACCATCTTTCCCTTTTCCATCTAAGTCATTACCCCCCCCCCAAATCTCAGAAGGATTCGGGATGTGGGACAGCCCGGTATAGAGATTGCGGCTGTCCCCCACTTCCCCCCCTTCGCGGACTTCCTCCCCCTGTCTTTCTATGTGTTCGCCTTTCTAAGGGCCGGTCAAGGCGAGACCTGTTCCTATATAGAGGACCCGGGAAATCCTGATCCGGGCTTTCTGGCCGTTTCCCCCCGATTTTTTGCGATCTCTTTTTTTTACGCTGGCGGCCCCCCTCTGTTAGACGTGGATTCGGTTTGCATCTCCGGATCGCGCCCTCTCGGGTTCGGCTCTAGAGTTGCCCCTCACTAGAACCGGTACAACCAACAATTTCGGGTCCCCGATTCTGCTCAAGCTGCCCCCTCACGATTCCGGCACTTGGCGCTGCTGGCGCGAAGGGCCGTGGATGAGAAATTTTTTACCCCACGGACTTTTTCCCCCTCCCCCCAATTTCTCCTCCCTGCGATCCTCTAAGAAAATCCAGCTCAAGCGAAGATGACTCTTGCTTCGTCGCTACTCCTCCCTCTTATTCTCCTTCCCCTGCCTTGGCCTGCCAGGTTTCTTGTTCGAGTAATCCAGATTGCCACTGGTCTTCGCCTACAGGATACGAGGTTTTTCTTGGCGGCTCTTTCCGCTCTGTTACCATCTTCTTTGTCCTCATCCGTGTTAAGATGATGGTTGTACAAAGAGAGCTGATCGCCCTTAAGTAATGACTAGGTAAGTTCGATATTTTTTGCTCTTCGTCCCTTTTTCCCCCCACTACCTTCGTTTTACTCTCCAGAGACCGTTTTAAAGTGGGAAAGTCGGTGACTTGGAGACCAACTCCACTATCCCCCCCGTCATTTCTAGGAACCCGCGAATCCCCAAGCGAAAAGCCTTGCGCGCTAGGGCCCCCTGTTTTCTTCTTGTCCCGCTTCCCTCTTTTCCCCGGCCGTAGAAAGTGTGGGTAGCCCTTACTGGGGTAAAAAAAGGCAGCGTCAGGGCGTTTTTTCCGTGGACAGGCCATCGCCCAAAATCTTAGCCGTGAAGGAACCCCAAAAAAAGCGTGTCTGTAGTCGGGCCTCCAGTTCCCTCACTCCTATGTTGTGTGACGAGTTCGCCGGTCTGTACCCTCCCTCCTCCGTCAACGCGACCCCCTATTTTGCGCGCTAACCGAGGACAGACCAGATCACCGTCTAGACTTCCTCAGTCTTTCCCCGTAGAGCTTCCGTCGCACTTTTGGTAAACGCGAGCTTTATTATGATTTCACGTTCCCGCGATATCTCCCTTCGCGCTTCTGACCTCGCCCCCCCGGCGCGTCACGACTATAGCCATAAGAGCGCGGATTATCGACGAGTGAGGTTGTTTTTTTGCCCTCCCCCTTTTCCTATATTTTTTCTTTTTTTGCCCATTTCCCTGTTCACCCCGTTCGTCTCCTTCGTTATCGTTGCTTGATATAACTCCAAACCCCCAGAAATCCTCTCGGGCAACTGATTCCAAATCCGTCGCCCCCAGAGTCATCGTGGAGATAGAACAGATAGTTCTGAAACCACATTTACCCCCGATTTGTATCCCCCCTTTTTATCCCCCCCTTTTAACTGACCCGGTAGCCGAGAAAAAGATTAGCGAGAGGATCTTTAGGGCGAGCACTGTTCTCAACCTTCATCATGGTTGACGGCGACTATATGAAGGTAAAAGATGACGACCATATTTTGCAGGTACTCCTGTTTTCGGGCACCTCCTCAGATTATGTTAAGCCCTTACTTCCGACCCCCCCTTTGCCGGACCCCCCCACGTCAGGCTTCTTCTGCTTTAGCCCAGAACCACCCCCCCCCCGTCGGTTTTCCTCGAGACCGCCCCGAAATCTTTCGTTTTTCCTCGCCTCCCCTTGGGCATGAATCACCGGCCTTGCCTTGGGATTGTCTGTTATACCTGCCGTATTTTCGTGTCTTCGCATTGGTCCCCCATTCTTCCCGCCCAAGTCAGCCCTTAAGCGAGCGAGGGCAAGTGACGAATTGAGTTCATGCCGGAATCCATACTTCGAAAATCCAGTGTGAGCGTTTTCGTTCCCCCCGTAGTCGCCCTTCTCAGTTTTTCCCTCCCGGCGGATTTAACTGAAACCTCAAGCCCGGAAGCTGCGTCCTGGATTTTTTTTGATGGTTGTTCGCTTCTTTCGTGCTTTCCCTTCTTTTTTTCTGGTTCACGTACCTTTCTGAAGTCCTCGCCGGATGACAAAGTCGGACGTGCCTTTCCGGATCTGTTACCCCCCCCGACCAATGACCGGATCGTCGCTTGCATACCCAGCAGTAAGGCCCCCCCGCGCTTTCCTTCTAGTCCCTCTGCAAGCCGCTGCCTGTCCTTTATTTTGCTGGGGGCTTCCCCAAAATGTGTGAACACGAGCCGGCGAGGGCTTTTGTGGTTTTTTTCCCCCTTTGGCCCTTTTTCTTCTCTCCCTGTTGTTCCCTGACGATTGCTGCATTTTTTGTGGTCGAGACCTTTCGGAATTTCGTTCTTTTTTTTTTCGTCACCTTTCGCGGTACCCGCGCGGTTCATTCTTTGTCTAGCCTTCCCCTAATTCCCCTCACCTTGAGGATTATCGGGTGCCGTTCGGAGAGTCTTCACATCTTTCTTGCTCCCTAGCTCCCTTCCTCCCATTCCTTCGCTTTGACCTCGAGGTCCTAAAGAGAGCCGAGACTTCTTCTGAGGGTTAATCAAGATGGCGTTCTCTCCCCCCTCTCCCCTCCTTTTTCTGATTTCCTTACCTTTTCCCCCATCCTTCTTCCCTCTTTTAGAGGTATGATCTAGATTTTTTACAGTTCTCTTTTCCCTCTTCTTTTTTGTTGGACTCGTATCGGTAGAGGAAGGGTAGCGTGGATCGAGTTACGAAAAAACACCTCTAACTTTTCTGAGG
>Ga0179593_1449830_pt1 | contig 17888 bp, 29 predicted proteins | sample CZODoug2_1_08_16_FD_185931 | JGI IMG/M metagenome (GOLD analysis project Ga0179593, IMG submission 185931) | Vadose zone soil fungal communities from Angelo Coast Range Reserve, California, USA - CZODoug2_1_08_16fungal (PacBio error correction) | ecosystem: Environmental > Terrestrial > Soil >... | reverse complement strand
TTCTCTCTCCCCCAATAGTTTTTTTTTCAATTCTTTGACAACCGTTTGGATAGCTCTGTCTGCGAGCCGATCGTTCTGCCGCAAATTTGCCCCCCCTCAACCCTGGGCTGTTTTTGATTTTTCCTCGGTCTTTTTTTGTTAAGGTGTTATTGATTTGAGCTGGGATTGCTACCTCTTCCTTTTTGTCTTTTTTCTTTTTTTTACGGACCAGGATGTCGGTTTTCGCCTGTCCGGGTGCATGTTTTCTTTTTTGTCTTCATCCATGTTGTTTCCTCATTCCGATCCATGGCCCCCAAAAGCTGGCCCCCCGCTTATGAAAACTTTATCAGAGAAAAGAAGATCCCCCGAATTCCCCTAATGCACGGAGTTTTTCTTGGCTCCCTCCTTTACATTTCGACCTCCCCCTTTGAAACCCCCCCAGTTATATCGGCACGAGAAAAATCAGTGAGACTTCGACGAGCCCCCTTTTTTTTCTTTGGCATTTGTTCATTCGTCTTCGATTTTCTTTTACGTAGTTTTATTGTTTTGATTTTCTCTCTTCCTCTTTTTTTTTTTTTCCCTTTCCGTCGCTTTTTTGGGCGTTTTGACGTTTTCTGTAGGCAAAGTAAGGACCCTTTGTCTCTTTTGATGGGTTGGAAATTTTTTGCCTTAAACTTGGTGTTTTGCGACTTTTCCCGGGATGGTCCCTTTTTGTCACAAGTCTTTTTCCCCCCAGCCACGGGGGTGGTTTGTGTTGATTTTTTTGCCCCGGTCCTGGTACTTGGGTCAAGTTTATATTGGATGTTCCTCAGGGGGACTGCCCTTTTTTGGTAGGACCTCTGCTTGATCATTTTGGTTTATTTCCTTTGTCGTTCAATTTCGTTCTTGACTTGGTGTGTTGAGTGCCAGCATCATGATGGCCGAAGAGTTTTTTTTTCTATGTTGTTGTTCAATTCGTGTCATAACCCGATTTCGTTTTCCCCTGAACAAATCACTTCTCATCGGGCAGGTGAGGCGCGTTCTTGATTTTTTTCAGTTGACGTTGGGGCGAGTATGTTTACCTCTTTGGAATTCCCCAAGACTAGACTTACCTCTTCTTTAGTACGTCCCGTTTTGGGCTTTTTTTATTTTTCCGGTTTGGCCGGGTTCAGGGGCATGGTTTTTTTTGAGTCTTTTCGGGTTGTTTTTGTGTGTCCACGCGGGTTGGCTCTCAGGTTGTTTTTTGGTTTTACTTGGGCAAACAACTGTGGTCTCCTGGGTGGTGGCCGCCCTGAGTTCTCCACTGTCAGGTATTCTCCCCGGTTGATTTGCTGTCTTTCCGGACCTTGGATCTTCCTCTTTTTCTTTTTTCCTCAAAATGATTTTTTCGTTCTTTGATCAGGGCATTGCTGATCAACTTTTGGTTTGATGGCGTTGTTTTGGCCCGATGCGACTATGAGATCTGGTCTTTTTTTTTTCTCTAGTTTCAATTTTCCGTGTAGAGTTGCAGGATGTCTTCCCTTTATTTTACACCGTCGGCGCCCAATGGTGCTATTTTTTTTTTCGAAGTCTTTGATTCGACTGGTTGTTCCAGGGACGTTCCCTACTTTTTGTTTTTGTCTTTTTTGTGGGCTTAACTTCCCTCAATGAGGGCGTTTTTTTTTTTTTCATTTCTTTCTCCCCCCTTTCCGGTATGGGCGACTGACTACTTTAGAGGATTGAACAAAAACTTACTTGGTTGTGCCCCCCAGTGCACGTTTCCCCCCTCCCCCCCCGTTGGTTTTTTTTCCGTTTTTTTGTTCTTCTTCCTAATCCTTGCGTTTTATTTGGGCGGTGCTCCTGACACAATCCTTCCCTCCTGATCTCTGACCCTTCCACCCGGCCTTTTTTTTCTATTTGCGGAGCCTAACGTCACGCCTTGTTTTGTTCATACAACGCTTTTTTCAGGGGTTCCCCCGATGTTTCGCGGTCTTTTTTCCCCAAGTCCTCTGACTCCTGCCAAACCGGCTTCCCCTCTTTTTTGTCTTTCGGCCGTTCTTCGGTGCTTCAAGTCTGGCGTGTTTTCCTTGGACTGAATTTTGGCTTGGTTTGTGCGTTTCTTTTTTTCTTTTGATCGCATTGGCGCGTTTTTTTGTTTCCAGCGCTTTTTCCGGCCCCATTACCTTTTGATGTTTGTCACGCCTGGCTTCTTTTCCGGCCGTTTGTATTCTGGGCATGATTACGTTTTCCTATGTTCAACTTTCCCCTCCGCTAGCCAGTCCCGATACACCCACTACGACGTCCACTTTCCTCTTTTTTATTTTGTTTATCCCCCCTGCGATCCTTTTGCCCAAGGTGTCTGAAACACGCCCCTCCAGTTCTTTAAATGATGTCATGAGTGGGTTTTTTTCTTTTCTCAAATTTTCGTCTTTCTCATAACCCGTGCAGGATTTCTATGGGCGACTCCGAGAATTTTGCAGGAGTGATGTCTCAAGGGGGGTTTCTTCTATAATTTTGGCTTTTCTCTTTTCCTCCCTCATTTTTTCTTTTGTCCGTTTTTGTACCCATTACTCGGAGGTTTGCGGTCTGGAACGGTGATTTTTCTCCCATTCCTTGGGATCCCCGTTCATGGTGGCTTAACCAATCTATCTTCCCCGGATTGTTTTTTTGTACCCAAGTCCCTTTTCGAGAGGGCAGGATTTTTTTTGGTCTTGATGATTTCGGCGGTCTTTTTGCTGACTGGTTGCTTTGGCAGTTTTCTTATATTTTTTTTTTTGTGTTGTTATCGGGCGTTGTTCCCTTTTTGAGGTGGCTGGACTTCCCCCGTGACCCATTCCCCCCCCCTTTTTTTTTTCCATTTCCCATCATCTTTCAGTTGTTTTTTTTTTGTTAGGTATCCGACGATTTTTTTCGGGCCCTTCTGAGAATCCCTCCAGCAACCCGGAACAACCCCCCGATAAACACAAACACCCCCCCCCCCCGTTTCATCCGCCAAACTTCCCCCACCGCCCCAAATTCCTCCCGCCTTCTCTTTTTTTTCTGTCCGACGAACAATGATCACCTTTTTTCCCCTGGACTCCTGTTCCTCCTTCCTTTTTTAACCCCCGTCTTACTCCCCCCTTTCATCCTTCCTGTTTCTTGAACCACTTCTAACTTCAAAGTTTGTACCCACCCATTTTCAACCCCCCCCCCCTACCTCTCCCCAACCCCAAAGTCTTTCTGGTCGGCCAACCCACTCCACACCCTTTGTCCAGTCAACCGCCCCCCCCGTGCCGAACCCCTTTGGTAAGACCCCTTTTTTCTGTATCATCCCCCCCACCATCCCTTTTTTTCTCTTTTTTAGGTTAGGGATCAATGAAGAGGGACCCGTCCCTGAGATTGCCTATGGCTACAGACGGCAGTTTTTCTCCCCCCCCCAGTTTTTGCCCCCCCTTTTTCTTCCTCGATTTTCTTTCGTTTTTTTCTACAGCCCCAAATCAAGGTAGTCAGAAGCTCATGCTTTTAGCGTGTTTTTATCCCCCGGTTGCCCCTTTTTCCTGTCGCTCATCGGGTCTTTTTTGACCAAGCATCAAACGTTCAAATCCAAGCCCGATCACATGTAGGTGTTTTTTTCGAAAATCGACTCCTCCCATGCCTTCACCCTAATTTTAATTCTTTTCGCCGAGCGATTCGCGGACCTTCATCGTAAAACCGTAACACACCACGAACCCAAGTGCCACACCCATATAAGTCGCCTTTCAAAAAAGCCCGCCTTCCACTCTAACGTCTCCCTGCACTTATCCTCCCCCACTCTATCCTTGTTCATTTTCCAGTCATATCCTTTGGCGCGCTTTTATGGCGGAACATCTTCTTTTTTAACAAAGAAAACTTGTTTATCGGACCACCTCGTGTTTCTTTCCCCCCAATGCAGTCTTTTAATCCCAGCTTCCCGGGTGGTTCTGCGATTTATTATAGTGGATTTCGATATCTTTTTCGGTCTGTTTTTCTAAGTCTCACTCCACTTATTTCCCCCCCCTTTCTCCCTTCTACCTAGGTCAGAAAAAGGCCTTTTCCCGTTAGTTTTTTCCAATCCCTCTGCCGAGTCCAAATGCGGCCCTTCTTTTTTCTTTCCCGTTATCAAAAATTCCCCAAAACGCTCTTTTTTTAATTAACGGGTTGGTATCCCCTGTTTTTTTTTTTTTTTGTCACCTAACCAGTCTTCTTTTCATTTTCAACGTTGTTGCCGTAATCAAAGTGTACTCTCACCCCCATCAACTTCTAAGTCAAGGAGTTTTTGATAATCTACCCCCCGACCCCTCGGTTTTTTTGTATACGAAGTCCCTCCGTTTCCCCCCACTTTTTTCCCTTTTCAAACCTCACCCACTACTCCCCCCAGATCGCTCCCATCTCCCCCTGATTTTCAGAGTTTGATTAACCCTGTGATAAATCCCCCCTGGACTAAGATATGAAGTAATTTCTCCGGAATTCGCTCGGACAGGCCACCCTCACTCCCGTTACGTTGTCTCTTCACCCGGCAATCAGTCTACACCAAACGCAACCACCTTTGGTTTCCCTCCAAACACGCATGACTCAACCATCCCTTCTTTCCACCCCCCCCAAGATAATTCCTCCCCTGCTAAACCTTTCCCCGTCACAGTAACCCGGATACCACAACCGTTCTACTTGCTGTCGTGGATGTTTTGTTTTTCCGTAAATTCGCCCCTCCTTTGACCCCACCGTTTTCCGGCCCCCCCCCCCCCAAACAAAAACGCCGCCTTCGCCCCCCGCCCCCCGGCGCAACGTCTTTTCTTGACGCGTCTTTTTTTTTCGTCCCAACTGACCTATTCTCTTCCTTGCCTGCTTCCCACTTCCAGTTAAAACCTATGTGCCATCCCCTCGGCGGCATCTTCATCCACCCCCCCCCAAAATCGGTTTCCCAATTCCTTTCTTCCCCTCTTTCCCTAACCTGTACAAAGGGTCCAAGCTCTCTTTCCGGCCGGTTGGCTTTTTTTCCCCCTTAGTGTGGAACTAACCTCTCCACCCTGTCCGATTCCCCCCCCGTCCGCTTCTTTTTTTCCATGAACTGAAATACCACCCCCCCTTCTGCTGATGCTGGTCAGCACTGGACAATTTTACCACCCCCCAACCCCCGTACGCCACCCAAGTTTCCCAGTTTCAACCTCACTCGACCCCTTTTTTTCGCCTGCCGCCGTACAAAACTCCCAAACCCTGCCGCCACCCTCCTCCCCCGGTGTTTTTAATTTTTTTTTGTTTGACGGTTTTTGTTCCTTTTTTTGTAACATCACACGTTGTAACCACCCTCTGACTGCGGCTGACATAATCAACACCCTCTTGTCCCCCCCCCCCGACTTACTCCATGACCCTCCTGGAAGTTGCGGGCCGCGGCACATCCTCTTCTCTCCTCTTCATTCCCGTTTAGATATATGTGGATTTCCTTGCCTCCGTTGGTTCACCTAACGGGATTTAAATTGTTCACCTTTTCGGGATCTTCTTTCTCTGATCCGCGTGGTTCCTTCCGGGTGAAGGAGGGTTTTTAATTTTTCTTCATCTCCCCCCCCCTGCTTGAAGAAAAAATACTAAAATTCTTCTCCTCTATCTTATTACTGCAGATCCTGACCAAAGTCCTCTTTTCCCAGAAAGCTTTAACCAACAACCCATAACTGGAAAATCTTGCGGACCCCCCTCACAAACCCCGTTATGGGGACCAGCTTCTCAACTGTGAGATCGTCGCCTCTCTCTATCCACGATTTTAACGACTTTGTGCGAACCCTCCTTTGATCTTGTTCTCCTTTTTTGTTTTTTTCGAAGATGATACAATTCGTAGCATTCTGTTGTGTGTACCCATCTGTTTCTAGCGAGATGTCACCTGCTCCTTCCTTTTTCAGACTCAAAAATTGCCCATCACCGGCTTGATATTTCTTTAGGTTGTCCCGATTTTTTCCCCCCCTTATTGGCGGCTCTATCTTTTTACTGCTGACTTCCTTTTCCGTCTTCTTCACTTTTGCCCTCTGCGAACCTTCCTTTGTTGAGGGAAGGGGGATGGTTCCGTCTTTGGTCTGGCTCCCGATTTTGGGGTGTTTGCCACTTAATAAATTGGTTCCCACCCGATTGAAAAGGCGTGATTTCACTGGATCCCCCAGCTAATCCCCTGCAGATAAAGTCCTTGTGCCGTACTTTTAATGACGGGGGTCTCCTTTTTTTGCCACACTGGAGACGGGGTGAGGACACATTCTCTCTTCCCCCCGTCTTCGTGTTGGGGTTCTGGGTAACTCAATTTTCTCGAGAGAAGGTAGGCGTAACTTCGTCTGTTGTCCGCGCACTTTTACCCATGTTAATTTAGTTCTCTTTTTTCCTTTCCGTATTTTCTGAGTTCATTCCCTCAATTTAATGTGTTTTAAATTTTTTTGGCTTTACCCCCCCCTTAAGCGCATGCGTTGCAGCCGTTGTTGCGTTTGACACCTTTCTGGCGCGCCCCGGGTCCGGTTTTGGGCTACGTTTTTTTTTTGTAGTGGTTTTTTTTTTTTTTTGAAGTGCCTGCCCTTTTTGCTGGTTTGAGAAGGGGCGTTTTTTACTTTTTTTTTGACCCAGCAGCTCCCTTGTTTTGGTGATGCTTTGTGTAAGCCATCCAGCTGCGGGGACTTGGCTTCTTCATGTTTGTCTCGGGGATTTAGCGTGGTGCCCGCCCACTGGCGGTTTCCGAGGTTTTTGTTTTTTTTCTTCCAGTTGGTTTTTGCTTTTGCCGGTCCCAATTGTTTGCCGGAATTTTTTGGATTTTTTCAGTTTACTGCTCCGTCTTTTGAATGGCGCCTCTTCTGTCTGTGGGATGGGTAGTGGTTTTCTTCCTGGTTTGAGTTAACCGATTCTTCCCCTTTTTTCGACCCCCGTAAGGTCCTCATCCCTTTGATTATTGTGAGGTCTTTTTTTGTAGTTTCAACTTGACGGGTTGTTTCTCGGAGATCTGTCCAACACAAGTTTTCCTCTTACTCGTTAGGGTGTGAAGGCTTTGTCTCTGGATTTTGGAGACGTTGGCAGGTTTTTCGGTTGTTTTCTTTCTGCTTGGCGGAATGCTTTTTTTCTTGGAGGTTCCGCTGGGTTGTTTTTCGGGGCGTTTTAAAACACCGACCAATGATCTTGGGGGAAGAAAGTGTTGGGTTTTGATCTTGCAGGTCTTTTTGGACATTTGGTGTGCGTGGCTGTTGCCTCTTTGGATTTACCGGTCTGGATACCATTTTTCCTTGTTGCTGGGGTTTGCTTATTTGAGAATCTGATCTTTGTTCATTTTTTCTACAAGTTGCTTTTAGAGTGTTCATCATGCATTTTCCTGAATAAATTTAGGTGTTTTCCTGTCCGGCTCCCCGAGAACCCTAGTCTACGTGTTTCTATGCAGGGTCTGGGGAGTTCCGGATGCGGTCTTACCTTTTCTTCTCCCCAGTCGGCTCAATTCTCCATGTCCGTCCTGGGGTCCTATGAAGTTGACCCTCTTCTTTTTTTTCAGGGTCTTGGGACTTCAGTCACAGTTTAGACCTCAGATTTTTCGTCATATTCTTTCTGGATACAAATTCATCGAAGAACGGCGTGGGATTTTAACCTTTCCCTTTTGGAGTTCCCTCTACAACAGGGATTTAGGGGACCTTCGAGTGCTTTCAACACTGACAAGTGGGCTTTTTTTTAATAACTCCCCCCCCTGCTCTCTTCCTTGGGAGGATCTCTGAAAACCACCCTTCCGGCCGTTCGCACTCTGCCCCCCCTGCAATGAGTGGGGTGACCCTTTCTGGCCCCCTTACCAAGCCCCCCCTTTGTTTCCAGAATAACGCCGTTTTTTTTGTTACCCAAGATTTTCCTTTCCCATTCTGCGCCATATATTTGACTGGTTAAAATTTCGAAGCCTTTTTGATGTTTTCTGCTTGGCTCCCCATGTCTGGGTGTTTTCCTGCTGGTCTTGGTTTGGACGGTAGGATTCTTTTTTTTTTGTGAGGTTTTAGTTTAAGGGTTGTGGACCTTGGGATTTTTTTTCTCTCACGTCCCCTTTTGTCCCGGGCTCTGTGACCCCACCACAATGCTCTAGTCTACCCTTGTTTTAGGTGCCGTCCTTTGCACGCTTTTCCCTGCAACAGATGTGATCGCCCGTATTCGCTTCTTTGCATTTTGTGTGAGGGTATTTTCCCAACGGATCCTCTTACTTTCTTCAACCCGTTTGCCCCCCTGATCCCCCCACCCCCTCTACACCTCCGGAAAGATTGAAATCGGTGCCCCTTGATTGATATAGGCATAGCGAATTTTTTGCCACCCTGGTTCTCTTGTGCACAGTTCCATTCTTCAAGAGCATCTGTTGACGTATGTCCCCTTATTGGCCCTTACAAGTGCCCCCTTCCCCGGCTGCTTTTCCCCCTTCTTCCCCCCCCGAATTTAGAATTTTTTTTGCCTGTGCGGCCGTGGGGTTCGGTTGAATCCTTTTGGGTTCGTTCCCGATCCTTTTTTCTTTCGTTGTTGTTCAACCCACTTTTAATTTAGTTGACCCTTGGTGATTTTCCCCTGCGTTACGTGCTGGAATTGTGAAAGTTGGGCTCGAAGTTGTCCCCCAATTTTTTCCAGGAGTTTCTTCCCCCACTGTTTTATATTTTGAGCCCCTTATGCAGATGGTTTGGCGGCGATTGCTTTTATGGTGGTGGGTTTTGGGTTTTTTTGAACTAAGGTGTTAGCAGTTGACCATGACCGTTTGGTTTGTGTTTTTTTTCATTTCGTTTTTTTCCCCTGTTCTTTTTTGATGCGAGTGATAGACCATTCCCCCCCTATCTCCTTCTCTCCTCCCTTTCATCAATTGTCTTGTTTTTTTTATTTAGATGCTCGTCTGGCCTTTATGACTCCTCCCTTTTACACATTTTTGAACCCCCCCCCCCCTGCTGATAAAACACCCCCCCAAAACCCCCCAACACGTCAAACCCAGCACAAATTTCTCCACCTTTTCCTAAAAACCCCCCCACATCTTCTCAGGACTACCCAAAACCATTCTTGGCTCGCTCAAGAATAACCCCCCCGTCGTTCCCCCGTTCACCACCTTGTGCAGCGACCTTGCTTCCTGAAATCTTCCTCGTATCCCAACCAATATCCCCCCCCCTTTCTTCCGCATGTCCGTGGGGCAAACTTTTACTAAAGTACCCCCCCCTTTTTGTTTGTTTCCCCCCCCCCCCCCGTCATACAACCCCACAATTCGTCTCGGCCAGTGCTTCCACTCCCAATGATCCCCACCCCCCCCCCTCCCCAAAGAGCTTCACACGGCCTCAATTCTTGGATAGCAAACGCGTTTATCTCTTTATTCACCTTTGTCGCGGATTCCAAACGAATGAGGTGGGACTTTTTCCCCCCCAGCTGACTGCAATTATTTTTAATTTTTTCCATTTTTTTTTTTTTTTTCTCTTTTCTTAACCAGTTTAAGTTTCCCTTGTTTTGCCCATTCACCGTTGGAACCCCCACCCTTTCTCCTTGCCCCGCTTTTATTCCAATAGGGGTCCCCTCATTCCCCCTATTCTTCCTTTTCTGTTGTTGTATCGGGTTTTCCTTTCGTTAGCCGGCTTCTGTATTAAATTGCATCCCACAGTTACCATCACCTGCCACCCATTTTTGTTTTTTTTTTACTCCACCTTAGTTCCGGAGTTCCCCATCATTTTCCGTCGTTGAGAGTTCTCCCGTGTCATTTTACCCTTCTTTTTCATGAAACCAACAGGACACCACCCCTCCCCCCATCAACCACCTCCCCTGTTAAATACCCCCCTCCTTTAACTCCACTGACGTCCTCCCAAGGCGTTTTCTCCCCCCCCAAACAACGTCTTGGCAGTCTTTTATTCCAGGCAGAAGCCTGCTTTTTGATTTTAGTTGTCTGTTCCCAAATTTCCCCCCGTTGAAGCACCCGCCCCGCGTTTTTCTGTCCCCGGCGTTTTTTGGTTGGTTTTTCCTCCCCCCCAACCCTTAGTTTTAAAACCCCCCCACGGTCATGGTGGGGACAAGTGTGGTTGGTTTGGTAGCTAGTCTTGATTCTGTTCGTCTTATCACCTTTTTTCCTCGTCCGGATGGACTGGTTCCTTAGCCGCAACCGGTGCCCCCACAGGCCTCTCATTTCTCTACCCCCCCCCCCCCCGGTTTCAAATTCCCATGTTGTTTCTAAATTCCCTCTGTCCCTGATTTTCCCCTCGCCAGTCCATTTTTCCTGACGTCTCATACTTTCCAACCCACCCCAACAGTCTCTTTGTATATTTTGGTGGATCCAATGTCCTCATTTTTATCTGGTTAACCCGTTAATGGAAGAAAACTTTCCTGAAATGCAACACAAAAATAAATCAGGGCAGCTCTCACACTGGACACTTTATTCTTTGAAATTTGGGCTCCGGGGTATTGGGGTGGTTTTCCTTGGTTTTCCTAAAAAGTGGATATAGACATCTACACAACGTCCACCCCCCCCCTGAAATTTTTCCCGCTCACCGGTTTGTAGAAACCCTAGATTCGTATTCTCCGCTCCCTCCCAGTTTGGGTGATCAGAACTCTGATGTAATCCTCAATCCTCAGTTTTCTTGCGCCCACACTTATACGAACCTTCTTTCGGCCGGCACACCTCCACGTCCGTAATGTTTCTCCCCCCATCAAGTTTATACCCTGGATCCACCCCCCCAACCAAACCCCCCACTCTTCCCACCTCCACAACAAGTAACTTAGAATGCCCCCCCATAATCTTTTACCACCCCTTAGCTCTAGATACCCGCAACGAACCCCTTCCCCCCCGGACTCCCCAACAATCCCCCCCCCCTATCGAAGACGAGTCCAATGTGTAGAAAGTACAAGATGACTCGATGTTGGTTTTTTGTAACGTAAGTCCCCACCAATTCGTCACACATGCTTCCTTCGAACCCAAACACCAAAAAAAGGAAGAGTTTTTTTTGCCCATTGTTTTCAGCCCCTTTATTTTTCCGTTTTTCCAAAACCCCGGCCCCTAGTCTCCGTTCAATTTTTTGACTTCCCCCTAACTTCTTTTAGAATACCCAGGAGTCAAATGCTCCCAACCAAACCCCAACCTAGGTTTTTTACCACCCTTCTCCCCTCAACTTCCTTTCCCCAAGCATGATCCTAGAGTTTTCAGTTTTCTCTAGCCCCGGTTTGGCGTCCCATTCGTCGTAAAATGCAATCCTTTTTCACCCCTTGAACCTCCGCAGGTCCAGTTGCTTGAGCTCTCATTCCCCCCGCACCCCCCCCCGTTTATATTCGGGGTAAGACAATGTGTTTTTCCCAATGACCCCCCGTCGCCACAGAGTTTCAACTTCCCAACCTACAACTCTGAAACTTTTCAGACCCTTTTTTTCGTCCGCGTCAACCAAAACGTAGCTTCCAAACCGTCTTATTCACTGAATCCGGTTTTTTTTGTTGGTATTGGGGTTCTTCGGTGTGGTTCTTGTAAGGTTCAATCCTTGTTGTATCTCTTGTTTTTGAACTGTTCCGGTTGACCCCACACACACAATTTGGAATTTAACCAGTTTTTTTTTTGCTTTCTTTCTTTTGGGGCTTTGACAAACCCCTCCCCCTTTACCCCCCCTTCCCCGAATCGTTCAACGACTGCACAAGGACTCAGTATGGACCCCCCTTCTGCCCCACACTACTCTTTCTATTATATGACTTTTATTCTTTTCCCTGTTATTTTTCTTTGCACCTTTGTCTATCGTTGCCCAACGTATCAACACCGTCCTTCCCATGATTAACAAGTTTTTCCCCCCTTTCTGACCTTCTCCCTATTCACCCTCCTCTTCCCATGCCTATTTTTTAACCCACCCTTTCCTATTACCAACGAGGATTTTTCCCTTTTCAATCCCCCCCATTAAAGTATTCATAAGCTTTTCCTCAAGCCTCCCTCCCCCAATTTTTCCCGCGTAAAAGCATTCCAAACAATCCCTGAACGATTGAGGTGAACTTAGTGATAACCGTTTTGATGGTGGCCCTTTTTGCACCTGTATGCTCGTTTTCCTGTGTCCCTCCTCCTCTGTCTCTCCACTTCATTCCTTCATTTTGAACAATCTTGCTTTCTCTCTCTTTCCTCAACGTTGTCGTTGTGCCCCCGCTCTCTCACTCTTGGTTGGTGTCATTCGTTTTTGAAATTCCGTGGACGAGCGCTCTCGACAGGAATTTGCAACTGCCCAAAACCTTTTCGTGAATGTCCTCGTTTTTTCACGCAAGCCTATTCGGATTTGTTGAGCTGGGCTGACTTGGTCCTTGTTTAGTTAGTCTGACGGCCGCTGTTTTTATTCTCTGGTTTCTCTAGGAGACGGTTGATGGCATTCGATGGAGTCGCGATCATTTTGATTTGGCTTCTTTCCCCCCGGGGGTTTTTATTTGTACAATGGATCCTTCCAACTTCACCTATGTAACTCTTAGCCCTCTTTTCTTTTTCCGAAGGTTCCCCTATATCCACTCCTGCACGACTTTCCCAACTTGGGTCTCCTCTCGGGAATTTGTTGTTTTGCCTGCTTGCTCCACCCGGCTTTCACCAGTTTTACTTTTAGGCCCGTCTGCACCCACCTTCAGCCTGGGGCTTTCTTTTTCCGAGAATTTTATGTTGCCCGGAAACTCTTCATTTCGTTGTCATTTAGTTGCTATTTCGTGGCCTGAGTTTTTTAGGGTTTTTACTCTCGTTCTTCAGAACCCCTTCACATTCTGTTGTTTTGTCAAATTTTGCTTTCCACCCGCTTTTTCGTTTTTGGTTTTTTTTTTTCCTAGTGAAGCTGCCGTTGCCAGGCCTCTTGCGTGAGTTTTGATTGCTTGGGTAATCCACTTTGGTTTTTTCGGGTGGAGTGGGACAACCATTGTTTCTTTTTTGAAACCCGCTAGCCTCACTCTTTGTGCTTTTTGTGAGGTAAGAGTTCCCTGGCTTTCCTTGCTTCGGTAACCTTTGAGGGTAGGGGGCGTTCGACGACTGTGGCCGGAAGTTCCCCCCCTCTGTGAATACTCCTGAAGGGTTATTTGGTTGTGTTTGTTCTCCTTGTTAGGCACATTTGGTTACCGCTGGGTTCTGGTGGTGATGCGTGTTTCCCTATGGATTGGCCGTACCCGAGGTTGCTCGCAGAACCCTGGAAGTTTTGCCCTTGGGTTTGCCGTTGTAGTAAAAAACGCCGGATCAGGCACCGACCCTTGCCTTGCGTGGGGGATGTTCGGGCACTTTTTCGGAAGGACGTTGTCGTCAGTGTCGGGCGATGACTCAAAAAAATTCACCAGCCGCTTCAGCTTTTATCTCTTTTCTTCGACGGTTTTTTTCTTTTTTTTTTACCTTTTTCCCTTTGACCGTGGGCTTGGTAGCAGGGAGGGAGGGATTTTTGTGCTTTGTGCTTTTACCCCCATTCAAAAAACGAGTTCTTTGTGTTTATTTTTACGTTTGGGTTGCGCGGTTTCACAGTTTGGTTTGTTGGGGTGAAGTCCCTCTTTGATTGAACCCTTCGTTTTCCTACCCCCTTTGCCCTTTCCCGGTGAGGGTTCCTTTCATTCATTTAATGCTGATTCTTGGCGTTCATTCAAACTGATTGGCTTTCGCCAGGATGGCAATAAGTGACAGGTTTCCCATCTTTCCCCTATCGGATGTGAGTCGGGGATATCGGCTCCCATCGGCGGGTGATTGGTGTCTTTTTTTGGTTGGAAGTGCGTTTGCCGTTTCTACTTTTTTTTTTGGAATCAGTATCCCCTCATTTTACGAAAAATTCTTCCCTGTCGGGTGTTATTCGACTTTCTTGAATTTTTGGCATTTGGGAAACATTGGTATTCATCCTCACCCCAAGTTTTAAAGCAAACCGATTCTCCTCTGAGGTCCTGGGGATATAACCTATTACCATTAAGACTCACAACCAGGACAGTTGTTTTTTTTTTTGGCATTATTAACGGCGGGTGGGGGATGATCGAAAGACAGTGCTGATATTAACAATGGCAGTTTCGTTTTTTTTCCTCTTTGATGTTGCTGAAAACCACCTGACAACAGTTTTTTGGTTTGGCTCTGGTCAGACGTTTACGTTTCACTGGGAAACTTTGATTACTACTTACGACTCTCGCCAATTCCGCCCCCCCCCCCCTTTTGCCGTTTGATTGACCGGTTTATTTTCTTTTGTCGAAACCGCACGCCGGTAAGTCATCACCCCCCCCGCGGTGCGTTTTTTCAAGCTTTTTCTGAGCTTATATTTTTTCCAGTATGTACCTTGATAAACCCTGGCTTTGCACCTCTTTGATTATCAACCTTTGTGGGAGGGGGCCGCGTGGCTTCTTGTTTATTCAGAAGATATGTATTTTTTTGCATTGTGAAATTCCCTAGTCGGGTTCTTTTTGGATGTGGCGGTTGTGTTTGGTTACCACAAACTGGGGATTCCAACCTGCATCTTACGAGGTCAAGCGCCCCTGACCAACAATGAGTCTCTGGTCCCGGTGTCGCAGAGTTGCCCCCACCCTTTTTTCCGCATTTTTACGGGTACCCGTTTGAGATGCTTCCACACGCCCATTCGTCCAACAAACACCTTCCAAAACCCTCTCTCAACTCGCAAACGAATTTTTGTTGTAATCCTTCCCCCTTTTTTTTGATTTATCTGACCTTTTTTCAAATCTGATTCCCCCGCACTGCCCCGTTGATGCCCCCATCCCACTTTTGCTCACCCCGCTGAATTTCTGTCGGAACGTTTTTTCTTTTTTGCTTAACACCACAGCTTTTTTGGCCGATACCACTCCAACTTTCGCCAAAGGTGAATCGTGGTACCAAGTGGTTATAGCTAGATTTAGTCAGAAGAAGGTGTCTGCTGGTGCGGGACGTGATCCCCGCTTTCGGCGTTCCTCTTTTTGAGCTGTAGCCCATTTGGGGGTTCTTGGTAGGTTGCAGGCCTTTAAGGCCCACGGAATGGGGGCTTCCTTTGTTGTGACAACTCCCCCTTTTTTTTCGCGAAAGGTTTTTGCCGCGGACGTCCCTCTTGATACTTTGGGGATTTATAAGCCCTTTCGGGATACCCTAATTTTTACAGAGTTAGGTTGGACCACGTATTACAGTTGGATGACTTTAACTTTCCGATGTGGATCTGAATTGTCTTTAGGGGTTGTTGGTGTTTTTAACTCCGGTGGGAGCACTTTTTGCGATGACGTTGGTTTTGTTTGGTTTTCTATCTTTTTGTTTTTTTCTTGTTGGTTTCCTTTGTTTCTTCTGGGCGGATTCCGCAAACGCACTTCTTTCCTTCCCATTCCCGTTGTTGTTTTTAAGCTCGGGACTCTTAGATCCCCAGCCTACCCCCTTAACACCCACCCACCCCGATCCCCCCCCCCCCCAACCCACACCCCCCCCACCCTTTTTCCCCCTCGCCAAACTCACCCCCTTTTCTCAACCCCTCCTTTTTCAGCATGTTGAAACCCTTCGTCCTCTGCGCCCCCCGACATCATGGTTACAATACACAAGTGTTCACCCCCCCTTCTCTTACTTTGTACTTTTTTCAAAGAGTTTTTCTTCCCCACCCCCCACCTTTTTGAACAACGCTGCCGTTCCTTCTGCAACCAAACTGTCATTAATATTTCAACCCCCCCCCTTTCAGCACCACCTTCGTCTTGCAGCTTTCTTGGGCTACAGAAACCAACACTTCATCCGAACCCCCTAAACCCAAACCTCTTCCAAAATTCTACAAACACCTTTTGCCCTCCTCAAAAAACGGGGCGCCCTCGGTTGAAAGCACTTGCTAATGGGTTTAATGTTCTTGCCCTTGCGGGATGCCACCACTCAGGGGCTTATTTTCCCACGCCAAGTCAGAATTGACTTTCTGGCAAAAAGAGGCAATTTTGACCCGTTTCCCCCCCTAAAGATTTGGCCCCACCTTCTTTCCCCTCTTATCCCCAGGTTCGCGATCAGTTCCATTGTTCGAGTGTGTATTAGGTGTCATAGCGCGCTCTCCAATCCTTCTTCCCCCAACGTCGCCCCCTTACCTACGACACGGGGGGCGTAAAATTTTTATGTTCCCGGAATGTACAGTCTGTCTTGAGGCCTTTCTTGACGAATAACGGGCCCCACACCTCGCGCCACTGTGAAAACCGACCCCCACGTCCCCCATCCACCCCCCTACCTTAGCATTACCCCTCCCCCCCGCCTTACACCGACCCCGACGTTCGCCCCCCCCAAGCTTTGTACCCCTCACCCGCTCTGCAGCCGGTGGTCGTAAAGTCAAATTATTTCGAGCCCCCGGATCTACTCTAACATACTTTGACAACCCTTCCCCCCCCCCGTCGTCTAGGAACAAAGTCTTCTTGTTTCCATCAGCAGTCCCCCGGCTCATTCCACTCTTCTAAGGTTTGGTTCTTCTGTCGTTAGAGTTTTTTGTCTTTTCTTTCTTTGTTCTTTAGGTTTTCTCCCCAATAAACCCCCCCCAATTTCTCCATGATCCTCCGATAACCCCCATTCTTCCCTTGTCCCTTTTTTTCCAATTCCGTAGTCACCTCGCCCTTTTTCATCACCGCGTTTTTTTTTCTTAATTACCCTACCACAAAACATCTTTCTGATTTCTGGTTGTTTTATCCCCCGCCATGACCGCCCCTTTTTTCCTTCTGTCTACCGGTTGAGTCCTTCCCCTTTTTTTTCCTGTCCTGTGAAAAAATTTAACGCCGTTCCGGAACGGTGCCTTTTCTTGAGCTCCTCCCTTTTACTACTGCCCCTTCTCCATCCGCATTATAAACCTTGGCCCCCCCCATTTTCCCGTTCCACCGCTTTTTTCTTTTCCCCATTCCTCTTTTCTTTTTTTTTCAGTCATTGTCTTTGGGAATCGGCCACTGATGATGACATTGACAAGTTGCACTCCCGTTTGCTTTAACCCACACCTCTTCCCCACGTCCTTTCTCCTCCCCCCAGCACCCCTTTCACACAAGACGGAATGGGTTTTGGTTTATCACTCCCCGGTCTCCTGCTTTTTTTTTCTTCACCGTTTGACTTCCCCCTCCCCCCCCCCCCTTTCTATCCCACCCCCTTTTAAACCCGATCCCACTTCACGTTTCCTCCCGGCCCTTTGCACCTGGACCCTCTCCCAAAACCTCCAAAAACCTTTTTTTTTTTTTCCGTCTTTTGAAAGACTTTTTTACGAGATGTGCCTTTTTTTCTTTTGCGGTGTTTGCTTCTTTTTTTGAAAATGTTTCCCCCCCCATCGCCCTCCGCCCCCCAGCGGCCAAACCAAAAAACAAACCAAGCCCCAGGACCCGTACGTTCCAAATTCGAGCCATCTGCAAAGTCTTATTTCAGTTGGACCCCGGTCCCTTCTCTCAGACCCGATCCGCCACCCTAAAAATCTTATTGTCCTCCCGGCGGTCCAGCCAATTCTCATCCCCCCCCCCCCCAATCTGCCCCCAAGGTAATAAAGGAATTAAACAGACTGTGATATCTCTTCTCTCGGTCCCATAAGGTTGTTCACTTCTCCCGACCGCCCCTTTCCCCTTAACCCTTGAAACAATTTTCAGCACACTCCTCCCCACTTTTCCTTTTTGCTTAATAATCAACCCTCACCCCCCTTTTTTTCTTTTTTCGTATTTTTAAGTAAAAAATTGGAACACCAGGTCAACCCCTCTAACCCCTTTTTTTTCGGCAGTCCCCTTTTCCCAAACCTTTCCTCCCCCGTTCCAGTAATCACTCTTTCACCAGTTTTTAAACCGTTCTTTTGTACTGCTTTTTACTTTTTCGAATACGGTTTTTTTTTGTAACTCCCAAATTTTGACCCCCCCACTCCCCTGTTGATGGGTTGTCATGACTAACTTTACAACCCTCGTCCACGAACTAGTACCGTCACTGTTTGCCTTCAGTCAAGAGGGCCCCTGCCTTTTCCCACAGTCCTTTATTCTGATTCTTATCCTTGTCCTTTTCTGTTATTTCATTTATATTCACAGTATTTTCTTCCCCCTCCTTCCTTAGGGAAACTTAATCTTGAGAGTCTTTCTAT
>Ga0179593_1392456_pt1 | contig 17889 bp, 21 predicted proteins | sample CZODoug2_1_08_16_FD_185931 | JGI IMG/M metagenome (GOLD analysis project Ga0179593, IMG submission 185931) | Vadose zone soil fungal communities from Angelo Coast Range Reserve, California, USA - CZODoug2_1_08_16fungal (PacBio error correction) | ecosystem: Environmental > Terrestrial > Soil >... | reverse complement strand
CTGATTGGTCACCTCTTTTGCTTTTTTCCATTTCCATATCGACCTTTCCTATTTCAATCCCTGGCCAGACTTAAAGCCGACGAACCTGCTTCTCCACCTTCCCCCTTCTAGTGCGGGTTTCGAAGTACAGTCACCCCGCTTACTTTATCCCCCACCACCACGGCTTCTTCGCCTCTGATGGAACCAATACCCCACGTTTCTTGTTCTTCTCCCTTTGTAACCGACCCCCTCACGCGCTCCTGGTTTACGCACGTTCCTTTACACCCGGACGCCGTTTTGACTTTTGCGCAGAAAATAGTTTGATGAATATTGTTCTCCCCTTGCGACCTTAGAACTTTAGGAGTTGTCTTATGGATCTCTGGTTTTTCACTGGGGTCGGTTACCCTCTCCCTTCTTTACGCTGTGTCAACAGGACTCCCACACTCTCCCTCAGTCTAAATCCAGTTAACCCGAGCCTTCTCCACTTTTTCCGGACACGGCGATCCAACCCAGTTCGTAAGTGGTTTCTTCAATTTTCGGTTTATGAATCGGTAACTGTCCAGTTTCACTTGTTACTTCACATTCCGTCCTGGCGCCCCCCTATGCCTGACAGCAAAGACTCCGTGGCCTGTTGTTTGCCTACATGCCCTCTTTTTTCTTTGGGCGATTCCAGTTCTATTTTTCCTCCTGGAGCCCCTCACAGGGCCAATTCCATTCCCCCCCTCCCCGCCAAGATTTTACTTACGTCGACCTTCCTCCCCTGCCAACTTCGGGGCGTAACTTCCCATGACCCTCAATTATTAACCGGTCATTTTCAGCCGTAATCCCTTTCTCTCCCTCTCTATCAAGATGATTTAGATCAGTAGCCTTGCTATAAGAAATCTGTTACCCGACAATCAGCATCTCTCCACCCTCTCTTTCCCTCTAAATGATAGTGCATTTCCCCCACCCACCCCCCCCCACCTTCAACCCCCCCCAACCCCCCCCACCCCCACACCCCACCCCACCCACCCCACCCCCACCCCCCCCACCCCCCCCCCCCCCTTGCTAATTCGGCAACAGTCGACTCTTGCTACCCTCCTTTTTGGTTGGAGAGAGCCCGACCCCATTTCTCTCCCGATAAGCACCCCATGGGCCTTGCTATCATAACTCGCGAAAACCTCCGTCCCCCCTTTGCCTGGAAACATTCGCCAACTTTTTAACCTGTTCCACGCGTTTTAATCTTCCTTTCGATTCGCGCCAACCAGCCGATTCGCCCTTCATTTCCCAGGCCCCCTAGTGAGTTCTGCGGCTTTTTTCACCACCATGCAAAGGAAAAATGGACTCTCACCTTCTAGCGGTTTCTACATAATCCCCCCCGAACCTTCCCGATCCTATATACATAACCTTGTTTTGTTGAGAGCACTGAGATCGTGCTCGGAGAATTTGGTAGATCCTGCCACTCTATTGTTCCTCCCCTTTCTCTCCCTCCCTTCGCTTTTTTTTGTTCACTCGGGTGCCTCTCCCCTTTCTTTTCAGGGTCATGTTTCCAGTAACTCGCCATGTCCGTTTCAATCGTGTTGCCACCTGGCCAGTTTCCCTAACCCCTTGTCCGTTGCGTTGCGACCCCTTTCTTAGCGGCAGCTACCAGTGTAACGGCTGTTATTGTCAGACTTCCCCTCCCTTCTTCACGATTTTTTTTCAAGGCTGTGCTTTGATCTCCAGTACCCCAGTTTTTGGCTTTCTTGTATTCTCATTTTTTTCCATCTTTGGATGACACCAACACGAGGTTATTAAAGTCGTCCCCCCTTTCCCCCTGTTTTGTTCCCACTGAAGTCGAATGAGGACCTATGCGGGTTTTTTTTTACTTTCGAGATTGTTTTTCGCCTTTCATTTTCTGTTCATGGCTTTACCGGGGGTGCGAATCTTCAAAACGTCTCCCTTTCCTGTGCATCCCCACAAGACACTTTTTCTATATCTGCCCCTAGCCAAGCATGCCTGCTTCTTTTTGGACAGAATGTGAATTTTGGCTGTCTGCCAAAACCCCTCCCCGATGGGCATTTCTTGCTTATTACGCCTCTTACTTTTTTGTGGCCAGTTCCCGCTTGCTTATTTCCCAAGATTCTAATCCCCGGTTAAGGCCCAGAGGCCCACCCACCCCGGATGTCTTCACCCCCCAACAAGCCCTGTAATTTCTGCTGTTTTTTCACCGTTCCTGGTTATTCGCACCCAGTTCTCGTGAATTAACACCACTCCTGATTCCTCCTTCATCAGAACCCCCATTGACACCCCTTTCCGAAATTTGTGCTAAGAGTTCTGAGCTGGTGTCCTCCCGCTTCCCCGTTATTTCTCTCTGACCAAACTTTTTTCCAAATTCTTTTCCCTAAGATGTTATGTCCGGCTTTCCCCCCCTGCGCATCGACCAGAAAGATAATACCCTTTGGCTCTCAGGTCTTTCCTTCAGACTCAGCACGCGTGGTTTACTGCGACCCCGTCCCGCTACACGGTTTAGTCGGTTTTGCCCTTTTCTAATTGAAACACCTTCTCTCTCGTTTTGTGCAAGTCTAGGCGCCAATTCCATGGTCATGGTTTTTACTTTATTGTCATTTTTTCATTTAAGAAACTATACTGGACGTAACTCACATTCATCGGTTGGGCCTTTGTGTCCCGCACAAAAATTAACGAGCGGGACTTGTTCCTTGCCAGTGGTTAGCGGCGCCCATGCGGCCACTTATTTTGACAGCTCCTCGTTGAAAATCTAAAATCCCCACATCCTCATATAGAGGTTTTCCACTGACCGATATTCCCCTTCCATGGCTAGAATTTTGTGTTTGTTTTCTGCATCTTCCTCCCTGGCAAACACACATAGGTGTTTCTTTTTCACTTTGAAAGGATCCCTTTTCTAACCCTCTTCTATGTCAACCTGCTTTTTTCAAATTTTCCGCGTCCCCCAACTGGGATACACCGTTTTTGCGTTTGCGGAAGGTCCCCCCACTGCCTCCATGTTTTGATAAAACCACACCTGCGTATTTTTTCTGCCCAGCTGATGCCCCTGACCCTTTTCTTCTGATGCTGAATTGGCTCGACTTTCCCCCCAATTTCACGCGTTTTCAGAGGTTGTTGAACGCAACGATTCCCAGTTTTACCCCCGGGACGCCTTTTTTTGGAAGTTTCAGTCAAAAGCAACTCCCGTGTCACCCCCCCTTCTTCGTTCTGCACTTGGATCCAAACTTAGAAAGGGGTCTTGCTTCTGTTTCTATTTGTTCATTGTCCCACCGATTTTACTTTCTTACTTTTCCCAATGTGGGAGCTAATGTTCCTCTCAATTTTTCATATCCTTCCTCCCCCCGCCTGTAAAAGAGAGCGTAAACAGTCGACTGTGTATTCCCCCACCCTTTTCAGTGTCTTTCCATGGTGGTGAGTACTGTGTCTCGTAACAGTTAAGGTTACTTCCTGAAGGCTAATTAAAAGGAACCTTCCCTGCTTCCGTAATCCTCAGGAGGTGTTGCATAACTTCACTCTGTCAGAGGGGAAGGGTTCTCGTCTTTTTGAGGAACAAGAACTCGTGACCTTCCCCCCTCACTACCAAACAACCCCAGTTTCCGAGGACCCTGGATTGCGAATCAGCCTCTGCCCTGGGTTGTTTAAATATCAAAATGGACTTATTTAAAAAGTACCAGTTTTTCAGCTCAAGGCCTGCCGAGCGCTTATGACCCTCCCTTGAGTAGCTTTTTTGTCTTTTTGTTGGTGTTAACGCGAGAAGCGCGTGTTCTTTTTCCTTTGGTCCCCAGTGTGCCTTCGTGCTGATACCTGTCCATGCAGTTCCACCATTTGTTCACCCCCTTTCGAGACGTGCAGGCATCTTTTTCCCCCGGTACAGATTCGCCCCTCCTTGTGGTATTGAGCGCATTTGGCCAGTTTCCTCCGGATCAGCCAAAAAACTTGTGCCCCTTCTCATAACTATCCAGCAGTTACATAACGCCCTCTTTTTGAACCTTTCGCCCCCAAGGCCCGTACTTTTTCCCCTCGTGATTTCCCGAAGCCACACCTCCCCAGCCCCTGCCATTGGTCCACCTATTCCAATCCAGTCCGAGTGCTTTCCCATTACCTTGTCACCCCGTGACCAAACTTGTCTCCTCGTCGGAGCCTTGTTTTTGCCATCCAGCATTTCTACTACGATCTCTCTTTTCCTATGCCGTGTTTGGAGATTGGACTCTTAGAGTGTCGCTAAATTCAGGGTGTTCTGCCCCCCCCGCTTTATGTCGGTCTCTTGTGCCCTCATCTCCCCTTCCCTTTTCCTTGGGTGTCGAAGAATGCTCCAAACGGTTTTTTTTTGTTTTTTTGCGTGCTTAGAGTAGAGTAGGGCTGCTTTGCCTTCTCATAGTCAATGGTTATCTGTTTGGTCTTTGCTTTGTCGCTGGATTTGCTCGCATTGCCCACAGTTTGATTAGCTTCACCTGGGTCTGCTCTTCTGTCTGACCCCCCATTCGGTTTTTTCAAGTCGTCCTTCCGTTAACCTGTGGGCCCAGACATCTCTGCGGTCTGCTGGGGTGTGGACTGGAGCGCTTTTTGTCGAGTTTCATTATGGTCTGCCGAGTGTTCCCCTTTTCGTCACCCTCAACACCGCATCCATCCCAACAACTCCGCCTCACCTTATGCTTTTTGAATCACTCCCCCCCCGACTTACTCCTCTGGGAAGTGTTCCATTTGAGGATGAGTTAACTCCCCTGGAGTTCCCGTTTCTTCTTCCTCCTTTATAAAGATAAATTTTTACCTGTGTTTTCTTCGTTCCTGGACTCCCGATTTGCTGATTATCCCACCGGAGCTCCACCCGGGGCCGCGAGATTTCACCCATTGAAGTTCTTTTCCCACCCCACGTCCTTCCCTTTCTTTCTTCTGCTTTTTTTCCACCCGTCCCTCTTGGTCCCTGGTCGCAACGGTTGTTCACTCCCCCCTCACTCCAGATTACGAAGTAATAGCCCAATTGAATACCCCTTAATAAATGGTGTAATCTCCGGTCTCTATCTGACTCGATATTGTTAACTTTATCTTCCTCGGAGCTGACCCCTTTCCACCCTTCTTTACCCCCAGCCGTAGTATTTACGTGCAAACTGAGACCGTCGAAAAAGCCAAGTTCCCCCCTTGCTCCCCCGTGGTTCTAAGGTAAGTGCGCTCGGCCTTTCTTTCCCCGTCATTTCTTCGTTACTGCTTGACCGTCACTTCAGGATCAAGTGTGTCCTTGATTCTCGTTGCCGTAGTGCGCTTCTTTGTTTCCTTCTTACCCCCCACCGGTCGCATAATCACGGGCCAACTTTAACCTCATCATCTTGCTCCTTGACACGCGTCCGTTGGGTGTTTGCTCCCCTTGAGGTTTGGGACTTGTGGTGTTCTCTTCAGTAGCGGTGCAATTTTATTTGTTTTCGCGGAGATTCCCGGGCTTGTCCTCCTACAGTTCTGTGCGAACAGGCCTTTCCAATTCAAAAACGATTGTACTTGCCCATTTTTGTTCTATCCTCCGGTTGTGTGGTGGTTTTCTATCGTTTCTCTGGTCCCATAAGTTTTTATGTTTCTGGGAATTGAAAGTCGTCTTCTTACTGTCTGTATTGCTGCCCATTTCTTTGTCCTCTTCGTTCTCAACCATGCCCTGTCTACACTTTTCGCTCGTTTTTTTTTGCTGACTCACACCAGTCACCCCCAAAGGTCCTGTATCCAACAATTTTTCTTTCTGTTTCTCTCCCCGATTCCTTCCATATTCATTTCCGTGATTGTGTCTGCCGTTTTTTCAGTTCCTTTACACCCGCGATTCTGTTCCACGAACATTCTCGACCCACCTGTGACTCCTTGTACTCTTGCTTCCGTAAACCCGCAATTCTTGACCTGACTGCGTCCCGCACTTGGGTCCCCTGTTTAATCCACGTTAGCGCTGCTTCTTTTCTTTTTTCTGTAGTCGTGGCCAAGTGGAAATAATCATGTCTAAAGTGGGTGTATCCTTGCGCTGAATTTAATTCTCCGATGGATCATTCAAATTTAAAACTTTTTCGTCCCCGCTCGTTGACCCCGGATTATTACCCCATTTCCGTACCCAAGGGGTGTAGACAATGGTGTTTCTTACTTTAGGTAACTTTAGTTTTAAACAGTGCCCCATTGGTTACTTTCCCATTCTTCCGGTCCTTCTACCATGACCCCTCAATAGTCCGTTTTTTTTTTGTCCACTCGCTGCTATGTGCGACGGAATACCGGCGACTCCTTTGTTTAATCGCCCCCCTTCGGACCTCACTAACGACAAAGCAAAAAGCCATTCGCAGTAGAATTTTGGCGTTAATCCTTTCTCCCTCTGTTTCGTGTTCCCAGCCGCCCATTTAATTACTCTCCTCCAGAGGTTCAGTCTCGTCCCCCCTCCCCCATTTTTTTTCGAGATAGCAAATGGGTGCGTTTGCTGCACCCCATTGAGTCTTTTGATGTTGAGTGTTTTGTCCCTCCGCGTGCCTCAATGAACACTCACCTGCTCTCGCCATAGCCCCTGCCACCCGGATAGCGTAGTTCTTCGGGAACCGCGCCTACCACGGAGCCTCCCCTTCGCCAACCCCAACTTTGGGCCCGACAGACTGGGCGGCACACCACCGTGGCACGTCCCTTTGCAACTCCCCCAACTTTTGCACTCCCCCCCGAAGACGTCACGACAAACCGTTTCCCACACGTTCTGCCTGACCCAATGCATAAGCGGCATAGGACTAGCATGTATTACCTCCGCCGTAGCCCTCCCCCCATTTTCTTACTTTTAGTTTACACCAAATGTCACAGAAATGTCACCCCGTACCCCCGCGGCCCCCCCCCCCACATACACTGAACAACCAACTTCACCCCCCTGGACCAGTCATAAAGAGCTACCTCTCATTAACCTTTTTCTACTAATATCTACCTTTGACATCACCGTGTGCTTTCCGCGCGCGAGACCCTCCCCGTCCTATCCTACATATTTTATTTGCTATTTCTCTGGTGAGAGAAAGTTGGACTTTTTATGCCTTTCCTTCCCAGCACTCGACCCTTACTTTCCCCCAGTTGTGATGAACCATGGGCCATTTGTCTCCCTTCCTTTTTTTTTTTTCGTCTTCATCTCATGTTCTTTTTACCAGGCCCTCGATTGTGCCATGTTCCTCCTGGCCACCCCGTCCCTTCACTTAGTCTTGTCTTTTGATTTTTTCGATTGACGACAGTTTGCCCCCCCATTTGTCTTACGAGTCGAAAATGGTCGAGCCTAGCTGTTTTCTACAACACGTGGTTCGTACACTTGCCAGCGTTAACCCAACTTGGTTTGCCCTGTGGAAGGATTTCCCGCCTTTCTTGGTTTAGGAACCGTTGACGAGATAGTGGACGCGGCTGCTTCGCTTGCTGCCGTTTTTTCAAGCTTTGACAACATCACAAATCCCTCTTCCGGATCCGGTAAACGATCAACAATTCTAGTCTCTTTCGCCTCCCGAGGCCCACCCCCATTCCGCTCTGTGCAATTGTGCCCTGGCCGCTTATTCCACTGACCCGAAGGCTCCTTTAGCCAATTTCTACCTCTCGCCCCAAATGCTCCCCCCTGCTGTTTTTTTCCCCGCCCGCCTTTCCCCTCTTGTGCTTCTTCATGCTACAAGCACATTTTGATAACTAGCCCAGAGACCCCACCGATTTTTCACTAGGTCCTCCTCTGCAAGTTTTGGTTACAACCTCGCTTTTGTAAGTCACCTTTTTTCCGGATCCTTTCCCACGTAAAACTTACATGCCTCCATATTCCATCAGCCACCATCCATCCCCCCAATGTTTCAGCCGCTCGCCCGACCCCCGTCTCAGCCCTGTTCTTCATTGTATTCAAGGACTAGTCAATTTGCCAGCTTTGGCCCCAGCTTCCGGCACGAACCTTACCAAAAATTACCACCAACCCGCCAAGACGTAGTATTCTCTTCTCCCCCCTGACCGCCCAGAGACCCTCAATCGGCCCCCTGTACAGTGTTCTCTAAAGTTAGCCACTTTCCCCTGTCCGTTTCAGAATTGATTGGTTGTTCCTTAGAAACCCTTCAGCTTCCCCGGCGTTACCGGTCAATTGACTTCCCTTCTTGGTCCCCACCGTCGACGCGGCCCCTGATTGACTTTACCCCCCACCTGCCACATACCCCCCTTTTTCTGTCCTTCATTTCTATGGTCCTCCCCTTACCGATTCAACGCCATCGCGGTTGGAGTGTCAATGTTGGGCTTTCTTTTGGACACGTACGCCCCCGTTCAAGTGTTTCTGACTGCCATCTCCCGCGGCGTTTCCTTCCTTTGTCCAGCACGTCAAGAGTTTTGACCAGGCTCGCCTTTCAATTTCCCAAACAATGCGGGGGGGCCCATCATCTTTTTTCCCCCCCCTCTTAACGCTTTTCTTTTCTCCTTTTTGTTGTTGTCTCTATCGCTCTGTTCATTTTCACATATTTGGACCTTCCCTTCGCCTTTTTTTAGTTTTTTTTGATGGCCGACTACCAGCCGAAACAATGCCCAGTTTAAAATGCCCGGTTGCATCAGTTTTTCCCCCCCCCCCCACTTTTTTTCCCCCCCCTTCTGTAGCTCAACCCCCACCGTTCCTTTACCGTTTCGCCCTTGATGAATCATGAAACTTGCCCTGTCCCCTGCCATGCCTTGTTTCCGCATTCTTCCACACAACTAGCTCCCAGCCCACTGGTTGATCCCCCTCCCTTCCCTTTACAACCCCGTATTTAAGCTCCCCAGTCTTCCATCCGTTATCCCACTCCCCTTTTCCTTTATTTCAACATTTCGTCGCCAGATTCCTTAGAGCAACCCCCGAAGGTGGTCCTACACTTTTGGCCTCATCTACCCGCGGCGCAGCCCCCCGACACCTCTGGTACCAGACCCATTATTCCTACATCCGTTTCATAGACCCGAATTCCCAATTCGCAGTCACAGTCTTTCCCCCCTCCCTTTCCTGACCGGTATTCGAAAGTTATCCCCTTGGTGTGTCTTTTTGTTACGTTCCTTTTCTTCCAAGTTGCCCAACATAGGTAATTCGGACTTCCCTGAATTGTCCAAGAAGCAGTCTAATTGAGGTTGTGCCCTCCTGCCCCTCCTTGTTCTTGGATGTGACGGTTTTTTTAGCCTTTTTTGATAATCGCCAGATTCCTGGAATTCCGAACCCAAGACCGTAACCTCTTTCGTCTCTTATGGATGCTTCCACTTCCTCTTCCCTCCTGTTTCGTTGAACTCAAGTCTCCCCAATGGATTCTTCCCCAGGAAGAGGTACGCGCATGCTTGAGCGAGAGCTCTAAACCCTCTGACGCGAGTTTGAGGAAAGTGCGAGCTTTTCTGAGTTTCACTGGCCTACATGACCTACACCTCATGTGAGACCACATAAATTTCATCCCCCCAATCTAGAGCCGTGCATCCCCCTACTTAAAAAACCCAGTTGCCTGGAGCCGAATGCCCTCCCCTCCTTGTTGTGAGAACAGACCCCCCCCCCGTTGGCAGACTCTCTTAATCCCAAACTCACTTGAGATAATCCCTGCAAGACAGTCCCTCCCCACGTTAACAGTTGTGCCGCTGTACCCCCTTCTCCAAGCGCCTTTTAAACGACGATTGAGATAGATATGTACCACCCCCCGATTTTTTCGCCTCCTTCCAAATATGCCCACGGAAAGGATTGAGTGATGGTAATTCCCTTCACCGACCCCCGGATAGACGAGACCCTTTTTTTTTTCTACATCCGCCAGTTTTCAGAAAACCTTACTCGATCCTTCCCCCTTCACCCTTGTGTTGGTAGAGATGATTTTATCATTTTCTATTTCTATGGAGCTGGGACCTCGGGGCCCAACGTTGTTCCAGTGTATGCAGGTCATGGTGAAACCCTTCCACTTCAAGGTCAATAGGTGCTCACCAATCCACGTGGATCTTCCTTTGCTGTTTGAGATCCCCTTTTGAGGCATTAAGACGGTCATTCTGCCCAATTGTCAACAGTCGACTCTTTTTTTTTATATATCCTGCTGTTCTGATCCAATGTGACCCAGTTTTGCTTATCTCCCCAGGAGGCCAATTTCTTTCTCCTCTTTATGGCTCAAAAAACTTTTTTCGAACTGAGGGATCGTTAATGGTTTGCCCAGCCCGACCTCCCTGCTTTGCTCTCGCTGGTGGTGGCTTCATCATTTTTCTCTGCTGCCTGTGCATTGACCAGGGGGAGGGTCATTGCTAACTCCTCCACAAAAGCGCTACGCAAGTTCACACTGCCCTCCGCTTTGCTTGAGCCCCTCCATACGCTGCTAGTGGATACTGTTCCCTTGGGGCTTGTGTTCACTCCCCGAGGGCGAGTCTTTTTTCTCCTTACTTTTTTCCTTCCCGCCCGAATATGCTTCCCTGATGTTACGTTAAGCCAGTGCTGATCGAAACCTCTTCTCCACCCCATTAGAACAGTGACACCATGGCAGTTTTTTTTCGTCCCCCACAACTGCCTCTCCCTTCTGCGTCAGTTTTTCCGATTACCAGTCTTTTTTCGTTTTAAACCTTTCCCAAGATACCATCATTCCTCCCTGACCCCCCCCAATTGAATCACCCCCTTTACGACTTATAAGCAGGTAGATGTTACTAGTCTTTTCCCTTTTCCTTTATCCAATCTGAAACTTTAAGACACTTCCACCCATCCTTCCCTAACCGGATATTTCATTTCCGGTACCACATGACGCACTGACTCCTTTTCCCGAACGCTACTGAGGTTCCCCCTGCGTGAATCAGACGTTTCTCCCCAGGGAACTGCTACCTTGCATCAACGTACCAATGGTCCGTTGTTTTAACGGTATCCGTGGTGACGGCTAAGCACTTCTGTGAAGTTTCTACCACGGATCCATTTTCCCTTTCAGGTTACCTTCACGGCTTTTAGACCATTTTTGCTCTTCTCTTCCACTCAGAGGTTGGGTGTTTAACCCACTGCCCGAGGAGGAATTTTTTTTTTTTTGTCCGATTTTCTTGTTCTCAGTCCCGGCGGCCCCTGTACTGTCCTCATCTACGTGACAATTTTTTTCAATTAAAACATACACCCTATAGTTTTTTCCCTCTCACTTACCTTTTAATTTCCCTAACCCCTCCTCCCCCTTGTGTTTCAATTTTCCTCTTTGTCCTTTCTTGAGTTGTATGTGACGTCACTTTCTCCCCCTTTTACACTTCCTGTCAGCCTCAGAATTCTTAGAATGTAACACACTCAAGGGTCCCCACTCTCCCGCTTGCGGGCGACTTGTCCCCCCCAGTCCCACCGTCTTTTTTTCCCCCCCCAAAAATGTCGTAGTTTTCTTTTTCTCCCTCTGATGACATACAGCAACTGGCCTTTATTCATGATCCAGTCTTCCCAGGACTTCACACTAGGATATAAGTTTACAGATACCCTACACCAAAGAACTACACAGTTTACGATTCCTTTTTTTTCTCCGTTCAACCACTTTTTGATACGGGCTCGTTTGTTCACTTTCTGTCCCGGTAGAATTGTCCGCTGTTTCTGCGTCGGGTGCATCCTTTTACTCTCTTCGTACAGAATGGGTGGAGAAAGTGATCCCTTCCTTCCCTTCCATTTCATTTCAAGCTCCGATTTCACACTGAGGTTCCCCAGGTGATAGAAAGGGGTATTCACTTTCTATAATGAGTTTACCTTTTCTGTAAACTTGGATTTACTGTCCTCTCCTTCAGGAGGCCCATTCCTTACATCCTCACGTGAATGGCTTGTTTTTTGAATCTTGCCCCTCTGGGCGAGCCCTCCCCTTTTTGCCCCCCCCCCTCTGGGCCAGCACCAGCGTTACTGACCGGTTTTTTACAACCCCTCCACAAAACTCTCGAGCTTTTCCGAACGTGTGCTCCGAAGCCTCTTGACGCTGAAAATAATCGTCCCCCAGCCCTTTCCCCCTTCCCTAGGTCCATTTTGAGAGCATGAACCCGATTCTTTCTCTTTTGTTATGCATCCAGTCTTGAGTGTTTCTTTTGTTGCCCATCCTCCTTTCCCTGCAACAGGATTTTAAGTACCGAAACCATCCCCCAGTCTACCCCCCCTCGTCGAGCGGGCGCTTATAGTTCCCCACCAGGTCCCGGTTAGCAATTTTTGCCTCCCCTCCCGTGGTGCCAAGCCGAGATCGCCTGGCCCTGGCGGCTCCTCAATCCCAAATGTCTAAGTTCCCCTGATACTAAGATTTAAACCGTGACCTCCGCACACAAACAAAATCTTGTTACCACTAGGTGCTCAATCCAAGCCAGATTGTACAGGCGCTGACTTGACCCACAACAGCCCAAAAGATAGGGCCCCCCTTCCCATGCCAGACCACATGCAATTCCCTTTGAGTTGGCCCATTCCCTTGTCATACCCCCCGGGACCCCCCGGTCGCACTTCGTTGGAACTTGCGCTAATCGAATGATCCCTCTCCTCTCTCCCCCTTGTGAGCTAGGATAGTATAGTTTATTTAGATTACTTATGTCCAAACACGTCCTCTTTGTTCGAGCAAGGTTTAAGTTAATTGCATTGTTTCACGACCCTACAGTCTAAACTTTTCTACCCCCAGCTTTTGGACATAGTTTCCTTTTGAGCTTTCCAGAAGCTCCTATTTAACTTATGGTTGCCTGTTTTCCTCGGTTCGTTAACGAATTTTGTTCTGACTGCTTGGCCGATGATTACATTCAAACCCCTGTGGCTTCCGTTAGGCGCCCCGATGGTTGTGCTGTCTCCCACCCCACGGCGTTCGCACCGTGAGGTCGTACGGGGTCCACTAAGATATGAGGCTTCGTCTGGGGTTTGGCTGACTTGTATTTTTGTTTTAATCTCCTGTTTTCCGCCGGCCGATTGGCTTTTTTCGCTCATCAAATCCTACTGGTGATGCGATAACAACTCGCCCGCACTCTTTTCTATCTCTCACGAATTCTGATGTTTTGGGAAATCATCCATGGCGGGCTGTCTTTTTCCCCTCCCACCATGGCAGGGATTATAGACCAGTCTTTTACGCCTCTACTGTACCGTTGTTTTAGTGCTGGAGTTCCCCTGTTTCTATTTCTCCACCGAGGCACTCCCAAAATTACCTCCCAGAGACCCCCATATTGCATTATGTCACCCCACCCTACTCTGTTCTTGATGTAAAGTCCTTTCAAATTCGGGTATTTGAAGAACACTAACTTTTCCCCTACTTTTACCCCCCTAATCCCGACATAAAAAAAGTTTCTCTTTTGATCATTCCCGGTTTTCTCGCGCGTTTTTGACCGATGCTTGCCCCCCTCATTATCATTTTTCCCCCCCTGCTGCTTAACTTTCCCGCGCCCCTTACCCCTTTTCTGAACGAACGAGTCATGTTTCCAGGATTCCCCCCTGGTCCTTCCCAGTTTACAAGACAGGCCCCCCCTTGGTCTTTTTTCCGTGTTTTCAAGTTCGCCGCAGAACGTCACGTTTTGCATTTGTTTTCTGAGAAGTACTTCTGTCCTGGTTTTCACCAAGGGTTTTAAAGGAGAGTCCGAGTTTTTGTTGATACAATTCCAGCTAACCGGCACCCGGGTTTTTATTTTAATACCTCTGTCCCTCAGCACGTATACTAGTGGGGTGGAGCATTTACCGGTTGGGAATTTGTTTGACCTACCCAGCCTCGCGGAAGTGTTTGAGTTCCCCGTGGGTTCGTCGTCACCGCCCATTCTCACCTGAACGGCCCCTTCGTACAGTTTTTTGAGAACATTTGTTACTTCCACACTATAGTGTTCCATCTGAACCGCCTTCTCGGTTCCGAGAAGGTGGGTTTTCCTTAGGCTTCTGTAAGATTTCACAACTAGCGGTATTTTTGACCTTTAAATTTTAGACCCCGTCTCAGGTATAGTGAAATTCCTTTGCCCTCCTTTCGGCCGTTTTTAACCGAAGGGTCCTTTTTCCCCGATCGTGCGGGTGCTGACGTTCCCACACAATTAAAAATGCTACCCCAAAAAACCCTCCCCCGTTATCGTTTTCGCTTTATTTCCCCCCATACCCCCTTTTCCACGTTGTCTTCTGATTTCCGTTTTCATTCCAATCCCATAACCCGCTCTTTCTTCCTGGTTTTTCTCCAAATTCAGTACCCCCCACTACTTGCGTTTTGACCGTTATCAGTCCACAGCCAAACTGAAACGGTTTCTTTTCCTCCACCTTGATTCCCCTGTTCTCTCCACGGTCGCGGGCACTCTTATTGATTATATGTTTCTCAATTGAATAACCTATTTCAAGCTTGGTGTTCCAGTGCTCTCCATTTTTTTTCATCTCCCTGTCATATACACGCTCTTCCACGCCCGTCCCTTCTTCTTTCCCCCTTTTCGTACCGGTTATCCGTGGGTATTTTTATCTTTTCCTCGTTTTACAAGTTTACCTTTTCCATTCCACCTGTTTTAAGTTCCCAGGATTCCCCTGCTCCAGTCCTAGGCATGTTTTTTTTTTATAACCTCCTCTTTGTTCCTGGAAGTAATTTTATAGCCCATCTTGGTGGTTTTAGAACTACAGAAAAGGTGTGAACCCAATTCCATCACCTAAACCCCGCCCAAACATTTTTAGCTTTTTCGAAAAGTTCTTCTAATCCGAAATAGGCGGGAGACCTACCGCCGCCACAAATTGCAAATTTATTAAAATCCCTTGTCCATAGTACTGTGATCTACTATCCCATATTGTGCTTTCGGGTTGATGACCCCCTTTCTGCGCTCTTTGATTGATAACATGAAACTAGGCTTCATTACACAGCCCCCCCTCACCACCATAGATCCTTTCATTAACCCCAGCATATGTTGAGACTCAGCGCTATGAGTTCAACTTGTCCCTTCGCCGTCCTTTTGAAATACGTTGGTAGCAGATGAGTAGCCGGCTCCCCATGAAATCTCCGCCCCACTACTTTGTTCCCCATTGCTTAATCCAGGAACAATCAGTCACAACCCTTCTTCCCCGTTGCGGCAATTAGCACAGCTTGTACCCTCCGTCTAAGGCTGCCCCCAGATCGTTTCAGAGAGCCGAAAACCGCCCCACTCTTTTTCTCCCCAAAGGCATTGTACGCCCAACCCCTCAGGACAGTGCTAGCTGAACCATACTTCTCACCTGAACCCCCCCCCACTTTCACCTATCTGGTCACTACTTTCCCTCTCTCCCCTGCTAATACCCCCTCTCTCTACCCTAAGCCCGTTTGTTGATAGCGACTTCTTATTTCCCATTTTTTTCTATTTTATTACACTGATCCTTTTTTTAGGTTTCAGTTTTTTCTTTCCTTTTTTCCTTTTGCCCAACCCTAGCCATTAGTTTTCCCCAAATTGTTTGCTTAACCACTTGACGCTCAAAACTGGGTTGCTGTTTGCTGTGATTTCCGAGTCTTTCGCGGGGCACTTCGGGGGCCAGCGCCCCAAGAGTTTCCCCTTTTAACTAGTTTTGTAAGGAGTTTTATGGTGATCGATCAATTGAAAACGTTGTTTCTTTTAGCTTGCGTTCCTTTTTATTCTCTTTCTTCTCCCCACATTTTTTTGTAAAGATACCCGTTACCATTGTTTCCATACGATGATTATAGATTTGTTGCGAATGGACGCTTGGTTTTCTATCCTTCATTATGGGACCCTGGCCGAGGGGAACTTTTTGTCCCCTCAATAAACCCAACTCCAGGCTCCCCCGTGTTTTGGTTTTTTTTTTTTTTCATCAATGCCCCCCTCTTTTTTTTTTTTTTTTTTTTTTTTTTTTTCCTCTCTCTGCTCCAACACCATGGAAGTTACCTCTGTTTTGGCCTTTGCCTTGCATTTGCCTCGCACGCCCCGTTCGTCAGCAGGTGCTTCTGCATCAGTCTATGAGAATCCTTCCTTTTCTTTTTTCGGCGGAGTTAGCCTGTGATGATTCTTTTTCCCACCGTCTTACTTCAAACTAAAAGGCCTTCACCCATGACCCCCCCGATTTAGTTCGCCTCAACCCCAAGAATTGATTCTCTTGTCCCAAGTTTGGTACCTTTTTCGCCCATTCAACGATAGTTGACTTCCCATTCCGACCCCTGTCCACCGACCCTTGATACCCCCCCTCAATGTGTTTTCAAAGCTGTCGAAGTGTTTTACTCGCTTTCCTTTCCTTTTATTCCCTTTTAGAAAATTCATGCTTTCCCCCTTTCTTCCCCCCCACTTCTTCCCCCATCTTTCCTATGTCACACTGTGAGTCCCCAGATAGGAAACTGCTCGTGTGCTCTTACCAGGTCTCACTTTTGCGGTCCCTAAGTAATACCGAATTTTCTTTTTTCCAGTGAGTAACCGTCAGTTATAGTCGTCCCTTTTTGACCTGTATACGTGTCCAAGTCTCTTTTTGATTGTCTTAACCACGTCAGCCTTCCCACTCCACGGATGTTAATTACTCCTTATTTCAGAAACCCTCTAACGCGTTGGGTTGGAAACTCGGTGGGTCCTGTTGCCCATCCCCCACCACCCCCCTCCACTCTTGGGAGTTGTCAGGGCCAGTTTTCTGAGGCCGTGCCTCTTGCCAATGTAATTGCAGCAGTTATAAAGTCTTGGAACAGCCCCTTCCCAACATACCCGCCATATGTAACCTGAAAGATATATATCTTTTCATTCCCTCCTCCGTTGTTGTTGGTTGTCTCCGAGCCTTTTTTCCCGCTTGGACCCATCTTTTCTTTTTGAATCCCAAATTAGTATTTTCTTTTCCTCTTTTATGATTCTCCCCTTCCTGGCCTTTAATTTTTTGACGTCCCTTGTTTCCCCATTCGTTTTGCGGTTTTTTCCCCTTCTTGTCCCACCCCTAAGATACCGTCTCTCCCCAAAAAAACACGGTGTTTAGCCAGGAGGAACCTCCCCTCATTTAAGGGATTGTGTTTGTGCGACGTTTCCACCTTCAACCAATCCCCACCTCTCTATCTTTTTTTTTGTTTCCCCGCACATCCGCGCAGTGTCATATTTACATGTACACGGCCCCCCTCCGCCTTTGAAGGATTGCGTAGAATGGACCCTTAGATCAACTGGCTCTGTGGTTCCGCGGATTCTGCGTATTGTCTCCGTAATACTCCTCTTATGCATTTGGGCGACCGAGCCTTCAAATTTCCTCCCGACTCTTCTCAAATGTTACAAGGTAATAACGCTCATACATCAGACCTGTTGCTTACACCCATTTAGAATTGGTTCATAAATTGGTGTCTGATTCCTGCCCCTTTTTCCCTTTCGCCCCCCATTCCAGCAATTAAATCGGTCAGTGCGATAGAATTCCAGATTCCTTCCCTCCTGGAGGTTTTTTTTTCCCCTAACTGCATATTGTATTTGACGCAGAAGTCCGGGTCGCCTCTTTTTAGACATCCCCGAGGGCCTGCCCATAAAGACACCTCCCACCCGTAACCGCGCGTAGCCGGATTCTTCAAGAGCCCCCTCTTTCCCTCCGGGCTTGTAACTCAGCCGCCAACAATTATCAATGACCCCTGTTTCATGTTTTTCAGAGATAGGTATGCCTTTCGATTTTGATGATCCATTATATCGTTTGTGTCTCAATTTCCCCCATCTTCCCATACCCCCTCCATGCACACAATCTCCCCTTCATTCCCCCACCCCCCTCTGAGCCGCGATCGGACCCCCAAGGTTCTCCATTATCCCGCCTTTGGACCCAACTGTTTCTGTTATGCGGAGAGAATCTTTTAAACTTTGCGATCACCACGAAGAAACAAAACTTTGTTGAACCTTGTTCGAGTAATACGCCCCCTCAGTTAGACCAACCCTTCACACTTTGGGACATATCCCCCCATCATCCTTCATGACTATTCCCTCTCGACCTCTCTCACACTCAATTTGGCACCCAGCCCCATGTCCCGCCCCCACTTATCCCCGGATTGGCGAGTGTCTGGTCACCATGCACCTTCCTTCCACCGGTCACCCCCTTTTTTTGGCTTACCCGTTCTCTCCCCGTTTCTCCATAATTTTTCTGACCGGTTA
>Ga0179593_1655523_pt1 | contig 17890 bp, 25 predicted proteins | sample CZODoug2_1_08_16_FD_185931 | JGI IMG/M metagenome (GOLD analysis project Ga0179593, IMG submission 185931) | Vadose zone soil fungal communities from Angelo Coast Range Reserve, California, USA - CZODoug2_1_08_16fungal (PacBio error correction) | ecosystem: Environmental > Terrestrial > Soil >... | reverse complement strand
TAACACATCCGGGGATTCCGGACACTTCAAGACAAGTGTCTGACCCCGTCAGGTACCTTCCCCTCACCCGCGCGTCCCCCCTTGGAGAAATGGTTACCAAAGGATTTTTTCCCCCTCCCCAGTTATAGACCTAAGCTAAACCACTTTCGGCCTTTCCCGGTGGTCTCTTCCTTGTTGCCCGCAGTTTCTCCATCGAAGCAAGAGCCCTTCACCCTTTCTGGAACGGCCAGAAAGTCCAGGCTCCTTTTTCCCAACCATCATCGTCGGACTGACCTTGGCTGTCCCTGGCCTGCTTTGTCTCTATCTCCTATCACCGAAGATCTTTTTGATCAAAGAGATCACCCCGAACAGTGAGATTCTTCAGTAGGCCGAGCCGACACGTGTCTTTTCTTCCGCTCCTTTTTGGCCCTAACCGGGCCTGGCTTTATTTTAAAACAACACAGTGTTCATGGTTGAGACGCGTCCATCCCCCAGCTCTCTGCACGTGCTCCTACAAGAAATTAATCACTCCTCTTCCCCAGCGGCTCGGCAGATGTAGCGGAGTGCGAGCGTGTTCTTCCGCCGGGCTTTCCCCTTTTTGCGGACCGATTTTTTTACCCGCTACGCCAACCCCGATCTGGTGCGAATCCGGGCGGGGCCTCCCTTCTTTTTATGAAGCCAGATGATGGACGCCGCTCGGACGTTCACGGGTCATGCTGGTTCCTTCTTTAGAAGCATTTGCTCGTTCGGCCCCTGCGATGGGGAGACTCCCTTTTCTGACCGGCGATGGAGGAGTTTTTTTCCTGCAAGCCGGGACTAGTCATAACGCTTTTTTCGCTACGACTCTATACTGCGCTTTCTTTCCCCCGAGAAGAGCCCCTGTCTCAAGGACGGTTTTTCCCCATATCCTTGTCGTTCCGACGGTTCGCCTACGGCCCATTGCATTGGGGGGGGTGGGGGGTTAGCTGTCGGACCGAAGTTTCTTTTTCTCAGGGATGCAAGCTGTTCAGGCCCTCGGTCTTTTGCCCCCGGCGACGCTGCCTCTGAACTGAGGGTCTGGGGGGCGATTCGAATGGTCATAGCGCAGCCCTCTCCAGTACCCTCTCGTCCGTTCCCTTCTGGAAAGAAAGATGGGGTGCAGTCCTTCCTCTGCCGCGTACGGACCCCCCCCTTTTGCGACATTGGGTGACCGCCGTTCTTGACCGCTCTCTCGGTCGGCGACCCAGACCTCCTCGGCTTCCTCCCCGGTTCTTAATAGAAATGACGGAGGACGGTTTTCCCGGTATCCTTGCGTCTACCGAGTTGCTATGATTCGCCTTCGGCAGAATTCCGCCCCTCCCGGATTAGGGAAGGGGCATGGCCGTGGCCCGTGCAGAAATTTTTTTCCCTGGCCGACCCTTTTCCTTTTTCTCCGCAGCCCTCCCCCTACTTCCTCTCCCCCCCCCCTCGCTGTTTTCCCCCTGAAAGAAAGGGCATCGTGGTCTCTTTTCTTGGTAATTGTCTGTCCAAGGATTTGTTTCGGGTAAGGCTACCCCCCCCCCCCCGATCGAGTTCTCACACACCCCCCTCTTTTCCTTCCCTCCTCCGTTGTTGTTTTTTCCCTCTCTTCGGTGGGCTTGTATCGCTTCCAGCTCTGCAGTCCGCCCCTTTTGTCCTCTGTCCCCAGACACGGACTACCCGAAGTCCACGATCCTTGGTTAGGGAGCGTCCAAAGCGGTTGGTATCTTTCGGGATGGATCTTGGCTGTCATCCATCCCTCTCTTCCAAATTGATTCAGGAATTTTTTCTCGGAAGAATGAAATTACCCCCTCTTCCCTGGAACTCTCGCGTGTTGGCCCCCCCCACCGTTTAAGGAAGTTTGCTTGCTCAGTGGCCCTCCCACCGCCCCTTTGACCTCCCCTTCCTGTAACCCTGCCACCCCCTCTCCTCCCCCCACCCTGCCATCCCCTCCCCCCCTCCCCCTCCCCCTTTCCCCCCTCAGTTTCCCCCCACTACTTTCCTTCCCCCTTGCTACCCTCATCACTTTTCATCCCCTTCGCCTCGAGTCTCCTGTCCCCTTCCGCTCGTCCTATGCCTATTCGTCTCCCCTCCTCCCCTCCCGTCCCCTACGCTACCCCTTTCCAACCACCCACACCACCGCCCCGCACTTCACTCCCCCCCCCCCCCTCCAGTCACCTTGGGCCCTCCCTTCTTCCACTACACCCCCGACCGACGACGTCCTCACCTCTCGTGCCTTCCGGCTTCCCACCTTTAGTCCCCGCCCAACGGAAACCCAGGTTGTTAGGCACTCCCTAAGGGCCCCCCCTTCCTCCGCGTCGCTCCTCCGACTACGCCAGGGGACACATACCTTCAGTCCACGTCCGGAACCCCACCCCCCCCTCTCCCCCCCAAGACTTACGGGCTCCCTGGGCACACCCCCCCCTCTCTTACCCCCCATTAATTTCTTTTCTTCTGCACCTACCTCCACCCTTGCAATGCCACGCCCGCTCGGCTGCCCCTGCAGCAACATGTAAAATGCGGGGCCCCGTAGCCTAGCCGAGATAGGGAATCCCCCAGGCCCTGAGAAGTGGTTGTCCTCCACGCTATCTCACGCTCGTACCCGGAGCTTTTCAAGTGATATTCTTACCTCGCCTAAGGCTTTACGGACAATTTTAAGCACCTCTCTTCCCCTCCACCCCCAGCCCCCCCCCTTATACCCCCCTTCCCTCGTTTTTGCCCTACTCCTCCCCTCTTGTCTAGAATCCGACCTTTTGTTCCGCAAGAACATACTTCCCCCCCGACTCGGCTGAAGATAGGCCCAACCAAACCCTCCTCGCCGATTACATCCCCCCGGGCTCGGGTAGTGCGCTATCACTCGCACACCCCGTTTTGACACCCAGAGCACCTTCTCCTCGAAAAGAGGGCCTGGAACTGTTACGAATCTACACTACCTTCGGCCCGGTGCTCCCCTCCCAAATCTTCCCCCTTCTCATACCAGTCTCCGGAACCTACAATTTCCCCCTTCCAATCTCCACCCGCAGGCGTCCCCCATACCTCCCATCTTCGCGTTATCTTCAATCTCCCCACCCGCTTCCTCCCCGGATAACCGGGAACTAGCGTCGCACCCACTTTACCTCAATCACTTCGAGATGTCACCCCTGAGCCTGGCCAGACCCCCTCCCCCTTACTTCTTGACGACGCAGTAACAGCAAGACCCCCAAGCACACAGCCCGCCCGGTACCCCCACCCCGTCATCTGAGATCCCCCTCCTCCCACCCAGGTCTATCTCACCCTAGGCGGCTCTTTCCCAACTCCCCAACTGCCTTCTCAGCCACGTTTCCGTAAACGGCAAGTCCCGATCCACACTCACCTCACCATCTTGCTCCCTTGCCGACCCCCGGACTGTCTCCCTCCACCTCTGCCACTCCCCGACTCTGCCCCCCCACCCCGCTACCCAAACCCAAAGCACACAGCCCTTTGCTCCGTAGTTTTCCCCTTGACCTCCCGCAGCCCCCCATTCGGCAAGTCCCCCAACCTCCTCCACCCCTTTCTAGTCCCGTCCCCCGCTCAGTTCCAGGCACTCTGTTGACCTTCCTCCCAGACCCCCCCAGGACCTCACGCCTTCCACCGGTTAGAAACGATCCCGCCCCGACAAAAGCCACCTCTCTCGTTAACTCTTTTATGCTAGTCCCGCAGCCGGACATTATTCTTTTCCTAAACTTTTCCCACATTTCCCCTTTGTTCCGCCGCCCCCCGATCCCCACCACTCCACCCTTATTATTTCTTAACCGCATACATTAACCAGGCTTCGGCGCTCTTGCAATACTTCTTCACCCCCGTCCCCCCTTCCACCCCCCTGCCCCCCTTTTTCTCCCATCCCTTTCTCTCGGCTGATTCCCTCCCGCAGAGATCCCCATCCGCCCGGCCTACCCAGGAGACCTCCCTGACCCATGGATCCTACCCCTACGAGACCTCTCGGAGAATGCGCTCTCTGTACTCCTTTAACCAAGCTCTCCCCCGTGAACGATTCCCCCCCTCCTCCCCCCCTCAATCACCGCCGACCCGCCACTTTCCCCCCCATGTAGACAATGGGCTTCCCACCTGTCGGATTTCTCGAAACGGAACAAAAACTAGGTTATGTGGATTCCCCGAGAAAGTGTGTGGCAGGTAAGTGACCGCACTACGAAATGAGGTTGTGTTTTGTTTTTTTTTGTGTGTGTTTTTTTGCGTTGTTCCCTCTCCCCCCTCACACAAGACGTGTTTGTGTTGCACTCCCCCCCCCCCCTTGTTTTTTGCCCCCAGTCCCCACCCCTCCCCCCGTTTTCACACACGCCCAACCCCCCCCCCCCCCCCCCCCCCCCCCCAACCCCCCCCCCCCCCCCCCCCCCCGCCCCCGCCCCCCCCCCCCCCCGAACCCCCCCCCCCACCCCCCCCCCCCCCCCCCACCCCCCCCCACCCCCCCCACACCCCCCCCCCCCCACCCACCCCCCCCCCCCCCCAACACCCCCCCCCCCCCCCCCCCCCCCCCCCCCCCCCCACCCCCCCCCCACCCCCCCCCCCCCCCCTTTTTTTCTTTGCGGCGTCAACGCCGGCCGGTCCGCACGCTTTGCACGTTTGGGCGTAGCCTTTTCCAAAGGTCAGAGGCGGTTTCCCTCTTCCGGACTAAAACCTGAAGCCCGCCCTTTAGTCAGGCCTGCGTCCGCTGCTTCTTTCTATGCGCGTTTTTTTTTTTTCCTCCAGCTGTGTTGACTCGAAGCCAGTGGGGCCCTGTTCTTGGAGAGCCTTTTTTCCTGTGGAGCTAAGAGAACGTTCTCGTTCGCCTTTCTCAGCAGCCTTGGTATCTCCCGAGGGCCGCGAGTTCACGGTGTCTCCTTTTTTCGAGAACCAACCGAAGGACCGCTTCCCCGACGAGATGGTGTACCCTTGAAGAAGATTCCAGAGGTTTCTTTTACGCCCGATTTCCTCGGCTTTTGGGCCCAGTCTCATGAACAACGGTCCTCCCGGCGGGGGCTTTTTTTCCCTGTCGCTGCGCTGACTTTTCAGCCCCCGGTGTTAGGTATAAGAAACTTTCTCTCTGTTGGCCTTTCCTACAGGAAGAAAGCCACTCCCGGTTGCGTGGTCTCGGGGGAGGGGGGAAGGCCCATAAAAGGCCGAGTGGCCCCCCTTACCGGGAGGAGGAGCAACCACTTGCACAGGTTATGAAGGGGTTTATAAAGGGTCGCTTTTTCGATCAGTGACCACCTCGCGCCCATTCTCCTAGCTTCCCGCGTCCTGATAAGGAGATCTGACCGGGGAGCTCCCTTTTCCCCTCTTCCCCTGTCGATGGCACCTCGGAGTCTTTTTCCCACAGGATTTCAGCCGCTTTCGTATACTCACTACACCCTTTCCGCCCATGACTTTTTTTTCTTTTTTCCGGTTTTCAGGTGTGAACAGGCTGAATGTCTGCAGCCAGGCCCCCCCCAAGCTCCTTCATTTCCATGAAGTGGGCCTTTGAAAATTAGGGACTTCCTTTCGTGGAAGAGGGCTATCTTAGACTTTCACGCTTCCCCCGACACTTCCCTCGAAGCGTTCTTTCGCTGACGTATCTTTTTTTTCCGGATCAGCCTCGTGCAGGTTTTTCTTTCCGGTTTCGGTGCCCGTCGCAGAGACCTCTGGCTTTGGAGCGCGCTCATTGCCACAACGTTCAAGACAGGCCGTTTGAGCACTGCCAGATCTTCCAAATTGGCGTGCTCTTTGATCAGCCAGTGTCCTTCTTTGACGGTTTACCTTGTAATGATGGATCCCCCCGGGGCCTGGATTAGAACAGTTCGATCTTTCCTGATGCCCCTGGTAGTCGGATGGATAGATTTATCCCGAAGTTTTTTTCGATGTAAGGAACCCGTCCTTCTATATCCCTGTACCCCTCGTGAATTCTGAAGATTTCTCCCCCGCCTCTGAATGGTGAGAATGACCGAGTCTTTCCCCAGCGCGCCGTTTTTTCGAACATCACTTGTAGTACCCGGTCGGTCGGTAAAGCCCGTTTCCCTCTTAGAACTCCCTCGGGTCGTTGGACCGCATTCTGGAAGTGTTGATCCCTCTCCTCCCGCCGCCCCCCCCCTGTCCATAAAGGCCCGTCGGCCCGTTCCGAGGTGCCGCGATCGGGCACGCCTTTTTCTATGTGAAGATTCTTCTCCTTCGCGCAGCGGCTGATACGGTCCTTCTCCTGCAAAGTACCGGCCACAGTTTCAGAAGTCTTGTTGTTCGGCGCCGGGCTACCGGTCCGCTTACATGCTGCCACCTTGTTTTTAACGCTCCCAGAATTAAATACTTTTATTTCCGCTTTCCATGCGAGTGGTTCCCACGGCGATGGGAGTAGTGGCTTTTTCGGTTCACAGTAGAAAGGTAACTTTTCTGCCACTCCCCCTATGGGCGACCTCGGAAATCGAGTCCTTTTGGCGGTTGCCTTTATGTGCTTTTCCGCTTCAAGCTGAAGTCTGGGTTCCCCCTTCAGGTGGTGCTTTTTAGTCTCGGTACGTAGAAAGTCTTTCTTGATGGAAGGTCCGCTGGAAGGACATCTATCTTCATCCACCACCCCCTTTTTTTACTGACGATAACTTCCCCCCCAACGAATTTCAAGTCGACCCTATCTCCAGGAAGGATCGGGAACCCTCGAGCTCCCCTTTTTTTTTCTTTTGGGCAAAAACTCTACGTATTTTGGATTCACGGCCCTGCCACTTTTTTTTTTTTCCCCCGCAACCGGCCCTGGCTTCTCGGACTCGCCCCCTTTTTTTAGGATTGGCCCCATCCTTTCTGACTGTTCTAGGGATTACTCCTTTCGTTTTTTCCCCGGGACTTGTTTCAAACCCTACACTGTCAGGCAGCTTTCCCCCTGCTTTCTCTTCTTAAAGGAACCGCCCTTGGCTCCCATGTCCCTTTCGCCCCCCCAAACTTGCAGGAACAAGTAATCTGAGATATCTCCTTTCTCCTTCCTGGGGTCTTTTCTTACTTGAGAATGGCAACTAAGTGACCTTACGCCCCGTAAGTAATAATTAGGAGTCCTTTAAAGTTCTTCTGCATACTCCCGTCAACCACTTCTTTCGGCCCTTTCCGGCTTCCAAGTGTTACATCGTTGGCCTGAGTTCACTTCCCCCCTGCCATCCCCCTGACCTTTCTAGTCCGTCTCTGGTCCATGGATTTTTTCCGCGCCTTTTATGTTCCACCTTTCTGTTCTCGCGGGTCCGCTGGCCCACCATCGGCCCTGCGCACTCTTTTTTCTCCCTTGCTTGGTACCCAATCGAAACTCGCTTACTCCCCTTCGGTACTCTCAAAGACGCCTGGTGACTGAAAGAGACACGGCGGTTCCGCGTTTTCCCTACCCATTCCCTGGTGAGACCTTCCTCCCTTGGCACGACCTTTTTGGGCTACGCCCGGGGCGCCTCCTCCCCTGGGTCCCTTCATCGACCCCTGATGCCTTCTCGGAGCGAGGGAACCAGACAGGAGGATAAGCGTGTCCTCCCAGGCCAAGGTTTGCCCCCCCAAAGTGTGGGATCCCCCCAGTTGACTCTATGGCCCCGGGGGGAGGGCGCTTTGGAGGGTTTTGTGGCACTGGCACATCAAGATTTCAGGCTGTTTGTACGGCCGTTCTGTTTCGCGGTGGCACCTTACGTCCGTCCGATCTTTCGTGTTCGGTCTCCGTGCCCCTTGACGCCTAATTACCCGCGCCAGCTGGATTTGCTCGACCTTCCAATTCAGCCTGGCTTCTGCAAGGTCCCCGCTGCTTGCGAAAGTTTCTTTTCCCACTGTGCTGGAGACCTTGCCCCCTACTTCTTCACCGAGGTGGATTCTTTTCTAAGTCTCCCGTCGGCTGGTACCTGGTTCAAGGCCGCCGTCTCGGTGAGGCCATTTGCGCAGTGCATAGCCAGCTCCCCTCTCCCCCGTGAGTATTTCTTTCGGAATGAGAAGGTTTTTCGCTTCAATTTGCTTTTCTTCACATGAAACTACGAGAAAGGGACCGTGTCTTTTTTCACCAACGATCCCCTTTTTCCTTTCCCCTGCTGCGGAAGAGACGTATTCCACATTCCGGGTCAGTGCACCGTCAAGACTTCGTCGGCCCCTTAGCAGTTTTTAGTAACTTTACCCGGAAAACTCGCGGCAGGTGTAGTCCCCTGGTCAAAACTTCGCGTCTCCATTTTTTCGTCGCTCCTTCACACATCCCCACTTCTGGAAAAAGCGGGATGCCCTTTTTTTCTCGATTTACATGTTTCACGCCGAAGGGCGTTAAACTTTTCATTACCCCCAGACCGTCCACCACCCAACTGGAGTTAGAAGGGTACCCTCGGCTACGTCGCTGGAGTCTTTCGGGTCGAGGTTTCTGCCATCTTACACCCCCTTCCCCTCATGTCCAAACGACCAGGGTTTCATGTCGGAGAAGAGCCGAAGTGAGCTTTTTCAACCGGCTGATTTTCATGGACCCCTACCCCCCCTTCCGGGCTTCGACGTCGTTAGGTAAAGCCTTCCTTCGTTTCCTAGGAAACTTTCTTTCACCCAAGCCTTACCTCCGTTTTGAAGATGTAACTGAGCGTTATTCCTTTTGTTCGTGCACTCTTCCCACAACCGCCAAAGTGTTTTTCCCCCCCAGAAGTTGGACATTGCGGGCGGCAGGCCTTCAGATTCCTCCGCGAGGTCATCTGTTTTTGCATGAGGGCTCTTTGGTTTTGCGTCCCCTCTCGGAAAGAGAATTCCCCGTAGTTGCGTCGGGATCGATGGCCCCCCCCTTGGGTGGAAGGGCGCTACTTTTCAAATGGAATAGAATTGTACTTTTTCCCGTAGGAGAAGAGCAGCCCCTTTTGCCAAGATCATGTTCGTCGCAGCGTCTCTCGCTGGCCCCTCACCTCTGGCAACCCCTTTCCGGTCTTTTTGCGGACCGCCGTGCGTTCAATAGGGCTGAAAAGAGTTCCCCCAGGGCCCCGCGTGAGGTGGTTTTCCCTCCTGAAGTCTGAAGCGGCTTCTTACCTCTCTTTTTTTTTCGATTTCCCCATCCCCGACGCTTTGGCCCCAGAGTCCGGGTCCGCGGCCACTTCTAAGCTTTCTTCAGTTTTTCCTTTTTTTTCCGTGACCAAACAAAGATGCTAACTTCCTCACCGTATGGACCCTCCTGCTCCCTTTCTGCGACAGCCGCTACCAAGCGAGTGTCCCTTTTCCTTCCCCCCATCGCCAATTCTTTCGTCTGGCCCCAAGGGCTTTAAACTCCGGAAGCCTAGCTGATCTTTTGCCGAGGCTCCGGGCAGGGCTTTTTCTTCCGTTTTTTTTTTTTCCAACCAGGGTCCTCACCCTTGCCTTACATTCGGCCAAAGTTTCAGAATTCCTGAGGATTCCTCCCCGCAATCACCCCCTCCCGGTCGCCCCGATGTTTCCCCGAAATTTTAATCGGGGAATTCTTCTTTCCGTTCCGGAAATAGAGACCCCCCTTCTTCTACTGCTCGATGGCAAGAGAATACCCCCCGAAATCTATCCCCCCCTGTTGTTGTTTGAGAGAGTTGGTCCTTTCGTTGTGTAGACTTTGGCAAGGCTTCTCCGCGTATCTCAAAGAAGATACCCATTCATGAAGAATTTTCCTCGAACCCAAGGAGACCCATCATTCTTAGGGCGAGGACAACCCCCCTTTTGTTTTGTAAGGAACGGTCTTTTCGACTTTTAGATGTGGCTTTTAGGGGTTTTTCTCCTCAGTCCCCGTTTGAAGAAGGTCGGTTGAACGCATTGAATCGAGGAACTGGACCCGAAGGATTTCAGACTTCTTCGACAGAGCCTTTTTCTTTTTTTTCTCATTAATTTCAGTCGTGCTCTTTCTCTTCTCTTTCCCCCTCATGTCAGCACGCCCTTCAGGGTGGCTTTCCTTGAAGAACATGGCACCCCCCCTGCGAGTTGTATTTTTAACCCCAAAATGTTTCAATCTGCCGCCTTTTCGGTAGCGGTAAAAACCTTTTTCTCCACTACGTGTACATTAAGAGGCCCTGACGCCGTTCACCATTGCTTTCTTTTCGGGAACCGTTTTTCGGGACCAGGTCCCTTTTTGTTCCGGAAGCGCGCCCCTGGCGACCAGACCCTCAGTCGGCGACGCCCTCGCAGTCAGGAGTGCTGGGCGTCACATTTTGCTCGTCACGTTCCCCCCCTTCTCTGACTCGGCTTTTAGACATACCACACGGAACAGTAGTTGAACCGCGAAGTAGTTTTTTTTTCTTTCCAGACGGTCGACTCCTTTCTTGCATTGATGAGCTCTGGAGATCCAGAACGAGACCTTCTACCCCGGAGATTTTGCAGTCTTAGAGAAAGTCCCCCCCCCACCTACTGCACTCCTATCCCCCTTCTAAGTGACCCCTGTCCTCAACCGCGATTTTTTGCGCTTTGTCGCCCCGCGAAGGTTTTTCTCCTCTCGGTACCCTTCTCTCATATGATGCCTCCTTCGGCCTTTTTCCCCCAGGCAGCCCCCCCAGAGACGGCCCCAGTAGGGGTGGCGTAGCTCCACCCACCTGTCGGGAGACGTGTTGCGTCAGTTCGAACGCAGTCCTTTTCCTTCCAGCTTCCCTTTTTCTTGTAGTAGACCAGTCCGCCGATTTTCACAGGCCAGGAAAGTTTTTTACCTTCCTTGACGTTCCTGGGCCTGGATGGTCCCGCACCTCCAGGCCGTCTGCCAGCTCTCCCTCGCAGAACGGTCGTCCCCCTAAGCAGCCTGGTTTTGGTAGCTCGCGTTTAGCAGGCCGTGCCTGCCGGTAGATACGCTGAGCCTGAGACCCGCATCTCAGCCCCTCCCCCCCGATGGTTTTACCCCGTAGAAAGCAGGGTTTTTTCCCGTTCAGCGGCCTTCCTGTCGATTATCCGCTTTGGCCCCTCTGTGACGCTCCTCCCCTTGGGCCCAAAGCTTTTTTCACACTTCTGGTTGGTTTTTTCTTTGGTGGGAGCAGACTGCCCGTTCCTTGGTAACAAGGTATTCACCTGGAAGCTCCTAGGAATCGTACTACGATTTCCCTTTTGGCCCGACTTGCCCTGGGCCCCTCCCCACTCCCCGGATTTTCAATAGCAAGCGTATCTCCTCTTTTTTTTCCCCCCCGGTGCACAGGATGAGGATCATGGTTTGCCTTTCCATTTCGCTTTCTCCTCCCCAACCGCTGGCTCCTTCTCGACCCCAAGCTGCAGACTCTTACCTGCTCCTATTTATTTCCGGGGCGCGGTCCTTCGGCGATTTTTCCCCTTTCTGCCATTGTTCTTCCGGTGCCTGACCCTTTGTTGTCTCTACCCGTCGACTCTTGTCCCCCGCCCAATTTAGAAGTCCGGCGTTCGACAGGCCGCTCCACTGTCCCCCCATCCCTGGACGTACCTTCGCCGGCATGATCCGATAAGTTTCGACACTAATTTCAGTTGGTCCCTTCGAGTAGTCTTCCTAATTTTCCCCGGCAACACTTTTGACCCCCCGCGGTTGGCTTCCCCTCTTGCATGGTGCCGGGATCCTCTTCACGCGTGCAGGACCGGACGACGTTGTGCCAGCCTTCAGGCCTTTTCCCCTCTCCCTCTCCCAGAAAACAGGGTTTCCCCCCCTTTGCCCATGTCTCCCCTACCAGTTGTGGAGATGCCCCCTGCCGCACCCTCCTTTTATTATTCCCCCGGTTAATGGTTGTCAAGGCGATGCCTTTGATCAGGGTCTGATTCCCATGTGTGCGGTTCTCTTCCTTGAGAGTCCCCTCAAAGAGTCTTCTGATGAGCAAGAAAGGAGGGTTCCTTTTCCTCCTTCCCCCCTGTATCTGCGTATCAGCAGAGGTGTCTCTTTCAGGTACCCTTTTCCTTGCTGGGTCTTTTCCCCTTCTACTCTTGCAGCTGTTTCCTCCGAAGAGCATGGGCGCAGGCCTTGGGCCAGCGTGAGGCTGCCTTCCTTTCCCTCCTTGTAGTACATGGTCCATTTCCTTTCCCCGGCCTTTTCCTCCTCATCGGGGTAGGTCTTCCCAAGGTTTCGTTCTGCCCTGAGCGCGAGACTCTCCCGGCTATTTCCCCGTGGTGACGGCTGATCCGGCCGCGAGGCCCTCGCACGCCGCCGCCCCTTTCGAGCTTCCTCTTCTGTCCTGCCAGTCTTGCATTGCGGCCCTTTCCTGTTTTGCAAGGCGAGTTTGTTGTTCCGTACTTTTTCTTCCTTGTGCTCCTGGTTTTTGCGCGGACGCTGCAAAGGTCTCCCCCCCCCTTGACATTCGTTCCCCCTTCCCCCTTAGGCTTTTACATGAAACAATGCACTTTCTTGGACACCGGGATTCTTCCAGGAGTACGTTTTAAGGCTTTTTTTTCCCCTCATGTGCTGATTACATAGCTCAAGGGGCTCCCGGTTGCGGTTTTTTTTCGATTGACGATTTTCCGAGGCCCCCTTTTCTGAGGTGATTCTCACTTGCGGTAGGTGTCCCCTTTCTCCCCGTCCGGGATTTTCCCCCTCCTGTAGCTCTTGAGGCTGTACAGGTACTCGATTTCTCTCTTTCCTTGTTGGTGAGATTCTCTTTCCTTACACCACACCTTTCTCAAGATCCTTCGAGATAAAGTTCCTGAGTGACCCCATTCCCGTTGCTCCCCCGAGGGCAAACCTCCCCCCATCTGCTGAAGCGCCTCCTCCCTCATTACCGTCCCTACTCTTGCGTTTCCCTTTAGACCCCCTGTTTTGTGAAGTGGCAGCCCGCCTGGAGAAATGGGACCGACGCCCTTCCCTTAATTTACATTTCCCCAATACCTTTTTTTTCTTTCTTTATGGAAACTGCTTTAAGTCACGAGTATTTTTTCGGATGTGGTCCTGTGTCGGTTTCCCTGATTTTTTTTTTCAGTTTGAGCAAACCATGCCGCCGAAAACCTTCTTATTCCCTTTTGTTGTTTTTTTTCGCGTTTTCCAGTAATGGAATTTTTTGTTTTTTTTCCTTCCGCGCTTTGTAGAAGCCATCTGGGACGGCGTCCGACTCATCGGTCCGCGGCTCGGCCCTCACTCCGCCTACTCCCGCCGTCAAACACGGGTCCTGGAGTTTCCACTCGGTACATTGCTTTTTCTTTCTCCGCACAGGGCATCCTTTTTTCGGTCCAATACCTTTTTTTCTCTTGGGTTTCCGTTTTTTCCCCTCCCAATGGATGCTTTCCCTTAGCTGCGCCGTCCCCTCCTGGACTACAAAGGCTCTTTTTCTCCCCCGGATTTTTACCTCAACTTTTTCCAACGATCCCTCCCCCCCATTTCTCTTTCTGGCTTTTCAACAAGATGAGTCTTTTCTTTACGATGGTCGCTCGGACCCCTCCCCCTATGAGACCCCTAACTGCGCGGTCCCCTCGGACACCCTCGTTAGGCCCCGTGTCTGTTTATTAGGAGTAGTTGCGCTTTTCTATCCCCCACCACTTTTTGATGATCGGCCCCTATTTTTTCATTCCCCCCGCGTTGTGGGGATAAGCCAGGTTTGCGTTAGCCACCCGCCAGGGGGTATATCCACGAACACCTATAACTCAGTTTCCCGGCTGAACAACCCCAGGCACTTTACGCACTGCTTTGTCTGTCATACGTGAGCTTGGAGCCTCACGGTAGTATTGGCATACGGCCAATGGGTGTTGTCCCCGACGAATCCCACACGGGTCGTGCTCGGACTTCACCATCCCACGTTGACGGCCGTTGAATGCAGGTTGTCGCTTGCTCCCGGTGGAGGTCGGCGTCTTGAGCGGTGTTGGCTCTCCTTGCAGGATGCTGAGCCCCCCCGGCCCAGAGTGTGCGGCCGGTTTTTCCCTTGCCCCGTTTTCAAGCCAGACGTTTATACGTTGCACTTCCCTGTTTGTTCAACCGACATTAAGACTGGGCGGTCCTCGTACTATTCTAAGTGGCCCCTCCCGTTTCTGTCAATTTTGACGACCGCCCCCTTTTTCACCGACCTAGTGCTTTTACGGTGGCGAGTGCCGGGTCACAGTGTTCGTTCGCGCCGTTCCTGTGTCGTACGCTGGCACGCTTAACTTCGAACAATCGGATGAGCGTTGACCGTTGTTATTTGCCTTCAGTCATACTGGTACCCCCCTTTCCCCCCCCCTCCCGCCTATCGAAGGTCCATTTTTACCCGCCCACCCTTGATTCGAGCCAGTTGCCCAGGGATTGCACTTTTCTCCCCTTGAGAAATGTTTGTTTTGTCGTCCCGTTTAATGGGTGATTTTTAGGTGGCCATTCTGGTTGGTTTTGCTCATGTTTTTTCCCCACCACGCACCGCCTCCTTGCGATTTTTCCCTCCCTTCCCGGGGTCTGGGTTTGGTCTTTTGGGCCAGCTACGGTGTTGACGTCCAAATGCTGACACCCCTGCGCTTACCGGAGATTTTGTTGGGGCACGTTTTTTTGACCCTTGCCCGGCGGCCTGTTGTCGCCTTTTATTTAGTGTTTGTTTTTCCCCGCCCAATGGCACGGGGGTGGCCCCGCATCCCCGATGCGGCTGGAGCGCGGAGAGAGATATCCGAGGGTGTACGAGGAGGCTCCCTGACCGCTTTTTACTAGCTTACGTAATTCTCCCCTTTGTTACTGGTTGTTCCTGTCTTTCTCCTGTTCAGTAAGTAACTTTTTGCCAGGACTTTTTGGTTTTACTTACCCGCCGTGTCTTTCCTACTCGGCCAGGTCTCGGTTTTTTTTTGTACATTTCGATCTCATCCGGTTTGTCCCGTGGCGGCCCGACTTTTGCATTTGTCTGTGCGCACCGGGGGCATGTTTTGTGGTACACCCACACCGGCGTGATTGGGTTCACTCGTGTTCCCCCCATGTTTGTATTGGCGGACAGTACTTTCTGACGCTCGCGCTTTTTCCCCTTGATGCCGCCCCCTTTCTCCCAATTGCAGCTAACCGGTAGTCCAGCCATGGTCCGTCGGTCTCGGGCAGACCTGTGAGGTTCTTTTCCCTCCGTCACTGTCCCCATCTTTTTTTTCATCAAACGCGGCCACTTTAGAGATTACGTTGTTTTTAGTTGACCTCAGTAATTGGCCATCCGGCTGTTGCCGCGTGTACGCTTCTGTCGCCGTGAGTCCTTGGTTTCGACACATTATTGGCGCGTTTTTTGTCTGGCTTTTTTTTTTCCTCTCATTACATCGCGGCGGGCTCGTTATTGCTAAACGGATGGGCCAGCAAGACGGGTTGGTCCCTTTCTTTTCTGATAATCGACCGCTGGGTCCCCCTTTTTATGTCCCCCCTTACCCGTGCGTACTGCCAGTCCGTTACCGTATTTTGTTCTCCCCTGGCCGGACATCGGTGAAGGGAACCTTGCCGTTGTTCGCCCCGATACTTTCCTGTGCATCAATTAACGGCGTCCCCGTGTTTTTGTGTTTGTTTTCTACAAAGTATCATGCCCGCGCTTCCCTGTTCCTCTACCCTCCATTTCTTCCCTTCCTTGCGACTCTTAAGAAAGTCGGCGCGCACCTTCCTCCCGGGTTTTTTCCCAGAAACCTTTCCCAGAATTTCCTTCACCCCCCCTTTTCGGTTAATCGGCCCGGTTCTTCACACGACATTTCCCCCCCTCCCCGCATTTTTTCCGAGTAGCTTTCTGCATTTTCCGCCGTCTGATTCCCGTCGGACACGTGGGTTTTTTGTGACCCCCGGAACAACGAGAGCGGCGGATGGTTTTCGGACTGCTCCCTCACGGTGGACAGAGATCTTGCCGGCGACGGGTCATGTCCTCGGAGGTCTGCCGGAGAACATTTGCGACAAGCTTTTTTTTTTTTTTTTAACGCTCTTTCTTGCTTTTCCTGTCAAGGCTCGGGGATCGAGGTCCCCCCCAACTCTTTGGGCTCTCCGCTTCCGTCGGATAGCCGGCGCTGGATGAACGGATGTTCTAAAGAATCATCATTCTTTGGCCAATATCCTGGTCGTCCTTTTGATAGAGATTTCCTCGGGTCAACTCCGTGCTGTCCTTGTTCGGATGAACCTCTGTCCCCTCCCTTCCCAGAGGGAGGGTTTTCACCGCAAAAGCTCTTTCCTGCGGAAGTCTTTTCCCCCGGGGTACGATTTCCCCCCGGGTCCTCCCCCTAGCTTCCCCACATCGTCCCTGGTCCCCGGAAGGTTGCCGGAAAGATTTTTTTTCAGGCGTTTGCTTCCCTTCTTCTTTTTCCCCAAAGAGTTGCGAACGTTTTTACTGCGACATTTCGGCCGCCATGCTCCTTTTCCCGCCATCTTCCCCACTCTGGCCCGTTCCCCTTATCCCTCGTCCCTGAAGGAGGAAGTGTTGCACGGGCGGTAGCCTTCTTTCTTAAGCCACGACTCACGCCGGGAGGCTTGGGCCGTTATTTCCCCCCTTTTCCTCCCTTTTTTATTTTCTGTGCCGACAATTTTTTCAGGGGCCGAACTTCTGAGGATGACATCTTTCTTTACCGCCAGCCCCCGATCCCCCCTCCCTCCCACCGTTATCCTTTTCGCCCAAACTCCGGCACGCCGATCCAAGGACATCGCTCTTCGTTTCCTAGAATAGATAGAGTCTTTTTCCCTGCGCTCCCGACCCCCCCCCCCTTTAATCCGTTGTGGTTGTTTCTCGATGGGGGATTCTCCGCTTTGTGACCCGATCGTTTCTTTTAATTACAAGCCCGCCTAGACGAGGTAATCCTCCCCCTTCCACGTCCTAGCCACGCATTTTTCGCGGGGGCGCGGAATCCTTTTGTGGGTCCCCCCTGGAGCTCGGGTTGCTCGTTGTCATCCCTCACGCCCGTTGAAGTGTGTTTACGGCCATGGTACGGCAAGGCCCCCTCTTTCGGAACCTGGCCTCTCTGTCCTTCCCTTCCTTCTCGACGATCAGATAATAGTGGAACTTCCGGTGATAAAGCCCTCCTTCTTCCTCAGTCGAGGTTAATACACATTTCCTCCTCTGCTTTGTGCGATGGTAGAAGACATTTGAGCAGGGCGGAATTCTCCGGTTTTCCCCCCGTCGCACTCTTTTCCCGTCCTGCCTTTTTTGAAAGAAACGATTTTTTCACGTGGACGTGGCCCCTGAACTGTTTCCGCGCCTTCTGAACCGCGGACCTCCTTCGAAGGAAGCGTTTCGGAGTGGCAGGTGAGCACACGTCGCTGGTCATGGATTTCTCTCCTCTTAGCCTTTCCAGATACCCCCTCCACCCCCGATACTCAGATAAGTCCGGGAGACAGACTCAGTATCTTGGCCAGAGCTTTCCTTTTTTCTCCTCCGAGGTGTCCCTGATAATTTAGTTATCTCCAGTCCCCCCCCTTTTTTTGGTATGAACATCTATCGGGAAGTGAAAGGAACACCCCCTTCCCCTCCAGAGAAGGCCCTTCCGTGTTCTTTCCTGCGGTGGCCGGTACATCCTCATCGGACCCTTCCCGGGCGCCCATGGCGCGCCCCCCTCGGCTTCAGGAAGGAGGCCCGCCGCTTGCCGCACCGGGTTGGCGTTCCGATTGTAAACCCCGGTCCGCGGCGTTTCTTTTAAATCTGCCCACCTCTGCCGTGCAGCTCTTAACACTCCGCGCTTCTTGAAGGTCTGGTAGTATAAGCTCCGAGGACCTGCTTCGCTGTTTGTCAGTGGCAGTTTTCTGGGAGCGCTTCCCAGTCCCCTTCCAGACGTTGCGCCTGTCCCTTGACTCGCCCGGGTCGTTGATCGATTTGCAGCACGAATCGCCTTGTGTTTTTGTCCATGCATATCAGTTGCCTTCCGATTTCCGTCTTTTTTTGCGCATAACCGCAGGCCCCCCTCCTCCCCAGACTGCCAGAGGACGACCTGATCTGTAGCCCCGTACGCAAGAAGTGGTTATGCCCTGGTCAGCTCTTTCCCGCTGTGAATCCCGCGTGCAACGCGTGGGTCATTTCCAAGGCCTGTGTGTCTCGCCCTTTCTATCTGTGTCCCCCCTGTTTTTTGGTTATTTTTTTTTTATGGATAGCGGACCCTTGGTGTCGTTGTTGGGCCGGCCCCCGAAAGCAATTTGGTTCACGCGCACGCG
>Ga0179593_1519069_pt1 | contig 17890 bp, 21 predicted proteins | sample CZODoug2_1_08_16_FD_185931 | JGI IMG/M metagenome (GOLD analysis project Ga0179593, IMG submission 185931) | Vadose zone soil fungal communities from Angelo Coast Range Reserve, California, USA - CZODoug2_1_08_16fungal (PacBio error correction) | ecosystem: Environmental > Terrestrial > Soil >... | reverse complement strand
TTTACCTGGTCCTCCTTCCCCCCTTTTCGGTCTGGGAAACACTTTTTCACCCCCCCCCCCCTTTTCAGCACGATCCCGGGCTCCTCTTGTGGTCGCGTCTTTTTCTTTTGGCTCTCCAACGAACTTCTCTCTCCCCGCCCTGAGGTTTCGGCTGCGGTCCGGACCTCTCCCTCTTCCCCTCTCACAGGGTTGGTCTTAGTTATTGATCCAGTGGTTCCTCGACGCGCTCAGCGTTAGACCTCCTTTTTCCTTTTCCTTCGCGCTTTTTCTCACTTGGGCCCCCCTTTGAGGGTTCTCTCTACGGTCCTTTCCCCCCCTCCCCCCCTTTTTGAAGGAGTTCTTTTCCCTCCCCCAACATTTTCAAAGCGCAGACAAACACCATTTACGGCCCGACCTCTAACATGCATTTTCTCCCTTTCTTCCTCTTCCCCCCCCGTTTTCCCTCGTACACCTATCGCTTGGTTCTTTTTTAACACATCCCCTTTTTCTCGAGTTCCATGAAGTCCCTGTGGAAATTGCTTTGACCATTTTGAGATACTTTTTTCGCCCAACAGGGCAGTAGAAGACCCCTTGTTTCTTTTTTTTTTACTTCTTCAGATTTCTCCCCTCTTGCGGCCGGGCTCTGTCATCTCGCCTTTCCGCCGACCCCCCCCCCTTTTTTCCTTGCGACGGTATCGGTTTGCAACCGTTTGAGAAGTCCCCATAATTTCTCTTCCCCCTCTTTTCCTCCCCCCTTTCGCACCCTCCTGGAGCATGTGATTTCCCTCTGGGGTGACTACGGTTCCCGCACCCCCCGACCGACACTCCCTTCCCCCCCCTTTTTTTACCTCCATGACCCTTGGTTCTGCCATCTCTTCTTCTCACGTTCGACAGCGTTTTGATGCGCTGTGTTTTAACCCAGACCGAGCGGTTGAACCTTCGGGTGTTTTTTCGCCTTTCCCTTTTGGCCGGCGCGCCTTTCCCCAACTCCTTTATCTTTGGTCCAGGTTTTTTTTTTTTTTCCACGGTGCCCCTGGGAACAGCTATTTCTGTTGAGCTTCCCTCCCCTCCTGGGCCTCCTTTTCCCCCTTGGAGCGTTCGGGAGCAAACTTTGACCCCCACTCTCCCCCCCGCCCTTTTACGGGTCATATGATGGGTTCTGGGCAGAACACCCCTCTGAAACTCGTCAGCATGCCGGCGTATCTACATCTTTTTTTTCCTTTCTGTATTCTTCGCGTTTCCTCTAATCCGGTGCAGGTCTGTCTCCTTTTCGTCTCCTTCGAAGTCCATTAAAATGCATGGAGAGAGGCCTGTCGTTGACATTGAGTACGACGGCATTTCCTCGATCGTATCCCCGCAAAATTTCCCCTTCAATTCTAAACTTCTGCTCTGTGCGTGTTTTTCTGTCCCTCCCTTCCCTTTCTCGAGGTGTCCGTTTTTGTAAGTTAACAGGTTTTCTCTTTCATGAGTAAACTATGCTTCCGTGCTTCCCCTATTTTTTCTCTCTTTTCCTCCCCCTTTTTCTATCATTTTTTCCGGGCGCATATGTTCCTCCCAAGTTCTGACTTCCTTTTCGAAGACGCACTTGCGGTAGGTTCAGATCCCAGCGGCGCTCAAAACCCAGATTCCTCCCTCCCTTTTCGCCCCCTCCCCCTTTTAGAGCTTCTTTTTCCCCCTCCGGCCAATTACGATCGCGTGAGCTTTTTTCCGTCGTACCTTTCCCTACCTGAACCAGCTTCCGGAGTTGACGGAACCTCAGGTTTTTACTACGGACTGCAGCCTCCGCGGCCGACGGACTTTCCTGCGACCTTTTTTTTCCTCTTGCGTTCCTTCAGTGATAACTTCCCTCAGAAGGCAAATCTTTCCGACTACGCCCGTATTTGGGCGAGTTCCCTTTTTTTTCTCCTGATCAAGGCCCGCAAACCTTTTTCTTTACCTTTCCGCTTTGCTCCCAAAGATTTAACTGCGCGAACGCTTGGACCACGTGATTTCCGCTTTCTTGCTTCTTTTATGTCCTTTCCAGGAACCCTTCTGCGCAAAACCGTGTTCCACCAACTTACCGTCTCTTTTTTTTTGAATCCTTTTTTTTTTTCCCTCACGAGTTTCCCCTCTTCCCCCAAAAACCCACCCTTCGATGTTCCCCGCGCGGTCGGGGTTTTTTTACCCACCTCTCCGTTCCCCTTTGTCAGGCATTTTTTTCCTGCCAACAACGATCGGCAGGTCTCCCACCCATCCCTTGGATTTTACGGAGTCTTGTGAGATCAAGGATGTTACCACCTCTTCACTTCTGATGCCCCCCCTCCTCTTGATTCGGCGCGCCCCCCGCACCCTGGAGTTTCCCTTTCTTACCGGAATGATGGGATTATACCCTGCGTGGCCACCGGTCCACCTTCTCCTCCCCGGCACTCCGCGGCTTTCCTCTAAAGAGACTGGAGCCGGCCTGCCCCATTTCATTTCTTTTCCCAAATGCCTTTAAGTTTTCACCCCCCTCCCCACGGGGTATCTACCGCCCTGTGCGTCTCCCCCCGTTCCACTGGTTAGCAATTTTTTATGTGCTCGCGAGACTGTTTTTCTTTTTTTCGGTTAAGGATTTTGTACCTCTCTCTCCCCAGGTAGCCTTTTAGCTTTTCCCCCTACGCAAGGCGGAGTGCGGCTCATGTTCTCTCTTTCTGGCCGTTGGCTGTTTTTTCCCTTTTCTTTTCTGATCACTTCCTTCGAAACGGCGCTTCTTTTTTTTTTCGATTTTCTTCCGTTTGCCCCATCGACGAAAGGTGCAAAAGTCAGGTTCCTTTTCCCGCGCGAATCATGTTCGGTTTCTTCTTCCCCTCTTTCTCCCCTTTCTCTGAACGCCGAGACCAACCTTGCCCCCCGGTTTTTTTTTTCGGCCCTTTACTCCTCAGGTGTATTCAGATGAGACGGTTGTCGGTTGTCGGCCTCCTGTACTTCCCTTCCCCCTCTTACGCGCGTGACTTCTCTTTCCCGTGGATTTTTTTCCTGACCAACGCCACGGGTGTCCCGGTAAGCACAGTCTTTCCTTCTATCTCTTCTTTTTGTTGAGAATTTTTGAAAAGGTTTTACCTCGGATAGTCCTTGGAGGGCCGGGCAAACTCGGTGGTCCTGTTTCCTCCTCTCCTCGTTCTTTCTGTTGTCCCTTATTCCTACAGAAACCTTCGATTTCGGCCCCTTTTCCCTTCTGGCAATTTCACTTATCTCGATCCCCCCGAAAGAAGAAAGGGGTTTTATCGGCGTTCTTTCTTCTCAGACCCTCCTCCTTCCCTTTTGCTTCGCGCTCCACAAGGAAACTCTGGGCCTTTTCATCATATTTAACCGCCTATTAGAATAATTTCAGGAGAGTGCTCACTCCCCAACACCTTACCCATCTCCCTCCCCCCGCCCCCCAGCAACTCCTTTCCCCTTGCCGTAGCCCAGATTACACTCGACCGCTTTTTCCCTCTTTTTTTTGTCACCTTTCTTCGCGAGTCAACCCTCTTCTTTTCCCCAGAGGATGTAGCCCCTTTGCGATCAGGGTTTTCGCCCCCTTTCCAAGGTAGCCTACCCTTTTTCGTTGCGTCCTTGATACAAGCTCTTCTTCCCCCATCGGCCGGCCGTTCTTTTTTCGCTTTTTTCTTCAATAACCTGAGTGTAGACTGTGGATTGAAAGGTTCCCGGGCCTTTTTTTCATCTCTTTTCTTTGTCGAACCCCTACAACTCGGGCTGTTTTTCCACCTCCTGGCTCTTTCCTACTGCATTTCCTATGGTGTTCTACTGTGTTCCAATCCCCTTGTAGCGACACAGAAAGACGCCCTACCTTTCTTTCCCCCGTAGACTCCCCCCCTGTGTCTCCTTATGACAGCGTCTTTCGGCTGGTTTTCCCCCACTTTCAAAATCTGGTGTTTTGTCCTTCGTAGATAGTTTTGGCGACCGGGAGCCTTCCACGTCCTTCATTTCGTTTTTTATGTCCCCTCTTTTTAGGTTGGTTTTTTGCCGGCACCTATGGCTGTGAGTTCCCTCCTAAGAGGCAATTCTTCTTCTCTACGTTTCCCCATTTCTCAGATGATTCTCCCGGGAGCCAAAATCGGGAAACGCTTCTGGTGTTTCGGGCTCGAACCTTCCTTTGTTATTTCTAGGCTTCCCCCCCCAGATCGAGCCCAGCCCGGCGTATTTCCCTCTATTTTAGTCTACTCTCCGATTAGCGAGATTCCTCCCCTATCCTGGTCCGGACATCGTATGTGCCAGCATCTTCGACCCTTATTTTTTTTTCCCCCCCCCCTTCAACTTCTTCTTCGTCGTTTCCTTTCCCTTCCGCTCACGCGGTAGACATTGGTTCTTGCCACCCTCCGCCTTCAATCAGGGTGCCCAACAATGCCCTCCCCTTTGATTTCTTTCGATTCGTTTGATCCCGCCCGCTTTGTTCTTTTTTTTTTTTTCCTGCTCTTTACCCACTGCGTCTTTTCAAACTAGTGTGTCCCTCTCTCTTTTACCTCCTCCTTTTTTTTTTTTTCTGCTCCCCTGAGTGTCCCTCTTCGTTCTCGCATCTGGTCCTACGTACACTGCGATCTTCCTTTGCAGTTTTTCCTTCTCTGCCAAACATTTTCCCCCAGATGGAAGACCATCTTCGGCAAGTCACCATTTCCTCACTTACCTTTGATTCTGTTTCCTCCTTTCCCCTCTCGATTTCCGTCGTACTCAATGTCAACAGATGACCCATCGATCTTTTTTTATCCTTTTTTTCCTGTCGAGCAGTTCTCCGGGGAAGAGGATCGCGGACAAGAGAGCCGCGATTCGCCAGTAGCTTATGACTTCCTCTCCCCTCCGTCTTATTTTTGGGGCGGGATCCCCGTTTTTTTTTTCCCCCCTCTGTAAATGACGGTTCCTTTCCATCTTCCTGGAAGCGATTAACGATTTCTCCCCGACGACTCAAGCAGCGGTTCCGTCTTTCACGTCTTTTCGACTGGAATTGTTTATATGTTATGGCAATGATTACAATCCCCAAATCTTTCCCCGTGGCAAACCTTTTCCCCCCTATAAGACCCCCCCCCTCCCCCCCTCCTTTGATGTGGACAGGCGAGCCGTTTTTTGCCAATTCACTTCTGCGACCCCCCCTACCTGACTGTCCCCGCTGTCTTTTTGTTTTCAAAAAAAAAGCGTCCCCACGACCGCTGTCATCATCTTCTGGCTTCACTCTACCGCGAGTGCAGCCCCCGAGGGGTTTGGTTTTTTAATTTGTTCACCCTCACAGGCTTGACCCCTTTTTTTTCTACCCGGATGGTCCATTTCTCACCACCCTTTCCTACTGCAGGATGCACAGCGCCCCAATTCGATTCTGTTCTGCACTGGTTTTTCTCGCTCATCCGCCGATTGCTTTCTTCTTCCTCCCCCCAACTTCTCCTCTTGAGGCAGGCCGCCTTCCTTCCTATCGACCCTTTTTCTCTTTTTTTTTCCTGACGTTGTATCCTCGGCTAGGTCACTCCTGTACTGACAAATGTTTCCTCCCTGTTGGTTCTCCCCCCTGGATTGCAAAAATTCGAAGCAGAGTCCACGGAGATCCTTTTTCCCCCTCTCTATCCTCCTTACTAAAAGCTGTTCCCCCCTCTTCGCTTATGGCGATACTAGAGTGAGTTTTCTTATTTTTTTTGGTCAGCTTGCTGTGCTTTTTGGAACACCGTTGTTTTTTGGGGTTTTTCCTTAGCCCCTTCCTTTTCTCTCGGGGGCTGTTGATCGTAGAGGAGAACTCCTTTTCCGTTCCCCCCCTTTTAGGTTCATTTTTCCCGCGCGACTAAAAGGAAACGAGTTTTCTGATGTGAACGCTGGATATTTGATTCTCCAGAAACTGCTGCTTCCCCCCAGTTTACAACCTTGCGGCTTTGCTTTTTTCTTCACGGCTGGTTGTAGCAGTTTTTTTTTTCCTTAGCCAGGTTTCGGTTGTCGGCTACCTTTTTAATAACTCCAGGCCCCCGCCACATAGGTTCTTTTTTTGATCGTGCGAAGGCACAGTGACCCCCCTCACGCGGGGTCCGGACCCGCCCCCCCGACGCTCATTTCCTTTGAAAACATCTCTCTTCCTCCTCATACGTGTGTTCTCCTAGATTTTGTCACTTTCCGTTCCCTGAGCCTCTTCCCCTGAGTTCTTTCCTTTCTACGATGGGTCGGCGTGGCGGTTTTGGCCTTTTCGTTATTTTTTCCCCAGAACCCCCCAGACATGTTCCCCCTTCCCCATGGTAAGGCCCTCTCGAGACCGAATCAATTGTTTGTTCTCGGCGTTTTTTCTTTTTCTTCCGCGAGCGGGGCCTCAGGCCCTGCCTTTCTTCCTCTGGGAAATCTTTCCCCTCTACGGATTGTCCCCCTCCCCTCGCAGATCCCCTTTTCGAAGGAGGGTCCCTCCCCCACTTTTTCTTTTTATCCAAACCCGGTTCCTGAAAAACCCAACTCCCCCCCCCGCCTTGTTCTCCAGATTCATTGGCTTACGGCTGTTTTTTTACAAGACGTTTTCGGAAACGAAACGTATTTAGTATCGAGAGTAAAATGACTCTCAGTGTTCCTCGCTGCGCCAGTTGCCGCTCGGGTGGCTGCCCCCCGCAGTCTCCCTTTGTGCGTGTTCTTACTTGATAGACGGGATTACGCTAGGTCACCCCCTCTTTTTTTTTTCCCGGCCTCGGTCCGCAGTGCTCTTCTCGCCCCCAAATTTTCTTTTCCCTTTCTGACCTTTTCCCTTGGCCCTTCTGACTCCCTTCTCTTTTTTTTTCGAACCCCCCCCCTGCTCGTGCGCCCTTCATAGAGGGCTCACGCATGTGCATCTCCTTCGATTGGGTGGTGATATGTTTTTTCCCGCCGGAGTCAACCTACCCCTTTTCCCCCTCCCTGTTGAACCAGTTGGGACTGCCTTTTTTTTTTCCACAGCTTCCAGGGATCCCTATGATGAAATCGGCTTCGCCCGCTGGTTTTTGACACTTACCTCGGGTGCCCCCTCTTTGTGCTTTTCGTGCTGTTGCCGGGTCGCGCCTTCTACTTTTTCCTTTTTTTTTAGTGCAGTTTCGGTTTGTGGTTCCATGTTTTTGCGGCACTATGGTTGGTTCCCTTCATGCCCACCCCTACCGGCCGCAGGATTTCAGTCACTTCCTTTTCTTTACTCCAGCTGATTTTTTTCCTCGTTGGGTATCCAAATCGTAGCTGTACTCTTTCCCTCTTTACGGGTCATTTTCCTTTCTGGCAGACCCAGTGCCCATCGGCCCCTTTCTTCCGTTTCATATCTTTGATAGTTTTTCTCAGCTACTGGCTCTTTTGATTTTCCGCCCCCTCCCGGTCGGCAAGCGTCTGTGCCATTTCGCGACCAACGTCGCTTCACCTCCCCTCTTCTTAGCTTGCTTAGACGGCACCGCCCCACGCGATCTTCAATTTGGCCTTCCCTCAGAGTCCCTTCAGGGGACTGTCTGCGTTCCATCTTTGTCTTGGCAGCGCCGCGTTGATCTGACTCCCGTTTTTTCCTTTTGCGTCTTCGCCGAGGTGTTCAGTACCCTTCTTTCCTCATGTCTTTTTCACACTCGTAGGATCTCTCTTTTCCTCTCATTTTTTTTTTCTTCACCCGTTTCCGGCCAGCGTCCTCTTTTTATAATGACCTGTCATCCTGTACTGACCTCCCCCTCTCTCAGCCGGTCCCCTACCGCGTTTCTCTTGGACGCCCAGTCGGCCCGTCCCCATTCCATGATTTTTTTCGCTGCTCTGCCCTTTCCGATTTCGGTGCCGTTCCTCATGTAAACGACATGAAATTTTTTTCATCAGGCGTTGAAGGGCCACCTTTTCGTTCTCCCGCGTGGGACGCTGGCCCTACGTCTTTCCCTTTTTTGCGACTCTTTCTTGACGAAGCTTAAACAAGATATTTAAGGCACCCTTCTCCGGCATCTTGCCCCTTCTCAGCTGGGTGTGCTTTTCCCCCATCTCTTAACCTGACGGTTCGCTCCCTTTTCACCTAAAGCCTTTCACGAACGTTCGCTGAAACTTTTCTTTCCGCTGGAATTGAGGCCCCTCGGTAGGATGTTTCTTTCATTACCAACATCGTCTTTTTTTCCCCCACTATTGACACTCACATCTGTCCTTGTTTTAATGTTCGAGCCCACTCACGCCCCTCTTTCCAAAACCCACCCCTTCGCTGCGTTGTGTGGTCCCTAACGGACCGATGTCATCACCTAACGTTTTTCTTTTCTTGGAATTTTCCGGACTGTAGACATGGTTCAAACTGGCACTTCTTACGGCGTTAGTGTTGCGCCCCGGCGGGCCCCCCTACCCCTCCCTTTTGGAGGCCTTTTCTCTTTTTTTCGTGCGCGCGCCGCCTGAGTGGTCTCCCTTTGATGGCCTTCCTTGGTTCAAAGGCATACAAATTTTTTCAAATCCTTTTGATTTCCAATCCCCTTTTTTTGACCTTTTCTTTTCGGGAGCCCGGCCTTATTTTCTTGGTCATATCACTCCTCCGTAGAAGAAAAATGTGTATTTCTACTGCCGGTGGCCTCGCACCCGGTGATTCTGGCGACTCCTCTTTTCCTTTTTTACTCTCCTGTCTTTTCTGTTTTACTACCCCCCTGCGCGGATACGGATGTCGGCTGGAGACCCCTTTTTGGACTAAGTTGAGAGTTTGCAATGTTTTTTCCCCCCCTGGGCGGGCCGCATGGTGTGTTTTTTGGGACCCCGTGTTTTGTTTTTCAGCCCCTCTCGCTTTCCATCCTAGAGAAGACTTTTTGACCTCAAAGCTTTTTTTCCTTTCCTGTGGGCCTATTCTCTTCCCCTCTGTCCTGTCGAGAGAACATGAGTCCTCCAACGCCGAGACCCCCCCTGCGGTTTTTCTTAGATGCTGTTAGTGTCAGCCGGATCCCCCTGCTTTCCTTTTTTCGGTGCCCTCCTTTGAAGAACTCCGCCCCCAACAACCTCCGCCCACGCCGCGTTTTTTTTCGTAGAGCCCCGGTGGAACTCCGCGGGCCGACTCTCCGCTCCGTGGCCACATCTCTCTTTTTTTTTCGAGTTGCCACTTAGGTCCGGACTTGTGGCTTTGTCCACCCATTTCCGCAAGATAACGGGCCTTTCTTTTCGGGGTCGCCGCTTTGTTTTGTTCCTTTTCTTTCGACCCCTTTCCCCAGCCTGAGGGATTCAGGCTGGCAGGCTGGCCTTTTCCCCCGACAGCCCTGTGGCAGCTTGAGCCCCTTTTTTTAATAGATACCTCGGGGCTAACCCCCCCCCCCCCTTTGTTCCACCTTTTTTCCGGCTGTCGAGGTCTTTCTCTACGGTTTTTTGTCCCCGCTTTTTTGGCGAAGGATCCCACACCCCGGGTTCCCAGATACATCCCAAAACCATTTTCCCCGGCCCTCCTTTACCCCTTACTCTCCCTTATAAAAGGCGTCCCGCTGTTCTCCGCCTTACCGGCCCTCCTCCGAAACTTCCCTGAAGTCGTGTTGCGCAAGTTTTTTCTCTCCTTTCTCGCCCAACAGCGCAGTTCCTCACCCCTTGTGCGAATGTAACTATTTCTGCTACGGCGGATGACCAATCTGCGTTTTTTTTCTGTCGATTGCCGGCTGCAGCCCCTCAAAAATTCTTGCGACGGTGTTGTCCTTCCAGGTGGCCACCCTCCGAGCTTCCCTTTCTGTTTTTTAACTCAAACTCTGTTCGCGTTATACGTGTTCATTCCTTTATTTGATTGGGTGTGATACTGTGGCCCGACTGCTTCCCCTCCGTTCGTTGTCCAGTTGGCCATTCTTCTTTTTTTTCGGTAGATGCTCTGGCCTCGGTCGTCCGTTTTCCAAACCCGAAATCTCGAACAGGTCAGTTTGGGTTTTGTCGACTCTTGCCCCCTTTTTTTCCGGGCCTTTTCAATGATTTTTTAGGTTGGTGGTCACGGTTGCGCCCCATCTGGTCTGTTCTCCATACTAAGGAAAGTCCCTTGTCAAGCGTCCCTCGATGGCGTTCGGAGAAAATCGGCCGCTTCAGGTGAAGCGGTGCTCTCAGTCTTTTCCTTTTTCTCTTTTTTCGCTCCTGCCCTTTGCCCCTAGGTCCAGCATGCCTTTAAGACCCACTTTTTTTTGTTATCAGCTCGATTTTCGGGCGATGGTTTCTTTTTTGGAAAGAGTCTTGTGACAGCATCTTTGCTCCTCCAAAGTGAGTATCGTCCCGGTTCCCTTAATTTTTTTTCATGTGTTCGCCCCGGCACCCCTGATAACGCGACGTTTGTCCTCCCTTTTCCAGCTCTTCCCTTTGACTGCCGAAATTCTGGCGTCCCTTGGAGTGTTTGCTCGCGCGTTGATATGACCTCCCCTCCTTGCGTCTCGGATTGTCGGTCCTCTTTTTTCTGCTCCCTTCGGACATCGTGTGAGCATTCTTTTTTTTTCGAGATCTCACCTTGCAGCGCATATGCTCATGACGTGCCGCGCATCATAGTTTGGTTATCCCCACCCTCTCCTTTTCTTACTTTCTTTTTTCCGACAACGCTCGCTGCAAACATCCATTTACCCCCCCCCCTCTGTCCCCTGTTCTCCGGCCGCTTTTTATTTCTACCTGATCTGCGTGAGCGGGGCGTGCTGTCAACGAAATGATCCTTTTCCTTTTTTTTCCACCGGAATGACTACGACGTTGTCGAGCACATACCTATGGAACTCTTTTCCTCGCTGACCCTCGCGCGAATCGTGAGCCTCTTATAAAATCCCGTCCTGGCCCTTCGCCGCATCTTGTGATGGCGAGCTACCATCGATCTCCTTGCCGTTCTCATCCCCGATTTTCCGATGCCCGAAATTGTCCAGCAGCGAGGAAAGATTTGACATCTCTTACGACTGGCCTGCGGCGGTCCTTTTGAACCATATTTGCCTGCAACCGTGGCCCCTCTAACTTGGTATTTACTCTTTTTTCCCCTGCTTGTGGGCTTCTCCCCCGGTTCGCCCCCCCCATTGAAAAGAGATAACGTTTTGACAAACCCCCCAGATTCGCTCGGTCGGTTTTTTACCCCCCCTCCCAGTCCTTCATAGGGGAGGAGATCGCTACAGAGATGTGAAGTTCCCCCTCTGGCCGGCAGTCGCCCATCAACTCCCATTTGCGTTCGGTTGCGCCGTGGGACATCCCCCCACCAATAAATGCAGGATGCCCAGAGCGCCCCTTCGATTAGTGCGCGCCCTCTTCCAGGAGTTGGGCCGTTTTTCCCTTAGATGCGCTTGGCCCCTGGCAATCCACTTCGCAATCAATCTGTGTCATCCGGCGGAACCGATCTCAGAGCCGGGAGCCGGCTGACCTTATCCTAGCGTATCCCGTCTTTCAGCCTATTCCCCTCCCTTTTTTCTGCTTATTTTTCGTGAGGCACCGGATCGCACACTGTCGCTCTCTCGATTGTGATCGATACGCACGTTTCTGTTTCCCAGCGTTTTAGAAAGGCTGTAAGGAGGAGACCCTTTCGCTTTTATCTGCTAGGCGTTTTTGCGGGGTTGCCTTTTTTCGAGTCGGTCCGTTTTTGGGGAATTTTTTTTTTTAGTGGTCTGCCTATCCCTTCGAAACTGTAGGCTCGGGGGAGGTGTTTGGACACCTTCCGTAGAGAGAAAGACCCTCCAGGTTTCCCTTCCTTGTTGACCTCCGGCAAAGGTTTTTGACCCCCCCTGTCTGATCTCTCAAAATGCGCCAAGCCCGGAGTCACCCTTGCGAGTTCGGGTGATCGAGATGATGGGCCAGTTCCTTTTTCCTGCTGTATCTCTGTTTCGGTTCAGGCCTCTTCCACCAACCCCTCTTTCCGAGACTACTTCCCGGGATAGCGAGGTTGAAATCCCACGAGGAGTGACCGGCCCCCCCTACCGACGATCCGCGGAACCTTTTCACAGTTGGTTGTTGGAAAGGGTCCGCTGACCGTTCGGTTCCCCTCCCCCCTCCGGTTCCCTGCTATAGAGGGTGGCGGGCGTTCCCGGTTGGCCTTGTTCTTCCAGGAGGCCGATCCACTGAAAACAGGCTCCATCTGCACTACCTTCTCGTGCTTCCTCATCTCCTTAGACCCGAAGCCGTGGTTTGCCTCCTCTTCCGCGGTTTTTACCATGCTGTGTTCTCCGCGGGCACAAGGAATGTCTTGCAACTGGCTGTCTCTTTTTTTCTCCTTCTTCCAAGCCACCCGTTTGAAGTAGAGTGCTCATACCCCACACGGGTTCACTTCCCCCTATCGAACATCTCCTCCCCCGCACTTTTTTGCGCCAGACTAAAAGGTGACGCTGTTTCTCCGAATTACAGCCGTATACGCGCTTCCATACCCTTTTTTCACCTGCTCTGCGCCAGTTTGCGATCCGGCTCTCCCCACATTTCCCTCTTTTTTTCCCCTTGTTGCGTTCCTTGATTTGACTGATACTGATGACAAATCAGGCCGTCCCGTTTCTTTTTTTTTTTTTTTCCCGCCTTCCCCATCAAAATGTGTCCCCCGTTTTTTTCTTGGCCATTCTTTGTCCAGACGATGTGATCGGAGGGGGTGTCCGACACTTTCCCACCCCCCCTTTCCCGCGCACGTCTCTTCTCCAGCAATTCATGGTTGTCTTTACAGCCCGGTTAGCAAACCCGCCGTAACTCCTGTGAGGTACCCGTGGCGAAATTGACGGCCCTTGAACCCCTTTCTTCCCGGTCCCATCTGTAGTCTCGTGGTTAAAACCCATCCCTCCTTTTCTGTGGGTTCGTTCCTTGGGCCCTCTGCGAGCCCTTATTCAGCAGGAATGAGTTTCGTCAGTAGTAGGGTCCATTTTGTCCCCTTTTGCCGCTTCCCTGGCTTGATCTTTCCCTTCTCCCCTATCTCCCCACTTAAATCGTCTTAAAGTCTTTCCTCCGCGGCTGAGAGTTAGGGAAGTTAAATCGGAAATCGCTTCAAGTTTCCTTTAGTCGAACCTTCCCTTGTCATTGATTTTTTTTTCGCTCGGCGCCCACCCTGTCCTTCTTAGTCCGTCTTTTTCTTACTCGTTATCAGATAATGTCCGATTCGCGCGCGTTTCCCCTCCGTTCTGTCCCCCTTTCTGTTCCTCCAACCTCGTATCGACTCTCCCCTCCTGTATTTTTCCTCCATTGATGACGGCACCGACTAACGCTTAGACATTGGCATCGGTCCCCCGCGCTCTTCCAGGTCTTCCTTTGGACTTGCCGAATTACCTCCTTTTCCTTTTCTGGACCGCCCTCGTTGACCTTTCCGCTTCCTTTTTTTCCCCCTTTAATGTCTAAATATCGCTGAGGAGGACCTGTTTGAGATATCTATCTCCTCAATAATCCGTGTTTGTTGAGTCTCTCTTTTCAGTGGGCTGCTTTTCTCCTCCCTGACCCCCCCTCTCGAAGATTGTCCCTTTCGGGGAGGTCAGATCCCAAGTCTGTCTCACACTCTCAGTTCACTCCTAGGAGAGCTATGTTGACGACTGTGTCCCTATATACGATCTTTGGTGCCTTCTCAATTAACTTCTTTCTTCCCCTGGTTGAAGGTCCCAACCGTCCGGTGACGACAAGACGTTTCTTCGATGCTGGCCCCTTTGGCCTCCCCTTCTTCTCGTCCCCTCGCTTTTCCCTTTTCCCGTAGATCTAAAAAATACGGAAGAATTCAAACAGATCTTTCCGGACTTCCCGGCATGCTGGGCCTCTTTTTTTTTTTTTTCCGCTGAAACCCATTCCCCTCCGCCTCCCTCCCTCTCTTTAACGAAGCGATTTTTCCTTATTTGCTTCCAGCAGCGGTCCTCTTTCCCCTGTTGAGACTACCTGACTGGCTGCGGCCCCGCGGCCCCCCTTTACTCAAAAGCCATGCCGCTCCCGTGGCCCCCCCCCCTTGGACCTTTCACTCAACCCCCGGGAAGAAGGTGCGCAGGGCGCCCAAGGCACGTCTGACGATGACAAAACCCCCTCTCTGTTTCCGCCTTCGGGTGTGGGTAAAAACCCCCCCCGCGCCCCCTGACTTTTTCTTTTTCTTTTCCAGCGTCCCCCCCCGTTTTGCAGGTTCCCCACTGGGTTCACGAAAAGGGATTTGGCGTTCGTGTTGCGGCCACCCTTTCCTATCACAAAAATCTCAACCTCCCACCCCCCTCGCAACCGCCCAGAGTGTGGATGAAAATATCGTCAATAGGCATGGATTTCCTTGGCCGGTGTCCTTCATCCCTTTTCCCCCCTCCTTTGATGGGGAAATCATTGCGTCTTCCCCCGCTTTACCTACTCTTCTTCCTGAATTTTCTCTCCCTTTCCTTTTTTACTCTCAAGTCACGCAAAAGGGGTATGACTAGCACTGTTGGGAGAGCACCTTCCAGCAAACTGGGTCCCTGCTTTTCACTTTTTTTTCCTTCTCCGAGACGCCAACGTTTTATGAATTTAACTTATGCTTCTTCTTTCCTTTTATATTTAGTGCCGTTTATGAGTTCATGTGTTCTCTGTCCGGCGAATGGTTTGGGCTGGCTCTCCCCTTTGTTTTCTTTTTTCACTCTCCCCCCCTTCTTTCTCGAGGCGTTGGATGTTGTCGCTGTCCCCCCCTCCCATGTTCCCCCCCCTCTTTTAATTGTGTTCGCGCTCCAGGCAATTTTCTGAGGCCCACTCTGGACTCGGAGTCTGTCTCCCCGCGAAAGAAAGCTTGACTTTCGTCGGTCTTTCTTTCCGTTTTTAGCAGGTCTTTCTTCCGTCGGCGCGGTTAGGTTGTCGAATCTTTCAGAAATCAAAGGCCCAGAAGCCACGCAGAGAACCCTCGCACTTTTAATTTCTTTCCCTCTTTTTTTTCCCCACAAACGTCCACCGCGTTAGCCTCACTATCTCCCCTCCCCATCTATCCCCCTTAAATACTCTGCGAGAGTGGCTTGGTCCGCGGATCGTCTGTGGCTTGCCTTCACCCGCGGTGGCGTTTTCCTAGTTCGCACGATCCCCTTTCCTTCTGGGGGCTTTTTTTTTTTTTGACGGGCGTTATTCCAGGTCCGCCTCCCCTGAGGGATCCCTTAAGGCCTTCCTCTTAGACCAGAAATCGCCTTTTTTTGTCTCGGCGTTCTTTACAGTGTCGAGAGACGCCTGCTTTGGTTCCTCATTCCTTTATGTGATTCTTGAAACTGCTGGGACCCGGGTAGTTCTTTCTTTCTCTCCTCTTCCAACAGCCTCTTTTTTCAGTTGCGAGTGATTGTCCATCAAAAAAAAGGTTTAACCCTCGCAAGACCCCCCCCACCCTTCCCCCTTCCCCCCCCCTCAGCCGGCCCAGCAGTTCGTAGCCCATCTTCCTCCTCTGTTCTTCCTCTTCCCCCTTAAGATGATTACCCTGACCGAGGTGGCTTTTTCTCTCTCGGACCTGAAGATAATTCAATATGCTGCGCAAGTTTTTTCCCCCTCTTCCCCCGTTTTCCCCTTTTTTCTCTTTTGGGTCCTCGGCGGTACTTGTTACGTTCTACCTATGACCCCCCCTTTCCCTCCCGGCTATGTTCGGGTCCGCCGCGGACGGATTCGAAAAATTATTTTCTCCGTTTTATTTTCCTTCCGGAGCGCTTCATATGCCGGCTCGGCTCTCTAGTTTGTCCCGAACTAAGAGAATGTCTCTGTTCCCCTTTTTGTGACGTAATCCTGCCCCCCATGAACGCCTCAATAACTTGCGTTGCCAATTTGAGAACTGAAGGCTGGTTTTCTTCCCCCGTTCTCGCGATTTTGAGAAAGTAGTCTGCTCTGGAACTTCGAGTAAACTCGATAGTCCTTGGGCGCCGGCGAGACTTATTCCACCCTCACACCCCCCCCCCCCCCCCCCCCCCCCCCCCCCCCCCCCCCCCCCCCCCCAAACCCCCCCCCCCCCCCCCCCCCCCCCCCCCCCCCCCCCCCCCTTTGAGTGAGTGTCAGTAGTTGGGGGACCCTTTTGCTTTTTTTGAGTCTGCCAGATACCCCATCCTTCGGCCGCAATTCTTTTTTTCCATCCTTTTTTTTCCCCGCTGTGTTTCTCTGCCAAATCGGGCTCTCTTCCCCTTGAAGGCGGAGCCCGTTCAGTTTACGGTTCAATCAGGATGGGTTAGCTGCCTTTTCATGCGGCGAAGCGAGAACTTTCTTTGTTTATTCTGGCTCACGCTTCGCTTCGCGACTGGTCCCTCTATCGGTCGGCCCTCCTTGCAAGCATCCTCTACACTTCTTCTTCTGTTCCCCCCTTCAACTCCTGTAGCGCGTTGGGTTGACATTTTCCATCCCCTCGAGCAGCTCTCCGATTCACCATAGCGTGCTTTCCAGGTCCTTCCCCCTTTTTTGGGACTTGCGACAGTTCCTTTTCGCAGTTTCTTCCGTTCCTGCATTTGTCTCTTCCTTAGGTCTTCATGATTTCACATAATGCCTTTTGCCGTGAGGAAACTAGTGTGTCTCCTCCTATTTTCTCCTCTCGTTTTTTTCTTTCTCCCACCCTCTTTCGCCGCATCTTATGTTACTCATTAAGTTTCTCATTCCTCCCCACCTTTCCCTGCGGGCTGCAGATTCAACGCGGTACATGTTGTCCAAAACCCCCAAGAGGACGCCAGAAGGTTTTTTCCCTTCCTTTTCTACCTGAGCCTATATGTTGCCCGCCCATGCCCTCGCGTGGCCTGCGGTTTTTTTCACCCCCCCTCCTGAACTTTTTTGCTTGACCCGCAGGTGACGACTCTGACCTTTGTCGCGCAGATGCTGGACGACGCTTCCCCTGATCTTTCCCAGTTTTGAATCGTGTGCTTCGGATAAAATGACGGAAGCCTTTTTTGCAACCCCCTCATCTGGGATTTTTCTAGGGAAGATGTTTTTTTAGTAACAATTCATGCTCATGACCTTCCCTTGGGGGGGGGGAACTTTTTTCTCTGAAGCGATTTGATTTTCTCCAACGCCCTCCTTTTTTAACGCTTTGCCGTATTACCGACTGGCCCTTGCGGCCCTGGGTAGGCTCTGGCAATGAATCACCCCATATTGCCGCTCTGCTGACCGACCCCACTCACATTTTGTTTTCCTGCCTTTTTTGCGCAAACTTCCGCGATTCACCAACCTGACTTTTCCCCTCCTAGGGTGGACAAACCAGCTCCTACAGACCGTGCATATCTCCTTTCTGAGTACTCGATTGCCCCTCCCACCCGCTTTTTTATTCCCTTCGCAACTTTAAAGCTTTAGTGACGGACTGTTAGTGTTCCGATACCGGTTCGGACCACTGTCTAAACTCCCCACCCCCTAATGGATGCACCCCCCTACATCTTTTGCCGCACGAGCGGAGTTGGTGCCGTTCGAACCCGTATCACTCTGCTTGATGGTGCCTTTTTTTTCTTGGTTCCCCCTGGCCCCCTCAGCCCCCTCTGCGGCAATCCGTCCGCTCGGACAAGATAGACCGTCTCCTGGAGACGGAATGAATTTGTCCCCCCCCTCGCGTCCGCAATGTACCGCCAGTACAGCCACCCCTTGGTCTGCTATGCCCCTTTTTTTCTCTCCCCTTTCCCCCAACCTTTTTTCTTCCTTTAAACGTATTCTTTCCCATCGCGTCTGACGCACCTCCAGTTTCTGTTTAATAAGCGCGTGATACTCTGTACAGGCGGATTCCCTGAGTCGCCATCTCTACGCAGGCGGGAGGTCGGATTCTTTGCCTTGTCTCGGTTTTGGTGTTGCCCCCATTTTTCTCAATACTCTTCGCACCTTAGGATCGCGAGGTCTGGACATTCCGTAGAGAGAAACTCGAAAGGCCAGGTGCCCAAGTCCATTTTTCACCGCTCTGCGGCACGTTTCTTCCCCCTTGATTTTTGCGTAGAGAATCCCCCCTTTTTCACGCCTCCCCCTTGCGGTTTTTTTTTTCTCTCTGGCCGCCCGTTGCAAGACTTTTATCCTCAGGGATGTTAGTCTCTGCGACGGTTTCCGGTTTCCTCATCCTCCCCCAACCCTCCCCGCGCAAAGATAGAGCCTTTTCTTTCTTTCTTACGCCTGACCCCACAGCGTTTTTCCCACCGAAGATCGCGGACCC
>Ga0179593_1431290_pt1 | contig 17891 bp, 25 predicted proteins | sample CZODoug2_1_08_16_FD_185931 | JGI IMG/M metagenome (GOLD analysis project Ga0179593, IMG submission 185931) | Vadose zone soil fungal communities from Angelo Coast Range Reserve, California, USA - CZODoug2_1_08_16fungal (PacBio error correction) | ecosystem: Environmental > Terrestrial > Soil >... | reverse complement strand
CTTTGGCTCCCCGTCGTTAAATTTCTCGACATTGTCCCCCCGCAATTCGAGGGGGTTATGCAGCTCTAGTTGTTCGATGATCTTGTCCAGCATTCTGCTGTTGGCGATTCCATTTTCCTGCCCCGAAGCCCCTTTGCTTCAGCCCATTCTACCCATGAAGTAAGGCTTCCTCCTAAAGTGCTATGGCACCTTTCAGTTCCTTTCTTTCCTTTGGGTCCAACGAAACCGCAACTTCCCCCTCTTTTCTGTCTTTTTACCACGAGTACGGTACCTCAACCCGTCCCTAAATTCTGTCGCGAGGCTCTATGCGTTTCGCCCCCCCTTTTATCTCCTTCTGCGCCGTGACTATCTTCTCTCCTTCTGGACTTTAATACCGGCGCCGAGAATGACGCAGCGTTTCGGCCAGCTCAGTTTTTTGTCCAGGGGATTACCTGAGTCTTTTTTCCCTCTCCTTCTCCTTTGGCTTTATGATCTCCTGGACCTCGGAAGCTTTCTAGGTTTTATGATATTCCGTGATTTGGTCAAGATTTTTGTGTCTTCTTTGGACCGCCCCTCACCTCCCTGTGTGCCGTTCTACGGCGCGAAACTCCCCCCTCTATTCGTCTCCCTCCTCCTGGAGCCCATTACCCTCTCCCTAAGCCTCCCCGACCACCGTGCCCGAAGGTATTGCACCCGGCCTTCAGACGCGGCGCTGTCATCCCGATTGCAAGGTTGCCTCCTTTCTTGTTGCTACAAAGGGCCCAATTTAGGCCCCCCCCCCCAGAACTTTAAGCCCGCATTTCAGATTATGACAAGCCGCCGCCCCTATGCGTGGGGCAAGGTTCGTTCCTCTTTTTTTTTTTTTTTTTTATATTTTGTCCACAGGTTTATTTTAGCGTCTTTCACTGGCTCGGGAGCCTCTTCCCGTCCGCCTCTCCGGCGTCGCCCAACAATTTCCTCCTCCTCTCTAATCCCCCAATTGGTATATATCTCGTCTTTCGCAGTGGTAACGATCTTCCGCTACCCTGGTACAGATTTATTTAGCCCCCGCGGCTTCCGGCCCTTTTCCCCCCCCGTTCCTGTTCTTACTTTCTCCGGCTGTCCCGCTTTTCCCCTTCGATCCGCCTTGAGGCGGTGTGTCTCTGGCGGTCTTTGCCAGTCTGTTTCCCCCCCCAGCGGTCCGTACTTTCCTCTCGCCCGTGCTTTCCCCAGGGGAATATACCTTAGGCCCTGCCTCCCTCCTTTACAAACTCCTTCCTTGACCTATCCCCACTGCGTTGCCGTACCAGCTGTTTTTTTTCCTTACGAGCCTTCAGCGCGAGGGCCTCCTCTCCTCCTTTTTCACCACCGGCATTGGGAGCTGGGTTGCTGTGATCCTGCCTGAACGGCATTGCACTTCTTGAAATATTTGGACCCCCCAGTAGCATGAGTTGGATGGAAACTGCTAGGGGATCTTTCCTTCTTCTTACGACTTCTGAAGTGGGTACGCTCTTGAGTAGAACACCGTACTTCTCTTGGTACAGGGCCAGGCTTCGGATTTTTTTTGATTGTTAATTAGTTCATTTCTTCCATGTTTGCAGATTCCGTTTTCGTAGAAGCCACCTGAGTTCCCTTGTCCCATCTTCCCTCACATTCTTAATACAAAGATCTAATGAGGCCTCCCTAAGGTTAGGGATGACAAGCTTTCTTCTTCTACTTGGTATGAGTATATCCGACGTGTTTTCGACCCTTCCCGAACACTGCCTTTTCAATTTTTTGTCCTCGAGGCAGACGCTCGCGAAGTGAAGAGAAGTTTTCTTTTTTCCCTCCCTGTTTCGTTCTCATCAGCGTTTCTCTCACTTTTTTCTTTTTGTTACTTTTTCACTCACACTGCCCCCCTCAATTCTGGGAGCACCCCCCCCCCTCATGATGGCAATAAATGTCACCGATCGACCTTTCCTCCCTCCCTTGTTGTAGCTTCCCTTTTCTGTGATGATCCTGTCAGACCAAGTTGAGATACCCTTCTCGCCTTTTCTGTTTCTCCCCCTAACCCCTTTGGTTACTTTTTCTCGTGCTCTCACCCCCCTCCTTAGGTAGTCTTTTTAACCCCTCCCTCTTCTTTCAATTTTGTAAACAGTTCTGTCTTTTCTTCCCTGGTTTTTCTTTCCGCCTCCAGACCCCTTCCGGGTACCTATTCACGTTCACCCCCCTTTCTCCCGCTAAAGAGGTCCCCCACCTTTCCTGCGGAAAGCAATCTTTTCCCCTTCTCATCACAGTCACTAGTGGAATTTTCTCTAGATAGTTCCCGAACGCCCCCGATCTTTTTCCTTCGAGCCTGGCTCTCGAGCCATGATTTTCAGACACCGACCTCGTGGGGTCTCACCCCAAGGCAAAACACTCCAAAATCCTTTCCTGGTAATTGAGAAGAGTATGGACTACTTCTTCTTTTTGCCTTGTCGTTTGCTTTTTTCGTTTTCAATAGAGTCTTTTTCTACCGACCCTTCCCATGTAGTTGTATGACGAAGCATGCTTCCTTAATCCCGCGAATACCAATGTTAGTCCCCCCTTGAGGTTGAAGACATCTTTCTCCTAGCTCGGCACATCCTGGCGCTCCGATTACCTCACCTCTTTCTCGTACTTGTGCCTCTCGGTTTCTTTCCTACTCCCCCTCTCTGCGTTTCCCGAAATCTAATTTAATCCTTCATCGCTCCTTCATTGGACGGACGTGCTCTGCTCCGTTCCTCCCTGCTCCTTTGCGTTTTTCTGCGGATTTTCTTTCGTCCCTCCCAACCAACTGATGGTTTGAATTTCCCGTCGACGTCGAAATCTTCTGCATGACCAGGCTAGCTGATCCCCTCGAATCCATCCTGGTACTTAGTTCTAGCTTTCTTCTCTTCGCGTAGCCAGAACCATTTCGAACTCTCCCCCTTCCCCCATCCCATGACTCCAAGACGTCTACCGGACCTAGCCCCCAGCTATGGTATGCGGTTTGACTCACTTTTTTTTCCCATCAATTGAGTGTCAGCGTTAGCCCGCAGAACAAAGGGCGTTACCGCGCAGGAAGCCTTCAAATTTACTTTCTCCAGAGCAACTGGAGTCTATGGTGTCGAACCCAACAGGGATAGGACATATAATCGCTTGAGGAAGAATCGGACCTTTTCTTCGCCATCCTTATTACCTCCTAGGCTCTCCCCCTTTCACATCGTGAAGGTTTGGGCTATTCTTGTGTCCAGACTCGAAGAGATATGATCTTGTTCTGCGATTTTTCCATGCGGCCCTCCCTCGATGTTGGCTTTTTTACGTAGCTCATCTCTCCTCCCAATCCTTTTGTAGGAGGCCCCTCTTCTCGACTGTCTCCCCCCAGCATCTTCACCCTCTCTGCGCCTCGATGTACAGGCGTAATCCTCCCCCAGTCGTTCTGACCCACTGTCATCCGGAATAGAAGTTTTCACCTGAACGATTTTTGCTTTTGGTGGGTGTTTTTTGGGGGCCGGATTGCCTTTTTCTTGAGCCCTCGGCCTCTTCTTCTCCATATGCTACCTACCGGCGGTGTAAGTTCCTTTCTGGCCAGACACCGACTAAAATTTCTAGCCCTTCTGAAGTCCCGGGAATGTGTCCCATGTCCTCGTTCCCCATATTGTAAACGGTTATTCCCCAGGTGAGACCCTTTTGAGGCCCCGCCACTGCTTTTTTCCTCCAAGATTCTTCAACTCCCCTCCCCCTCTTCGAGGGACTTCTCTTTTAAGTGTGCTGAGGTGGCCTCTGGAGGTTCTCTATTTTCTTCTGGCGTGACCGGTACCCACTTTTCTTACCCTCCTCCTGACCAAACTGCTATCGTAATTCTTTTTCCAATCTTCCCTTTCATCTTGTCTCCCCCTTCCCCCTTTACTAGCAGGAACCTTTCCACCCACCATCAAAGGGGTCTTCCCCCCTCCCTAAGAATCCATTTTCCCCCGAAGGATCTTTTTCAGGTTGAGCTAGCATGAAAGGAATTCGCCATTCATTGCGCAGCCCTGCTTTTTCTCTCCTGTCTCGACACCCCCTCCCCCCTCGTTAGACTTCACAGCGGGCTGAACCCGTCTATGGCATCTGCGACATGATGGACCTTTATAGCCTTTCCCGTCGGGGTTCTCAATTCAACGACCTAGGTAGGCTTCTTTCTTCCTTTTATCATTGCCGTCTTCTCAAAAGTTGGGTAGGTTCCTGACACCATCATGTCTTAATGAAGTCCCCCTCCCTCCACCCAATAAGCGGAGTCCCTCTAATGAGAATCCCTAGAACTTCCACCCTTGAGGTCTCATGTGATTTTCTTAGAACCCTATGCGGTGGCTCCTCATATTGCTGCTCTGCCTCGAGATACCCCATTTTTTCTTCCTCCCTTGTAGGTTTCCACTATATATTCCCTCTGCACTATTTTTTGCGCCGCAATCTCTTTCGCGCCTGTCCCCTTTTGGTGGGTTGTTGTTGTCCCCCCTTCTCGTAGAACCTGTGACGGATCCCGACGTGCTTTAGATTCTCCATGACCCGTAAACCTCTCCTCTTTTCCCCAAGTGGGCTGATGCCTGTATTGTTTTATTTTTCCTCTAGCTACAGAGTTACGGTTCTCTATTGTGCTAACCGTTCCCAAGTACACACTTTGAGATACCCCTTTTTAATCCCAGTTTATTCTCTCTCGCGGCCTTTCTTACATGATCGGTCTCGCGCCCCTTCCTCGGAAACCCCCTTTCGTGTCTGGAGATCCGGTTAACTGATTTTTCCTCATCCTCGTTTGGTCCAACTCTTCCAGATTTCCACTTTGTCCGGGGGAGAGTCGGGACAAACTGACAAGTTCCTCAGAACTTCTGTCGCCTCTCTCCCTCCGGATGGCACTCTCTTAGCCTTTCTCCCTCCTATCCCTCCTTCGCAGTCAGGCCCCCTCAGCTTAGCGATGCGCCCCAACCTTGACCAGCTATCGGACTTCTCCCCCCTCCCTCCTCCCAGTTTGTCATACAGACAATTTTTCTCATTTATTCTCACGGTGTATCCTTCCAGGGTATATGCCACTTTTTTGGCCTCCGGTTGAGCAGCCCCGAGGATGTCGACGTTCAACAACCTTCGAAACGTTTCAACGACTCCCCCCCTCCCCTTCGACCCTCACTCCACCTGGTTCCCCCCCCCGACAAACCATAATCCTCTTGTACTGAATCCTTGATACTGTCACCACGCTCCGGCGAAGAAATCGCTGACCTCCTCCGATCCTTTTTCAAGCCCCTCAGAATTTGGCCTTCTTTTTACAATATTCCCAGAATGTTGTGCTCACCGGTCCCTGTCCGATAAAAGTCCGATCCTCTTCACTCAGGTTTTTAAATTGAACCTGTACTTCCCCTTGAGAGAATGAGTTGCCTTTTCGCTGGAACCACCTTTTTCCGGCAACCCCCTCCGGGAGGCATTTCTCATGATTACTTTCGACTTTTGGAGGTAAAGAGTCCCGTCCTCCTCCGGTCTAACTGAAACCCTTTTTCCCTCACTTTCCGAGTCGTCCCCTTTCGGCCCAACAACTAGCTGTGCTTTCACCCCAACGCTTTCTCCCAGAGATCCTCAATCCTGCCTTCGTGCATTTTTATTCGACCTCACAGATCCGGCGACCCGTCCCCTTGACTTCCAGTTACTTCCTCCGGTTTTTTAAAGCATCTCCTTCCCCCCTTCCGCCGGAGCGTAAAGATCCTTTGTATGCCCATCAGCGCCTTTGAAATCACTTACTATCGAGCTCCTTGTGAGAGCCGTCCTTGCCATTTCTACTATGCCTCTGCTCCCGAGCCAATTCCCTCCCTTCCCACCCCTCACCCCAGTTTTCCACCCCTGTACGCTTTCTTTGTCTAAATATGGTGGTCTTCTTTTTTAGTAATTCCTCGAGGAAGGTGTTGTGCTGAATTCTTGTTGAACCTTTTTCGCTATTGCCCACTCCTTAGGAACCTGTCCTCGATAAGAGAAGCTTCGAAGGTCAGTTCCTCCTTCCTTCTGGCGCTGTTTCCAGTATATCTTGTATTGAGCCTTTGCCATTTCTCGCCTTTATCTTGGACTACCTAATCTTCTTTTGGATGCTCTAAGTTTCGACTTCACCCCTTTTTTCTGTCGTACACATACGCAAACCCGCATGTTCCCCCTTCCGACCTTGCAGCGCTCGAAACGTATTCATTGGTATGGTTCGTGGCTCTCTTTCAGCCATTTCTCTGAGGCGAGGAAATTTACTTCCCCCTTCTTTCTCTTTCCCGTATCTTGCCGACCCGGGTTTTTTTCATCATAGAAGGTCCCGCGATCTAAAGGAGAGAAGGACTCTTCCTTTTGACGCAGCTCTCTCGACACCTTTGATGTACGTGTTGAGTTCCCCATCCCTCTCCCCCGATTCGCCCCTCCTTGCAAATTCTGTGTTTTTTATTATCCAGACTCACTCATCTCACTGAGGAAAGGCACGCATACGGGACTCCTTGACCCACGATTGCCTTCGGGAGGGAACCTTTTGATTCTCCCCTTCTTCTTCTGGGATGCGACCTCATAACCTCAAAACCCCCCCCCCCCAAGTTTTTCACTCCGCCCAGGAGCTTGGGTGTTTTGGTTGTTTTGTTTTGGTCGCCTCCTTCTGAGGCCCGTTTCTGAGACAATTTTTCCCTCTAGTTTATCCAATATCCCCTTCTTTTTCCCCCCTCCCTACTCCTGTCTTTTTGTTTGATGGGTTCTCAAACCCTAAACTTAGCTCCCTGTCCAGCCATTTCCCTTTTCGGCGTTTTGCTTTTTTGTCCCTCGTGTTGTTCACTAACTTTACGGCCGCCCCTGATGCCTTTTTCGCTCCTTTTTCCTCTCCTTTAAGCTTCATCCTCTACTTGTCATTATTCTCCTAGCCTTCAGGGTATTCTTCCGTTCCGGCCAACTCCTAACCGTTGCTTCTCAAACCTTCCTCCCCCCCTTGTGCAACCTAAAGGAAAGGGCATTTCCTCTCCGCCAGTTCCCTCCATTTTATCTCTTCGAGACCCCTTACCCGAGCTGAGCTCTTTTCTTCTTCTTATACAGGGATGATTTTCCTTTTCCCCTGGTTCTAGGCAGTCTGAGTGATCGTGAAAGTTCCCCCAGGCTACTTACTCGCCTGTCTCAATGTCTTACTTCCTTCGCCCGGACAGTTTACCCTCCACCCCCTCCTTTTCGCGGCTTTCTTCCTTTTTATGGAGGACAAGGAGTGGAATTGGCACTTGTATGGGTCCCATAACATTTTAGAGTTTTCCTTCTATGGGCGCGCATGCCCAAAATCCGATACTTTCTCTCCCATTTTGATCCCCAAAGGCGAAGATCCCCAGCCCCCCTACTTCCTATTCGCCAAAACCAAAACCCCTTGTCCCCTACGGATGGCCGGCCCTTTCCTGACGCTGCCTCTTAGCAGAGGCCCCGTTCTTCATGGAATACACCTTCACAATACCTCTGAACACAAGAACGACGCCGACCTCTTACCTACTACTCCGCCAAGGAGGCGTGGCATCTTCCTCCCTCTGGTTTCCAACAGATTTGACCATTCGTTATTGCTCTGGTGAGGAGATTTCTTGCAAGACGTAAGACTGTCCGGCTTCCGCAAAACTTGCTCCGCAGACGACAGTTATTTAAAAATTTTCGTCCTTTTCTTTTTCTTTACCCGATATTTTCACCAGCCTTTTTCGGGTTACCGCTCCTCTAGAAAAAGAGGACTCTGTTTTTTGGTCTTGGATCATTTCTCTTCTTGTCCCGCTTTTCGGAGCTTTTTTCTTCCCTGAAGATTCGCCGATGTGCATAGAGGTTTCCTGTCTAGAAAGGAGCATGGGTCATCGTTCCGACCTTACCGCAGGACGCTTCCCGCGTCAGGTAAGCTTTTTTCCCTGCCCTAGCTTTCCAAAACCACCACTTAAGCAATAATTTCCTTATCCAAAGTCCCGCCAGCGGGTCGTCGCTCAACCCGTCCGGTTGTATCCCACTCCTTACACGACGCCTTTCAGTGCTCTCAAGACTTTCATTTTTCCCCTCCCTTCCTTTCCGGGCTGTGGTTACTATCGAAATGTTTTCGGTCATTCCAACTTCCTGCCATCTTTTTCAAGAGTCCTGGCATTCTTTCTGGAAAAAGGTCATTTTCCTCTAGTTAATGTAGCCTCGCCTGTTGAGATGATCAGTCTAAAAGGAATGCTTATTGGTTCCCTTGCGGCGAGGAGGGTTCTTCTCGTGCCCCACTTCTAGTACATTGGTGCCCCTCCCCCCTCTTACAAGGAGAATTGAGGTCCAGTGCGACCCCCCTTGGCCCTTCCAAGAGCACTTCCATTCATCCACTGCGTTAGAATGTTTTTGGCGCTTGCTACCCATTCCCTTTGCCCCCCACTTACCTTATTTAGCGTTGCTATCCCCCGAGTTGAGCCCGTGAGTCCAGCCCCAACCTAAGCTGTAGTTGTTGCCGCCGAGGTGCTACGTTTTCTTAAGTTACTCCAGGAGATCCTTGAGTTCAAGTTTCTTCACTTTAATCCTCACGTGCTCTCACGTGTAGTTGGTAGTCTTCTACGCCAGGCATGCTGCGCCTAGTCCTCGTTGGGATCCCCCCACGATTCTCTTTCGAACTCACTCACATCTCTATCACCCCCTTTAAGACTTTTTCATGGATTCCGTCGTCCTATTTCGTAAGACCCTCGGAGATACCGATTCTTTGCGAAAAAAAGTGTTCTTCCGGTGCAGTGAGTAACCCCACTAGCCTAACGATTATTCGTTTTCACCCCCCTCACCCGCTCCTCTCCACTTGTTTAAACTGCTCCTCTTTCGTGTGCGAGCCGACTCCGGCGACCGTGACCTTTCCCGTTTCTTCCGCGCATGCCCCAACTTGGCCATGTTTAGGCCATCTTTCGGAGCCAGACCTCGCAATGGTTCCTTTAGCCTAGATATTTTTGACGACCCGGACCCGCTTCCCTTTTGTCTTCCGTCTGGATGTTTCGCACCCCCTTAACACCGCACGCTGTTTAGACGACCCCAATCCCCCAGGCCTTTGCCGTTCGCCTGGTGGGTGACTGCTCAGGGTTGGAACTGTTTTTTTTTGATTTATTGACTTTATTAATCTCCCAGGTATGTTCGCCCCGCCCTCCCAGTCGGCTTTTTGCTACAGACGCATTTGGACGGAGACGCCGCCCCACTTGTAGGTGCTGAATTTCTTTCGTTACACCAACCCCTCCTGTTGGAGACGCGAAATGCAAAGTGCCTTTTTATTTCATTCACGTTCCGACCCTGAATAGGCTTTTAGCTACCGCTTTCCGTTGTTCCCTTTCGAGTCCCCAGCGCTTTCCCTCAATTTTTTCTTAGACTTCTGACGCCCCCGGACGGCTTTAATTCCAAATTTCCTCTCCTGCTTGAGTCTTTCCTGCTTTCTTCGTCTTTGGCGCCTCCAACCCCTTTGATTTGTGTCTTTTTTTATTCCCAGGGCCTGTCCACCAGTTCATAGTTCCTCTCTGAACCTTCTATGATGATACCCTTTCCCTGAGCCCTTCTTGCGTAGTATTCTCTTGGGCCCTAGCAAGGCTCAGCCCCTCCCCTCCCTCCTCCAATCGCCCCTTTTTTTCCTTGCCGAAGACGTTTTCAGCCCCCCCACTTACCGACTTGTCGGCTGGTTTACGAAACTGCTTTCGCCGCTCAGCCTTTCGGTTTCTTACGAGTGGGTTATTTTCAACGTGTCAGAACAATTTTATGCTGGTCAGCGCGAGAGTTCATGCCGTGAAGGTTCTATACGGTCTACACTTTTAGTCGTTTTCTAAGACCAATCTTTCCCAAACGGAGATCTAAGCACCCTCTATCTGCCGAACGGCACTTTTCAAGGATCCGCAGGCAATTCCGGACTCCTTCTTACCTTCCCTTCCCGCAAACTGGTGCGGCCAAGGAATGCTTGATTTACTGTCGCGAGAACAGACCTATCTTAGCTTGTTCGCCTCTTTTACATCTTAGTTTCACTCTCTCAGATTTGAATTTTCTTTTTAAGGTCTATCTTTAACATAATACCTGTTTTTGTTTCTACTCTTTCATCTACTGATAAGACAAGTTCCTCACCTCTCCTCTCTTTCGCTCTTTACATGAACAACTTTTAGGGCGGCCGCCAATTCTCATCCAGTTTTTTCTTCCCCCGGTGCCGTCACCGATGGTCCTGCAGCTGCCTTCTGTGCCTGTTTTGTGTCCCTAGGAACGTTATTTTCATTGTCATGCGTTTTGACTTGGGGACTTTTATGGCCACCGGCTCCCATTTCTTCTCCTCCATACCTCAATGGTTTTTTCTTGATACGATGCTCCGATGATTCGGCACGCGTGCCCTCCTCCGTTTTATTTCCCCCGCCATTTCCTCCGCAACGCATTCGTAACAGTCGCATAGAGGCTCTTTTCCGGTAGGCCCCCTTTCTTTTCTTCTTGTCCTAGTCTTAGATGTCTTATCCTACTGTTGCGAGATCAAGATGACCGTAAGCATACTGCCTTTGGTCTTTTGAAATTTTACGATTTCTCTTCTGCCCCCCCTCCAACCATTTTTCTGACCTTCAGACGTCCCCATGTCCTCACACACAATTTTTAGAGAACCGCCAAGCCTTTTTCTACCCGCTGCTTAAAAGATGTATTTTTTTTCTTTGAATCTCCCGGCTTCAGGAATTAGCCCCCCTTATCCCTCCCTTTTTCCGACGCCTTTTATAATTTTAATAGCCGGACCGTAGATCCCCACGTTTCGGCCGTCGAGAACTTCTTCGGGTCATTTCGGCGCTCCCCCCCATTTTTTCCTGTGAGGCTTCTACACCGTCTTGGTAGACCCCCTGCCCCGCCCATTCGGGATTTCTTATTGGTCTAATGTCATTCTTTGTACTTCCTAAACCGATTCGGTCGTTTTTAGACAAAAATCCTTTTTGGCCCCTATTAAGACTTCCGCCCTTCCAACCCCACACTATCAGTCGTCCGAGATAAGAAGTCAAAAGTCTAACGTACGTATTGGTTGACTTTTTTCCTTTTTTTCCTTTCCCAAAGGGCGGTGTTAGAATATTTTTTCCTGATCCATTGAAGCTCTAACCGTGATCTCTGGTGTCGTTAGTTCCAATCTCTCTTTTACCCCGCGATGCACCTATGTTTGCAGTTTCCCCCATTATTGACCTTGACAGTTTGACTTCCCCCTTTTTTTTAGGTAGCCACTGTCCCCGTCAATTTTCTCCGATCTCTTTTAACGTCCATTAAAAGAATGCCTTTTCTCCCCATTGGCGCTGTAAGTCTGTTTCGGGTCAATTTCGCTAGAATACTCCCCCCTTTTCTGTTTAGAGGTTGCCTCCTCACCGCCCCCTTTTCTCTCCACCACCTCCCTTTTAGTCTCTCTCAGCGTTTCTTTTTTTTTCCCTGTATCTGATAGAGTCCCCTTCCAGGTATTAACAGTTTTGAGTAGTCGCGGAGACTTTTTACATTGCTTTTCCGCCCCTCTCTCGTTTGGGGCTAAACCGATTTTCCGATTTTTCCCCACACTTTTTGAGTCTGCTGCCTTTCACCAAGACAACACCTTCAGATCTCCCTCTTTCCTTACGCAACGGTAGGACCAACCTCCGAGGTTTTCTTCCGACCGTAAACTGCTTGCAAACAACCATCTTTTTTGTTCTGGAATGCGACCAACGGTCTCCCCCTCGATCGACGGCTAAACAGACCCCGACCTACCAACCACAATCCCCCATTGTTTTTCATCCTTCCCCATGTTTTGGTCCTTCCTTCTACCGCGTGGTATTTTTATTTCTTGCTATGCCCCCAAACGGGTCACTTCTTTTTCTTTTGCAACCCATTAGGCCCCTTGTCCGTCCACCCTTTCCGCACGGACCCCGCCGATCCACTCGCGCCCACCCCCCCTGCGGGTGTAAAAATCCAATCCCCCCCCTCGTTCCGCAATTGGCTTCCTACACTTTTTCCCTGCTAATCCCTCGCTGACTATCCCTCGGACTTTTTACCCGACGCCCTTTCCGGTGGCAAGATTTCCATTGACTTTTTTCCAGTCCTTTCCGTCTCACCGCCGATCCGCTCCCTGCATGTGTGAAATGGAATCTTTCATTCACGGTCCTCGTTTTTTTTTGTAAATGTCACACCGTTTCATGATCTAACAAAACTGTCTTATCTATGTAGTCCTGGTTTCTTTGGGGCACATCTAGGCCCGACTTTCCCTTCCTGGGAATCCCCTTCGGAGCTTTTCGTCCCCTCTCTGCCCCGCTGTTTTTTTCAAAGAATTTCTCCCCGTCCTTCTCCAACCCGCCTCTATTGTCATATCCCCTCCCAACCGCCGAAGGCGACTCTCTTCCTACTTAACCCAGTGCCTCTACTCCCCGGGTAGATTACGTTTTTCCCAGAGTTTTTTCCCCCACCCTGTCTGCGGCGATTCAAGACGGTTCCCGGCTCCCTCCTTGCATCCAAATTCCCATACCCTTCTCGATCCGGAGACGTTTATTACTGAATTACCTAGAAGTATTGCCCTTCCTTAATACAAGTCTCATTCCCGCTTAACAACTAACATATTGTTGACACGGGAAGAGGAAGCGGAAGCATCCTTCTGACGGCCTTCGTAACTTCTTTCTTGGATGTGGAGTTTGTGGAATATTGTTTTAGCCTTGTAGATATGAACATTTCTCCTTTATTCAAAGAGAATTCGAAGGTCCGGATACGTAGGTTTCACCGAGGTTTTAGATTTGTATTGCGTTTTATCAGGCTCCTTTTTTTAGTATCTAGGCTTTGTGATGAGTCCCGCTTTTATACTTCACACGAGTTAGGTGCCACCCCACAAGACCCATATGGTTGCCAGTACACTCCATTATTCCTAAGAAGACTTCACCTCTATTTTATTACTTTCCTTTGTTCGAATCCCAACTTTTTCGAAGAGGCTAGTAACTCCTTCTTCCTTTTTGGGCCCTGTCTCCTGTCTGACCAGTTTGCTGTTTTTCTTACTCAGCCATGCTCGCCACTACGCGCTCCTCTATTTCAGGAGAGTCCAATTGTTTAAATTTATCAAGCCGACTCCGAGCGACTGGATGTACCCGGGGTTGAGGCCCCGCAGTTCTACGTGTTTCCTACACCTAGGACCCTCTTTTGTGTATTGGTTCAGTTGAGAAAGCTCGCCACAGTACATTTCCAGCTTCGATTTCACCTTTTAATAGGTCTGCCTTCGACGCTTGGGTCTGGTCAACTGGATTTTCACGCTATGTCGGATGCACTGCCCCCCGCCAGGGTCCCGCCACCCTTTTTTTCGGCTGAGAAAGTGCCTCGGTTTGGATTCCTCTCTTTCTTTCTTTTCCTCTCCTCCGTTGTTTTTTTTTCTGCTTATGTACCCCCGCGAATTTTCCCCCCTACCAGTCCCCCTACCATTCTGTGCTGGTCTGCGGCGTGTTTTGCCCCCGCGATGTCTGTTTTCTTATGTCAGTCGCATCTTATGTTGGTTTTTTTTCTCCAGGTCGCCTCGACCCGATTTGCTCAAGCCACGAACTCTATGCCGTTGCCAGTCCTTAGTGCTTTCACGGCATGGCTATTTCTCCGGCCGTGACAAAACGGCCCCGACTCCCGCAGGTTTTGCCTTCCCCGCGAACTGTCTCACCCCCCTCAATCCATGATTGTTCCTTCGAGGCGTCTTTCGGTCTTTTCCATTGTAGTCCTTAGCTTGGACGATCATGCATTTCCTGCGTATCCGTGCGACGGCTTTTTTCTGAGGACTGCCCATGGTTCGCTCTCCCTAATGGTTCCAATGATGCCCCCATAGGATTCCCCTAGCCCCCCCCCGGCATTCAATTTTTCCTTTTTTCCGCCCTTGACCCTCCTGCAAGCTCTTTTCCGGATCAGGTTCTTTATTTCCGGCTTGTGTGCACATATGTAGGTGCCGGATGGGGGCGACCTCACCTTCGGGGGTGCAGTTTTCTATTTTGCTCCACCAAGCTAGGATTCTCCCCCTTATTCCGCCACGCGACACCCCCTCTATTGTTACAACCGTCACGACGGATGGACTGTCCCTTTCCCTCCCGCTCAGGAGCGATTGCCAAGGTGCGCATGAGGTTATTACTACCAAGGGACAATCGTACAAACGTCAACCCTTTACCAGCTTCTTGAAGAATCCCGTCCCCGGTCGGATGTTTTTGCGTTAGCGTATTGTCCGACATGGTTCCACCCCCATTTGAAGGCAGTAGAGAGGGAAGGCATTTTCTCGATGTCAGCCGTCGGTCATTTGTTTTAGACCACTCATCACCCGCCTTCTTGAAAAGGATTTAAACATGGGATTTTCCGGGTTCTTTTTGGACACCTACTTGCGTCCTTTTCCCTTTTTTCCGCTGCTCCTACGCGAAACATCCAGGTTTTCCTTCCCTTTTGCTTTTTCCGGAATTCAGGGGGCAGCTTTGTTGGTCCTTGATGACGATTTTCTAGATCTTTTGGCGACCGGATTCTCCAGAAGCCTGCCTGGTTGTCACAAAGATCAGATATTTTGACTTTTTCGGGAAACTGAGGGGTACACTCTCCGTGATCCGCGCACCCAACCAACCCCTTCTCAGTTATCATTCGATTCGACTCATTGGTTTTGCCTTTCACCATGGTTTCCATGGCCTTCTACAGTTCCACGCCCGATTCCTATTGATTTTCGACTGGCTAAACATGTCTTCTGTTTTTTCTCCGGCTTTTTTGTCGGTCTCTGGACCTTGAACGGAAGAAACAGGACATATTGGAACCCGTACATTCGAGGTTTTGGACACTCGGTATCTCCGTCGTGCTTTTTATTAGCAAGGTAGCCTTTTCTTACGAAGATGCTCGAAAGTGACTGATTATGGTACCTGGCCTTTCGAGGCGGGTTGTCTCAGAGTTATCCTTTTCGTTTCCTTAGTAAAGGTTGCCCGCCGACCCCTAAGGTGTCTTGGAGCGAATCCCCGTTTGGTCTCCACTAGACGGTTCAGAATACACCTTTGCATCCCGGACGAGACTTTTTATTGCATGACAAGATTTTAGGCTGTAGAGGTTTCTCAGTCGATCCGTAGCTGCTGGTAATCCAGAAAGATCTTTTTTTCCTTGTGCCTCCCGCTTTTCGAATTGTAGGACGGAGGGACGGAATCCTGCGATCTGGTAGTAATTACTCAGTCAGAACTTCATTTTCAAAGCCCCGGGGGTTTGTGCCGTAACTTTAAATCTACCATTGTGAACGTCCTGTTTGGGATTTTTGATCCCCACGATTCTCGTGCTTTTTCCCTCCCTGTTAAAGATAGAACTTTTTACAGATAATTTCTTGTCGCTCTTTACTGGGTGCCTACTTGCAAGGACGTTTTATACACCGGATGCGTTTGCCTTGGCTCTAAAAAAGGTGCTATTTGCGCTCCCCCACTCGCAACCTTTCGGCGTTATTATATAGCAATTAACCCACTCACCTGCTCTTCTCGCGTTTGCCTGGTCCCCTGCCTCTTATCATTGTTTTTTGAGACAGTCCCCTTCCCTTCACCCTGCTAGTGACCCGGGTCTCCTCGTATTCACCCAGGTGCATGTACGTGGCACTGATTTCTTTTTCCCGACATAGGTTTCTTCCGATATAGTGACGATTAACCTCGATCGTTGTGTCAGCCGGAGGTTCGAGCTTTTTAGCCAGAGTCTGACGCACCGTTAGGCGGAAAACCCTTCCCACCCCGCTGCCTGTTCGCCTTGTGGAATGCTCCCCCGGCGCTTTGGAATCCCTTGTAGTTGATTTTTCTGGCTGGACGTTCTTTTCATCTCCCGGATGTGCTCTTGACCCCCCTTCCAAAGGAGTTGTAGGAGACCGTTTATGATGCCAGATCCCGCTCCTCCCCTCCCTTTCGTGTTTAGGCAGGTTGACTGAAACACTACTTTGTGTCGACGCAGATTTGTCTCCTCTGCGCTCGCTCCCGCAAGTTAGCTGCTTTGCGCCGGTTTTAGTCGTTTTTCCCCGAGATTACGAGACCGCTCCGACCTTTTCTCAATTGCGGATCCCGAGAAAGGTCTTTCCTTCCGTAGACCTTTCAGTGCCTTCATTATCCGGGGTGAGTTTGCCCCATTTCTGATTTCTTGTTTTCTCCGTTCCACCAATTTTTATGGTTATTGATGCAAATGTGCTGTTCTTATCCGAAAAATTTCGCGCGTGGCCAAGGAGATTCCTGATCCCGTCGCCTGCAATTAATTGCTGCCGCCGTATTGGTATTCGTTCTTTCTTCCCCCCTTCGGCCGACATCTCGAACTCTCCCCTCTTTTTTACCTTTTTTCCCCTGACGACTGTTTCAAGAAGCCTTGATTGTTTCCTTAAGCTTTTTGTAGGTCGGGGTGACTGAAATGATTGGCTTCTATCACGGGCGTCTGATCAGCTGCGAGGATTGCCGAAAAGGTCCGTGCTTCGTTTGGAGCTTTTAGGTTGGCAGTCAGGTGAAGGGGCTACTAACGGTCGTTTCCCTTCTGTATTCGTTTTTTTTTCCTCAGCATACCCACCGCATCTGAATCCCATGAACTCTCTGCCTGCCGAATAGCCCCTCTGGCCGCCTCCTTCCATTCCACTGCCGACAGCTTCCTCTTCACAATTTCTGGACGTCAGTATTTAGCCAATTCCCCAACTCAAGAGCTTGAGCTTGTTTTCTTGGTGTTTTGTAGCGGTAACTCTCTCGCTGTTCCGTTGATGTGCATCAGTTGTCTCCTTTCTCTTATATTTTATCCTCCGTTTTGTTTCCGATCGATAGCTCATGATTACCCGACCTTGTTCACGCCGAGCGTGCCGCGCTTACTTTGCTTTTCGAACCACGCCCCTGATTTTCTTTTTCGGCGTTCACTTGCTCCTCCGGCTTGGCCTTCCACCCCTTGTTGTTCCCCCCGCTGGCTCCTCTGGAAGTATTATGCTTCTGGTCCTCAGGGCCGATTCGTCCGGCTCCCTTTTGCTGAGCTCGTCTTTTTGCCAATTGATTATTGCGGTTGAAAAGAATACTTTTTTGTTTCCTCGAGGACTGCCCCTGGTTGACTTCTTCCGCTCCCCCCGATTTACTAAGATACATGTTCGTCACCCCGGTTTGCACCCTGCCTCCCCTGGCTCGCAACTGACCCGCTTTTTAAGCCTGACCCTCCCCTGAGAGGTCAATCCCTCTGAACGTTAGTATGCGGATGTTTTACGGGCGTTCTTGAGCGTTCTGCTCAGACTGTTTCCCGAGATTCACGCTTTTGACCCTTTACTGAACTACGCCCCGTTCATTTTTCCTCCGTTTTATTCCAAGTTTTCCTTGTTCATCCTCGCTACCGATTTCTTTTTCGTTACTTAAATTTCTCCCTCCCTTTTTGGTTTCTGCGCCAATCCGACGCTCATGGATTTAACGCTTCGTATCATGCCTCCTTTCCCCCCCCCCTCGCGCCGGCCAGTCCGTCGAGTATCCGCAATCCTGCGAAGCCCTGCTGCCCCTCCCTCCCTACGACCCCCGTTTTTATCTTCTTTTCCCTGAACCCTAGCGGCAGTCTTCCCTTTAACGTGCGGTGCCTCGGAGAGAAAGTTTTAGTTTTTTGACATCGTTCTTACACCCCGTGGTCGTCTTCTCAAAGAAACTGTTCGGAGTGCATGGATCCCCTAATCGTATTCAGCCCCCAACTTTTTGTGGGAGGTCCCCAACATCATGTCGATTTTCAGACCACATCCCTCCCATCACCAAGACAGCGGATCCGCTCCTTTTTCCATTCACCAGGCGATTTTCCTTTTTTTGTGTGTTTTCTTTTCAAACGATTATTTGTCCATCTGACCGTCCTTGAGCTCACTTTGCTCTCCGTTGTCGTTCTCCCTCCTCTATCTTCCCTTTTCTCCTGACCGCCCGGTGGTTGTCGTCCCTTTTTTGTACCTGCCTTACTGAACCGTGCTTGTGTCTAGTGCTCTCTTGCAGGTTTTTTTCTTTTGCATGTATTTAAAGGAGAGCATACTTCTGCCACAT
>Ga0179593_1515276_pt1 | contig 17893 bp, 20 predicted proteins | sample CZODoug2_1_08_16_FD_185931 | JGI IMG/M metagenome (GOLD analysis project Ga0179593, IMG submission 185931) | Vadose zone soil fungal communities from Angelo Coast Range Reserve, California, USA - CZODoug2_1_08_16fungal (PacBio error correction) | ecosystem: Environmental > Terrestrial > Soil >... | reverse complement strand
CCCGGGGTTTTTCTCCTTGGCGCCGGAACCGGTGTCCCTTCCCGGAAAACCACCTTTTCTTCTTTGCACCCCCAGTTCCCTCGAGGCCTTTTTCGACTGGAACGTATACTTAATGAATTCTCTACCTTTCTCCCTGTTTTGGGGCGCTTGACTTGCCCCACTTGGTACTTTTTTTTGTTCCAAGCCTTCCCTGCCGGATGTTACCGATCGGAGATTCCTTTCAGATACACAGTCGTGTGTTTCCCCCTTTACTTCATCCTGGTACCCCCCCATAGACAAATACCCCGGGGGCCCTTTTTGGGGGGGTCCTTCTCTTTCAGGGTTTTTTTTGTAACAGTTGCGTCCCCCCACAAAGATTTTTGCCGGGTCCTTTTTCCTTCCCGCCCCACAAGAACCTCTTTCCCCCCCCAATTCTTAAGTTTCTTGTTTCCACAACCCCAGGCCGCCGTTGACCAACCTCCCTGGGGTGTTTCGATCCTCCCGTTTTTTTCTGTTTCGTTGAGAAGGAAGTTTGTTCTAGGTTCTTTTTTGTCGCATGCAATTCTCCGTTTTCCCCGATTTTCCCCTCCAACCTTCTGTTCCCAAGTCCCTGACCCCGCTGCAGGTTTTCCCTATACATCTTTTACCAAACAAGCCCCGCAAGAGCCCCCGTTCTCTGAAATTTCGGTGAAATTTTTTTTTTAGAGTTACGTAAAAAAACAAAGAACCTTCCCGAACATTTGAATTTTTTTTCTTTTACTTGGTGCCGTAGTGAATCGGGCAGCGCGGTCTCGACGTCACCCCCCCTTCCCCCTTTGAACTTCCCCCCACTTTGTGTTTGGCTGTTAAAAAGGGGCAAAGTGTCTTTTCTGGTTTCTCCCTTCTTTCATGTCCACCTTCTCCACTTCCCCCCAGACTGTTTTGTCAAAGGGTTTGGAGGGACCTTTTTTACCCTCTTTTTCTGTCCATCACTTCTTCAGCTTTTTTTCCTGTTTTTTTTTGCCCCCCCCAAATTCCCCCCAGCACTAAACCGTCCACTCTGAAGACTTTTTATGGCGCTCTTCCCCCCTTTTGGTTTCTACTCTTTGTATCGGTCCTCAAAACCAGGTAGCGTTACATTAAACCCTTTTTTTTTTGATTCGTTGCCCGGAGTATTTTACTTTCCACAAAGGAAGACGGGAATCTTTTTCTCAACTCCACTTCCGGGTTGTTTTCGGCTCATTAAAGACTCGGCAATGCCATCATGAGCTCCACCCCCCCAATGAAGCCCTTTTTCTTTTCTTCACCATGATTACTCGAGGGGCATTTCAGGGCGACCCCCCTTTTTTCTTTTCCAACCCCCCCGTATAGCCCTTCCCCCAGCATCGCCACCAACCCTTCCCTCCCCTTTTTCTGGGTTCTTGTTTTTTTTTTTCGGTTCCCGCACTGTAACTCTGGGACAGACGGGACACTCCGCGACGTTTCTTCTTTTCCCTCCTATTTTTGGCTTGTGACCCACCTTGCAGAGAGTGCCCGGTGCCGTTCCCTATTAACCCGGGAAAACTTGCGGCCGTGCTTTCCTTTTTTTTCTGTTTACTGCTTCCCTTTTTTAGACCAGAAACAGAAATCGCTAGTTAACGGATCGGCTTTTTCTTCCGGGCAGGGTTTACCTTCATTCCTTTTTCGCTACGACCGGCCAAGGTCTATAAGGTTTTTCCGGCCGTCCATGACCCCCCGTTGTCCCCTTTTCCCCTTGTCATAGTCCCCCAGTAGGATCGGGTGGATTCCCCCCAGTCCCTTTCCCCTTGTAAAAAACTTCCAGGGACCCTTTTTCCTGGACCCCGGATTTCCGTGACGTCTGGACCCCACCGCCATGTTGCAATCGGCGGCACCCAGTTTTTCCCCTACCGGTGTCCTTGTTTGAACCCCCCTTCCGAGTTTGAAGTCCGAACATCCCCCCACCAATTTTCCGGCCCCCCGTCCCGATGAACTTTTTTTTTTTTTCGGGCCTTCTCCAAAGAACTTTTCCCCTTTTTTTTACAATGGTATTTCAAAAGGTTTTTTTTCCATTTTTTTTCTTCAGGACTTTTCAAAGGGGGTCCGGGGGTTCTCTTTTTAGATCCCTTACAACATAGGTGCGGGTGCCACTTTTCTGTTTATTGGACCACGTGTTTCGATCCTGGCAGCCTATCACTTCCTGAGCAAGTTCGGGATTGACGAATCCTTTTCCTTTTCCCCGTCTTCCGCTCCTTCTGAACCCCCTTTTGAAAAGGTCTGTGTTTTGAACCCTCCCTCCTGGGTGATTCTGTCCCTTTTTTTTGGTTTCCAGAACTGACCCCCAAGATTAATCAAGGATCTTGGTGACTTTTGTCAAATCCAAAAGGAATCCCACCTTGTCCCCCCTAGTCTCCCTCTTTGTAAACTTTCCCGACCGTTAGTCCCGCTTTCTTCGAGTTTTTCCCTCTTTCAAGTTTCGAGGATTTTCTTTTTTCCGGTTTACGAGGCCGAGCTTTTTCTCCTATTTTCTTTTTCCTCCTTTGAGAGTCCCCTCTTAATTCCCCTTTTGGGACCTTCTTTTTCATTTTGCTCCATTTTTTCGTTGTTTTCCCTTCGAAAGACCACCACACATCTCTTGCCTTTTTCCCTGGCGGTGCACTTTAATGGCGAACCTCCCCATTTGACTGGTTTTTGGATGTTTTTAGCAGTGATCGTGGGGAGGAGTGTGAGGCACTTTCCTCTTGGCTGCATCTAAGCTGGTCTCCAGTGGGGTTTCTCCCGGGCTTCTTTTTGGACCCTTCAAATTGGGAGGTTTTTCTTCTGTTAACTGGTTGTCTTTAGTTTTTTTGACCCATTTTTTCCCCTATCCTCCGTCCCCCCTCAGTTGTTGCTTTCTTCGTACCCCCCCGTCCACCTTCAACATCACACCTTTGCCGGCATTAATTGGGAGGTTCTTTTCGGGGCCTTTTTCTCTCCCCTACCCATGTCCGCTCAAGGTGTTGCCCGTTCCCCCCCCCCCCCCCCACGGACCTGCCTTCTTTTTCTCCCCCACTCTTTCCTTCATGGTTTCGGCCTTTCTGGTTTTTTGCGTCGAGGTTTTTTTTTCCCAACTGGGCTCATAGCTGTTTTCCCAACTGGTATTTTTTTTCCCCCGAGTTTTTTCGTGCGTTTCTTTTTGGCCTTTTTTTATGGCCGCCAACCCCTTCTCAAACTTGGGTCGTTTTTTTTTTTTAGGCTCATTTCTTTTTCCCCTGTTTTCTCCTACCTATTCGCTTTTCCCTTCCTTCCTTTGTGAGTTTGGCCGATTTCGTTCCTCTTCCTCTCGCCTCTTTGCCCGGACACACCCAAGCCTCTGTCTTGCTACGTTGTGAACGCGGCACCCCCCCCCTTGCGCGATGTCCATCCGCACCTTGTCACAAGCCGCTCCGTATCTCTTCCTCCGTCCCTTGGCATTTTCCCTTGATTTTCTTTGTGTGAACTTTAAATTTTCCTTCTGCGAGGGAAGTGTTCCCCTCTTGTTTTCAGCCACCGAGTCAAAAAAAGGTTTCCCTCCCCAAGACCTCTCGTCTTTTTACCCTTTTTCTGCTGTGTTTGGAGAATTAACTTTGTTCTTACGCTAGTCACTCGTCCCCTACTCACTGACCCTCGAGTGAGGACCCAGGGATACTTTTTTTTCTCTCTTTCATTGGCGTGGGGGCGTTGGTTTACTTTACCCCCCCCCCCCCCCCTTTTCCCTGTTTTTATGTGTTCCCCGACTGAAAGACCTCGCGACGTAGTTTAGTTTTTTTATGTCCCCCCCTTCCGCGGTCTTTGCTGGTCGTGCTTTTTATGTTCACCGGGTTTTGTTCCCGAAGACCTTGGCGTTTCTCCACACGGGCCTTCCATTCTGCCATGCCCCCCGGTTTTCCTTTTAATCGCCGGGTGTCCGTCAAGTCTTTTCCCTGGGTCACGTTCTTCCCCATCCCACAACCGGTGCGTGCTGCGGGCACTCTCTCGGGGGGGGGCCGGCGCGCCGTTGATCCCCCTCCACTCAGTCGTCCCATCCTCTTTTTCCAACCCTCCCCACACGACTCTCCTACTTGGCGGCGTATTACTCTTTTACCAACCGGTTGGGGGACCTCCATCTCCCGTGGTTGTCTCTTAGTATCCCCGAGCTCTGGTTTCCTCTACTTCTCTTCTTGGGTAAGCGGCCCGTCGCTAGGGGGGCCCTGTATTGCGTGGCATGTCTTTTAGCGACTGCGCGGCCGTACCCGCCCCCCCTTCACTTCCTCCTCCTGGGATCACTTCACCCCCTCTCCTCCCTCCTCCCTTGTGCCCCTCCTTTCGTTCGTTTCGGTCCTCCCTTCCCTCTGCGGGCCCCCTCGTTATTTCCCCCTTTGCGGGGGCACATGCCTCTTGTTGGCACGTGGGTGGGGGGCCAGTTGGCACCCAGTACCTCTTTTTTTCTTTTCCCGGGGTTTTTACAAATAAGGCGAGCCTGCTGTCCCCGCTTTCAGCTTTAACCTCCCCAAGCGTTTTCAAAGTTTTGTGACGCACCGTCCTGGTCCGGGGCCGTTCGGTGTTTTTCCAATCCTTCTCGGCTCTTACCCTGTTTTTTGATACTTTTTTGAAGGTCCCCCACCAAGACCCTAAACTTTCGTCCCAGGGCCATTTTATTTGTCCCTGCTGGGAGAACTGCGGCCGCTGGCCCTCGGCCTGATCTTCCAGGTTTTTTCCATGGTGTAGTTTGGGGGGAATACTGCACCCCTGCCAACTTCCCGTCCCCCCTGTGCTTCCTTTTCCCCTGTTGCTTTTTTCCGCCCCCCGTCTCTTTCACTTTTTTACTTTTTCTTCCCCGGAAAATAGTTGACCCGCGCACTCCTTGAAATGTGATTTCGACACTAAACAACTGGACTCCTTTCTTTTTTTTTTCCCCATTTCCCCCCAACCATTCCCCTATGGAGTTTTTCTTAGAGGTGAAAGTAGGTCAGTAACTACCCCTCTACTGGACTTTTTTATTCTCGCTCTTTTTAGTTTTTACATTAGTGGTATGGACCTGGCATGCGTACCCGTTTTATATCTAATGCGAAATGTGCTCGAACCTTCTCTCGCCGTGGATTTGGGGTTGTTTTTGGAGTTCCCCCTTTTTGCCGTCCCCCTGGGACACTCTCAGTTTTTTCCTTTCCAGGTTAGGTCGTCTTTTGGACCAAGTCTTTCTTCTCCTTTTTTCACCCCCCCCGTCCCCCCCCTCCCGTCTTTTTCCCCCGTCTCAAAATTGTTCGCTTGGTGCAGTGTTCCTCTGCCCTTTTGTGACCCCCCCCCTTTGAAAAAAAGCGGGTTCTCCTGAAGTCCCCCCATCAGTCCCCCTGTATATCCCTATATGTTGAATCCTTACTCTTTTTGTTTTGGTTTTTGACTCATTGTTTCCTTTCCTCTCTGGATGTAGCCCTTGAGTGTATACCGTGTAACCCCCTGAAGGGTTTTGGCCTTTCCCAAGCCTTTCACCTCACGAGGTTTTTTTACTAGGTAATAGTAGGATGCCGTACGGAGGACTTAGGGGTTCTCTCCTTCTAACTCCCTCCCTTGGGCTTTCCCCACGACTGAACCCCTTGCCCCCCTTGGATGGTTTTTTTGTTGACCTGCCTTTGATAGGACCAGTTCTTTTTTTTTAGGTTAACTGACGGGCCGGCACCCCCCCCCATTTCCCCAAATTTCCCCCCTTTATTCTACTGTTAAACGGTAACTCCCCTTTGTCCCCGACCGTCCTCCTTATACCTCCGTTCCCCCCAAGCTCCCCCCCGGCGTTTCAGTATTTCGGGTTAGTTGGGGGAAGAAACCTAATGTCACCACGGTTTGCCTTTTTGCCCCCCCCCAGGCTCTCTTACCAGTTCCCACAGTTGGCTGTCCCCTCCAATGTGAGAAGTTTTTTTTGGGTTGTCGTTTCCCGGCCTGGTCTAGTCTCCCCTGGCATTTAATTTGTGGCCCTCGGCTTTTTGCTGGGATCTCAGCCATCTCTGAACCCAGACCCTTTTTCTGCGCGCTTGGGTTGAAAGTTTGAAGGTTTCAACTTGTGCCCTTTTGTCCCTTTTAGTATTAACCCACAAAACTGCACTAATTTCACGTGACCCCGGTGCCGAGCCGGTCAGAGAGAATTTTTTCCCGCCCCGGGGTCCTTTTTTTTACCAACTAGCCCCTTTGAAAGAAATTTTTTTGGTTCTCTTTTGCTTTGATGGTGCCTTCTGTTTCTTTAGTTTTTCCCTTGTTATCATTCTGCTCCAAGAAAAAACTCAGTTATGCTTTTCCACCTTCCCCCCCCCGTCCTGAGCCGCCTTGGCTTTCCCCCAGTTTTGGAACCATTTTTGAAAGGCTCGCTTTGAAAAATTTAGTAATGTTCCCTTCCTAACAGCATGTTTTCGGAAGGTTTGGTTTGGACCCCGACTCTTTTAATTCCCAAGTCCCCTTTTACTGGGCGATGGTTTAATACATGAGTCCTTTTTGTTTTTTCTCGTCTTTTCAAGAACCTTGCAGAGGAAGTCTTTTCTGAACCCCGCCCCCCCAATGTTACTTGGGATTTCGTTTTAGAGTTTTTCAGCCCCCTCCGATTCACAAATAACTTTCTTTCTTTGCCCCCAACTCAGTCAAGACTTTGTCTTCTGGCATTTTCGGGCTTTTTATGATTCTTCACTTTCCCCAGATTCTGAAATTCCAACAACAAAAGACACCACGGTGCCAATTTGAAGATTTTCTTTTCCGTTCTCCCTTTTCTCTTTTTCATGGCGGACCACCCACCATTTGTCGATCCCCCGGGTGGCCTTTTGTCCTCTCCCCCCACATGCAAGTCCCCTGTCGGCCGTCGGTGGCTCTTGACTTGTGTCTTCCTTCCCCCCCCCCTTCCTTTTCGCAGTAAACGTTCACGTAATGCTTTTGTTTCGTCCTCCTTTCGTCTCCTTTTCACTGTACCCGTTCTTCGACCACTCTTCTGACGGGCACCAAAACAACAGCTTTGGCCGAGCCCCCGTTCAGGTGTTTTGGACTTGAGCCTTTTCCCTGTTTTGACACTGCACGCCCTCGATCCTGCCCCGATGTTCTTTTCTTTTTGCTGCTTTTGTGATGGCCACATTTTCCCCCCTCCTCGTGGCGTTTACTCTGGGGCCCTTTCCGGTTACCCTTTATCCTTTCCCCTTCTAGGCTCCTTTCCCCTCTGTGCCGGGCCCACTTTCGGGAGGATGTTGGGTTCTTTTCCAGACGAACTTTTTGTTTTTCCTTTTAACCTTCTTTTCATGCCCATTTTCAAAACCCCTTCCTGAGCCGAAGTACCCGCCACTGTGTTGCCCCCCCTGGCGCGGTTTTCTTTGTTTTGGCTCTTCTAGTTTAAAGTCCTGCCCCCCCAGAATGATTCCGACAATACCCACCAGGTCCCCCCCCTCCGGCGGAGTTTTGACCTTTTTACCGGTCCTTTGTTCTTTGTGTGTTGTTTTCACGGCAACGCAGTTTTTTATTTTTGATGTCGATCCCCCTTTTTTTTCCCCCATGTTTTTTCCCGGCCTTCTCCGTTGGGTCGAGACCCCCCCCCCCCACTCTCTGTTTTCCCTGCTTTTTACTGAGTCCTAATGGCCAGGCAGACCCCTTTAAGGAGGCCGTTTCCTGCGACTCCACACTCCCCCCCCGGTCTCCTCCCCCTCCGGTCCCCCCGCAACCGAAATGGACGGGGCTCACTCCACGGCGTTTTTCCAACTCGTTCCAGGCTCCCCCCCATCCTTCCAAGCTTCTTAATTTGCTGAGGTACCAACCCCACAAAGGATAACCCCAACTTGTAAAGCCCCCATGTCCCCCGGCCCTGCTTTCTTTCGAATCCCTGCCTAAGCCGCCGTACCATCTGAATCAGTATCCCTCGGAACTGCTTACAGTCGTTGAGCGTTTTTTCTCCCATTCCTTTTTCTCTGAGCCCCGGACAGGAAGGCCCTTACCTGATTATGCTTTTCCAGTGCATGGGTCGGCGCTAATAGAGTCACCCGTTCACCCCCCCATTCCAATCCCCTTTTTCCTTATGGCTGTTTCCTTTAATTCCGGTGGGCACGCACAGCATACCCGTTATGAGCTGGGTCACTAATTTTTGAGTATTGCCCGTTCCATTTCCCCCTTCTTATGTCCTTTTTTTTTGCCCTGTGAGGGACGGCCTCTTTAGTAGGAAAATTTTCCCCCGGTTTTTTTTTGGAACACCCTGATTTCCTTCCCCTACCCGGAAGCTTCTCCTTGATGCCCCTCTCCCACTTTGTCCAATACAAAGTAAAACCGGTGCAGACACCATTTGTTCTTTGTGCATCCCCACCGACTTCTTGATTTCCTCCCGGAGCCCTTTTCGGAATGCAGGTTTCCCTTGTGCACGTCCACCCCAAGAACCGACCTTTTTTCCTGTGAGGTCTCTTGATTCCTTCCCTCGGGTTCCGGTTTTTTTTTGTCTGTATGTTCTGGGGCTGTCGCCCCCCCTTCTCGCACCCCCCTTTACCCCCGCGTCAAGTTTTGTTTTTCTTCAGCAAAAGGCGTTTTTGTCGATCCGTGTGCCTGATTTCCCCCACTCGTGATTTTTCCCCTCCAATCTAACTTGCCCCGCTAGATGCTGTGCTTCATTTCTGCACGCCCTTCCCCTTCTCCCTACCCCCTTCTTACCTTCCCCTAATCCAAGCTGGCAGGGTCGTACCCCTGCCTTAATAGTCTAACGTCCCCTTCCCGTCTTTTTCCTTTGATCTTGACTCCCGGCGCCACATGGAGCGAGTCCCCACCCCCTGCACCTGGCCTCTGCCACGCGGTTTTTTCCCCCATAGTCATATTTCCCCTGGTGTTCTTTTTTTTCCCCTTTCGGAGCCCCCTTCCTAAATGACGTCTGCAGTAGTTTTTTGAAGTGTTTTCCTTTGGGAACCCCGTACTGCCTCCGACCCCCCTTTAAGCCCCCGGGACCGGTTTACTGCGTGAGAGGGACTTCGGGACGTTCCTCCATCGACCTTTTTTCCCTTCACAATTTTTCGGCTGACTGACCGCGTGTGTATGGCGGCGACTTCCCTCCCCTTGACGTGTTCTTTTTCTCCAATCCTTTCCGGGGTCTGGCAAGTCATGCCCTCCGGACCATTGGGGCCCCTCCATCTTCCTTCAGCTTCTCGTTTTCCCCGGGAAGTGTGGAGGTGATTTTCCACCTTAGCCCTGTTTCGATGAATAACTGGTTTACTGCCTCGCCCCTTTTTTGTAGGTTTCCCTCGCCTTTCCATCTCCCCCCAGTCAAGAATGGGTCACACCCCAGGCCACCTTGTTGACTGCCACTCACGCTTTGTTGAAAGCTAACCTTTCGTTCCTCCCCCCCACACTCCATCTGTTTTTTTTTTTTTGTTTTTTTCTTTGCCCCGGGCCCCCCGGAAAAATGTCCCCCCCACGGGAGGGCCCCCGATTTCCCGTCCACAGAGTAAAAACTTGCCGCCTTTTCCCTTTTGGGTTTTCCCCTGCGGTTTGATCGTCCTCTCGCTCTGGAAGGATGAAATTCTACCCTTGTTTCTCAGGTCATCCCCCCTCCCCCGACCCCTTCCTTCCAGTTTACCTTTCTTTTTATTCCCTTAAAGACGTGTCCTCTGGAGAATTTTCCTTTGATTTGTCTTTAAAACGTTCTTCATTTGCTTTTTTTTTCATTTTCCCCGTCCCAAATTCCCTACGCAGGCAGTGGATGGCTTTGTTTTCGATGGGCTACCCCCCGTTGCCCCCCCCCAGTGTTTTTGATTTTTCGTTTTAAACCTTTTTTCCCCAGCTACACTTCCGTTGGGCAGACACCTAGAAAAACCTTCCGTGGCGCGTTCCCCCCCCAAACTTCCTTAACTTTTTACCCCTCTGGCGGGTTTTTGAAGGTTATGTAGTCACCCCTTGTCCCGGGATAACATGGACCCCTTTCTTTCTCCTTTCTTATTCTTTAGTCTTTTAGCCTGTGCTAACTTCAGTGGACCGGGGATCCCTTTCTCCCCTTCAAACTAAACATGATTAGCCCACCCGGCCGGCATGGCCGTGGATGGTGTTGGTTTTTCCTCTTTGAGATTCGCCAGGCGAATGTGCCCTTTCACTAGGGTTGTCTCTTTCAGGTATTTAGGTTTTTTTAATTTTTTATAGGCCCCTGTTCACGAAGCCGTAGTTAAGTTTCCCCTGATGTCCCCCCCCTCCTCACTCTCTCTGGTCTCTTTTCCTTTTCCCCCTTCTTTTTCCCAGACCCGAGAAGGACGGTTCTTAAAGTTTGGAGGGACCTCACCTTAACCCTTGTCCCTATGATCTCTTTTCTTTCCCTTTTTTTTTTTTTTGTTTTACATAACTTTGCGGGGGGCTTCCGCGGGGCCCCCCTGACCGAAAACGTGTGGCCTAGTAAGTCTTGGGCCCCCTCACCCTCCGCCCCGACATCGAGGAAGGTGGTTCTTACTGAGGCAGCGGTACCCTTCCCCGGGTCGGTTTGACGTCTTCAGTCGTTTTTTTTTTTACTTTGTCCAACTCACGTGGCCTGGAAGGACTAATCAAGTCCAATTCCCCTTGTACAGAGACGCCAGCCTTTGGCCCGTGCACCCCACGGAGCCCTTTGCCCCCCCTCCATTTTGACGTCCTTTTTGGTTTGGAGTGAGTTTGGGTCCCAGTCTCAGGGCCTTTTACCCTTGCATTTATCATTCCCCCACAAACTATCGAGTCGTCCATTTTTACCCCCTTTTGCCCTCAAAACCCCCCCGACAGCCGTTTCCACCACAAAATTGTTGGTAGATCTAATCGACGTGAACCGTTGTTATGTTCGGCTCCTTGTTCCTTTTGTCTCCCCCAGTTTTTTTTTTCACTTTTTCCCCCCCCGGTCAGTCTGACTTTCAGATGGTTCTGGAATAGCCATTTTCTGCACAATCCCCCCCCCCGGTCCCCCCCTTCTTAATTTTCCTTGTGCCCCCTTACACCCCACCACGGAAATCTTTCATCCAAGCCCCTTTGTCCGATCATTTTCCGCCTCCTTTTTCTTTAGGTCGTGGGTACCCAAAGAAGTCCACGGACCCTTTCAAGTTGTCGGTTTTTTTTTTCCTGGACTTCTTTTAGTTCAGGTTTTCCTTTCTTTCGTGAATAAACCGTCTTTTTTTCGGCAAACCGACCGCCGTTCTTCGTTTTTTTTGGACCTTCAAATCAGTTAATGGTTTTCCTTCCCCTTGGGAAAGCAGCTGGATCGGGTCAGTCCCCCCCCCCCCCCACTCGCCTCTCAGTCGGTCCTTCTCTTTTTTTTCCTCCCCCTGATCGATTATATTTGGTCTAGTTTGGAAGGCTTTCCCAGTGAAGGCCTTTGGTAGTCAATCAACCCTGTTTTTTTTCGTAATCCCCTCCTTTTATTTCTTTTTTCCCTATGTCCCAAAGCACCCGCAGCTTTTGGCCCTGCTTTAAATAAACCCCTTCATTCCCTTGGGTGATTTCCTGGTTTTACTTTTTGGGGAATGAGGTCCCCCGAAGTTCCAGGGTCCACTGGATCCTCAAACCCCCCCAAACTCCCAGTTACTTTAATCGACTACAGATGATAAGCGGACTTCTTCATTTGGTCACTTTTTTCCCCCACAACTTTCAGGGTCGGTACGAATTTCTTCCCGGTACAACCTTTTTCTTTAAGTTTCTTCTTTTTTTCCTTCTGCTTTTCCGTTCCATGCAACCTTGGTACTCGTTTGTGATCCAATAAGGTCCAATTACGCAAGATCCCTTCAATTCTCCTCTTTATTTTTTGGTTTGGAGTCAAGGAACTAATTCATTGTCTTCCTGCTCTCTCTATTCTCTATTTTGAAGTCGTTGACCCAAATTTGAAGGATGTGGGCGATGCCAATTCCGGGTTTACCCAATCCTAGATACTCGCTGTTCATAGGCACGTCGGAGGGCCTTTTTGATTATGGTCCGTAGTTTTTTTTTTCCCCCATTCCCCCTTTCTTTTTTCCTGGTCTAAGGGGCACCTGAAGAGCCTGATAACGGAGTTTTTTCCATTTCTTTTTTTACGTTTTTTTCCTTTTTATCATCCTTCCTCAGGTTTCTCGAGGGTGGCGTCCCCCCCCCTCCCGGTCCCAAAGGTTCTAAAGGTTTTTCCGTTCCCCCCCCTAAGGCCCTCCTTTTTTTTTCCTCCAGAACCCTTTGCCCTATGAAAGGCCTCAAGGTGACACCCCGCCCACTTTCAGAGAGTTCCCACGGGTTTTTTCCCTTTTCTTTCGTCTTTTTGATTTCCAAAAGTCGGGGTTCCGTCCCCATCAAAAACAATGGTCCCTTCAGGAGGGAACTCTCCTTTATTTTTGGAAATCTGACTTCGGTCTTCTCTTCGTTGGTTCTCCAGCCTTAACATAGTAGATAATTTTTTCTGTCGGTCCCATTAAGAAAGGGCGGTTATCTGGTATCAGTGCCAATAACTTTTAGGGTTTTCTGTATCTTTTTTTATGGTTCATGTCGACCCCAATGGACATTCCCCCTCTCCGTTTCCTTTTTTTCATTTCCCCTTTTTGGGTTCCCCTCCCAAACTGTTTCTCATCTTTTTCCCCCTGCAACGAAAACGCCTTGTTGACAAGGGACTTTGACACGCCCTTGGTTTTTCTTGGTTTTGCACCCAGGACTTGGTTTGCTCATACTTCCTGCCTCCCTCTGAAGTTGCCCGTTGCTAATAACCTTCCTATGTTCTTTTTCCCAAAGCCCCCCCCCCATCCCTGTTCCCCCACTGTCTTTTGTTCCACAGGCCCTTTGGCAGGGGCCGTTCTGTTGTGTAGAAATTTCCACGAGATTTTCTCCCTTTCCCCTCACCTTTCGGCAATAGCTGAGGGAAAGGTTAAAACCTGTCTTCCCCAGGTTTTCGTCCCCCTGATTATCTTTTCTTTATTTTTTTGTTTTTCTCTCCTTTTAGTCCCCTTCCCAGGATTCCTTTTTAAGCTATGATCATTTGTTCTTGACCTTGGATATACCGCGTTCTGTCAGGACTCCCAACCTTATTCTGCCCGTTCTTTTTTTTTCACTTCCCCGGGCTCTTTTTTTTCACAATGGCCGGTCCTTCCCTTTTGATCCGGGGGATTAAAGCTGTGCACAATTTCAGAGTTTAGTAGAGGGGTCTTTTGGATAAGGGGTTTTTCCCTTTGTTGGTACCCCCTTTCTCTTGGTTTTTTTTTGTTTGCCCTTCCGGTATCGTAACCTGGTTCTGGGTGCTTTAACACCCTGAGTCCCGCTTTCTCTCTTGATTCCCAGGATTCCTTGATTTGACCCCCAAGTCAACCAAACGAAATGCAGCACACCGATTTTGGCTTTTCTTCGATCCAGTTTGATTGCGCCTGCGTAGTCACAAAAAATTATAGGATTTGTTGCATCCTCCCTGAGGTCTCTCCCCCCCCCCTCCAGTATCTTTTTCTTTTCATCTTTTCCTTGCCGGTACCTGGTTGGATGTAGGCCCTCATGTTGGCCCGCCCTTTTTCCCTTCAAACCTCTCTTTCCTTTTTTTCCATGTCCCCCCCTTTGGTGGTAAAATGTCTGTGTCGATTGCGGATAATGGAGGCGTGGTGTCCCTTTTTCCCTTTTCTCCGGCCCTTCTTAACCCCCCCTGGTTGGCACGCTTCCCCGATGCGGGTTCGCTCCTTTGGCCAATCTTTTATTTATCGATCCAGCTTCCTTTTTTACGGGTGACTCGTTAACAGCAAGCAAAATTCCCCGCCCTCCATTTGACCCCCTTTTTCCGTGCCTTCCCCCGGCTCTTCTTTCTTGTCACCGTGCGGCCCAAATGAGCAGCGTCCACAATACCTTCACCTTGTTTAATTCACGTCCAAGTCCCCCCCCCTGCCCCCTTTTTTTCCCTTGCCTCTTGGGTCACGTCGAGAACTTTCCACGAATTACCACGTTTTTTCCTTTTTTTTTCGCGGATTTACGAATTTCTGGTTCACCTTTGCTGCAACTTTCAATAAGGGATCATCCCAGAACAGTGTTACGGGATTTGAGTTGTACCTTCTGCCTTTGACACTTTCCCCCTCTCTTTTGGGGTTCCTACCCCATTTTAGAATGACTGAACCGGATGACTGCAGGCGTGTTTTGAAACTCCCCCTTCCCCCTTTTTACTTCTTTGCAGGGGTTTGTCTTCCAGATCGGAATTCCCCGGAGTTTTGAAGCATGCCCTTCTGACCCCGTTTTCCTTCTCGATTCCTCCCCCCCCCCCGGTCTGCCCACCCCTCCCGGCTTAGGTGGCTGTTCCTAGCGCAAAACTTTTGGCTCATCCCCGTCCTTTTTCTTCGCCCTGACCAGGTGGCTTAGACGAAACTTCTCCTCCCCTGGCTTCCCCATATGCATCCCCCCCCCCGCACACTTTCCCCTTTCCATACGTTCTTCGACTGTGAGTATGCCGTTTAACCTGGCTGGATCCCCCCTGCGAACCCTTGTGGGTGGAAACAACGTCCCCCCTTAAGAAATTGTCCCCCCTTGCTTTTCCCTTCCGACTTTTCCCCCCCCTGGCCTTTTCCTCCCGCCCCCGGATCGGTTCTTTTTTGGCAGCGTGGTTGGCAGAGACTCTGTTTCGAGTGTAACTTTTTTCTCCTGTCTTACTCCTTTCCGCTTTTCTGAAATTTTGCAAACACTGGTTCCAGGGAACGTGGACGCTTCTTTTGAGAACCCTTCTCCCTTTTCCCTTGATTCTGTCCCCCCCCCCCCACGCCAGCCCTTTCCTCCCTTCCCCGGTTCCCAAATTGGCCTTTGTTTGTGGATACTGCCACATTCAACCGGTTTAAAGGCCCCCCCGTGCTCCCCCCCCCCTTTGCTTTCTTGTTTTTTCTTTCATCCGAACCACACGGAAAAAGGTGCTTGGCCGGACTGTGCCTGTGACGTAAATCCGTTTTCTTCGCCTCCCTGGCCCTTGTCACAACTTCCGTGGCGTACAGAAACCTTGTCACAGTCCGTTTCTTAACTCTTCCCGTCTTTTTTGGCTTTTGCACGTTGTCCGGGCGTCCCCGACCTTTGCTACTGGAAGGGATCTTTTCTTTTGTGGCGTCTTCTGCGTCCGTCTCCCTCGGAGTGACCGTTCTACTCAAAGAGGAAACCTGAATCGCCCCTTTCTTCTTTTTGGGTCGGATTGTTTTACCGTTAAGTTTACGGGGCACACGGACGGGGAGCTCTTCCCGATAGAAGCGTTGATCTTAAACAATACGTTCCCTGTAGTTTCCCCCCTCTCGTCCCCCCCCCCCCCCCCCCCGACTTTCAGCATAAGACATCTCGGCAAAGGCATAGATTCGTTGGGAATTTGTTCTCTGGTGAAACAGTTGGTAAAAGCGTTTTTTTATACCCTTCCCCCCCCACTTTGTTTTTTCCTGACAGTTCAAATTTATTCAAATTTTTCATATTTTAATCATTAATTTTTATGTTTTTCCGTCCCGGATCCCTCTTTATTTTGAGTTGTTTGGGGGAGGCCCCCTGGGCAGATGAAGGAAACGGTTGCCGTTTCGTTGGGTGCCGTCCTTGCCACCCCCTTCCCCCCCCCCCGCACCTTAGAGCAGTTTTTTCAAAAGAATTCTTTAGGACTGCCCCCCGTGGCCCGTTTCGTCCCCGATCCACATTTGACGTGTACCCCCTTTCGAACCTTCCGTATTTTGTTACCACCCTTCCCACTGGGCTCTTTAAGCAGCGGAATTCGTGGGCCCCTTTTTAACGTCGTGCGCCTGTTCCCCAACCCCCCTTATTTAGGACGTTACGGTCCGGGGTTGGCGGATTTAATGCTAGGGGGCTAGCGAAAAACCTCAAATCTCTCCCCTCCCCCCTGTCCTTTCATCCCCAGATACTCACACAAGAATCACCTTTCCCCAGTTTCATCTCTTTAACCCCCCCGGGGGTCCCTCCCTCCCAGCATCGTACCACTAAATTACCCAGGTAAAGAATTCAGTTCAAAAATTGCACATTTTCTTTCCATTTTTCCCGTTTTTCCCGCCATGTCGTCTGAGAGGCACGCTTCCCCTAACAATGCACGTCCCCCGAGCCCTCGTCTTCCCCTTTTTTTCCTTTTGGGGCTTCGGACTCTCCCCCGAAAGCAACAACCAGAACGGATCCTCGGTCCGTCAGTTGCCCAGTCCACTTTTTTTTTCCCCCCAAACATCCCATGCAGAATAACCTCCTTGAAGGAAGGCAAGCTCATAGTGGAACCCAGATCTTTCCGGCGTCCTTTTTTCTAACCACTCCACTCCCCCACGTTTTTTTCTTGTTTCCTTTGTAGGGGATGTGATTTGGTGGATGACCCCGGGCTTCCTGAGCGTAGCATTTTATCGACTCACCCCACTCTCCCTCTTCGTTTTTCCCGCGAACTTCCGGGCGTTAACTGTTGACGAGTTTGTGAACGGTCATTTTAACCTTTCCCCCGAATCCTGACCCGTTTGGTCTCTGTTAGCCCCTTTCAGCAGGTACTTTTTCGTCACTCACTCCAGTCAAGAGTCCGTTTCCGTTTTTGGTCCCGTTCCCCGGTTTTTTTTTTCTTATCGTTGGACCTTTCCATTTGAGGACCATTTTCTTTTTTTTTTCACGTTCAGGTTTCCCCCCCGGGAGCCCCCCCGATCGAAAAAACTTGATAATTGAAAAAGAAACCTAGCCCTTTCCTTGAACTCCCCCCTTTTTTCCTTTTCTGGTTGTGGGAAATAGGAGGGCACCTTCGTCAAATCCCCTTAATGTCTATGTCTCGAATTCCCCCCCCACCCTTTCCCATGGCCGACGTCGAAGTTTCTTTTCTATCTCAGGTGCGCGTTTGATAGGCAGTTTCCCGGTTTTTTCTCCTCCACACCCCCCTCTAAGTTTTTTTTTCCAGTCCGGGCAACTCGCCAATTCCCGTCCCGTTTTGCCCTCTGCTTTCCCTTCATTTTTTCCTTTTCTTTCCCTAGCCTGGTCGGCACCCCTCTTTCGGAAGAAACGTTTTTTAATGCTACAGGTTCTCTGGACTTTTTTCACCTTTTTTTACTTCAGTTCCGGGGAACGCGAAGACTATGGAGTCAAAAACGATGCCTTTCTGAGCCCAGGTGCAGGATGTTTTTCTTCTTTTGGTTTTCGGTTACCTCCGAAGAAAATCGAATCGCCGCGCTCGGCGGCGGTCTTTGTCCCCCTGTGGTCTTAGTCTTCCGTCCTTCCTTTTTCTTCCCTTTTCCGGGGGCGCCCCGACGATGTTCCGGAGTCTTCCGCTTCACGATGAGCTCTCTTTTCTCTTCCTTAGTTCGTTTTTTTCTTTTTTTCGTTCCGCACAGGGTCAAGGTTCCAGAAATTTTTCCCTTCAAGGCCGCCTAGAAAAGAACTGAAGCAGCACTTCATCCCTCCACTCCCCCTTTCTCCCCCCTTTACCCCTTTTTTGCTAAGTTGTACACAGCAGGAAGCCCATCAGGAAGACCACCAACATTTACTTCCCCTTCCCCCGGGCGGTCCCTTTGAGGCCTTTTGCACAGGTCGATTTGTAGTGTGGTGTTCCCCCCACGAAAGTTTTTTATCATTTTTTTCCCCTATGGTGTTCCAGCCGCGGGATTGTCCAAGGAACTGGTGGTTCTTTTCCAGTATCCTCCAAATTCGTTTTGGTTCGGTTCGTGAGGTGTGACGTGGGTTTGTGACCAGCCTTTTCAGGCACCCCGGTTTTTCCCGAAGCTATTTTGAGGCGGGACAGCACCCAGGGTGCTCCTCCCCCCCAAGTGCCAGTTTCTACCTCGCCGGTCCTGCCCCCTTTCCGTTCTCCTTGCCATCGGAGTGGGAAAGTCAGGGGGGACCGTGATCGCCTATTACTCCCTCCCCCCTTCATGAGTTTCACAGCTCCCCCGTATATTAGCACTATACAACTCATTTTTACCGAGATCGCGTTCAGTCACCTTGGGAGGTGCTCCTATCTTTCATAGGGTGAGGAGTCTCCCTCGCGACTTCTCCTCCCCCATGCCCCCCCTTTTTTTTTTGAAAAAGGGCCTGTCCCTGTGGGGAAGCT
>Ga0179593_1341248_pt1 | contig 17893 bp, 23 predicted proteins | sample CZODoug2_1_08_16_FD_185931 | JGI IMG/M metagenome (GOLD analysis project Ga0179593, IMG submission 185931) | Vadose zone soil fungal communities from Angelo Coast Range Reserve, California, USA - CZODoug2_1_08_16fungal (PacBio error correction) | ecosystem: Environmental > Terrestrial > Soil >... | reverse complement strand
GAAATGCGATTTAGAGGTAGACTTTTGTCCATTATCTTTCCAGGCCCTTCTTTTTCCTTCTGTGCGATACCCCCCTCTGCCACAGGAGGCCTCAGAGGGCCTACGGCCTTGCCGCTCTTTCGCAAGGACGCACGCACTTCCGTTCTCGCCACTCTCAGTAAGCTTAGCCCCCGCGTGTGCCTGGTCGGGAAGTTTTGGGCCGGACCATTAGCAGAAAAACGTCTGCTTTGTGTGCGAAGGCAACGGTTCTGGGACTCGCGGCGTGCATTCCTCCGTTCCCCTCGGGTCTCCTTCGCACGGGTCGCGAAGAGCTTCTTAAGGATTGCACCTCGTCACGATGCGCGTGGGTTTCCCCCCCCTTCGCTTTTTGCCGATCCTCGACCCTACTAAAGCGTTGATCTCGCTCCGCAGCTCAATGCAGCTAATGAGATCTTTGCTTTTTTTTTGCTCGTTCTCTTGTTCCGAAGCTTGACTTTAGACGGCGGCGAGCGCGTTGCGGCGCTTATTTGATTCTCCGCTCATTTCTGGAAGATCCAGGCACTCCGATTTCACACTTGGGTCTGGCGTCGTGGTTCCCTGTTGCGGGCGGTAATCGCCCCCCAAAGGACCTCTCGTGACCTCCTTTGGACTCCGCGAAGAAGGTGTAAATAGCTGTTGTTTGCCTCAATGTTTTCCCGTAGTGCTCGCCGGTGAGGTATTTTCATTAGAGCACCTTTCTTTGATATACACCCCAGAAGTTGAAAACCCTCACCTTTTTGCTGGGCCGGCGGCTCGTTCCTTTGAGAAGTGGCTCCGCGTCACTCCCCTCTCGTCGAAACTTACCCCCAAGGGATTTTTTGTTTATTGTCCGTCACTTTCCGTCCCTTGGTTCCGTTCCCCCCCCCAATCGCAAATCCCCCCCTTTTCTCCCGCCGGCACTCCTTCGTTTTCCCGCAGACCGCGGGTGAAACGGCTGATGGGAAACCTACACCTTTTTCATCTTGGTCTCTTGCTTCCTACTCCACTTGAAGAAAGCATATGCGGTTGCCGTGTCGTTGATGTCTTGTTGCCCATTCCACAATTCAAATAGTTTTTTTTCCCCGTCGAGTCCAGGTATGGGAGGAAGTTTCGCCGACAGATCATTCTTCCACCTCTCTCCTTCCCCTCCTGCCCCCCTGGAACTCTTGCGCAGTGCTTTGGGTCTCGGTCCCGCAGTGACTGCGCACCCACCTCGATGTTCTTGCTCCGTCTTTTGCAAGGATTCCCTGAGCGCGATTTCATCAAGTTTGACGCTCCATCAGCGACAAGAAGATGACTCTGGACTCTTATACATCACGTTGTAGTCCTCCTACCGCGCTTGATACCCCATGCTTCTGATATATTTCCCCTTCTCAGCTACGTTTCCGAACTTCGGAGCGTCACCCTAGGAGGATACGAAATCCAGGCTATGTTGGTCAGCTTTCCCCTGCCCCTCGGCTGTTGTTTCCCCAAGTGTCGTTATCTTAGCGGTCACCTGTTTGCGTCTTTGGCAAAAAGCGCCCTATCTATTCGACCTTCCGGCACGGCTCACTCAAGTGCGCCCGCTCTGTCGTTGCACCTTCTCTTTCTTTTCCCCCCCCCCCCCCCTTTCTCTTTGTTTGTATAGAGATTGAAACGCCTGAGTGCTTTTGACTATTTTTGGTTTGTGCAGCTGCGGTTCCCCGAAGCGGTCTCCCTCGCCCTGTTTTTTGCCCCCGATGTCCCTTCGTCTAAGATAGCACGGAACACCAGGCTTTGTGAGGGGATGGGCGCGTCTGAAACCGCAGCCTAGCCTTGTTCATCTCATTACATTCTTTCACTGGCGTCTTGGACCGTCATTCGTCCTAGCCCCGGATATATCAATGCAGAAGTTATCCTGGGTGTTGTCCTCTCTCTTGCCTACAACTTTTTTTTATCCCGTACGAACCTGATGCGTGAAAATGAGCGACTCAGATGAAACCTTCTCTCTTCCTCTTGCTCTCCTTGCTCGCGCAATCCGAGGTGGTCGCCGTCAGCACTGGTCCTTCCCCCCTCCCTCATCTGACCCGTGCATTTCTCCTTCTCTCCTCTTGGTCCCCTGAAGGCTGCGCATGATGATTCTAGCCGTGGCGAAAAAAGAGTTTCGTTATGTGATTTTTTTCTTTTCCAAACCCCCATCCACCCTCCCTCTCCCGCCAACCCCCGGTCCCCTCTGTGGCGGTCCCCAATGGTTCCTGAATAGTCCTTTCATAGAAAGTCCAGAAGCAGGCGTCGTGTCACGCGAGTCGTCTGTTGTTGGTCCCACGTCCTTTGACTGCCGGCGTTGCTCACGTGATTGCGATGAACGAACCCACCGGTATAATTCGGCATCTGTACCGCCAAGAATTCCCTGCTTTCTTCACCTCTTCTACCTGTCTCAGGACTGCTCCCAACGTCAAGGAAAAGAGCCCGCGGCCCAGCGACCCAAGGAGATGATGGTCAATTTTTGGTTTGAACTTGTTACGTTACTCCAAGTCGTCCGTGCTCCTCACCAATTTCATAGTCGGCTCCTCACGAAGGTCCCTACTTCCTCCCCCCAGCTAAGTGGCACTTCTCCTCTCGTTCATTTACCGACTCTCCCCTGATAGTCTTTGGTTCGTCCGCCGAAACGGACCAATGTCCTGGCCATCGCAGGGGTGACCCTCTTTTTCTTTTCTTTTCTCTTCCCTCGCTGCATCGGCCGCCGATCTATTCTGCAACTGGCTGCGCTCCGCGCCGGCTACACGTGCGTGACCCATGCGCTGCTTCGGCATCTCCTTACTCCTCCCCCTGATTGATCAGGAAGAGCTTGATTTTTTCGTTAGGGAGCCATATAGTTCCAGTTGAGACCTCGGGAAAGCCATTTTCCGTTTTCGCCCTATCCCTTCCCCCTCCCCTCTTTTTTCTTCCCCTTTTGCGAGTCCTCTCTAGGCGTTTCAAAAGTGGGTTTCCTCCCCGCATCGAGCATCCAGGGTCATGCCTTCTCCCACTCGATAATTTTGCGAGACTTTCTCTCCCCCCCCCCTCTCGTCCCGTCCTGCAGCCAGCCCCACGCGTGCCGGACGGTCTCCGGCCTTCGAGCCCCTTTTTTTCAGTTCTTGCGGCTTCTGGGCCGTCGTCTCTCGGGCCGCCGGAAGAAGGTACGCGATTTTTTTGTTTTGGGGAGCACGACTGTCCCTCATCATTCCTATCGCATCGGCATTTCTCCTCGATTTACTCCTCCGACGTTTTTTTTTTCTTCCGCTTCACTGCCTCTTCTATTTCGATGATTCTCTTCCCGTCTGTTTTTGGCTCATCTCCGGCGTTCCCCAGTGCTTCCCCTTCGTCGCCTCCCGGCCGCGCCGATTCCTGCAAGCCTGACCAGGCCGCTCCCTCGAGCCCCTCCCTCCCCCTTCTCCCAAGCGTGGCATTTGGGCCTATGGTTACCGTACCCCTTCGGCCCACTCTTCTTGTTCGAATGGCGGGACACGCGTGGACTCGCGTCTTGTCTTCCTTCCTCCGGCCCTTTTTCCGAAGACGACTCGCGTCGAGAAAATTTTGACGGAGCGGTTCTTCCGCCCTCTTTCTTTCCCTTGCTTCTCTGTCTGTGAAACGCTCCCTCGACCGCCTTCAAGTTCGGCCTGCCTTTTTTCCGACAGGCCTCCCTGTAGATATTTCCTTCTCGATGTCCCAACTTTGACTGTAGCGCTTTCGACATTTGCTCCGAGACCCAATAGGTGTCCCCTGGATCGATTTTCCTTCTCTATCCCGCGACTTCCTCTTCACACGGCGTGGCGGTGTAGTTTTTTTTCCTCTTTTCCGGATGCCAGGACTTATTTATTATTCGCAGTCGGGAATGAAAGGAGAGGTGACGCACTTCGCTTTGGCTTAATTCATTTTTTTCCCCGTCGTGATCGCCTCCGCTCTCTTTGGATTAGAGCAGCCCCATTATTGTACATTTTCTCATTCACTTGACCATCCGGCCTTCTTCGTATGGCCCGGGCTCTCTCTTTCCTGGGTTCTTGCAGGCCTGCAAGAGCGCTGCTCTTTTACTTTGGTCTTTTTCCGTCCCTTTTCCTTCACTTTTTTTTTTCATCGCAACTCCCACGTGATCACAAGTCCAATTTTTTTTCCACGCCCGCATAGTTCCGCGGACAGTACATGATCGTTTTAATCCATTCTATTCATTCTTCCCTCTTGCGGACGTCCCCAGATTCCCGCCAGCCTCTTCTTTCTGATTGTCGTCGATGGTGTAACTAAACCCTCACCATCGGATCTTTCCGGTTTTCAGGTCTGGAGGACGCCTTTTCTTCTTCCCTCCATCTCGTCTTTTACCCAACCCTCCGCTTGCAGAGCATGCCAACGCGGTGCGCACTGAGTTGTTGCCCCCTCCTCTGTGAATGCCTCTTTTCGTTCATGCCGGATGCGCCAGGTCCTTCGCTTTTTCAAGTCCTCGCTAATGTTCACGCCGTAGTCTCACGCCGCTGTTTCTTTTTTGACGTTCCCTCACGTTGTAGCGACGCGCTTGATTTACACCCTGTTTTTTCTATATTTCCTTCAGGACCCCCCCCTAAAAGGGTCGAATTTTCTTAATGAGACCAGAAAGAAAGGGGACGGCTGCTTCGTAGAGCAATTACGACCCCTCTTTCCTTTTTTCGAAACCCCCCCTTTTATCTAGCAGAGCAAGGGAGAAGCTTTTTTTTTTTTTTTTCTTTTTTTTTTTTTTTTTTTTTTTTTTTTTTTTTTTTTTTTTTTTTTTTTTTTCTTTTTTTTTTTTTTTTTCTTTTTTTTTTTTTTTTTTTTTTTTTTTTTTTTCTTTTTTTTTTCTTTTTTTTTTTTTTTTTTTTTTTTTTTTTTTTTTTTTTTTTTTTTTTTTTTTTTTTTTTTTTTTTTTTTTTTTTTTTTTTTTTTTTTTTTTTTTTCTTTTTTTTTTTTTTTTTTTTTTTTTTTTTTTTTTTTTTTTTTTTTTTTTTTTTTTTTTTTTCTTTTTTTTTTTTTTTTTTTTTTTCGGCAAAAAGCGCTCGAGCCTCTTCTCCCTGCAGGCCCATAAACACCGCACTTCAGGCACGCCACACTGTGTTTCCCTCTCTCTCTCCTCCTCCGTTGTGCAGATGCACGACCGTTGAGTGTGGCTTTTCTTCCGGTCGGACTCTGCCTTTTTCCCCGCTGCGCTGGTCTCGAGCAGCTGCCCTATTTCCCCCAGTTTGCGTCCGGCTCCCGAGAAGCCCCATTTGGGAACAAAGGCCTCCGGTTTGGGGTAAAGGCGCTTATTTGTAACCCGGTCCCGCATCCTTTCCTTTTTTTAAATTGGTCGTTACCACTTTAATTCTCCCTCTTCCTTCTCCTCACCTCCCCCCTTCCGATCATGGTGGGCAAGATTGCTCGTCGAATTACAATGTGCGCCCCCCTTTCCAACTGAAGGTCCAGCGGCGTGATGCCCCTCTTTGCAGTGAAAATGAGCGTTACTATAGATGAAATCTCGCTCTATTGTTTCCTCCTTGAGCATCCTTCTCGGCTCCCATCGTGTCGCCTCAAGTTCTTTGCCTATCCCCCTCAGCTGAGAAGCGCCATCCTGCTCGTGGTACAGGTCCGGTCGAACCCTTGAACTGCCCCCCCCCACTCCCCAGAACTTCATAGATGGCGAAACCAGCGTCCTCTCTTTTATTTTTCTCACTCTACCCCTCAGCAAGTCAGTCTTGCTTTGCCCCCCCAATTAGATTGCAGCCTCCCTTGCACGTCCCTTTTTTCTTTCACTCAGTTCCCCGCGCCCTTCCCCGCGCCGATGCGGGCTGTGAACCCCTCTCGTTCCTTTCCTCGTCCCCCTTTTTTGCTGATTGAACGGGTACGTTACGGAAGTCATAATGAAAGCAACCTTGGATTCCCTTCTCCTCCCTCACGCGCGGGATTGAGCTCTTTCGGCTGACTCACAAACGGCCATCCTCCCGGCCAGCGCCAGCAGCAATGTTCCGTTCTTTTTCCCTTGGACGTGCTTTCCTTGGTTCCTTCCCTTTTCCCCTCCTCCGTATGCGCTACTTTGAACACCCTACTCCTCCTGTTCGCGTTTTGAGCCCAAGGGAAACATTGAATGCTTCAAAATTCTAAGGGATTCACTTTCTCTAGCTTCCCTTCCCGACGTCTCCCTTCCCGATAGTCCTGTGGGGGCCCGCCGCACACGTTCCCACTCTCCTCCATCTTTTGTCTTTGAGGGACCGCATTCCTGAGGAATGGCGATAGCGATATCTCGCCGTCACCCTGTTCCCCCTCTCCGCAGTCCTTCTCCGAGTCCGTCTCTTCCCATCGAACGTCCCTCTTCTGCGCGCATGCTTCCTTGTCTTTTCCCTCAGGCCGCTTTTCGTTCGATGGAGCTTCAAGATACGACCTACGCATTTTAAAGAATGCTTTTTGAAGCATGATAATTCCCCCCTGTTCCAGTTTCTTCGCGAATGGTCGTCTTCGAAGTGCGGCAAAGGCGTCGGGGAATTCCCTCCCACTCGAGGCCCCGTTGTCTGCTTTCCTCCCACTCCGTCGTGGTGTGCAGTAAGTGTCCAAGATCCGTCTCCCCTTCAGACAGTCCCCCCCAGCGTTGTTCGGCGCGGGCCTTTCAAGTGCGGAGGAATCCTTTTTTTCGTCTGCACGACGGATGCCCCGTTCGTTTCTCGCTTTCCCCCCTGCTTGGGGATAGCGCCCCTCCATTACAATGACAGGTGGGACAGGTCCGATACACCATTTCCATATCTACCCCCTCTCATATGAATTTTAATTCTCGTCTTCGGGAAGACATCCTACGTTGTGGTATGAGAGCAACTGCCTCGTAGAGGGCGGTCTCTTGGGGCGGAAAATCGGACGAAACCTGTCTTTCACCAACTTGCCGTCCTGATCTTACCAGTTCGTGGCACAAGGTTCCGAGATGCGCCGAGGCGCGACAACGCCTTGCCTCAAGTCAGTCCCCTCAACTTGAACTCCGCACTGTCGCGCCTTCCCGCCGGCTACCCCTTTTTTGCTGTCCTTTATTGATCATCCCGTGGAGACGTTATTAGAGCCCAAGTATTCTGGGCACGGGGACACTTTCTCTTTTCCCCCCTTCCGATACCTTCCGTTCTTTGAAGAATCGCCTTCTTCCCTCACTCTCCCGGGTAGAGAGATGCCCTTACGTTGCCCTTCCCCTTAACGATACGCTTAGACGGTTACCACTATGTCCCCTTCCGGACCGCCACCCTGTCCCCCGCGGACCTGACTTGCGCTTCTCTCAGGCAGAAAGCGCGGCATGAGATATTTTCCGCTTTTCTTCTCTTTTTCCCCGAAGATCATGTTCTTCCCCTGAGAGAAGAGCTCATTCCCTGCTCGAGCTTCTCCATCGGGTCACGGATCCCCTCGCAAGCACTCCTTTCCCAAAACGGCGATGCGGGTGCTTTTCCTTGGTGGCTTCCCCTTTATAAGCAACAACAATCGTCTCAGCCCTTTAGCACTCGCCATGACGCAATTAGATGTTGCCTTCCCCAGTTTTTTCAATCTTTCTCTCTACCGAGGATTTTGTTTAGTGACCTTTATGGTTACGCCACCAGTTTAGCCCCCTTCCTACTTCCTCTCTGGGAAGGGGCCTCGTTCTTGAGGGTTTTATCAGTTTCCGACGCTCCACTCCCCTTTTCTTCATCTCTCCTTACTCCCTTTTTCTTTGGATCTCTTTCTCTCACGTACCTTGTTCAGGTGCCCCCTCCCCCCCACATCCCCACTTTTCTAACCATCCCCCCTTACGCTTTAAGACCTCAATAGCATCGAGGGTGCCCTTGAGGATTAAATCTCCACTTAGAGATCTTTATTCTCTTCCCTCCGCTTCCAGACTTTCTGACCTGCAGGTCTGATTGGCGTCGTTTCGCCTGCTTGTTGCCAAGAACCCACCTTCCACTGATTTCCCCTGAGGAAATTTGGTGCTCCTTCGTTCTCCACCGGCTTCCCACCCCCTTCTCTCTGCCCTCGCCTTCCCCGCAGGTGCGCAATCTGTGCGGGGCTCGGGCCACGCCTTCTTCTCTTCTCCACCCCTCTTAAGAGGAATAATTCGAGAGCGTTTCATCGCCTGGAGTCCCGCTCTTCCCTCTTCTTCCATCACGTTCTCTTCCTGTTGACAGACACGTGTAGTCGACCGAACGATTTGATACCCCCCCTCTTTTTTTTCCTTCGCGAGTTCGCCGGAGGAAAATGCCCTAGAAACAGCCATCTGTAGATACCGAAAGCAAGGCTATGTTCTGGGTCCCTTTTTCCCCCCCGACCTTTCCCAGAACCCTTGTTCCGACCAAAGTCTTTCTTATCTCCCTCTTTTCTCCTTTGGTTCAAGCTTCTATCCCAGCATTCTCCGGAGGCCCGGAAGCGCAAATAACGTTCCTTCCCTCCCAAGCCCTCGTTTCTTGTCCCACTTTTTCCTCTCCTCTTTTTTGTGGTGCTTAGAGATTGCAGTACGAGTGCTGTTTGCCTGTCTTTCCGTTTTTGTAGCCGCTGCCGTGCCGCTGGTTTCCAAGGTTCTTATTTGTTCTTTCCCCCCCCCCCCTCTGCGCCTTTTGCTATAAGCAACTTTTCGTCACCACAGGCGAGGTGAGGTGTCCTTGTGCGACTGCCCCCGTCTAGACTTTCTTATTTCATTTAAATTATTTTTTACTTTTTTTTCTCCCCCTTCCCGTTACTCTTCGGGTTACCTTGAACCTTTTACCAATGCGGAGAGAATGGTGTATCCAGAGTTTTTCTTGACTACCCAGTGCGTCTCTGCTGGCACCCAACCCTTACAGGAGCGTATTGTTGCTCGTTCGTGTCCATGTGCTGTGTTCTAATAAACCACTTCGAGGCCGCTCGGAGGAATCTTTTGCCCTCCCCTTCTCTCTGCCACGAACCCTCTATGTTCCTCAGCATAGTTCGTCCCTGGGACTTTTTGCTCTCTCCGATGAGCACCGCTTCCCTTTTTCTTCTGCGCTATTTTTGTATTTCTTTATGTCGTCGCACCACTGACAGGCCCTCCCCTTTTCTCTTCCCCCTTTTGCGAAATCTCCTCTTTTCTTTGTATGGCAACCATGACGCCGCCATCATACCGGTCAGCTTTTCCGGCAACTTCTCCGGCCGTCCCTCTAATAGGCCTGCGCCCCTTTTCCGTGTGGTTCCTTTCCTTCCTGGCCGTGCGTTTCCCGCGTGTCTATTCGGTTTGAAACCATCCCTACTTGGATCGTCTCTTTCTTTCACCTTTCTTTTTTCGCTTGTCCCTCATTCAAGTTAAGACGGCCCCAGGTTTTAAAGCCAAGAACAGTTGTAACTTTCGCTCGAACTGCTGGGCTTCAGTCTTTTCTTCGACCTCAAAAGTCGACGAGCGCCGGCCCCGCAGCAGGCGTATGTCAAGGGACGTTTTCCTGAACTGTGGACCTGAATTTCTATTCATGCCACCCCCCCCCTACATACGTTTCCTCAAGAAGCGGAAACAATTTCCTTCTCCCCATCGACTTCTAATGCCGAGCGGTATTCCTCCTTCCTCCTCATCTCCAATTTTTTGGCTTTATACCTACGAACCCTTCCCAACGCCCTCCTCCCCCCTAGCGTGGGTGCAATCGGTTGCCGGTGGATACGAGCATGATCCAGTCTCTTTCCTTTTCGCCGTGCCCCTTCCCTTCTTTCGCAGTCAAAGTCCCTTATTCGGACAATTTCCGAGGCTTCGGCAAAGATCTCTTATTCCTTCTTCCTTGACTTCTGCCCCAGGTCTCGTCATCAGGTATTGAGCCTATCTGTCCCGCTTTAGACTATCCTCCTCCCCATCTTACTCGATCCCCAAACGCGTAACTTCGAGTTATTTGCTTTGCAAAGGCCCCCCGGCGGGTCCCTTTCGCAAATCGAGTCCCCCCCCTTGACGTGACAGGGCCCTGCTTTCACACTCTTTTTCCTAATTCCCCCTTCGGCCCCGACGAATCTGGTATCTCTGCGCCTTCTCTCTGTCCTTGCCTGTGGGAGAACACCGTGAATGTTCCTTGTCTTGCGTCCCAGCCCTTCTCTCCCCGTCGGCGCCCTTTCTCTTTTGCCCCGTGTTTGACGCCTTTGGACATATGCGCATCCTCAATTCCTTTTTCTCCTTGAAAGATTTTTTCGTTCCACTCCCCCAGCAGGCATCTCCTTAATAAGTTTTTTGTTTGAGAGGTCTGCCATTTCTTTCCCCTTTAGATCTAGTTTTCCTGATATTATGGCCGAATTTCATCTGCGCATATTCTTGGCCCCCTTCTTCACCTTAGGCCCCCTCTTCCCCTCTCAGATCGTGACAAGACCACAGTCCTGCTGTTATCAGAAATGAAGATCGCTTTCCTCTTTCCCCCCCCCTCTTTCTTTTCCGTTTCCTGCTGTCGTTGGAGACGGTCCTCTCCTCCCCCCGTATCGATTTTTTCCCCGCAACGTTCGAGTCTTCCGATGGCGTATCCCGACGGACTTTGCCTCCTCCTCCTTCCTGCGGAGTCGACGGTCGAGACGAGATTCTTTCGATATCTTTTCCCCCCCCTGGCGCCTGGATGTTTATTCTGATTGCCAATTCGCCATAAAGTAGCTGCTTGGTCTCTGAAGGCTGACCAATGGTCTCCATGCTCTGCATGAGATATTGTAATGTCGATGGGTCTATACTTTCTTTTCTCTTTATAGCCCTCCTCCCACCACCGTTTTTCGTGTCTAAGCTTCTTTTGTCCGTATGCCATTCTTTCCCGCCTCCCCCCCGCCACCATATTCCCCATCTCTGTCGTTCACTTTTGCCTTGGTTCGCTTTTTTGGTATCCTTTACCCCCCTTCCTTCTCGTTCTTTTTTTCGCCCCGCCGAGAATGTGGCTTGGCCCTTTTTTTTTTCCCTCTTTTTATTTGCCTTTGACCCTTTTCCTTTGATCCTCCCCCCCCCCATTTCCCAGAACTGTACTTGACATCATTTATGGTCTTTTTTTCGGCTTTCTTTCCCTCTTTAGATCACTCTAGCGTTTCCGAGCGACGTTCTCCACTTTCTTTATTTCTTTCCTTTGTTCTTCCCCCCCCCTCCCTGTTCGCAATCGCACCCACTTTCTTCCCCCCTCCGGCCCCTGTCCCCTCCTTTTTAATAGCTCGCGTGTTTGACGTTCGACTGCAGGACCTCTCCCTTTTCTCTCTCCTTTTCCCCCTCTTTTTTTTTGCCATACCAGATTGCACGCAGTTCTGACCGGTCTGATTTTTCTTTCCCTCTTTTCCTTTTTTTGCCCCTCCCCTCTTCTATTTTCGCAAGTCTGGTCCGTCCTTTTTTTTTCGTTTTCCAGATCTTCCCCCTTTTCCCCCCAAATCGCGCGCTTTACGGCCCACGCGGTGCGTCCCTTTTTTGTCGGCCCCTTGTGCTTTGACCCCCCCTCTTTTTTTCGTGCCTCTTCCTTGATGAGCCAATGTTCATGTTTCCTTTCATCTTTGCCCTCCCTTTTCACGCCATTCTCTCCCCCCCCTCCGTTTTCATTTTTTTACGCAAGCCTTTTGTTTCCGTGCTTGACCCCCATTATCTTCGATTTCTATTCTTTCCCATTCTTTCATTAGTCGCCGCCCCCTTACCTTTTTCCTCTTCGACCCCCAGAAATATTTAATGTACGAAGTCTGCTTTTGTTTGCGCACCTTTCACCGCGGCTGTGTTCTGCCCCCACCCTTCCCTTATTTTTCTGCCTCTCAATTTCGCTGTCAAAAAGCGTCGAGACCGCTCGTTTTAAGCTTCTTCCTTCTCACACCCCCTTCAGCCAACTCGGGCAATCTCTTTCTCCTCTCTGTCCTTGTGGTGTTTCTCCCCTTTGCAGACGAGGGGTTTTTGGTGCCTGACTGGACGGTTCGTCCCTCCTTCCGTTCGCTGTTAGCGATTTGCCCCATGGCCCGTGAGCGCCCTTTGCCAATTTCTTGAACCCCAGGACGATTTCTTTTAAAGGGATCCTCTCCCGAATCTTATCCGCTTTTATTACATTTGTCCCGGGGTCCTCCTTCTTTTTTCCTCTTCGGTGCATTTCGGCCAGATAATTTGTGTATAGTTTCGTCTTCCCGACCACCGTGCTCCGTTTTACGTCATTTCCTATGCTCTCTTTCTTTTCCAAACTTTTTTTTTGCTGAATCCTTCGATGAAATCAGAGTAAGCCCTTGTTTTCATCAATTTGCGCTGGCTCCCTCTTTTTTGCGTATCCATACCCGTTCCAACACAGATGGCCCCCCTTTGTCCATGTTTTTTCTACCGCCTCCGATTTTTTGGTCCAGCTTTCTTTCTGTTCGCAACCCCTTACTTTTCCGCCCCCCTTTCTCGTTCTTTCCTCCCCCCTCTAGCCTTTAACAAAGCATCTACCCCCCCCACCCCCCCATAGATGTCCTTGCTGGCGCCCCCCCTTGCTCCTCCCCTGCCCCTAGCAAGATGCATTAATTGTTCTCCTCCTAAGGCAAGTTTTTCCTTTTTTTTTCCCACCCTTAGGTTTTTTTGTTTTCTGGAAAACCGTTTGGTCTTGCGTCGTTTTGATCCACCGTGTCATTTTTTCTTGACCGTCCCCCCCCCCCCAGGTACGATGACACTTGCCCTTCAATGAAAGCCAGAAGATTTTTGTCACCTTTCGTCTCGAGCGTTGTTGATTCTTTTTTTCCTGAAAGTTTCATGACTCCGCAGATTCCTCGCACAGAAAGGTTCTGTAAGTCCGTTCTTGAACTTTTTTCTTTCCTTACTCAAGATTTAAGGGTTTATAATCCCCCCCACCCCTTTTCCTTTTTTTCGCGAGTCCCCCCCCTATTTCCCCCCTTCCTGCTAAAGAGAAAATGCGATGCGATGACTCCACGTCCGTCTCCTCCCTGATATTCCTGTGGGAGTATACAGACGCGTCCCCTTTCCCCCCCCTCCTCCTTTGTTCCACCCCCCTTGTGTGAGCGTGGCCGAATGAGCATTTCTTTCCTTCTGCGCCCTCCCACTGCTTTGCACCGGATAAAGTTCTTCCCCTCGACCTGCGTTCCTCTCCTTTCCTGCGCCCTTTTTGGCCTCATTTTCCAAAACGATCTTTTTCTTTATTTCGGGATCCCTATCGTTTCAACTCACTACGACGGTTTCCCTCCCCTTTTTTTCCTTTCTTTGGATGATCTTCGTTCGCGACCTGCTCTTCTCAGCCCATTCCGGCCGGCGGGAACGCTCTGCCTTCACAGACGTGACCGTGTCCCTTCTAACCCCTCCTTTTAGCGATTCCTCTTCCCCTTGTCGCGTACCCTACAGAAAGCCACACGGTTCCCGGTCTCCGGTTCTCTAGGCCTTTTTCCCCCTCTCCCCCCTCCCGTTGCTGTTCATTTTCTTTTTTCCCTGCTTCGCGGCGTCGGCGCTCTGTGCCCTCTGGTACTTTTCTCCTTCGACCTAAATTCGTTTTTCCAGAAGCGGACGATCCTTTTCCCGCCTCATCGGCCCTTCATTCTTCCTCCCTCCGTTTTGTTTCTCTCTCTTTAAACTTCTATCTTCTCTGGGGATGACGGCTTCCCCCCTCCTTCATTTTTTTTTAGTTAAGAGAGGCGCGTCCCCTTGCTCCTATTCTTTTTTCCGCAAGCCTGCTTCACCACTTTCATTTCTCCGCACTTTCCCTTTTATCCCCTCCCTGTCCTCCCGGGAGCCCCCCCTCTTTTTTCCTTTTGGCCGATCTTGTACGTGTTTGTTTCATTCAGGGAACATTTAGTTTTTTCTTTGAATCGAGGTGTCCTCTCCGTTTGGCCTCGAGGAGGCGATCCCTTTTCTGTACGTCTTTTCTTTTCAGGCCTTTTCCCTCCCCATTCCCTCTTCTCCTTAGTTCTGTCCTCTAGGATCCCTCCGAACGCCCCATTCTTTCCCTTAGGTTGCCGAGCAATTCCTCCCCCCATTTTTTCCCAGTCATTTTCATCTTTTCGAAGATCGTCGTGGTCCGACGACGTTCTTTTCTCTGCGAGTTCCCTTTTTCCCTTCAATCACTCGGGCATCGGTCATTCCTTGCCAGTCACTGATTTTTTTTTTTCCCCCGGCTCTTTCTTGTATGGGACGTTTTTTGCTTCGGTACTCCCGCCCCCCCCTTTCCTATCTTTCATTTTGGAATGCGCCAGGGCCGCAAATTTTCTGTTTCCTCGTTATACTCTCCCCTGATGTTATTTTTCTGAGTCATACCCATTCTTATTGTTACCTCCCCTCCCGTTCCTTGACCCTCCCCCTCCTTTTCTTTCTCTGGCAGGGCCCGGTCTTTTTCCTCACAGCTCAGTCGAGCAAGTTACCTCACATTCTTCTTATTGGCTTCCTATGTGGCAATTAACTTCCTTGGTTCTTTCCCTTCTCCCCTCCCCAGGTGATCCCAACGGCCTTTCACCAATTAGATTTTTTCCAGTTGACTTTTTTTTCCCCCTCCGACATTTTTTCCCCTTCCTCCCCCTTTTCCTCTTCACTCTTTTTACCGACTAAATGATTCTGACCGTTCTGATTGGTTCTTCTGAGGTTTGTTTGCAGCACCAACCCCGGACCCCCAGCCCAGCGTAGACGTTTGGGCTTCCTTGGTTCGAAGTTGATCGTCCCCCACAATTCTTTTCTCGCCCCTGGTTTCCGACAGATCTGCTTCTCGGCAATCCTTGACTGGTCCCCCTCGAGTGCGTTTTCCTCCCTATCTTCTATCAGCCTTTCTGTTTTGACGTTAAACCCGAGTTTCCGCTCAGTTACTCTTCCTCCCTTTGCCTGTCTTTTTTTGTTTCCACAGTTGTTCGGAGCTATCAACATGATCTTCTGTTTTGATACTTCTCCTTTTTAGGCGCGAAATCCCCCTTTTTCCTTTCCCTGTCCATCACCCGGAAAGAAATCTTAACTTCCTAAGTTCTTTCCCCCTTCAGTATCTCCCCTTAATTGAATGTTGAACCATTTTTTTATATAGACTGCCCTTTTGATAATCTTGGGGTCCCCCCCCCCCCCTGAGCTCCAGTTCTTTAGCTTAGCAGCGGAATTCATCGGTCATCAACCTCCCCCGCCTTGCAAGCCTACCCTTCTTACCCCCCTCCCTCTTTTTTTTGTTTGATTCTTTTTGCAAGAACTGTTCTTTGCTTTATGTGATCGTTCGGCATTTGCTTTTTCCCCCCTCAGGCCCCCCCCGGTTGCGCGCTTTTTTTTCCCCTCTTGTTAAAGTTTCGCGTTATATACGCACTGTTTCGTCCCCTTCTCTTTTGCGGTTCTGGTTAAAAGCTAGCCGCTGTCTTATCCATTCATATATTTTCCTGGGTTCGCCGTTCCCCCCGTTTCCTCGGCTCCCTAGCGCTTCTCCTTTTTGATATATCAAATGAAGAAGATTTTTGTGTCTTCCATCGAGTCGTGCTACCCCCCTTTTTCCTCCCGGAAGGTCGTTTCTTCCTCTTGCGTGACCTTTCTCTTCCTCTCCCTTTGGCTTCCCATATTCCATTCGACTTTCCCGTCCTTCTCATAACATTCTTTTCTCACGAGGTGTTCTTTCTACGTTGAGCGAAAAGCATCGTTTTGCACCTCGTTGGCCCAGGGGCTTTCATTTTCCTTTTCCCCTTTTTTTGTAGACAACTAGCCGCCCCTTTCCATTCTCTTTGCGCCCCCTCCTCCCTGATGTTTCCCTCCCACGACGTCGACGAGTTTCCTCTGCTTTTTCCCTCTTTGTCGGCCCCGAAGTCCCCTCATGCCTTCCCCTTGTCTATTTTCAGGCTTCTTTTCACCCGCGATCGTCTGCTTCTTGGCCAACATCTCCTTTTTTTTCCCGGCCCCTTTCCTTGTGAACGATGAAATCAGTACACATGAAACAGCCTGAAGCCGGTAACGTCGCTCGACGCTTTCTTTTTTTCTCTCCTTTCGGACTGCTTTCCCCAACGCACAGAGCCGCCGGCCACAGCAGAAAGCGTGATGGTCAAGTTAAGTTTTCTGCCCTTCTTCTTACTCACCGAAGTCCTTGTCTCCCCAAAATCGTCAGGATCGCCCGACCCTTGCCCCCTTTTTTTTTTCTTTTCGCCCCCCCCGCGACCTTTCCCCATGCCGATCTCTTTATACCCGCCGGCTGCACATCCCCGATTTTTTTGTTTTTTTTCCCGCCCGCCACCCTTCCCCCTCGCCATCGGCGTTTGCTGTTTTGATTTTTTGAATGTCTTTTTATGCCCGATCGCAGCGATTTTTTCTCCGCCCTCCCCCCCTTTGCTTCCGCTTTTCCAGTCAGAGGACCCCTACTTTTCTCTTTCCAACTCCTCTTTCCCTCTGCATTGCTGCCGCTATTAAGGTAGAAGTCGCTTTAGTTATGTTTCACTGCGTTTTTTTCCCGTCCCGACGGGAACGCCCTTCGTTCAGGTTCATTCTTCTGAACATTTTCTTGACGGAGATCCGCCTCCTTATCCCCCTCGAGGCGTCCCCTTTCCTTTTCTCCCCTCCTTCCGAGTCTACTTCCCCCTAAGAATGTTGAGAGAATTCGTTGGTTTCCGCTCGTTCCCCAGCCCTAGACAGGCCCCAACGCTTTTTTTCTTCCTTTTTCTTTTTTCTTCTCAGGCATTTCTGAGAAAGTTGATGTTCCTTCTTCTTAAAATTTCTCCCTTTCCCCCTTTTTCTTCGCCCATCTTTACGACGGATATCAATAAGGTTGTCCATCCTTTAATTCATTTCCAGAGTATAATAGAACTCTTCATTTTTTTTCCTTCCCTTTCTATTTCATTTTCTCTATATTTTGTTTGTTGGATAGCCGAAATTCTATGGCGATGTCTATCTTTTCATTGTATATTTCCCCCCGAAAGTTATCGACCTATAAAATTACTCCAGATGTGCCGAAGGCACGCTCTCCTATCTTTACTTGATGGATTGACTTAAGACCATGAAGTGCTTCACGACTTGCCCAGCTTTTTTTTTGAGGTCTCCTATCGGTTGTCCTCCTTTCCCTGCCCCCGCGCGTCGAAGGTCCTGCCTTTGACCCGTTTCCAGTTTTTATTGACTTTTGCCTTCTTAACTTTTACTTTTAGCGAAGGCAGGCGAATAGTTGCGCTCTCTTCCCCGGCTGATCCCACAGTCCAAATGATGGCCGGAGCGTCCTTTTCTTTCCCACTCTTTGGATCACTCGACCCCCTCCCATTTTCCAAGGCTCATTCTTGATAGAGATTTTAACTTCAGTCCCTTCTTAATGCCTTCCTTGCAGAAGGATCGATGGTTAAGCCTTCTTTTTCATGTTCCACTTTGAGTATTCTCCAAAGTTTGGAGCGAAGATCGCCCGTCTTTTGTTTATAATTTTTCTTTCCCCCCCCCTGCTGCTTCTCAAACAGCGATTAGGTTTTTCAAGTTTGCGGCCTTTTCCCCTCCCCCCAGTGCCTCCTTCCCATGTTTTAGTTGAATGCTTAATGTTCCGCCCTTAGCTGTGCCCCTTCCCATTTTTTTCCCGTTCGGGCGCTCGAGTATGCGAAACCAGTTATTATCTTTTCACCTTCTCCACTTCCCCTTTCATCCTCATTTTTATTTTCTGGTAAGGAGGATCTTGTTTCTGGTCTTTTGAGCGGAATCCCCTCCCCTCTCCCCCTTCCCCAGAGCTTTCTCGCCCCTGGCTTCTTCTTGGCTGATTTGCGTAATGGTTCGTTACGCACCATCAACGGTGATCACCCCTTGGTCCCCAATCCAATTCTATGTACCTTCTCTGAATCGGCGTTGTCCTCTCCTTTGCCCGTTTAATACACGAGTGGCATAGGTTTTTGAGCTACAGATTTCCTCCCCTCTTCATTTAATGTCGTCGGTCGATTGATGTGTCCCCCTCCCAACAGACTTTCTTTTTACGGCGGACCTTGGGGATTCTCCTTGGTGTCAGCATCTTCAGGCTGTCCCAACCCTCCCTTAGGGAAGAGAATGGCCACCCTACTGAGCAGACTTGGCTAGGTTCTTCCACGGTCTTCCTTCTTCCTCCCCCCCTCGTGTCAGCGATCATGCTTTGAAAGTTAC
>Ga0179593_1627356_pt1 | contig 17894 bp, 10 predicted proteins | sample CZODoug2_1_08_16_FD_185931 | JGI IMG/M metagenome (GOLD analysis project Ga0179593, IMG submission 185931) | Vadose zone soil fungal communities from Angelo Coast Range Reserve, California, USA - CZODoug2_1_08_16fungal (PacBio error correction) | ecosystem: Environmental > Terrestrial > Soil >... | reverse complement strand
AAAAGACACTTCGGTACGTCCCCGACGTTCTTTTCCTCTTCTCTTTTCTGCGCAATTTAGACCGTTTCTTGATAGATTTTTCCCAAACCACCTTTCTTTCTGTGGGGCCAATTGTTCATTTCCTCTCAATTACATTCGTGTGTGCAACTTGTTTTGTTAATTTCCCCCTTTACGCCCCTACTTTCCCTGCGGTAGAAAACTCTTCAGCAATTCTTCCCTTGTCAGGTGGCTGTCTTTAGTAGAAGGCCCTCTTCCTCACCTCCTTGCCAAGATGGTTTCATCCATCTCAGGCTTTTTGGTCCAGGCATACCATCTCCCCCCTCAGTCCCCCTCGACGCTTCAACCTCCGACCGGAATGAACGGTGTTGGAAAGAAGGATCCCTATGTCAGTCCTCTTTCTTGCCCTTTTTGTTACCGCCGTCCTTTTTCCCAAGCCGGCCGAGTATTTGCCCCTCAACTGCAATATTGGACGGATGAGCCTCTCCTGCCCCTTATTCTTTCTTTGGATATCATCACCCGTATACAGGACTCCCGCCCAAGAAACTGCCCTCAATCTCTAGCCTATTTGAATGGCTCATTCCCCTCAGTGTTTTGGCTCTCTTTCGTGACTCTCTGCCTGGTTTGTGCCCGCAGTAATTCCCCGCTTTCCCCTGTTTTAAATGGTGACGACTTCTTCTAAACACCCTCCCCATTTCCGTTCAGCTCCATTCCCCCTGCTTCCTCCCCACCCGCACTGATGCGAGCGCCCAAGCTCCCCCCGCGCCTTTGTCTTCCCCTTTTTTGGAACCCTTACAGGTGATTCTCCAACCCCTTTACGATCCAGCTCTTTTTTTCCCGCAATTGTAATGCCTTAGTGCCATACAGGGTTACGCCTCCCTCTCTAAGGGGCTTTTTGTCCTTTGACGTTCCTTCTCTGTCCCTTAAAGGAATTGCCGTTCGTCTACCCCCTTTTGTGTGGTTTTTTGTTGTGTTGTTTGTTTTCTGCCCGGAGGAAACAGCCTGGCAGGGGCCAAGAATGTTACTCGACCGGTTCAGGCTTGACGGACGCTTTCGCTTCCTCCCTTGTTCAGCGGCCTTAATCCTACCTCCTTTAGGGCTGGCGCACCGTTCCCTGATTTTGACGGATCGAGTCCGCAGAAGGAGTCCAATCCCGCACTGAAACCCCTTTTCACGCTTTTTGAATTTTGCTTTTGAGCATTTTTTCAAGCCCCAGTCCCCCCCGCTGGACGAGAGTATGGTGACGAAGTTCAAATTTCCGGTCTCACCGACTCCAGGTCTTGCTGCCTTCTTGTCGTTAAGTTGTGTTGACGAGAGTTCTTCCTCTTCTCTGGTCCCCGAGGCGCGACGCTTTTCTTCCCCGTGGGGATTGACTTTTTTAGTTTTTTAACCTCCCCTCCCGAGGTTCTGCTTTAATTTTTTTTTTTTTAGAGGGTTTCTTGCTTTTCCCCTGAAAAGGCTTCCGGTCTCGGGGGATGCTTCTCAGCAATAAGGTTTTCTCAAGCGTGGTGACCATCCGTTTTTCCTCCCGGATACCCAACCCCCATTTCCTAAATAGCACGTTGCCTTGCTTTAATACGTTCATTGGAATTCTAGGTCCTTTTGTACCTCTTCTATCCTTTGCATCCCTGCTTTTCTCCTCCATCGCGTCAATTGGCTTATTTTGGAGTTGACAAAAGTAATTCTTTTCTCTCTGAATTTTTTGTACGAAAAGTCAGTTTCCTTTTCTTTCCTCACGAAGGGACCCCCCCCCCCGCCGATGTCTAGAGTTCGTTCCCTCTTGTTTATTCTCGGCCCTTCTCAACGTTCGCCGATTGACCCCTTGCCCCCAAATTCCCCCTGGATTTTACATCTTAGACCCGCTTTCCCACTTTTACTCCTCTCCTGCACCTCTTCCTTTCCCTATTTCGATACGCATGTTTTATCAACTGTCAACGAAGAAGTCACGCTTCCCATTTCCTTAACTGCGCCTTCTTCTCAGAATCCTTCTTTCTCCTCTCCAGATCTCCCTCTCACGGATGTCCGCCCTGCCCTTTCCGATAGAAGAACTGCACTGTTTTCTGACCCATCTCTGCCACTTAAGTGATCTTTATCCTTTCTTCGTTAAACTTTCTATCTCAGAGTTCGCGGTTAGATTCGTCCCCATACCGTCTATTTCGAGGAATATCTTCGGCCCCCTTTTACTATTCCTTCTTATTTTGATATTCTCGGGTTTCCCACCAATTTCCCAACCTCTCGTTTTGGATGCGCTCCTCTGCAGTTACCCACCACACGCAATAACATTGTCCGCGTGGTACCGAGAACAACCCCCCCCCAAGCTTACCCCCCAGCCTTCCCCGCTTTCTTTCTCTCTTTTCCCCCTCCCTGTCCTCTGCAGACTAAAGTCTTATTTATTGTGTTCGGGTACGATGCAACGACATCCTTGATGCTTTTTTTTTTCTTCCCCTTCTCGATTTAACAATTTGTCCCCTGTGCCCACCGTCTTTGTGTTTTTTTTCGCTCGGATTTTTTGGGTCCCTATTTCCCTGGATGATTTCCGCCTAATGATGTGAGTCTGTGGACTGATATTGCTCCCCCCCGGGTAGCTTTCCAGGGAGGAGATCGTTGGGAAGAGACCAGGCTTTTTTTGCCGCGTAACCCTGGGTGCCCCACACTTGGTATCAATGCGGATGTAGCGGCGGACTTTCGTTTTCACTTACTCTCTTTGACTTTTTTTTAGCAAGGCCCTGAGTCCTCAAATTTCTTGCTTCTTGACCATTCGCTCTTATTCGTGATCCACTTTTTTTTTTTCCGGGACTCTTTTCAGTTTGTTCTTCAGGACCATCATTTGTAAGTTTCGTCGAGGCAGTAAAGTCCTTACGGGCGCGTTTCTTGCCTCTTTATTGTTGCGGCGGTCGGTCCTTTATAGGCCCCAGACGGACACGTTATTGGGTTTTGCTGGACCACATTCGGTTACGTCCATCTCCCCTCCCTGGACCATCTTTTTCCAGTCAACCTCCGTTCTCTTGCTGTTCGACCAGTATTAAAACAGAATCGTGTTCTTTTTAGTACTCTGAAGCCATTTTTTCTTCTTTTCTCTAAGACAACCCGCGGTTTTTTTTGAAGTTCCTTTCTTTCTCCTCCTAACGATGCCGTCCCCGCCATTCTCCACGGCACGCTGCCGTCAGGACGTCGACTCTATAATATGCCACGCTTTGACCGTTACCTTTTTTTCTCCATCCAGACACTCGGAGCCGTTCTTTTCCCGGCCCACTCCTCTTCCCTTTTCTCTGGTCGTTTAGTTCTTCACCCTCCCCCCCAACAGGGTGCCACCTCTTCACTCGGGCGAAGTCCTTTATTTTTAATTGGGGGTTCAATTAACCTCATTTCAGTTCCCTGATCCCCCACACCCCTCCCCCCTCCCTCTTCCATACCGGCCGGTGTTTTTCCATGTCGTCTCGCGACGAGACTTATAAGGACCCCCCCTTGTCCCCCCCTTACTTTACGAAACACCCCCTATCCCTTCTTCTCCCGTCTCTTCTTTGGCTTTGCTCATTCTCCCGGATGTACTTCCCTTTATAGTTGCAAGCCGCCCTGCCGTAGTAGTGCGTTTTCTCCCCCCTTTTCTCGGGCTGTCCACGTGAATGCCTCTTAGTCCCTCTCACTTCTTGAGGCCGCGTTCATGTGCCTTCTTTCCTCCTTCTTCGGGCTTTTCCCCTCATTGTCTCTTCAGATTCCGGTCATTTCTATTTGATTCTAGGTTATGAAACCCAGTTCTTTTTTTGCACTAATCTGACACTCCCTTAAGTGCATCCTTTTTCCGTCTGGCGCTTCCCTGGTATGAGGTGCCACCTCGACCTTCTCTTTTTTCCCTTTTTTCAGAGAACAAGCCTGGTTTCCGGCTTTTGGTGGCCTTTTGACCTGGGTCTCCGTATTTTCCATTCCTTTTCACAAGAAACTGCACCTTCCTCATCGAGTGTACGGATGCCCAACCTTTTTTCCCGGGCCCGCAGACGCCTCTTTGCCCACTTCTTTATGCCTCCTTCAAAGTCGTCGATCTTTTCTTTCCTCGTATTGCTGTCCCCAGGTATTGGTCTTTTTTTCGTGCTCGATCTCCCCCCTCCCTTTCCGAAGAAGGTGGGGGGCGGTGACGTTATTTAGATCCTTGTTTAATGCCCAAGCGATTCGTCGGCTTGTCTGTCCTTACCCTTTCTAAGCAGGCGACGTCCCCTGTCACAGCGGAGATGTTTCTTGCATAATTTCTCTCCATAGTTTGTTTTTAGTCCGAGGTTACCCCCCCTCGCTTTTTTTTTGCCCCTGCTCCCGGCGAGTCCCTACTTAACCGCGTGGAAATGGGCGCCCTGACCCTTCTGAAAAAAAAACAGCCTTTCCAGCAGTCCTCAAACTTCTTCCCACGCGTCGCCGTCTTTCTTTCCCAGGTATTGCCACCCCATTTTCCCAGTTCCAGTTGTATGTCTTTTTCTCATGTCCCTTTGCTCCCGACATGGATCTGTTGGTAAACGGTTCCTCTGCCTCCAAGTTTTGCTCTTTCCTCGGCGTTGCCCTTAAGGCTGCGTCTTTTTCAGACGCATCTTGGCTTTCCTTTTTTTTCCTACTTCCTTTTTTTTGGTGAGAGTAACCACACCTCTTGTGCTTTTTCCAGACGCTCGCGTCATCGGTCAACGGCCGCTAAGTCTCCGTGCTGACATCTCCCTTTTCAAAACCCCCAATCTTCCCTTAGGTCCTTATCACTTCTCGAGGCCCCTTTCATTTGTTGGCCAATTTTCGTTAAAATGACCCTAATCTCACCCTTTCCCTCCACCCGTACTTAAGCTTGATTCTTTCATGGTAAGGTCTCCTCCGCCCATTGCCCGCTTTACCTTAAGAGGGTTGCAGTTTTTCCCCCTTTCCATCCCTTTCTCCCGGTTCACGCAAAAAAAATCCCAGTCCACGGATCCGCCATGGACTTCCCAGCTCGACATGTTCCAGCCCCTTGATGACGAGTGATTTGGCAGTTGTCGACGGGAACCGGCCTTTCCCAGATTCCGCAGGATCTGAGTGACCCCTTTTTACCTTGGAGAAACTTCTCCATTTCCTACTATATAAAACAGACTACCCCTCACCATCCCCCATTTACACTTCATCGCCTCTAGTACTTCCCACCACGAATAGTGATTGGAACATTTGGGGCTCGTAGGGATCATTAAGCTAGTGGGATCCCCTTACAGCTCTGCCCCCTTTTTGATTTATGGAGAAGAGTCTTGTCCCCCGGGAGACGTTCTTTCCTAAAGGTCCCCCTGGACCGCCCACGAACGGCTGTATGTTTTTCCCCTGCTCCTATGAGGTGCTCTTTTCCATACCCGAGTGCTTCGCGGACGGTTATACGCTCCATTCATCTTCCTAGTGTGCCAGCCTCCAAGGGTAATCCCCCCATCGATCGGCGGAACGCAGATCACTTCCTGATGCACGCCCTCCCTGATCCTTGACTAGGCGAAGGAACCCTTGAAAGGTCCTTCCTCGACCGTTTATTGATTCGAGGACGCTGAGAGTTCCCCGCCGGCGACGATGATACTGTAACTGCAACTTTGAGCGTTCTCGTCGAGGATACGACGATTCCTAGTTCCCGCACAGATTAACTCCCGAGGGCCTTAGCCCCCTGCCCCTTCTAAGAATCGGTGAATTTTTTTTCTTAAGGAGGAGTCACGTCTCGATCCTCGGAGGGAACCCTTTCCACCTTTCGTTTTTCCTAATCGTCCTCAGGGTCTGCTGAAGGATGGTCTTTAATATAAAAGGAGCTTATCTCCCCTTGTCGCGTTTTCCCAAACAACAGTCGCCTTTTGATTCGCCCCTCGATTTTCTTTCTACTTGGACTTTTACCCCATCCCCTCTCGCCCTTTCTCCCGTCTCTGCATGCTTTCTGACCCCAAGGCTAATCTTCTGGCGCCCAGTTGTGAGGGGGGGGGTGTGCTTTGGTTCCCTATGGATCTTTTTCAACGGGTCGCCCAGAGCTGAAATCCATAGCAGCGTTGCCTCATCCAGCTTTACTGAATTCATCAGATGCTACTTAAGCGAACTCCCCATGCCTCCAAGCTGCGCTTGTTATTTCTCCTCGGTTGCCCCCTTTTCTTCCTCGTCGATGTATTCATTGACCAACGATTCGTGTCTCTCTCTTCCCGCCTCAGCTTCTTCACGAAGTTACCCGTCCGGATAGCCGCTACTTAGTCGGGAGTCTTTTCCAGCCGGGTGGGTCATCGGCCCCGCCAAGTAAGTCCTTGCAACCTCAGAATCGTTTTCCACTCACTGGATTGTCATTTTAGCTCCTCCTAAGGTTAACCCTCGGTTCCGATTTCCCTTTTTCCTGAATTCATTGCAAACTACCAAACTCCCAAGCTGCATAACCGGTCATAATTCCTCTCCCATGCGGTATCCCCTTCATTCTCCTGCCGCTACGGAGAGTAACATTCCTTTGCCTCCGAGACTTGAATCATTCGTCGAGGATACGCAGTGCTCTGCAAGTTGCCGGATAGGATCGCCGCCTTTTTCTTACACTTCTTTTTTTTGTCTCTCGCTAACCCGGGCTTTTGGCCACATACCGCCGTCCTTCATAAGTCACATGTTCCCTGACTAGGGATCTGTCAGTAGCCCCAACTCACCTCCCTTGTTTAGACTCGAGTGTTCCCGAAGGCCCTCTCACCAAGTGGACTACTTGACCCCCACCCCAAACCTCCAAGAAATCCCCCTCAGGTCGATGAGTAAAGAGAAAATCACCAAGGACTTCCAGTCGCAGACTCCTAAGTTTGTGTTCTCAGCTATGCCTCTTTGATGGTTCTGGCTACGCAGCTTCCCGTAGGTTGAATTTCTTTCTTTTTCTCTTTCAGCGTCCTGTCCCCCTTCGGTCCACCATCGAAGAGGGCGGTGGTTTTCTTTTCTCGACTCTCAGTTCTTGGGCGGCTATTTTCCCTCTGATATGTCCCCTTTTAACTCTGCGGAGCCGTTTATTTGGCCTTTCGAGCACTCTGTTCCTCGTCGTCTCGAAGTCGATATTCTTTCTACGTTTCCTGGATGCAACTGGTCCCCAGCCCCCCTGTTTTTCGTTCGGCTGACCCTCCGTGCGAAATTTTTGCTGTTAATTCTCGGGCGTCAGAATGTGTCTCTCCAATTACTTCTTCCTTGACTTTTTTTTTTTGACCGCGGGACCGTGATGCCAGTTGTCATCCGGAAACTTTTTTCCTCCCTTCAGTTAAGAAGGGGCCGAATTCTTCGGCCGAAGTAAAAAACGGTCACCGCTCTCCCCCTCTTACACTGGGTACTTGGCCGGAGGCCGTGCCCTATTCTCGTTTCGCCCAAGACCGGTTACCTTTGGTTTGAGAGGTAACATCACTCTGTTCCCCCCGGAAAGCCTCTATTCCGGCGAACTCTCTTTCCCTTCGTTATGCTTTCTCTGCGAAGCATTCCCTCAACTGTTTCCTCTCGTTTAGTGCATTAATCCAATCCTGGACGATTTGCCGTGAGCTCCAGACAAGCGCTTGCTTTTTATAGATTGAATGCAGAATCTATCCCTCGACTTCTCAGTGGCCAATTCCCCGCAAAGCTGCGACGGCCCTTAATGTTTTGACTCCGGTCGCACTCCTCGGATCACCACCGCATTGGGCTGCGACAGTCCCTCCCCCGGATTCGACGGAGGCTTTTTTATTGAAACCGCACGAATACTTTCTTCCTTCTTAGCCTCGTTCGTTTTCACACAAATTTTAAAAGGTCCCTCGCAGGAAGACGTCCTGGTTTTCGACCGGAATCCCCTAACTCCCTTGTTGATCTTCCCCGACCTTCCCATCCTTTCTTATTTGACATTGTCTGGTTTAAGGCGTTCTTTCCCTATTGTATAGAAAGCGGACTTTTTGCTCATGACCCACCTCACTCCGTCTACAAAAAATCAATCGGCAGCTTTTGCCCCCACACACCCTCCCCGTTCGCTCTGGTCCCTTTTCTTTTATGCCCTCTTGGCGGAGAATGTACACTTCGGATTCCTTTTAATCTACCCTCGATTCAGTCGTCCTTCATTATCCATCCCGAAGGCCAGTGCTTCGCCCCTCGTTGCAAGAAGACAGGTTTTTTTTTAAACCCTTTCCTGAGCCATCGGCTTCCTTGATTGCTCTCTTCCTTGCTCTATTGGAATGTTCATCGCTTGATTCGAGTTACTTTCAACCTGCTTTGGACGCAACGACTGTTCCCCCAGCTTTCTGTAACTGGTGCAGCCGCACTCCCGTTTTCTTTTCTTTCTGATTAGAATCAATTTCCTTTGGGAGGAGCTGTTCCTTTGTTAGGTTGCGGCGGTGGGGGTTGAACAGGTCGCTGCTGAGGTTCTTTAAAGGTCAACATCCCCCTGTCACCGATGACGCGCTGTCACGGAGTGCCCCAACGCGGTCAGGTCCAGACGCAGATCCGAGTCGTGTCTTTGCATCCCTCACCTTTTCCTGTAGTTCGAGTATTTAGGTCTTGAAGGTATCATGCGGTTGCCTGCGTTCGAATTTGCCTTCCTTTTCTCGGCGAAGTTCCTTACCAGACTTCGCCTCTTGACTAGGCAGACCGTCAGGTTTTTTCTCCTTACAGCGGCGCCTACAGCCAGGGCGAATCCAGTGCGCCACAGAGGGTCAGTTCCGTTCTTCTCTCGCCCCTGATCAGGTCTTCTTCCCCGATCCTCTTTCGCATGATGGGAACGCCTGCTGTAGTCCGCTATGGGGTCTTCCGACCCGGGCCTACCCCCAGTAAAGCTTGCATGCGATTGATTTCCTATGGTTGGTCCCTTTCTTTCGTTCTTCGATGCATGTCCGTTGTGTAAACAACGTGCCCTGCCAGTGCTCCTTGAACCCAGTTTCGCGCCTTCCAGGAATCTTGGTAACTTACCCCAACGGCTCGTCTTTGCTACTCGGCGTGGACCACAATTTAGTGATTCAACTGTCGGCCGAGCATTTGTTTCTTTTCTCTTTTCTCTTTTGAATACTTCATTTGGCTCTCTCCTCCCCACGAATGACTCGTCCAGAAGCAGACGCTGCTGAAAGTGATGTCAACGGGCCCTTCTCCCCCAGCAAGTAGAGACAGTCCCAAACCGGTTTCTGCGGTGCCGTCTCACCTTTTCCTTTTAGTCCTCCAACAACTGGGAAATTCAGAGAGAACTGGTACTTTGTTAAACTCGTGTCGATAATAGCTACTCCCACGTATCCCCTTTAACCCTTCTGTAAAGGAATGTACCTTTTCTGTCCTCCCCCGTCGCTACGCCCCCAATATGGCCAGCGTTAAGAATGAGAGGGACTCCCTGCCGGTCCAGGATGATTCCTCAAGCCTACCCTCGAACTTCACCGGAGGACCACTGTTTCCTCGCTGCGTGCCCGTCATGTTAGGCGACTTGGCTGCCCCTCGATTTGGGTTGACGAATTTACGCCTTTTCGTGCGATGCCTAAGGCTTTTTTGACGGCCTGGGTGACCGACCCCCAGGCGGTCCGAGCACCAAGAAGCCCCGGCTAGAGCACCCGCCCAGCCATACGAGAACTCCAGCCGATTTTTGGAATGCTGAACACCCTCCCACTGACTCCGGGGCTATCTGGGCCAGCGATCGTTCCGGGTTGTCCCCTCCTCCGTCGGCTTTCGAAGTTCTTTTCCCCTTAAAGGAAGGCTACCCAGGCCAGGGACAGTTAACCTGCTCCCTCGTTACACATTGCACGTCGGATGCCTGCTCTGACCATCCAGCTTCCCTTTCTCTTTTTTGTGGAAACCATCAAGGTTGCCAGCCGGATACGATCACGCTGGAACGTCCGGGTCCGTCCGTGGTGCACCCCTGCCGCGCAAGGACCTCTTTCATCTTTTAGTGGCGGTTTCCCCGCATCTGAGATCACTCTATTTTCTCCCCCCCATCCCCCAGAAGGCTTAAAACCGGCTGACCTTAAGAGGGGCCTCCTGCCTAGCACTTCGATTTCAGGAGGCGGCGACGATGCGGTGTCTTCACTGGATGCCTTATGACCTCTACGGCCCTTGTTAGTTTCAGAGAAGGTGCTTCCGCCGATCGATTTCCTCTTCGACTACGTTCCAGAAGGCTGTGATCTCACCTTCGTGATCAGCTCGAATACGTTTTTTTTGCGGGGGCAAGTTGTTCTGGCAGGTCTAGGGAAGTCGGAGAGAACTTCCTCCCCTTGCGGGAATTGAACCATTTTCTTGCTGAAGACCCTGACGTCGGGTGACGATCACCACGGAGATTAGTGGCTCGTTTCTCGGCTACCCCCCAGCTTTCGGAACTCCGGAGCTCTTTCCCTTTTCCCGGTTTTGTCGGAGTGAAGAACAGGTCGAATAAAGACATCCCTGTTCAATCTTTCCGAGTCGTTTTGCTGTTCCTCCAGTTTGGGATCCAGTTTCTTTGATTTCCCTACTTCTTCGGTTCGACAGGAGCAAACCCAATGCTACCAAGACCGTCTTCATCCCGGTGTCAAGTTGGAATATGATCCCCGTCTCCTCCCGCCTCAGCAAAGCAAGACTGTCTTTCGCCCTCCCATCGCTTCAGCCGTTTTTCGTCGCTGCTGGGGTCAGACCAACGAAGCTTTCTGGTCTCTCGTCGAAAGCCCGACCCTCGTTTCTGCAGAAGCCAAGGCCCGAGTAGCTTCTTTTAAGATTTCTTGTTTTAAACGCCTTTGTTTGCTGTTTCCCTCGGCCCCCAAAGCCCAGAAAGGGTTCACCGTTTCTTCTGGCCTCCCCCCCCCGAAGTCCCCTGGTTGCAAGAGAGCGACTCGGGAACCTTTTACTTTTGCCTCGATGAACTTGACCTCCCCTATTTTCCGGTCCCCCTCCTCCTCAACTGTCACGTTCATCCACTTTTTCCCTCTCTCCGAATTTTAGGCACGAAACTTTCTTGCATTCTGCCAATCCGTAGCGTTACCAAATTTGCGAAGGCCTCCTCCTTTTGATCTGACTCTTTTCAGAAAAGTTAGCTGTTTGATCTCCTCTTTTCAGGCCGCCCCAGCCGGTTCTTCTTTCCCTTTTTCTCTCTGCAAGCGTTCAGCGCAAAGTTCGTCAAGTATGCCGCTCTGCAATATTCCACGAAATATTTCCCTCCCCCCTCTTTGCGTTCGTCTAGTTTTTCGTTAACCCCCCCTCCCCGCCGTACGTTTTCGGACGCGTTGCGACCGAAGGTTGTTCAATGTTTCTTTTCCCACGCCTCACACCAAAAGATGTCTTTTCTTCGTTTCCCCCCCCCCCTTTCCTTTCAAAGTCAGGCAGATTCTTTTCACATTCCGTTGTTGTTGTTATCTCTCTTCCGACAGACTTCTTTCGTTTTGATGTGTATTAGTGCCCCCCCTACTCTTTTTGTGTATGTGAAACTCCTGTAAACACTGACGAAAAAGTACGGTGAGTGCGTTAACGCGACCCGACTATCTTCCCCTGTCTATAGTGCTCTCTGTCGTTCCCTCGCCCCCAGTAGGAGGGAATTCTATGTTACTCAGCACCTGGGTAGCTCCTTGATTTTGGCTCGTTTTCCCCTCTAACAGGCTTGGTCGTCTTTCCTAGAATGCCCCGTTCCCCTGTCTAGGCCATTGGCAAAGTATTTCTTGTCCGCGCGTTCTTTCTGTAAGGATTGTGGCCGTGTTCAGAAGATGCCGCTTCTTCGCCTCACTGCGAGACTCTGTTACGATTTCTCTCTTCCGTTGGACTGCGTTCCCGGAATTATTTCCTTTTACCTTTTTGGGGCAGAAGTCTTCCCTGCATTAACCTTCTCATGGTCCCTGCGTTTTGACAACCCAGGCCTGCCTTGTTATCCGCGCTTTTTTCCCTCTTTTTATATTTTCCCTCCCATTGATTACATTTTTCGTGTTTGCCGACCCCTCCCCTTCGTTCGGAAAGCGAAGACGATATTTACTTCTTCCCCTCCCTTTTGTGCAGGTGAAAAGATTTTTCTATTTTCTGCCTATGACCTGACCCAGGCCTTCTTTTGTCAGACTCCCCCTCCGAGTTCAGCCCAGGGATCCGGATGTTGAGCGCCCTCCCCCCTCTGATGTTATAGTGTTTCCCCTCTTTCTATTTTTCATCCTCCTTCACTTGAGGTTAAATCTTTCACCTCTTCTTTTATATTCATTTTTGGCTTAAGCCCGTAGATTTTTTCTCCCACTTGAGACTCCCCCTGGCGCGACAGCCTCACCGCCGACGACCGGAAACATTAAATGTTTTTTTCCTCGTTACTCACAACTTCCCCCCCATTTTTCCCATGTTAATCGGGCAGAGGTGACGCCGCCCCTTTTTGTACTCCGGTAATCTCATCCTTGTTGATAGTCCCTCCTCCCGCAATCCTTTCCATGGGGTCGTCTAATTCCCTTTTTTCATTTTCATAGCCTTTCTCGCGGACTTATAGGCCCATTTCCTCGGCATCCCCACCTTTTCCGCGTTTATCTGCTGATTTTTTCTCTTTCCCCCTCCCGTTCCGTTCGAAGAGGAATGGCTGAATCCTTTCGTTGTCGCACGCCTCGCTCCGTCTGCACCTCTCTTCCCATTTGTTCGTGCCCTGTTCCCCTTTCTTCCCCCTAAAAATAATGTTTTCGCTTTCTGCGTTTTCCCTTCTTGTTTTGATTACCTTATTTCTCTTTTTTCAACTCCTTTCGTTCGAGTATGGTAATTGCGCTTCTGGACAAGATGGGGCACATTTTCCCTTCCTTTTACTTCACGTCCTGTTTCTGATCAATTTCCATTTTCCACCTTCCGCCAGCCTTTTCGCTGGGAAGAGTCGTGCTGGCCTGGGTTTCTGAGGTGGCTTGGAGCTTAAAAACTTCTTTCCCGGGTTTGGAGAATTCCTTCTCCCAGGACCAGCACCGCCCTCCTCTTGAAGCTATGGGTTTCTTACAACCTCCTAGGAAGACTCCTAAGCCCTTGTTCCACTTCACCTGAGTTTGACTGTGCATCCTTCAACCAGTCGGAGATTGAGTTTCGTATTTTCTTTCCTCTCCGCAGTCAGCGGCCCGTGGTTCTTCTTCTCTCGCCGCCTTGAACGAAGGTGCTATTTTCCTGTTGGACGTCACCCAGTGAACCCGGGATTCATTCTTTTCGAACCGGCACGAATCAGGATTTTTTTTTTTTTTCTCTATATTGGCAGCCTCTACGGCGCCAATCGTTGCAGTCTCATGGCGTTTCTGTCATCAGGAGAGCGCGTTCTTTTCTCAGACCTTGCTGCATCGGGGGTCGATCCTGGCCGCGACTTCTCGTCTAATCTTGTTTCACCAGTTGGGCGTAAGCTCCCGTCTTCCTCACGAAACAAGTGCTTCCCCTTGAAATTTTCGCTCCTCTTTTGCCTTTGTCAGCGTTTGCGTCCCAGTTGCCCCCAGGCCCCCCGCTTTCTTTCTAGTACCTTAGTTGACCAGATTCCCGTGCTCGACTTTGATGTGAACCTGTAACCTTATCTTCCGCTTCGGTTTCTACTTCCCCCAGCCCTTCAGGCCGGCGGGCGTCTGACGGATGAACGAGCCGTCGTTGAGACCTTCCTTCTTCCTATTAAGTTCTTTTTGAGAACGAACTCCTCGAATGTTTAAGTAATAGCGTTCTGAAAGTGTGGAGGATTAGATTATCTCCTCCGTGGGAGCGCGTCTCAGTCCCCCCCCGGGCTTAGCTAAGCTGGCCCCCCCTCTCCCAAATTGTATTCTCCGAGACCCGTCCTGTGGCAAGGTGTCACTGGACATTCAGCTCCCCTTCCTTTCCTCCCCTCCTTATATCAATTTTTTCATTTTCCCTTTTGTACCTTTTTTGTTTTTAGGCGAGCCAGCACATTGGTCGTTATAAGCTTCTATCCTCGTCCCAGTGCCGGTCCAGAATCGTCCCCTCACTCTCTTGCCCCTCCCCTCTCCCCTCTAGGCCCTCTTCCCTTCCACGTAGGAAGACGAGATGCTACGTTTTCCGTCGCCCTTTAATTCTGACGTAGCGGTGGAATCCCCCTCGGAAGTTTCGTTTGTCTTTTCACCTCGCCCTTCTTCTGCCTTTGTGTGAATCCTTTTCCGAGTACTTTTTCCTGTCGGCGAGGACCCCCCTTTCCGCCCGACCTTCTACCTGTCGTCCCTGAAAAAGAACCAGAAATCCTTTTTTTTTCTCCTGTCAAGGCCCCTTGCACCGGTTTCTTCGTCGGCCTCTTCCCGTACGTTTTTTTGCACGCTTAACGAGAGGACCTCCTTTTGTTTTGACTTTTCTTTTCTTTCCTGTATACCCCCTTTGGCCTGTTCCCCTCCCAAGAGCCACCCTCAGCAACTACGCACCCGAACTGCTTTTTCTTTTTTGCCACCAGAGAGATCTTGGCTTTTCTTTCATTTTTTGCATGACTTTCTTCATCGGCAACGGCATTTATGTTTCAGGACTTTTTCCCTCCTCGCCCTGTTCCGCATAGATCCTTTTTTAGTCCACTTCGGCCACAAAGTATGCCGTCGAGGCCACCCCCCAAGCGGAGACTCCCCCTCTTCTCCGGGCCCCATGATGGTACACAGTTTTTGTCGTTCCTTCTTGAGGATTTTTCAGCCCCGTCTCCTTGTACTGCACCCCGACGGCCAGGCGATGCGGCCACCGAGTCCTTCCGATGCCGAGTTCCTCTCTCCCTACTGACCCTTTGGGCAGAAAGCCTTTTTCCGAGTGAGCAGACACTTTTTTTTCGTGTTTTTGCTCAAATTTTTCCGAGCAGTCCGCTTTGAGCGAGAATGTTGCCGGGACTGATAGCCCATCCCCTCACCCCAAGGCCTTTTTGTTGTCATTTTACTCCCTGCTCCCCTGTCTTGCCTAGGATGCCGTAAGCGTCAACAATGGTTTTCTTGATTGTAAGGTTCCTTTCCACCCCAAGGGTCTAGGAAGATGGGAGCGATTCCCTTTTGAAACCTTTTTTTAGGGAGTTTTCAAGACGATTCCCGCCGCAGACCCCCGCGGTTGAGTTGAATGTTCAATATTCTTGTCATCTTTTCCTTTTTCTGATTTAGACCCCCTTTTTACGCTCCACTTTTTGACAGAAGGGCTTTCTCTCCCAACCATGTCCTCATCTTTTCAATGTCCCCTCTTTCCCTTCCCCATTGAATTATGGAATTCCTCTTACCCCGTTCTATCAGCCCAACTGCAAAAGGCCACCAAGCCGATCTTAGCCTACAGATTCTCCGTGTTTTTAATTTTCGCTCTGCCCAACGAATTATTGGTCATTCATGACTTGTTTCCTCTTCTAGATAAAGTCAGTTTCTCTCCCCTCTGAAAACCTAGGACGTATTGCTCTACGATAGCGGGCGATTTTTCAAATCTTTCCTAGGTCCCAGCCTCCAGGTCACCCTTAGGTCTCATTGAACACAAGTCCACCTTTTTAAGCGATTATCTTTTTTTCCCCCAACTTGTCCCTTGCCAGAACTTCGCCCCTTCTGATTCTACTTTCCTTACGCCAAGTGCAAACCGTTCCCCGCGACCTTTCAAGACGGCAAATTTTTCCAGTGACCTATCCTCTTTTTTCTTCTCTCCCGATTTCCACTTGACACCCGAGCGCTTACAGCTTGGACGGAAGGGTCCCGCGGACGATCCGTTTAACTTTCGACCCGCGTTCTATTGCTCTCCCCTGCCTCTCGAATTTCTCCGTTCGCGCAGGTGTTCGATCCCACCACAGACCGGCCTCCTTCCGTGAACCATAGAACCTTCGTTACTCGTAGCTTTCGATTATCTTTGAACCAAAGCAAGCACTGGAGCGCTCGTGTGAAGGTGTTATCCCCTCGTCGTTGACTCCCAGCCCACCCCATCCATCAACCATTCAAGGTCGACTGCCACATAACCCACACTTTCCCTTGGCTTCTCTCTCTTTTCCCCTTTGTTTCGAGATTCTGCCGACTTGAAGTCATCCTTTTTGTTCTCGGTACGCGCGCCCGACCTTCTGGTCTCTTGATTTGGTTGTTTTTGTATTCCTTGCTTAATTTATACCCCGGACCACTCGTAAGTACTGAAAAAGGCTCTTTTTGGTGTCCCTGCCGTAAGCTCTACTCGTTTGGACTAGGTCCCCGTCTCTCGAGATGAGTTCCGCGAACTTCATGCGGCCGGTTATTTCTCGATCGCTGCACGGTTTAAGAAGAACCTACGCTTTGGTCGTGCTTCCGTCCACTTCCCGGATTCGATCCGCCGCCCTGATGCTCTGGGCGAGCAATTGCTTCGCCCTAGTCTACTTCTGATGGATTTTTACCGTTATTGCGTCCCTGCGCCCGGCGATTCTTGACCAGTTGCCGCTTTTCATTCGCGGTGATGCACAGCTGCGTTTATCCCTTTCTGGTTCCCGTCAAGGGAGTTCGGTCTTACCCTTCTCCACTGGTCCCCGGAGTTCGCACAATCCAGGGTCAGGCGGTTCGGGCCCGCTTGCGAAAGCCGGTGACCTTGGCTTTTCCGATTCCAGCACCTTCTTTCTCCCGCCACGATGATTTTAGCATTTTTCTTTTTCTTACCGACCTCTGTTTCCCGAGGCATCGATGCGCCAATTTTTGGTCGACTCAGCCTCTTCTCAAGTTTTAGGTGTTTCACCTCGGTCCTGCTGCCGGCAAGTTTGACGTTAGGTACATGCGATCTCCGCTTCGGTCCGTTGGCTCTCTCGGAACGGCTGCGATTATATTTTTCTCCGGTCTTTCTCCGCTCCCCCCCCTCCTTTTTCACCCTGTTTAGAGGTTCCCCACACCAACTGTTTCCCTTCCCCCCTCTTCGACAGTCCTTTATCCCTTAGCATGCCTTCGTCGGTCTGATGCTTCCTATTCGTCTTTCAACTCCCACCAGGTGCCAAAGGTTCCCTTTTTCGACAGCTGTGCCCATGTACGTCCCTCATTCGAAGCTCCTTGTGTCTTCCCCCCTTCAAGTCAATTTCAGCAAGATTTTATTCCATTGGACCGGTGAAGGTTTTCCCCTCTCCTTTCCCCTTTTTCTTGCCCCAACTCCTCAGGCCCTATGCTTGCGCTCCTGGGGGGTGACGCTAGGGGCTTGCTGTCCCTTCGGAAGAGTAGTCGACGTCATAGGTTATCTTCTGTAATCATTTTCCCCCGTCGCCGTTACTAGTAGTGCTATTCACATGCCCCCCCCTGTGCTTCCGATCGTAGGACGCATTTCCAAGTTCTATCGCTGGTTAATCAGGATTAGCGATTGTGGGTTTCTTTCTTTGGCCTTTTCTTTTTTTTGAAATTATTGTCTTCCCGTCCCTGCACCAAAATTCGATTGGGCTACCATTGCGCGGTTTATTCTAAGCCGTGGTTCCCTTTGACCTTTATTCAGCCCTTGATCTTCCTCTTGTCAATGGCTCCCACTCTCAGCACGCCCTTTTTCACTTACCTCCTGGGAGGAGCAGACTGGGTGTTTTTTTTTCGGACTTATTGTCAGGTGTATGATGAAAGTTCGCCCTGGTGTCTTTGCCTTCACTTCTACAGGTTAACCCCCCCCCCCCCCCCCCCCCCCCCCCCTGCACCTGCCCCAGACCTTGCCCTTTTCCCACCTGGTCCTGCGGGATCGCCAGAGAAGACGCCGCTTCCCTCCTTTTTTTTGCTCCAGTCAAAAGTCGGGATGAGTTTAGTATTGATTTTCTTCGTTAGCAGGTCGGATTGCGATCATCTCGCCCCCGCCCCTACGTTGGTGCTAGGGGTAAGGTCACCCAGTTAATTTCTTTCTTTCTCCTTCCGTTGCAGTCGTTGTGGCCCCCTTTTGCCGCGGACGGCAGCCAGCGAAGCGACGAGGGCAGTCTCATGCGGTGTTCCTCCTTTCTCTTTTTCCTTTTGTGACGAGATTGATGTTTCTGTTTCCTTTATCTTCCCCCTGCCTTCTTGAAGGCTCCCGCGTGGAATTTTTTTAATTCGACCCCGACCGAATTAAGGCAGGCCCTCCCCTGTCCTCCTCTTCTTTTATTTTTCTTCTGGATTCGATGTCCCCGTTGC
>Ga0179593_1399808_pt1 | contig 17894 bp, 15 predicted proteins | sample CZODoug2_1_08_16_FD_185931 | JGI IMG/M metagenome (GOLD analysis project Ga0179593, IMG submission 185931) | Vadose zone soil fungal communities from Angelo Coast Range Reserve, California, USA - CZODoug2_1_08_16fungal (PacBio error correction) | ecosystem: Environmental > Terrestrial > Soil >... | reverse complement strand
CTTAGGATACTTTTTTCTTTCTTTTTCTTTGCAACCTTTTCCTACATGTGTCCCCTTCTCGCTCCATTGTCGCCAACGTTGACCCGTCGTGCTGGATTCTTCTCCTCACTGTTCCCCCTTGTTTGTGCCGGAGGCTTGAATAGGTTTTTTTCTGTTTACAAGCATCATGACTTGTACGCCCAGCGTTGGTGGCGAGAATTCTTTCCCCTCAGCTTGTACCCCCCTCACCATTTCCCCCACTGTTCTCCCGCTTCCTTTTCGCCGATTGTGACATGATTAAGCTTTGTCCAGCCGTGTGGGTTGGAGCTTGTTGAGGATCCCGCCCTGCCTTAGTTTCTTCTACACCCTTCCTTCCGTTGTCTCCATCCATTTCCTCTCTTTTGTGTCACCCCCCCTTAGTTTCCCCCCGTCGAATCCATAGTGACGGTCCCCGTGGACCATTGTGTGTCCCCACTACTCCCCCGTCCCCCGCTTCCGAGTTTGCATCGGTTTGCTCCTATTCCTCCCAACCAATGAGGATTCCACCTGGTTTTTTTTCCCTTCTCCCGACACTGAAGGACGATGCTCCAGTGGTTGGTGCAACCAAAAGCCTTGCTGTCTGTCCAAATGTTTCCTGGATATGGGCCGTGAGTTCAGGAAAACTCTGAGATCAGTCCAGGAGTCTCTACCCTGTTGCCCCCGTTTTCCAGGTTAACACAGGAGTGCTGAGTTCATCGACTAAACCTCTCTTCTAATATGTTGCTGCCAAGGCACAGTCGATTCCCCTGGTCCTTGAACATTTCCAAACCTGGACGACTTTCTCCTCGGGATTTCCCACCCCCCCACTTAATCTCCTTTTGTATCAAGCTACCCACCTTTTTTTTCTGTTGGAAGTACTACCCTTTCATGGCCTCCCCCCCCCTTGTCAGTCTTTGCTCAGTCTTAGTCGATCGGACCCGCGCCTTTCCCTGCTGGCCCCCCAATCGTTTGCCTCCCGCCTGGATTCCGTTCCCCAAACGCCTTTACAGAGAATCTCCCCCCCTCCATGTTGATTACGCCCGTTTAATCCGATGTCTTGTTCAACCCTAGGCCTTTTTCATTCTATTTCAATCCCCCCAAAACCCCCCCCTAAGGCGGCCTTTGTTTTACCTTTTTTTCGCGCCACTCCGGCAAATTCCTACCCCCTTCGCCCGTGCTTTTTAACTTATACACGCAGGATTTTAAATTGGTTGAGGACTGGTCGAGGTGCCTTTTTCCCTTTTCTGCGGCTTTTTCCGAGTGCTTTCTCAGTCTTCCTCCCCTCCTTCCCTCCCCCCCCCATGCCAACATGGGAATTCCCATTATTGAGACAAACAGTCCCCAAGTCCTGCCACTGATTCTCGTAAGCCCTCCTCTCCCAGCCCCTTTCCCCGACCTTATTTGAAGTGTCCTCCCCGTCCCTCATACGCTTAATGCTCTTGCAGCTAGAGTCATACACTGGCAGTGAAGTCCGACCGTTTTTGAGAGTGACGCGCTAAGAACTGGCCCGGCACCCCTCGTGACACCCTTCGGTACTTTGAAAATGGGTTCGACCAAGTATTTGTCCTTAGTACCGCCGTCTTTTTTCGCACATAATCCCCTGGATTCCCCTGGTCGATTTCCTAGTCTCTTTGGCGCCTGTACATCAGCCCCACGGCCAAGTGCAGCCCTTTTCCCCGACCCACCGTAAGCGGTGCGGCTTTCACCTGATTTTTCAGACCCATCTGAACGCCCGTTTTTTTATCGAGCCTTATCCCAACTTCAATGTGCCCGTGTCCTTCGGAATAGGCACCCCAAGCCTCCTTTTCCGTGACCTTAGACCCCCGTTTATCTCGACCGGCTCCGGAATTTCCTCACCCTAGTTTCCAGATTGCTGAACTACCCCTGGGCATGCCCGAAGGCTGCCTTCTTTCTGCCTTTGTGTAACCTCTTTCTCCCAATTTTTGTCATCGAGATCCCCTCCCCCACTTCCCGAAGCTCCCTCCCAGACGACGTTAATCTTCCCTTTACGTTTTACGCGCTCTTCTCATTGCGTGTTACTGTTACACTCACTTCTCGTTCAACGTTCCCACCCACCCGTCGCCGTTTCTTTGCCCTCCTACACCAAGTTTGTTCCTCGCGCGTGTTGCCGTTTTTTAGACCCCCCACACGTCCGCTTTCGTTCCCCCCCGGGTTTCACTTACCCTTGCATTAACCCCCATTTTTCTTTTTTTTACTCCGATCCCGCTTCCTCCTTTGTTTTTTTGACGCGCGATTGCTTCTTGCCTGGGCCCAGAAACTGTGTCTTGAACCCGTTCTCCCCCCGGACGGTGCCCGTGTTGTTCTCCCCCCCCCGTCATTCTGAATGTTTTCTTCAGTTCCCTTTCCTATCGTGAAACATCGGTTCAGTCTCAACGGTCGCGCCCCCCTTACTTGACCCCCCTCCGATGTGACTGTTTCCCTGTGACTGACGAGTGGGGCTGCCACTAAATTTCCAGCTCGCGCCTTTCTTAGCTGTCCCCCCTGTTGTCGAGTAAGCTTTTTGTGAGTTTGTTTTTTGTCGCCCCCCACCACTTTTTCGGGCTATTTGTGAGCCGACTCATGGCGATTCCGGTTAGTAAGCTCCTGGGGAAAACGTTTTTACTGTCGCCCCGTGACACTCTCGCTTTTGTATTAAGCTTTGTGGCCGCTTCGCTTTGCTATCAGTTGTCCCTTTCCCATATTCCATTTCCGGTCTTCCCGCTCCCACGTGCGTCTTCTGATTCTTCATTGACCTTTTTCCCCATGTTCTCCCATTTTGATCGGTGTAGTCTTCGCAAGAGAGCGATGCCCGTGTCGCTTCCTTTTAGTTCACAGATTTCCCATGTTTCCTCTTTCGGTCATGTCTTTGCTTTGTCCCGTCCCATTGTTCCTAGTTTTTGCAGGGGCGTTTGTGTGGCTTACCCCCTTTCCGTTCTTTCCGCCCCGAAGGTTGGGAATAGGTCCTTCGGGCGCTTGTAGTCGCCCGCCTTCATTTTTTTCCCCTTTTCCCTTTCGCTTGCTTTTTTTTTTCCGGCGAATAATTACCCCATCCTTTTTCGCGAGTCATGGTTATAGGAAGGGTACATTTTTTTTTCTTTTTTTCCTCTTTTTATTTTTCCTTTTTTTTTCTTTTTCTTTTTTTTTTTTTTTTTTCTTTTTTTTTTTTTTTCTTTCTTTTTTTTTTTTTTTTTTTTTTTTTCCGTCTTGCCTTCTTTATTCCGGTATGTACCGTTTATATTTCCACTTTCTCTTGAGCAATTCGGATGAAATGGCGACTGTGCAAAGTCTTCTCGTTTTGCCTCTCCCCCCCATTTCACCTTCCCCCTTCCTGGTGATTTTCTTCTATCCGTTTGTTGACCTTGGAGGCACCATTGCTTGGTCTTTCCTCTCCGTGTATCTATCCTTTGTTGGGATTCTGATTCTCCCCAGTCCAGGTTGACCCAAGAATTACCCGGGGCGTAACTCACAATGGTTTGCGCATTTCCTTCCTTTCTTTTTCGTCCTCTAGGCCTTTTCGTCATTGATGCCGATTTTTTTAACCGGTCACCTGTATTTCGGCCCATCTCCCCGTGCTGGTGCCCCCCCTGAGCAAGGGCGCCAGCCTTTGCCGTTCCCTCAATTCCCTCATCAAACAAAGGTTGGATGCGTTTCTCCCGAGACAGTTTTTTTTGTTTCTGTAATCCCTCACAGTTCACTTTATTCCCTCAAGTTGTCTCCCCTGCTCCGACAAGGCTCCGATGTACTTCCTTTTTAATCAGCACGCTGTCTCAAGTCCTCCTGTTTTTCTTCCCTTCCCTTGGTGCTCATCGGCCGGCCTCCCATTTGCCCCCCCTTTTTTCTCCGTTCTTGCCTTGTGGTGGTAGACGCAAGTCCTTTTTTTCAAAGTAACTGGTTCGCTTCCCCTTTCCCCCCCCCCCCCCTTCCGATGGCTTGCACCCCCCCGTGTTGTTTGAAAGTTCGTTCCATTTTGTTTTGTTTGGCTCTTCCGATCCCCTCCGGCCCGAGATACGCTTGTGGGGCCTCTTTCAATTTGTTTTTTCGTTTCAGTCCTGAATGTAGCCCCCTTCCTTGGGACGGCTCGGCATGTCTTTTTTTCGCGCGTGCAGGGTGCCCCCGCGCTCCCCCCCCGCCTCCCCACCTCTTCTCCGACCACCGGTCATTTTTTCTTCACGTGCGTCGTAACCACAACTTTCGGCGTGGCGACACTTTTCATTCCTTTGGCCCACCTTCTCCAAGGACTTTTTTACTTCTCCTACTCCTCCCTCTTCTCTAGTGCCTTAAGCGGAACCTTGCAGTCCAGATACCGTCCTATGTCAATTCCCCCTTTTTCGTTTCCCTCCTATAGTGAGAGGTTATTTCCCCCCCCCTTTGTCCCCTTTTTGCTCGCAAAAACAGACACACCACCCCCTTCTTTTTAAACCATCTTGACCCCCCCCCCCCCCTGCAAAGTTTTCCATGTTGGACATACCCCGTTTCCCCAGTAGTCCCGACATGTTCCCACAAGATTATTCTCAAATTGGTATCCTTTTTTTTTTTCCCCCCCTCCAGTGTCTTAGGACCATGGTTGAATGAGGGTTTTATTTCTCCTGACCCTTTGCCCCAATCACGCGTAGTTCACCACTCCCCCTCTTTTGGCTTTTTAAAGGTCTTCCGGCCTTTTTTTCTCGTTATTCGTAGTTGTTAGTGTTCGGTTTCCCCCGTGAAAAACGAGCCCCTGCCCTTTTTGCCCGTCTTTCTCACCTGTCCCACAAGTTTTTTCCTTTTTTTCACCTCCGATCGCCAGACGGGCTCGCCGATCCGTTTCTTTTTTCGATTCGTGGCCCTTTCTTTAACATAAGTCCAGTGCCCGGTAAGGCCTCCAAGCCCCCTCCTTCTTTCCAACTCTTCCTGTTAAATCGCTTCTCCACTGGTTTTGGGTAGTCGCCGTACCTTTTTCCTAGATTATTAAAAAGGAGGTGTCTAAGGCGCCCGGAAACTACACTTGCCCTTCCCCCTGGTGCGACTGGTTAGTTTGCTTGCGGGGCGAGCTTTTTCGGCCTCTTTTTGCACCCAACCGTCCCCTTCCCCCCCCCCCTTCCCCATGAGGAGCCCTTTTTGAGGTCAGGTGTTTTGTCTGGGCCCCCGCCGGTTGTCTTCCTCTTCTGACAGCCCACTAGGGTCTGTTTAGGAGCACAACTCCCCGCGCGAGTGAATGGCCCCGGTCCTCCGAGTCCCCTTTTTTACACTTGTCAACCCACCCCTGCAGACCCCAGCGGGGAGAAAAAGTTTCTCCTCTTTTTTTCTCCCCTTTCCCTTCAGTTCTTTTTTCTTTGGTTTTTACGCCCGTCCTGTCGCTTTGGCCAAGTCCCTGGCTTTCTTCGGGCGCCTGTTTGATTTCCCTTGTTTTTTTTCCTTTTCGTAGCCCCTCATGCGAAAGTTGTTCCTTTCCCCTCTCCATTGCTCTGACCAGGGCCCTTTGTTTTACCCCCTGCCATCAGAAAAACTCCTTTTCATTTGCTTTTCGTTGTCATAGTTGGCTGTGGCTTTGTGACCGCTTCCCCCCCCCGCCAGTCCCTTTCCGTCCCCCTTCGGAATTACGGCTGCGCTCTTCCGCTGTCCTTATGCTTTTCCGAGTTGCCCGCTGGTATCGCGCATCCCGTTCCCTTTTCTTTTCCGTTCGCACATCCTACACAAACATCCCTCCCTTTTGTCTAGAAATTAAGTCTACCTGAGGATTTTACTTCAGACATATTCCAGAGCGACTTTGATCCCTATGACGTAGCCTGGTCCACAGGGTTGCTTTCTTTCGTCCCCCCCCCCTTGTGGCGCTCCCACCCTACTCCCTCTTCGTTCCAAACTTCCCCCTGACACCACACCATTACACTTCCCTCTTGACCAAGGTCGACCCAACCCGTCTTTACCGGGGGCTATTCCCGTTTTTTACGTTCCCCCGACTTCGCGCCCCTCCTATTCGCCTCCCCCGCCCTTTCCCCATCCACATTGAGTGTTTCCACATCACTCCATTTATGTGCACTTCCCCTCCGTTCTTTTTTTCGTCCCTTTAGGTTTATCAAGAACACCGTAGCCCTCCCCTTGGTTTTTTTTGACACGCTTCTGCTGATCGAGATCGGGTTTTCCCCCCCGTGCGGCCGGGCGACGACGGGACGGTTACTTGTCAACTTTTGGCCACCTTTGGTCACCCTTGGCCGCCCGGTTCCGGTACTTCATGTGGATTTGTAAACCCGGTTATCGTGTTCTTTTCCCACTTAGCTTTTTTTTTTGACCCGAACTTCTGGTGTCGGACTAACTTTTTGGCCGGAATGTGCAATTGCCCTCCTCGCACAACCCTCGTTTTCCCCCCGTCCCGTTTTCAACCCCTTCCCGACTTCTCGTTTATCTGTCCAATTTTTTTCCCGTGCTTTAATGCCCGTATTTCACTTGACTCTTAGGGGTTAACAGATGTACCCAGAAGCCGTTTTTGTTGTTCACCCAGTTCAGCTTTGGGTCCCCCCTGCTTCATTCCTAAGTCCCCATTTCTCCCGGCCCTTTTTATTGGATGTGTTCTAGGATTGATTCATCGCTGGTTTTTTTTTTCCTGCTTTCTTCCCCCCTGGAACTTTTTCGCTTTCCACGGGAACCACGATCCCGGGCCCGATTCCAGATTCGTCCCTACATTCCTTCCCCCTCTCTCCCCTGGTTTGGACGGAGTAGCGTTCCAACCGTTTTAATTCCCACGCCCGAGTTTCTTGCTTTTGCCTTGACGCTCCCCCCAGGACCCCAAGCCCACTCCTTCCCCCACTTTTTGTTTTTTCTGATGCACTAGCACTGGACTAGGAATTTTCATCCTGTTGCCCGGTGCTTGTTACCCAACTTGTCCCGGGTTTTCTAAACCCCCTCCCCCTTTTCATCGTATATGTTGTCACTGTTTTTACCTTCGCCAAGTTGCCATCCGTTGGCAGTCCAGCCCTTTTTCCTGCGCAGTGTGACCTCTACTACATGTGTTTTGCTATGTATCAGTCCGGTCGTTCCAATTCATTTTCGGAAAAGGGCCTTTTCTCTTCTTCAACTTTTCTTTTACCTGTATGACCCCAAAAGTCTCTTTGGAGCTTTGTTTTTTTGTCCCCGCATTTGTTTCAAACCTCCCCCCATTCCACTCAGAAGTCAAGGGGAAGATCCTGGTTGGTGGACCTTAGTTTCCCGGTTTTTGTTAATTTGGAGGTTAGATCCCCCTACCTTCATGGTAAATTGGTGAGCGGTTTGCTCGCGTCCTTTCAGCCGTTTTCAGTTGATCCTGCGGCTCAAGTTTTTAGCATTTTTACTATTCGAATCGCTTTTCAACGAAACCAAAACACGCCTCTCAATGAGCCTCCTTGTATTTCCCCCTCCCTACCTTTAGAGGTTTTGTCAACCCTTTTCCTGGGACTTTATTTTCTTTAAAGACACCAGAAACCCCACGAGTGACTTTCGTCCGCACCTGTTCACTTCTACTCCCTCTGCCTATGCCCCCGTTGTACACCCCTCTTACGTTGACTTGTTTGACCTCTCCAGCCGAAACTGGTCGTTGTTCCAGCGGCTTACCCCGTTTTAATCTACTTCCCAGTCGCTTGCTCTTTTACGCCAATTCTAAAAACTCCCTGCCCTGTGACCCTCGCACTGCTTAGGATTTGTTTTGTCCCAATTCATTGCTCTTCCCAATGCAGTTTCGCCCATTCTATACGCCATTCCATTATCTTGCCCCCCATCGTGACCCGTTTGACTTACTGGTTGCCTTATTCCCAGTTGAACCCCCCACTAATTCGTGTGTCTACTTGGATCCCCCCTTGTTCAGATACTTGGCCCTACAATGCTCTCGCCCCAAGCTTTACTACAGCGTTATGATCCAGAGCTTTTTTGACCATGACGGAACACAAAAACCACCTGCGTCCTTCCCAATTCCACCCCCCACCAACCCATACCCCAACAACCAAACCCCCCATACCCACCATGGGAATAAAACCCAACATAGACACAAACAAAAAAAAAAACAAACAAGCTTCACCGCCCACTGAACCGCCCCCTTGAACTGTTCTACTTGAAATCGGTAGGCACCGACACCCCCATGTCATTTCTTTCTTTTCTACGTTGTTTCCATCTCCCTCCTCAATTGGAGCTGTTTTTTAGTTGTTCTTTTCGGGAAGTTTATCGTTTCCCCTTCCTGTGTTCTGCAGTTCTCTGCACTAATATGTTGAGAATATAGCCTGATCAGGATAGGGTCCTCCTTTCGCCTCCCCTGCTCTTCTAGTCCACCCTTTTATTCTTTTGCCCCAGACCCCTTCTGTGCATGATGCCACATCTCCGACATATATTACAGGAATTGCTCTGCCGCATCACCCCCCCTGCTTTTTCCCTCAAGCGGCGCCAAATGGGATCGCCTTCCAGGTTGCTCCATTCTTTCCTTTTGACAGACCACATTCAATTGGACGCTTGTGGACTGTTGCCTTTCCCCCCCCCCCCTCCCTCCATCTCCAAATGGTCATTTCTGAGGTTAAGAGCTTGTTCTTTAGTCGTAGTCGGAACCCCTTGCAGCGGTTCACGTTCCACATCACCATCCGGTCCAGCTTTTTCGACGACACTTATGATCATCGTGCTTCTTTTAAAGTTCCTTTAGTAGTTTACAACCGTTATTCGAACCTTTCACCTACTCATACTTTTATGCTTTCTAGAAGTTTACCACCCTCAATATTATTATATTCTAGTTCACTTTGGTTTTTGTTGCGCTTTTTGAGAGAGATGCGGATAACGTTTTCCTGCAGCACATGGTCTTTTCATTGGACCGACCCCGTTTGCCATTGTTTATAGACATCCTGAACGGGCTCCCCCCCTCCTCCCTATTGATGGAACCAAGTGTTCCTTTTTTAATTCTTCAATTTACCGGCTTTCGATGAAACTTTACGCCTCCCTGGTTCTGTCCTCTCAAGGTCCACCTTAGTTGCCCTCTTACTCGACCCCCACTCCCCGTGCGTTTTTTCTGGCTTTTGTCTTTATGCACCCTGGAGCGCTTCCCTCTCTTTCGCCCTCTCGACCTTTCCCTTTCCTGTTCAGGTGATTCAAGCGCTTTTTTTGACAAACTTTTTGTGCCCTTTTTGCGCTTTCGGTTCTTCTAGAAGATGTCCACGCTGTGCTCCTCCCTCCGTGTCGTGCTTTTCCCCACGTTTGTAATAGAGCCACTCCCCCCTTGCTCTTGATTTCCTTCTTTTACAGTTAACATTAGCCCAAGTGCACCGTCTTCGGTTTTTTGTTCTCTCCCTACACTTCATCGATGGGTCCTTCGTCCTCATTGTCCCCCCTTTTTTTTCCACCCGAAACAGGCTAAATGCTCTTTTTTTCTATTCTCAGTTTTCACTCCCCCCGTCTCCTTCCCTGCTTTTTTCGTTTTCCCGTTGCTTCCTTCCCTGCTTTTCAGTCGCCCCTTTTTTTTTTTTTTGTAGTATTCAGGAAGGAAGTACTCGAAAGCTTTCTTCCCTGGGCCTTTTTATTCTCCTTTAGCTTCATTAGCGTCCCGATGTGAATCCTCTCTTTCTTCCCCCCTTGTTGAGCACTTTTCCGTACGTTGCTTGTTTGTCAGATCGCTTCGCGAGGAGAGCTATTTTTTTAGTTCAGCATAAGGCGATTTCCATTGTGTCTCAGGTGGTTCCTCAGGTTTGTTTCACTTCTTGTGTGAAGCGCGTTTTTACCCTTGATTTGAAAAGTTGCTGACTCCCCCCTCTTTCTGCTTTTTTATTACCGTCAATTACATTTCATGAGCGGTCCTGGTTCCCTTGGCGTTCTTGTTTTTTTCGTATAATGTAAAATTTTCTCCTTTTCTTCTTTTTATTTATGTTGCTTTTCTTCTTCTATATTCACGCACGAGGGACCCCTGACCTTTTCGTCCAAATTGTTCTTCCCACCTTTCCCACAAATGTGGTCGTGTTGCATTGGCTAGGGTCTTTCTAATACTGGTTGTCTTCCTACTTGTCCATGGCCAATACGATACCTCTCAACTTTAGCTTTTCTTCCATTTTTCTTCCCCCGTTTCAATGTGAGGCCCTTGCCTTTGTAGTACTCTAATTTATACGATCCCCTTCCCCCCCACGGTTCTTCTCTTTCTTTCCGTTCCCTAGTATTTTTGTGTTTGAGAAGTACCCTCCGCGTTTACAGGCTCCCTCTTTTTAGGTCCTCTGCAATTGAATGATCGACGGCTCCAGACATTTTTTTTTTCGAGTAGGTTCTTTCTTTCCGCATCTTTTTTCGACGTCTCTGGCGCTCTCCAGGGTGTGAACAGATGCCTTCTGGCATTGCCGCGATCCCTACTTCCCTTGTTCGTACCCCCCGCTCTTCAAATCACTGGGCCCTCTTTTTTTTTTTTTTTTTTTTTCCAATTTCTCTAGCTTGCATCCACCCACCTTTGAACCTTTGGGATACGGAATCCGATCTAACTTCAAGCGTTTTGCGATTTCCCCGCGTCCTTTTTCCCACACCCCCCCATGTTTTCGTTTCCTGCATTCTTTAGCTCGTCTTGAATTTTTTTTTAGAGGATTTGGTTCCACTACCCGTACATGGTGTCCCGCGCTCCCCTTACCACCCTCTTTACCTGCCGCTTGACCACCCCTTTTTCCCCCCGCCCCCCCTTTTTTTGCCTGCCCCTGGGCTGTAAACTTTCCCCCGCGTATACAGTTCCTCCTTTGGTTTGCTCCACAACCCCCGTTTATCCCCCGTTGTTTTTCCCCTTCCACAGCCTTCTGGTCCTAATTGCATTTACCATCTCCTTTTTTCTTCCGTTGTCTTCCCCCCCCCTCCTTGACACCCCCCTGAGATGCAGCCTCCCCTTCAGTGTGCCAGCTTTCCCCCCTTTTCTCTTTCGTCTGTTGGTCTTATTCGACTTCTCCTTTCCCATAGCGAACCCCCAACTATGTTTTTCATCCTCTTCTTGGTCGCTCCCCGCCAATTGTTCCGTACCCCAGTCCCCCTGCCAGTCGGTGCCCCCTGCGCAAATTCACCAAGTACTTTACAGGTCATCGTTTTCCTCCCCCCCTCCCGTCAAAGGAGGGTATCGTTTTTCGACCCCTCCCTGGTTTCCCCACCCTGTCGTAGAACCATTAATATGGTGTTGATTGACCACCCCTGCTTTACTTTACTTTCCTAGTTCTTTGCCAAATTGTCACTTTCGTTTTAGTGCACTGGTTTAAATAAATCCTAGACTTTTTGGCCCTTTTCCGTCTTTTTTTCTGTCCTAGTGCCCAAAATTGTATGTTGGTTCCCTTCAGGTATTTGCGATAGCGGCGATAGGTGCCGGGGCGAGTATCCGGTACCTTTTTTTTTCACCGATAGTCACGACCCAAAAGCCTTCCACACCTTCTTGGCCCCGGTCCCTGTCGTGCTTTTACCTCGAAGCTTGAGAATACCTGGTACCATCGAGCGTTGCGCCCGGTTCTTTCGGCTGGCGACTGGACTTGGTTGTCTGCTTCACCACGGACATATTGTGGGCAGAGTCCTTGATACTGCCACGTACCATACAGTCTTTGACGTCATCCACCCGCTTTTCCCCGTCCTTGTTTTCCTTCCGGTTGAGGAGCTGCGGTGTTCCGGTGACTTTCACCCCACCCGCTTGGGCCCCCCTTGAGCTTTCCCCGGCTTTTTTTTTTCTGTTGTAAGGGCGTGCGCTGGGCGCTTTGTTTCCGCTCCGACTAAATCGGCTTGGCTATTTCTTTTTCTTTAGACCCCCACTTCAAACCTTTCTTCGGGGTTAATGAACATTTTAGAAAGAGACCTTACCCCCTGGCATACCCAACAGCCTGATACGATTCTGAGGAGAACCACCTCTCTCTGCTTTTCCCCCCTTCTACCGTTTTTTTGTTGTTTCTTCAGTTCTTTTTCTTTCCCCCTTTTTTGCTATATTTCCGAAAGTGTCCTGGTCTAGGGAGTACATTGATTTTTTCACCCCCAGTCAGTTTTAGCTTTTTGTGAATGTTTGCCAGTTTGTTAATTTTTCTCACTCAGTGTTTGAGTTAACTTCTTCTCCCAGCCCTACCACCTTTTACCACAGGCCCCACTTCCCTTCCCTGAACTTTTCTCCATTTGGATGTGTATGGTTTGTATGTTTTGCGATGCCCTTACCCCCTCTTTCCCGCCCAGTGGCAATCCCGCTTTTGACCCCCGCTTGATAGCAACGCTGTATTCGACGACGCTTTTTCAGCCTTTCCCCTGGTCTTCTGACCCCATGTCCCACTTCTTTTTTTTTGCCCCCGTCTCAGGCCCGGGCTACGTCGATTGTCAAGATTACCCTCAGTTCTTTTCGGTCTCCTTCCGGTCCGTCGAGTCAGCCCAGCGTTGTCTCCGTCCAAATTGTATCTGGTCACGGCCCGTTCCCGGTTCCCCCTCTAATCGTCCCACCCCCCCTGGACCCAACTACGTTCTTTTCAGTGTAAACTCTGCAGGGCTAGTCTTCGTTTTCGGGCCAAACCCCGACATGTTTTTTCCCAACTACTAGTTTGCAGCCCCTCTCTCCCTCGTTCAACCAGTTGTGGTACATCCCCTCATTGTATCTTTGTCCCCGCCTTTCTTTTATTTTTTTTTTGGTCAGCCCCCCCCAAGACCCTCCTTCCCATGTACCTTTGTCTTCACCGATTCTGGCCGCTTTTTGTTTCAACTTTTGTGACGGCGCACTTTTACGTGTCTGTTTTTTTCCCCCCCGTGTCCCCCCCTGGTGTTACCACCGGTCCGCCCGATCCGGTCCCGTGTGGTCGTGGAAACGGTCCGGTTGACCACATATGGTGTTACCATGTTTTTGTCTACTCCCCTTTGCGTCTACCCAGGACGTTCCAATTGTCCGATCCTTGTTCCACTTTTTTGAACAACCGCTTCCCTTTTCCTCTGGTTATATTTTATCACATTCCCCGTGTTACTCCATCCCTGTTTAGCCCCTTAGTGTAATTTTATGAGTCACCCCCCTGATGTTGGTCACGGAGCAGAGGACATTAAATCTACTGTATTCCACCCCCTTTTCGCCCAGCACGTTTTTTTCAATTTTTTTTTCGTGGATTCAGTGCGCAACTGGTCTTGTCGAGTTGATCTGCCCCGGCGATGGTATATTTCTACTGCCCTTCGCGAGGCTGCAGAAAAGTGCTTCCCTGAGATCCCTTTTTCCCCCCCCCACCCCCCCCCCCCCCCCCCCGCGATTACCCATCTCCCCTGCGCGGTCAAAGAACCCAAGTTTGCAATGATGACAAAAGTCCCCTAGTCGCCGCTTTGTTGGCTTTCAGATTCAGTCCCCCCAACCTTGCTCTTAATTTCCGTTTTTTTTCCCTTTTTTCCTGACAACAGTTGTCAGTAAGCTGGCCCTACCCCCCCCCTTTTCTGTGGAAAAAGGTTGGTCGTCTAACCCCACCGAAGGCCCCTCGTATCTGTGCCTGGGCGCCGCCTCAATGTGGTTTCCTTCACCCGTTTTGCGCGTCGCCATTTACTCCTCCAACTTTGAGTGTTTGAGTTTAACAGAACCTCTCCCCTCGATCCCCCGCCCTTTTTCGGTGTCATCCCAGTTAGCTCCTTCCGCTCAGTTTTCCAAGGCTCCTTTTTGGACTTGTTCCGCGCTGATTCTCACCACCAATCCCTTCCCTTTTGAGGAGCGCTCCTTCACCCCTGGCTGAGTTTTTTTGAGCATTTAATGCATAAACGGAATTGGCCTTTGCCCCCCATTGCTCGTGTGTCCCCTTTGCTCGATTTTTTTCACTTTTGGGCACGGATTTTACCCCCGCTTTCAATCTCGCTTTTAATTATCTTCCTCCTTCGTGACTATCCTTTTTTTGACAAAAAAAAACCAAGACTTCCACGAGCACTGCTTTTCCCCATGCCTTGTTTTTTTCCCTCCCACCGGAATATGGGCTGTTTTTCCCTTCGGGCTTTTTTAGAGAAGCCCATAAGCCCAGATCTGGGTTCCCTCCAGTTAGCTGAGTCCCCCCCCTTTTGCCCTTCATTTGCCCCGGCTGAAAGATCTACGTGATAGGAATTTCAAGCAGTTCCCTTGTATGAATGCGGCCAGCCCAGTCTACCCTTGCGCTCCAGACTTTTTTCATTTTTCATGAATTCATTTTCCAACCCCGAATTTCCCCCTCGCAGCTTGTCCCACAGACATGCCCGTTTTGGGCTGCTTTCTCAGGACGAATCGTTCTCCCCCGTGCCTTCGGGCCGCCTTCACCCCCTCATGTTTCCCATTCCCTTCCGCCCCCCCTCCTTTCGTCAATGCCCGATAGTTTCCCTGCTCCACAATGTTGACGGCCGACCCGTTGCGGCTTTTATTTTGCCCTTGTACTCATTACAAGAAATGGCCTGGTACAAGTCCTTGTCCCCTTTTTTTTTTCCTTACTACTGTTTTGAAAAAAATTGCTACCCCCCAACCAAGCAGTCTTTTCCTCGAGCCTGGAAGTTCATCTTTCAGCTTTTCCTCTCCCATTATCCTTCCTTGTTCCCAGTCTGTGGACCCGCCGCCTTTCCTCTCCTGCTCCGTTCTTTTCCCGGTTCTTCCACACCGACATTTTGCGTTGCGCTCATCATTAGAGTACAAAGAAGGTTTCCCATCGCCCTCCCTTGATGACTTATACACCTTCACCCTCTGCGCCCGTCTTTTTACTCCCCTGCTCTTGCGTGCAAGCTTTAGCTGAAGATTTTTTCTCGACTCCCTTTAAACCCCCTAGTTTCCCTGAACCGACTGCTTGGCTTTTCCCCTCCCCTTGAAAGTTCTTCCCCCTGTCTACGACAGATTGAAGGCAGCAACTTTGGCGAATATCTCTCACCCATGCACAAGTCCTTGATTATCCCCCCAAAGATTTTCTCAAGCTGGGCGTGTCTCGATCCTCTTTCTTGGCGTCTTGCCCATTTCCACCCTCCCCCTTACGTACGTCCTCCCCAGCTGTTTCTTTTTTGAAGTATACCTGCCGCTGTTCCAATCTGCGCGTTCTGCCGTTTCCGTCCGAACCCCCCCTTGTCGACGCCCGGTTCAATGATCTCCCGTCTTCGTTCCCGTTTTCCCCACGTGTCACTCCTCTATCTAATCAGTTTTTTTTTTTCTTTTTCCCTTCGGCTGAACGGCCCATGAAAGGTTTTCTTCCCCCCTGAGTATATTGCGCGCCTTCAGTTTGTCTTCTGAAAGTTGTTTCTCTATGCCCCCCCCCCCGGGCTGTGGAACACGGGCTGGGAAGTATCCTGTAGACAGTTTGTTACAGGCTCTGTCCTGAGAACGTGCCGTTCGGACGGTGATGCCCGTTTTTGACCCGGGAATATTTTCCCTCCCGCTCTACTCGGTCCCATATACGTGTTCTCAGGGTCTTTTTTCTTGTTTTCCTTTTGAGTCTGTCGCCCCCCCTTGCTTCTATCCCTCCTCCCTGATGTGTTGCATCAGGCTCACTTTCCCTTTTTTTTTGTCGGGGCCCCGTCGATTAGGGAACCTCGTTTCGGCTTTCTAGATCTTTGAGATAGAATTGGGAAGCTTCTCTTTTCTATCCTAATGTCGACTGCAGAGTTACTCCTCTTTCCCCGCCCCGGGGATGTTTAACTATTGATAGTTGTATGTATCAACTCTTTTTCCCCCTCTCGTATCCGCCGCCTTGTGCCAGTCCAGCTTGTGCTCTTTTGCCTGTTCTTGATACCCCTACATACAAGGCCACTTTCGGTCATTTATTTCGAACGCGTCTTCGGCTCTTTGGTTTCATTTATTAAAAAGGAATTTGGAGTTTAGTTTGCTCTTTCCCCCGTTTCAGTTTCTTCGCTTCAGGAATGCAATTGCGCCCCCCCCTTTGCTTCCCCCTTGACCTAGTTTAGGAGGAAGTAACATTGTTGATTCGCTGTTCTCTTCCACAATGGGTTCGTGATCCCCCCATTCAGGCTGGTATACGGACCCTTTTCTGACTGCTCCCTGTTTTTTTTCCAGACACCCTATGTTTAAACGGGTGACTTGCATTCGTGCTGAATCCTTGAGTGCATTTTAGTAAACTGTGGTTGCCTTTGTGTCTTTTTTTTTTTTTTCGTCATTCCAGTCATCCAGATTGCAGCTTGATCTTTCCCCGATCACGTAGGTGCCTGGTTGATTCCCTGGGCTTTGTCCTGCTGTTTTCCCGCCGCGAGTAACCCTGGGCCCCCTTCATCCTTTTCTTTGTCTTTTTTTTCCTTTATCAGGTCCGATTTGTGAAAAAGGCCATTTTGCAAAGATTCCGGGTCGTCCATTCACACATCGTGATAGCCTGCTTTTTTTCATTTACGGTCGGGAGAAGTTACCATGTTGCCCATCCCTTTAATGAGCTGTCACACCCGTTCCTCTTCATTCTTGAGCTCGTTTTTTAGAATTTCGTAATGTTGTTTTTTGTTCCCTTTTAAATTACCCCAGTCTCATCCAAACCCCCGTTTTTGTTTGCTTCTCCCCACGTGATCTGGGACTTTTGTTGTTTTAGTTCTCCTCTTCCCCCAGTCTTTAGAATAGTGTAACGTCTGACTTGAATCTCCCGAAGGCATTTGCCGTAACAAGTTGATTCAGTGGTAGATTTCTTTATTATCATTTCACCTTTTCTTGTTTTCGTAAGCTTCTTGGGTCCCGTCTCAGTGTCTTTTCCTTTTCCCTGAGGCACCAGTGTCCCCCTTCCTTACGATGAATTGAGGGTGGGTTATACCCCTGACCGCGCCTTTTTTTCAACACTGTTCCCCCCCTGCTTCCCTTCACGTTTTCGGTTATTTCAGACACCACGTCACTTTGTTAGAGCAGTTGGGCTCCCCTTGGACCCCCGTATCTCGAGTCAATCGCGATAGCGACTTTGTCTGTCACTTGTCAACCTTGTTTTAGAATCTTTATGTATCCCCGTTCGCTTATGTTTACAGTTCGACGCTTTTCGCCGCTCGTCCTTTCTCCCCTTTTTTCCCCCCAGCCCCCCCCCCCCCGTCGTCTCTTCTATTACCAGTCCAGGTGCTTCGACACGGCCTTTTTCGAACAATGTCCCGAGTTAGAAGGAGGGGTGGACAAATCTTCCTGTTTCTCCGTTTTTTTCGGCCCCCCCCCCTTTTTTCGATAATGTTTAATAGACGCTTGTCCCTCGGATCCCTTGACCAGCACCTTTTTATTCTTGCTTATCATTAAATCCCGCTTTTCTTTCCCCATGGGCATCCTATGCGTTTTTTTGGTGTTGCTATTGCCCCAATTTAGCCTTTTTCTCGAACAAATGTCCTGCCACCGTCCCCTCGTTTACCCCGCGATCCCCTTTCGGCACCATGGTGTCACCAGGTCTTTGTCCCCCCGTACCCCCCTTTAAAGTTCTTTCGCGTTTTGCGCACTTAAAGGTGATTTTCGCTTAAAGGTTTTCGTTCCTGTGTTTCCCTTTGGAAGGTGAGTGCCCCTTGTCCCCCCCGCCGTCCTCATTCACGTTAGTGCACAATAAATGTGCCTGTTGATTGGACACCCGTCCTCATTGTCTTTCCTATTGTTTGCCATAGTAGTTCCATTTTCCTTTTTTGCCCCCCCGTGTACCAAACGAAAGTCCCTTTGGCATGACGCCGACCCTGAAGCTGCAATTTGTTTGTTTCCCACTTTTACATGGTTGACTCTGGTAGTTCTCGTTTTCTTTGACCTTGGGGTTGGAATGACACCCCACTGGTCCCTTTTTTTTTTCTTCCCCGTTACCCGGCATTTCCCCTTGACCCCCCCTCTTTTTTCAATCGTTCCCTCGAAGTCTGCGTGCCCTGGTTCCTTTTTTGCCGTCCGACAGTTGCTTTTTTTTCGATGCTTGCAACCGTGACTTTTCTCCGCCCCGTCAGAACCCCCCCCCCCTCTTTTTGGTGCTTCATTCCCCTTGCGGAGCGTGACGTAGACCCGTCGTTGCTGTTCGTTGGAGGTCCCCCCTCCTCCCAAACACCGTACACCCCCCCAG
>Ga0179593_1451311_pt1 | contig 17895 bp, 18 predicted proteins | sample CZODoug2_1_08_16_FD_185931 | JGI IMG/M metagenome (GOLD analysis project Ga0179593, IMG submission 185931) | Vadose zone soil fungal communities from Angelo Coast Range Reserve, California, USA - CZODoug2_1_08_16fungal (PacBio error correction) | ecosystem: Environmental > Terrestrial > Soil >... | reverse complement strand
GCGATCACGTTTTTCCCCGGGTCCCCTTTTTTTCCCGCCACATGGTGGAAGGTTGTTTTCGACCTTTTGCGTCGCTCTTAGTCGGCATAGGTCGCTACCAGTCTGTGGAAAGCCCCTGACCCCCGTTCCCTTTCCCTGGGCTTGTCCCGTTTTTTTTGTTTTCCGGCTCTTCCTTGGCCGCCTGAATGAGGGCGGCGTCTCTTTCCCTTCTCATTTTTTACCTTTTTGATTACGACGGCCTCCCCTTACGCCATTTTGGGACTTTCTTTTTTTTTGACGGGCTGTCCGATGCTTTTTTTGAGGTCTTCCTCTTTGACCGGTAATTCGAGAGTGACGGTCGTCTCTACCCAACTTTAAAAGTACTTCCTGCACTCTCGCTTTTCAACCGTGGTTTTCCTTCCGTTTCCTTTATTCGGTCTCTTTTTTGGAATTAAGGCTGTTGATATTTAGAGCCTAGGATTGGCGTACGCCCCCCTTTTCATAATAAATTTTTTTTTTTTCACCAGTAGCTGTGGTTCAATTCAAAGTTTCCGACTGAAAAGGATCGATGAGAGGCTTACAACTTTTCCTCGCTTTTCAGGGATGCCCCCCCGGCCCCTTCTGTTTCGTTCTTTCTTCCTCCTTACGGTGATTCCCTGTTGTCTGGTGGCTAGAATCTCCTTGGTTTAAACAGATGACAGTTTTTTGAACCTTTTTTTCCTGAGGGCTTACACCTTACTCTTCCTTTTCACTTGGGTCTGGTATAAAGCTTATCGGTCAATAATTGAAAATTCTGAAACTTTTCGGTGGAGGAAGGACGGATGTTGACCTTACCCATAAATGTTGCTAGTCTTTTTCTCTTGGCCATGAGGCCAGTGGTATCGGTCCCCCCGGGTTTTCCTTTGATGGAGGTTGTTCGACGTCTCTGTTTTTAGGATTGAGCTGTTTTGTGAATTGAATTCGTGTTTCTCCCTTTTCGTTCCTTTCGTAATCTTTCTTTTGTGGTTTCTTTGACCCTTTCCTGTCTTGGGGTTTCATTGATTTCCACTTCGTCAGCTTTGGCCGGAACTGTTTGGTGGCTGAGCCCCCCCCCCCCCACTGTGGCCCCCCTTTCTTCTTTGTTTTTCAAGGCGCGACCCTTTTATGGAACGATTTTTTCGGTTTTTATCGCGACTATTCCCGTAGGTTTTGCTTGTTGTTCTGTTTGGGTCCCTTCCCGTTTTTTCCCCCACGGCACCAGAAATTTGACCAGGTTTCTTTTCTTTGCGTTTCTCCTGACGATCGGTTTTCTGCTCGTTTTTGCCCTTCTTTCCGGCGACGACCGGTCCTGTCTTCCTTCTCCTTAGGTGTCCGCAAAAAAGAATCTTTCTTTCCTCACCCTACTTCTCCCTGTTTAGTTTTCTCTTTGGATTTGGGTTTTGCACCAGGTCATGAGTTTTGAAGATTAAAAGATTTTTCCCCCCCCTCCTGTTTCGCGATCATTTCCCCCCCTCCGTTTCAGACCGACTTTTTTTTTTTTGTATGAGAACGTGCCGTTTTTGCGAGTGTTCTTGAACTCACCCCCTTCTGACGCTTACGGTGCTTTCTTTTTTTTTTCCTCTTCTTCCCGTTTTTGTTGTTGAGATGCTCTTCCCCCCCCGGGATTAGATCAGTCCTTGGTCGTATTAGAAAAACCTCTTTTTGCGTGGCAGGGTTCCCTGCGGTTTCCCCCTTTTTTCGGCGAGGTGTGCTTAAAGGTGGGTTTTTTTTCGTCTTGAATATTACAAGATTTTTTTGCATCCTGTCTCCTCTGACGAAGAGAGTTGATCAAGCCTTAGAAAGGAGTTTCCGTTTCTCCCCCTACATTCTGACGTCAACCCTTTTCCCAGTGGTCTGAATTAATTGCCGGTTTTTTCGTCCACCACTTATAGTGAGTTCCCGTAACCCTATCACCTCGGTCCTTTGACTGTGTGAATTGTTCTGCTCCCTCTGCAACCCCTTTCCTTTGAAGCCCCCCCCCCCCCTAAAGATATTACCTGGGTCATCCCCCGGTTAGTGCGGCCGCTGATAATATACGTTTTTCAGGGGTGTAAGTTTTGTATAGACCCATGGTCCTTTCTTCCTTTCACTTATCTCTGGTTTTCTTTTTTCAGACGGTTACAACACATTTAAGACTGGCCAAAGCAGAGTTAAGTATTCACACTCCTCAGAGTTTTCTCGTTGAAAGCAAGGTTGCTTTTTTTCGTCGACACACCCCCCGTTAGCTTTTTTTTTCGACTTTATCAAGGCCCTGCCTCCCTCCCTCTCCGACGTCCCGGAGAGGGCCTCCTCTCCCCCCAAACGACACGTTGAGAGTTTGTAAGGTTGACACCGTGATACGTCTGCGGAGTAACTCCCTGTTTCGATGGCGGTGTTTTGCTTTCCCATGGGGCCGGATTTCGGAGGTTTCTGTCCTAGGCCAACCTCTGCCCCCAAATATTTGTGCCCCTCTACCTCCTTGTTTTCCCTTGCCACTTGTCCGTGAAGCACTCGATCACTTTTTTTTTGCTTTGCGTCTGTTTGTACGGCCTGCGACTTCTTCTTGCTCCCTACTTGGCAAGGGTAAAAAGAATCTTTTTTTCTTTCCTTTTTTTCCCCCCGTTTTGATGATCCCCTTCCTTTTCCACTTTGTTGCACCACTTGCCCTGTTCCTTCCCACTCCGATCCGTCCAGGAAACGGAAGGACCCACCGGTTTTTCCAAAATATATCCCGTCCTACGTATGTGGGTTTGGCCTTCCCCCTCCCCGTCCCTTCGAGATCCCCATCGCAGTCAGCGGAATCGGCTGCCCTTCTCCCAACGAGTCTTCCTCGTTTTTCCTGTGTAGGTTTTAGTTCTTTCCACTCTGTAGACAACTTTCCTAAAAGAGTAGCGGTTCACCCGCGTTCCCCCCCCGGGCCCTTTTTTTTGTGTTGGACGTGCGTCCTTTTTCGGTCGTTGACCAATCCTCGTCGTCGCAACGGTCAAACCTTTCCTTTACGTATAGGACAAGGTTAAACCGTTCTCCGCTTTGATTTTGGGGAGGACCCCGTTAAGTTTTTTTTTGTTGGATTCCCCGAGGTGGCGGCAGGTGTTTCAGTGTACCTCAACGTAGAAAGTTGGGGTCGCGGCCCTCCCTTGGCCCCCTTTGGCATTTTTGCACCTTACTTGTACGACTTCTTGCGTCCGTGCCAGAAGGTCGGTGTCAGATAAAGTTTTCTTTTTTTTGAGTGGGATTCCCCCACATTCGAAGGGGAGGATTCCTTTTTTCGTCCCACCATTCTCACACTTCTCTCTTTTTGTGGTCAACGTTTCAAAAGGAGTCCCCCCCATCCGGCCATGAAACCTATCCTAGGTAGAAGGTTTTTCCCTTTTTTTACAGATGTCCCTGTAGGACCCACACAAGGTACGTTTCCCCTATAATGTATCCATGTTTTGTAAGTTAAATCCCCGTGACCCCATTGTGATTCTGGTGTTTCGGGTTTCTGTTAGTCCCTTACCTAATGTTTTCAGTATTGCGGACCCAGGTTTTTGTGCTATTTTTTTTTCGCCGAGTTCGGGTAGCCCCGAAAGACCCCGTATTTTTTCGTTTAGAAAAGGTTTCTCCCCCGGACTACTCTTAGATCATGATAGTTCGGGCCCGACCCTGGCCTTTCTGCCGTTGTTTGGTTCAGATTGTTTTTTCCTTTTCCCCAGGAAAGTTTTTTTTTAAGTGGAGTTTCGTCCAAACCTTTTTTTTTTAGGCCGCCCTGCCGTTTTTTGGGCACCCTGAGGATTACGGTAAATGACCATCGTTGTAAATTCTTTTTTCTCCGGGGTCAGGATAGAGCAGTCTTCTCGTCCTTTTTTGTGTCAAGGTCTGGTTGTTTTTCCTCCCCGAGATAGAACATTCTTTTGTCCACCCTCCCCCGGGGATTAGCCCCATAGACCCTTGAAGAATCCCTTTTTCACCCTTCTGTTCCTTCTGATTAGTAGAGTGGACCCCCATTTGCATTTCCTGGAAGTTTTTTGTCCTTTATGGGTCAGATAGACTTCGTTCCCTGAGTAGAGACCCCCCGGATGTGTTTTTTTTTTTTCCTATTTTCACTAGGGTGAAACTATAGGTACGTTCCTCCCATTCTTCGTTGCCCTTCACGTGGAGTTCCCCTGGTCCTTGAGAGGTTTCGTTGTTGTTGAAGAGTCTAGGCCCCGCCCCCGGTCTTCCTTTCCCTTCTGAGTTTCCTTTTTTTTTTTTGACCGCTAGTTGGTGTTTTCTTTTTTTTTAGTGTTTCACGACTGGTAGCCAGGCCCCCTGGAGAATTCCTCTGTCCTTTCTGATTACCATTTTTCCCTTTTTGGGACGCCCAGTAGATGGCCGACCGTAAAAGAGCGTTGGGACTTCCCTTTCGATGTGTAGAAGCCCCCTCGGCCGGCCGGCCCCTGAAAGGTCAAGATTTTTTCCCCCGCCTTCCCGACGGAGAGTTGTTCCGCATTCAATGTATACTTAGGCTTTCCTTTTTCTTAGACCCTGGTCCCCCCCTTTTAGTAGTTCTTCGAGGTGTAAGGAGCGCCTTTTTGATTTTGGAGGTGTTCGGTGACCCCTCTCGCACGCCGACCCTGTTTTCCTTGGTATGTCCCCCCCCCGTAGGACCTTTACAGTTTTTAGTTTTTTTTTTGGCTTCCCGATCTTCCCTTTTGGCAACCCCAGAGGTCTGCCATCATTTTTTTTTAGAGATCTCGCTAAGGACGCTTGTGTCTCTTTCCTTTATTTGATACCTATTTTGCGTTTAGCCCCCCCTTAACCAGTTCCCTTTCTCAAAAACCAGAACACTCACTGTTGGTGCACGTGTCTCGTTTCCTTGGGTGTGTGTAGTTAAAATGCGTTCCTGTTTTTTTTTTTTCCTGCCCCTGGAAAAAGGAGAGACCCCTCCGGCCTCTCTCGCTTTATGAAGAGACGTAGCTTACTTCCCATTCTTTTAACGGTTTCTTTTTTTTGATGAGACTCGAATACAGGAGTTGGAGAAAAGTATCCGCTTTTAGGAGGAAAGTAGGTGGGGTTTTGACTTTACTCTTCTTGTCCTTCTTAACCCCTTTCGCCAACCGGCCCAGCTGCCAGAAGTTCCCCCGAACTTTTTTCCTACTTTTCCTTCTCCTCGTGCGTGGTTCTTACCCGGATATTTTTTTTTTTGAGCGGGTGGCCATTTCCTGACTCTTGACTGCTGGGGATATTTTGTCCCGAGAGCTTCCCAATATTTTTTACTACCTCTCTTTTTTTAGATTCGTGCTTTTCCCCCAGTTTGGAACTTTTTTGAGTGGTCCCCCCCGCGCTTTTTTTCTCTTCCTCCGCGCCCACCCCCCCGAAATCCCCCGGGTACTTTTACACGTTTTTTCTGGCTTAATTAGTTTCCATAATAGGTTGCGGGCCACGGGCTGTTACGGAAGTTGTAAGTTCGTTCGGCGGACTTTTTTTTTTAGATCTTGGCCCCTTTGCACGTCTGTTTTTCAGGAGTTGTAACCTTTGCTTCGAGTTTACGCTCACGTAGGGTGTTGGAAGATGTATCTTCCCCCTCCTGAATTCGGTCCATGAAGGTGGGACGTAGTTTGCTCTTTCTTCTCCTATTGGAGAGCGCGTCTTACCGAACCCCGGAACACTCTTTACATTTTATAGGCCCCGGTCCACGGGGCGTTTTGAGCCCGTGAGAGAACTTTTCCAACATTTGTGAATTCTTCTAGTTGGTAAATTTTTTTCTTTCCCTGGGAGATTTTCCATGAGGAAGGACCCCTCCCCCTAGTTCTCCCTCTTAAGGAGATACCGAGAGCTTAGCTCTTTGACGAGGGCCTCTCCTTAGGCTTCCCCCTGCAGATACTTAACGCCCCCTACCTTTTGTTTCCCTTTTCCGGAACCTGAAGGGCTGGTAAGGAGATTCTTTCAGGTACAAACTTTTACGACATCTGACTTCTTGCAACTCGCTACTGATGACCACTGACTCACTCCCCCATGTCGTGAAGGAACGTTCTCTGACCCCTTGAGGGATGTTTTTTTTTTTTTTTTTAGAGCTTCCCCGAGGGACCTCTTTTCTTTGAAGGGCCATACTCCCTTTCTTCCTGGTTGACCCTAGAGTCCCAGGGGTGTTTCCCCCTTTTCTCCCTCCCCCCTTGTCCCCCCTTTTTTTTGTCGAAACGGGTACCTTGTAACAACAATGTAAAAAAATGTCGTTAAGTCACCCCCCCTGAGACACGTTTCTCCCTCCCCCGCCCCCCCCATCGGTGCGACCCCTTTTCTTTCCCACTCAGAATACCCGGGACCTCCTTTTTTCGTTGGCCACCCTTACACTTCACTCGTTCAGCTCTTTGGCTTTCTGTCTGCCCGCGTTTTCGCTCTATTTTTCTTGTTTTACACCTTCCCACGATTTGCTTGGGCATCATTTGGTCCTCCCAAACTGGACCAGTACTTGACCAAAGAGACACCTTGCCTTATCTGAGGAGTCCCAGTTTTTTCTTTTTTTTTTTTACAACAAAATAATTTTTTCTCCCCAGAACCAGAAGTTTTTCTCAAATCCTCTTCTTTTTCCTGGAGAACTATCCCCATTTCAATGCTTTCCCCGGCCCAGTCGCAAGACAGCCCCGCATCTTGAGTCCCCCCCTTTTCCCCGCCATTCTGGTGGTGGCTTCTATTAATTCTTGCATCGGGTGTTTCACTACTGATAGAACAAGCCTTTTGGTCCTTTCCTTTTATACGCCGTTTGCAAACCCCTTGGACTGCGAATCTGAGAGGCTTAGACCTATGTGCTTTCCACGAACCCAGAATCCGGTCTGTGTCTTTGACCCCCCCCCTTTTTCGCAGCGTTTGACTGGTCCGATGACCCTTAGGTTTTTGTTTTGAGGCACTCCCACGGCCGTTAACGTTGTGCCCCCCCCCCGGTGGTTAAATAGCCTTCCCCGGTGGGACGGATCCAACCTTCGCTCTAGGTTCCTCGAAACCTATATAGATTCCAGGGTCCGGCCTTCTAAACCCCAGGTTTTCCCACCATGATCGAGCGAGGAAGAGTTTTCGCTCGTTTTTTTTTTCTCACTTCCGAGAACTTCCCCCTCCCCCGGCTCGAAGAGTGGCCCCGCCTCCCCCTCCTTGCCCCCCCCTGGGGGGGGCGTTCGGGTTTGAATTTTCTTCCGTTACCGGGCATTTCCACAAATATTCCACAACATTTTTTCTTTTGGGACTAACACCCCTTCGATCCGGTTGAAGGAAACTTATTCCCCATTTTTCTTGGTCTGCTTTTGGCGGCGTTTTAGGGGTTTCAGGGGTAAGACATTTTTTTTCTTAAAACATCCCCCCAGTCTTTGTTCCTTCAGGTTTTCCCCTCCACCTGGAAGCCCACGAAAGGAGCTTCTGTTCCACTAGGATGACCGGACACCCCCCCCGCGTTGTCCTTTTCTAAAGCTTTTTCTTTTCGTGGCCCGAACCGTAAGGACCTGTTTTCCTGTTTTTTTCAAATTGCCGTTGAGATACCCCAACCTTTTGTTCGGTCGTAAATTGAACTTGGTTAACCCCCCCCCCCCCCCCCCCCCCCCCCCCCCCCCCCCCCCCCCCCCACCCCCACCCAAACCCCAAGTGCCTCTGATTTTCACCAAACTGTTCCCTTCTTGTTAGTGACCCCAGAAACTGTTCACCCAGAACTCACGGTTTCCCTGGCTCCCCCCCCCCCCAGTAGGTGTTTTGGGTTTTCGGTTGATTTTCGACCTAGTCACTTAACAATTGCCTTGACCTGCAAAGAAAAGGCCGGCCTTTACCGTTGAGGGAGGGTCTCGAACGACTAGGGTTTCGCCGGATGAGTTGGGAGAGATCTTTTTCAGGCTCTTTTTCCGTCTTACGTGATCAGACATTTTATGATGAATTCTTGTTCGGTTTTCCTGACAGCCTTCCCCCCCTGACTAGGTGTCTGGTGGTGAGTCCTTTACATCGCTTTCGTGGACGGCGATGGAATGCAACACCGGAAGACCCTCAGTTTTCCTTTTCTATAGTTCTGGGAGGAGTCTTTTCCCCTTTGTTTACTTTCGTTTCATTATCTTCTGTATCTTTTTCATGAGGGTATGGTTGTTTGGAGCTCGAGAGATTGCCGGTTCCCCCGTCCCCCCCCGTGTCCCTCAGTAACAAATAACGTCCTACTCTCGGGTTAAACTCTAAAAAGAGTACTCCGATCCAAGAGAGGTGTCCCTCCCCCCCAGCCCAAACTCGACGTGCCTCTGCTACTACCAAGAAGGTCGTTATTGTTTCGGTGGAGCCCTTTTACCCCGATTCCCAGAGACTTTACCCATCATCAAGATTTGTAGGTATATACCTCCCTCTTGCAAAGTGATGGACACATGGGGACGCCGTTTCCCATCTCCCAACGAGCACCCCCTTCCGACGTTTTAAAGCGGGGTTGACAGTATAAATTCTTCCATTACGCGTTTTTAAGTTCGTCTTAGTCTATTACCACCTTCCAATAAATGGTACACCGCCGTCGTCTCATGTTTTGGTTTTGCGGTCCCCTTGAATGTGTTCCTCTTTTTTGTAGTCCAGGCAGTAGCGGATCTTTGGCTGGAGTTTATAGTTGTTCTCCCTTGTCTGTTTTATTTTTGATGGAGGCCTCATCTGTTCTTTCCGTGTTACACCAGAGTCTTGGTGCCCCTAACGACGCGAGAGATGCCCTTTTGGGCGCGTTCCCCAAAAATGCGTCCTAGTCTTGCTTTTTTCACGAACACCAATCGGTTCACCCAATGAAAACGTCCCCTGAGCGGCTTTTAGGTTCCTCTCCACCTAGTGACGGTGTGTCGGGAGTCCTGTTGTTTTTGGCACCCCGCTAGGAGACCCATGTTTTCCCTTCGGATTAGGGGGACAGTGAATCTCTCCTCGTGCCCCCCTCTGTTTCCAGGTGCCCATGGCTTTCAGTTAGAACAAAAAGTTAACCTCTCTTTGGCTGATTCCGCTTAGGGATGAAGGGTTTTCCTCTCCTCCCCTGGTCTTCGAACGTTAGGACCTTTTCCGTCGGTCCCGTTCCCCCTTCCTCAACTTGTTTTTGAAGTCTTCCATTCCTCCTTCTACCCCAAACAGCCCCTTTTTCCGTCTTGTGTTCCCGCCCTTTTTTTTCTTGGCGGCGTCCGGCTTTTCGAAAGACGACCCCCGATGCGCGCATCCGGGGTTTTCTCTCTTCCTTAGTTTGTTGTTGTTTTCTTCGCTAACTCCCCCGAGAGTTCTCCTGGTTGGCGTCTTCGCCCCACTCGGTCCTCAGAAATCGTCTCCCCTTCTTCTGTGATCTCTTCCAGTTTTTTGGGATACGTAGCGGGAACTTCTTCCCTTTTTTTCTTTCGGTTGCTGAACGTTTAAAGAGGAAGGAGAAGTAGTCGACCCTGGCGCCTATTCCCTTCCCTCCGGCGGGCCCAGATAATTCCTTGGCCCTTTTTTTTTTCCTGACTGCATGAAGTTTTGAAGCAACAAACGTCGTGGCCGATTGACTTTTTAGTATTTTTTTCACCGGTCCTTTATGGTACCATTGTTCAGGGGCTGATGCTCGTCACACAAACTTTTATCACTTTGTTCTCCCCCCACCGACGGAGTTGGCGGGACTTACGATCGGGCGTTCATCGGTTTCGGCTTCTCTTTTTTAGGGTCAGCAGTGGTTTTTCCCCCCGCCACATGAGATTCAGTCCCTCGTATCCTCCTGAAGGCCCCCCCCCCCCCCCCGTGCGTTTGACTTTTTTTTTTTCCCACCTACCCCAAACCCAGTCGAGCAGGGGCCTTACGGGGCGTCCCAAAAGGCCATCGGTTTGCGGCCCTGCGTTCTCTGCCTTTCCGAAAATGTCGCACTGTTTTTCCCCCTGTACCTGTCCTTCCTGAAGTCAGAAAAAACCCAACCAACCCACCCCCCCCACACCCCCCAGCAAGTTTGAAAGGGTGAGGGTGAAGTGTCCCTTACACCCTCCCCTGTGGTGGCCAGAGGTGTTACCGGATGCCACCGGATACGTTCCTTGAGGGCTTAAGAAGTTTATCAGTTGTTTTTTTTCCCGGGCCCCCAACCTTTTGCCCGTGCTATGATTCGGCGTTCGTTCCCGCTGCAAAGAATATTTCGGACTCGGACCGGTAGCCGCCAACTGAACTGAACCCCCCCGACTCTTCCATCGTGCGCATTTTTTACTCCCCGCGCGAGTGGCTCGGCGTCTACTTTGGAACTTGCCCGCTCGTTGCTGACCTTTCCCGTTTCCATGCTGACACCAATTTGGCGTACCCCACTCCTCTCCATAGCCTTCCATTCACTCCGATTTCCGAATCTGGTTCCTGGACCATTTTCACCGCTCTTTCTTCAGTCTTCGGTTTTGGTGGGCCTTCGCCTTCCTGCGATGACCTTTTCCTTTCGTCTTGTATGTGGCACTCGAAAAACTCCCAGTTCGTTTCGTTTCCTGCTTCGGTAGGTTTTTTTTTTTCCTGATCTCTCCCGCGCTGCGCCCGCGTTCCGATACTGCCACCCCGCACCTTTTCCACTTGGCTCCTTTCTTCGTGTGCTCACACGTTGCTGAAATGAGGACCATCCTCCGTCGGCCCTTGCCCCGGTAAAACTTTACTGTTCCCCCGCTCAAGGACAGGTTCACGTTATATCGTGCACCCGGTGTTGTTTCGTGAACGATGGGATGATCTGAGACGGTGTTCATTTTCCCGGTGTCCTCACTCTTTTTTTCCGGGTTCATCTCTGCCAGTCGGTGGTACCTTACCCGCCGGGCAACCTTTTAAGTACTTTTTTTCCTTTTCCTAACCAATTAATCTTGCCCCAGATATTAAAGGTGTCAACCCTTTCATCCCCTGATTGGTCTCTCAATTTCGGAGGGACCTTTTTTGTGCAATGATCCCACCAAGTTGTAGGGTGTTTTTTTTGAGGTACCTTCTTCCTGCAACAGATCCTTTTTTTGACCCTCTACAGGTGAGTGACCTCCTAATTCGAAAGTTGTTACTCCCCCCAAGGATGTTGACTCTGATTTGTGAAGATGCAAGGTATTCTCTACAGTCAATTTACTCCCCCTTGGGACCCCTTTTTTAGTTGTTAGTTTTCTTAGTTTCTTTCCACGGCGTCATGTTGCTCGGTGTTTCTTCCTTCTCCGTCTCAGGAAGTTGTCACCCAGAAGAGGGCCTTGTAACCTTTTTCCTTTTTTTTTTCCGTACCCCCCCTGGGTAGAGTCACCCACTAGCTAGTGGGAACCCTGTCTCCGCCTAATTTTCCCTGGTGCTCGTTTCGACAATTGTGGGCACGCTTTCCGTTAAACGTGGTTGGTACTCCCCCGTTGGAGATAGGTTCTACAGTCACCTTTTTTTCGCGTTCAGCCCCCTCCCGGTGTTGCTTCCTAGATTTTCCTTGGAAACTCTTCTTTTTTGACTCCCCCGGGCGGATAGATTTCTTTGTTTTTTTTTTTTTGATACTGTCTTCTCCTTCCCTTTGGGTTTAACAACCATTTAGACTTACCGAGCAGACCCCCGTCTTTTTCTAGCTCAACTCTTTGGCCGCGCCCGCCCTCCCCCCCCCTGCCGCGAACATTCGGCCTGTGCTGCATTAGTCGGTGCTCCGCGTCCCTGCGCAGGATTTTTTCTATTAGGACCGGATCTCCTGTTACGCTTTTTTTTTTATCCAGAATGGCTGTTTCCTTGCTCGTTCCTCCTACCCCTTTCAGGTTAGTTGCATCGCTTTTTTCTTTTCGCCATTATCTTTTCACTCATAGTGGAGGTCGTTGCCTGAGCGGTTTTCCGAATCGGCCGACCCCCCCCCGATTCAAAGCTTCGGTTTTCGGTTAAGATTTTTTCATTTTTTTTGGTTTCTTCCGATTTTGGGGTTTGGTTGGTGGGGGGGTTGGCACGATGTTCGGCCTGGATTGCTAACTCGCTGTGTGTACGTTCGAACTTTTTTTGACTCTTTGTTTTGCCCGTCTGTGACACCGGCCAGCCCGTCGCTTGCGCGTTTCTTTGGGCTATTGGCCCCCAAATGTCCCCGACGTTGCTGTCCCCTTCCAACCTGGCCGCGGGCCGCCCCCCGACGGCCCTTCACTGGAATTGTCGATTCTTCTGTTTTTTAGTTTGAGGCTCGGGATCCCCTAGGAACTTTCCCTTCTGCCGCGTTTCGTCGGTGGTCTGTAAAGATTTTTGTATTTTTGAACCTTCTTTTTTTGCATAGGTCACTTCACGGGCCCTTTTGTTTGTCACCCAGATAGAATTGGCGTCCCAAGAGCAGGATTGTTGTCTCCTAGGCCCTTCAGCTCGCGATCCGTAGAGAGTTCCTGCTCCTTCATGGTTTGATTGTGGGGAGTCCCCAACGGAACCCCGACCTTACCGTACCCCTTTCCTTACCCTGCTTTTCATGGTCATGTGTGCAGTGTTTTATTGGCCTGACGTCAACCTTGTCCCCCTTTGTTTTTCGTTTCGGGAATTTTCACCTTGCCCTCTCTCATTTTCTTAAGATATCCTACCCTCAATTTTAATCTTTTTCCCTATCTTTCCCGAGGGCCCCCCACCGGGTATTTTCGTAGCCGATCTTCGAGATTGGTACAATCGCTGGTGATCTGCCGAGGGGCCCCAGTTTCGATGGTCCTGTTCCCCAACCCTTCGCCGTCCGAAGACTGCCGTTCTCGGGGTAATGGTCCCTTCACCTATTGTAACCAGTTCCGCAGAGCGGCGGGTTCTCGTTACCCCGGAATCGGTTTTTTTCTCTTGATTGGACCTTCCCTCCTGGCGTAAGTGCGGTGTGCACGAGATGGATGTTTCCCTCCTTTCTCTCTTTTCTCCATAAGTGTTTTTTTTTTTGTTTTGAGGAGATATGAACAGCCGCTCGGGGACAACTTTTTTTTTTTTTCGTCTTCGGCCCGCGTTTACCCTCCTTTGATCCACCCGAAATGTTGTCAGACCACGCTCTCTTCTTAAGTAGGTCTTTCCCGGTCTACCTTCTTAGGTGCTGTGTTTTTTTTCTTTACCCGTGTGTCCCTTTGTGGAAAGACCTGACTGCCCCTTGGTCACTCTTGCAACCGTCATTGGACTTCCCGACTACCGATTTTTGTTCAGTTAAACACGCCCGCCTGATCGAGTTTTTTTTTTCGAGGGACCCCTGGACTTTGCGGCCCCCCCCCCCCCAAGCGGGCAGATAGTTTTTTCCCTCAGCCTTCGTTCAAACTAGTCAGGGTTTTCTTATTTTCTCGGTGCGTATGACTGCGCGGCCGTTTGAGTCGGCCCCCTTGACTAAAACCCGTTCCCCCCCCGCCGGATTTGAAGTTTCCCTCTTCTTCACAAAGGGACCTGCAAATTCCCCCAACCCCTTCTTCTGGCTCCTCAGGTGTTCGGGTCATTTTTGAGGACCCCCTGGCTCCTTCTTGTTTTCGGAACAAAGTGCATTACCTTCTATAATAAACCGCCACGAGCCCTTTGTACCTGCGCTCGTACGGAGCTCGTGTGCCCCTGCCAGCCGCTTGCCCTGATGAAACCATGCGCCCATCCGTTCCCGCCAAGGACCTTTTTAAAGAGTCCTTCATTGTGCCAAAGGAAAACGACCTAGGCCCCCAGTTCCAGGAAGTTTGTGTTACCCCTTTTTTTTTTTTTGCAATTAACGCTCCTTTCCCCTCTCCTCCGTTGATAGTTCAGGGCTAATTTTGACGCCCGTCTTTTACCCCGTTGTAAGTCGTTTTTTTTGACGGGCGGGCGTTCGAGCTTTAGCTTGCCCCCCCCTTGGCGGGGGACTGTTGACGGAGACAGGAAGTGCGTCTCTCAGAACAGGGCAAGTTTGGACCGTCTCCCGCCTTGCTTTTTAACCCTTTGTTCGGGCCATCGTACCGGTAACAAAGTCACCATTTTCTTCCCCGTTCCCATCGAGACAATAGCGTAATACAGTCACACTCAGTGACCCACCGTATTTTCCCCCTTTCCAACCCTGCCGGTGTGTAGGTTACTTTCACCCTCCCTCTTTCCGATCATGGCGTCTGGAGACTAGGCCTTTTTTTTTTTCGGGATCCCCAGAGGAACCAGTCCTTTCCATGGCGAACTTAATCCTCATGATCATGATTTCACACATGGCGGGTGTATTTACGAAGGGGCCGGTAAACACTTTTCTTTGTAGATCAGATTCTGAATTTGACTTTCCCCCCCCATTTTGGATTTGCCGCTCACGAATAATGCGCAGGAATGTTAGTCCTGCACAGACAGTTCTCTTTCCCCGGAACTGCATTTTGTTTCGTTGATTTTCTCTCCCCCCCTTGTCTCCGGTTCTCTGAGTTCTCCACCCCCTTCGCGCCTCTAACTCCCAACTCCTGTGGTGTTTTGCTCGGAGGGGCTTTTAACCTTTGTTTTCCCCGCTTTTTATTTCCTTGCTTTGATCGCTGGAGGGTCGAGAACTGGCACCTGATAACCACGCCGTCGAGTTACCCTTCCTGGGAGTTGGTCCAGCGGCGGCGTGAACTCCCGACTAATTGTTTATTCTCTTCTACCCCAACTGGTTCTACCATTGGTGATTTCTAAACCAAGTTTTTGAACCCTCCCCTTTCCGCAGTGCGCTACGCTAACCCCCCCCCATTTCTTTTGTTGGTTTTTCGCGGGACGATTTCCCCCGTTCTGCGCGTGCCGCGTCCCCTTTTTTTCCAGCGACCATGGGGGTATTGCCAGTTTATCTTTGCTTTGTGATGACCCCGTAAGAGTTTCCCAGACCATCCCTTCTTACCCTGGACCACGCCTAAAAAACACCCTGCCGTCCCTGGTTGGGTGCTCCGTGAACTTTTTTTGACCCGGACCGTTTCCCCTTTCCTGCCCATAAGTCCCCCCCCAGGGCCCGGTGGTTTTTTCACCGTCGCTCGGGTACGGAGTATACCCCCCCATTCCGTGAGGGGGGATGAAGGTTTGGGAGTTTAGTTTTTTGGGCTCTTTTCTTTTTCCCCACCGATCACGGTTTTGAACATTTGGAAAGATTGTTGGCCTGACAACCCCTCCCTTCCCGTTCGACGCCGGGCTCCAACCATAAGGTTCCTTTTGAAGACATGTTGAAGGTTCCCCCCCTGGCTTTTTTTTTTTAGTTGAAGAAGTTACTGGTTGAATTAGTCTTTATTTTCCCCTGATGTATCTCCCCCCCAAACCTTTCGACGCAGTACGTTTTTGGTGGGACAGACACATATGGTTATCATTTTTTCATACCATTTTGAAACTTCTTTTGGTGCGCACTCCACGGTTCCAACAGTAACGGTTTCCCCTTGGTCCCTTCTCGAAAAACCATGTTCGACGGGTGTTTTCGTTGGGCTGCGGGATAAATTGGATTGTCGGGCCGTAGTCGTCACCGTAGTTGCCCCCTCTGAAAAGTCTTCCTCCCCTTTTCCGGTGCGGTTTCCCGGGATGAGGGAGGGGGCGGGCTGAGTCTTTGGTATTATAGTTTGACCCTTGCGATCCTCCACTTTTTTTTCCCTTCCGGCCCCCCTCCGTCGGTGACTTGAATATGACCCACAGAATTCTTGGTAGAGGCCCTCTGTCCCCCCCTAGTTGAGTTTATTTGATGAAGGTTTCCCCTCGCTTTCCTCGGGACGACACCCCCTCAGCGAGAAGATTCTCCTTCCCCACCTTGGTTCCTTCCTTTTCCTGGGGATAGGATGAATTAGTTTTTCTGGTTTGGACGATCGCTATTGGCCCCCCACTCCTGCAAGTGTTCATCAGTTAACAATTTAAATTTTCCGTCCCTGACCGACTTGACTTGTGGTAACCCCCCCACCCAGTGCCCAGCTAGCCTTCGGCGGACTGAGGTAAATGTCGAATTGATGCATTTAGGTGGCTAATGACCCCGGAGGTTTTGGATTTTGATGGCCCCTGACCTTCCGAGTCGACTACAGATGCATTTAGTCCCTGTCCTTGCCACATCGCGTGAACGATTGAGGTCCAAATTTTTCTCCTCCCGGCACCCTGGAATTTTAATAGTGGGGTTTTTCTCCCCCCCCGAGTCCTTCTCCACAGTGTGTCCCATTTACCCAAGAGTACCGTTCGGTGTTTGTAGTCCTGATTGGCGAATTTGGAACCTTTCCCAGGGTGCTGTAACGCTGGTCTGTCGATTCTGTATTGGCCGAAGGTAAAACTCTCCAGGTGTGTGCGTTTGGTTGTAGGAAGGCATTCGCGGTTTTTTTGCTGGTTGCCTTTTAGCTTTCATAGTCGTTGTGCTCTTTAGTCTGTTCTTTCTTTCAAAGTCTTTCTGTTGTTTCATTTTTCAGTTCTTGCGACGACTCTTTTTTTTTCTTTTATACGACCCCCCCTGAGTACTCTCGCTTCTTTTTTTCTACCAACTAGGAAAGTGATTATCAGCCTCCGTTTTTCCACCCTTTTTTCTTGGGCGGTCCTTAGTCTGGGTTTTATTCTGATCCCCTCTTTGTTCCAGTTTTATCCTTCTGGCAGTTGTTTTTGGTCAAAGCCTCGACCCTGCCCCTAAACTTTTTTTTTGACCCTCCTGTTCGGGTATTCCCTCTCTTCCTCTTCCAAGATCGTAGTGAGAAAGGTGAACTTCCTGCCTTCCGTTTCCCAACCCACTTTCCCATGATGAGTGGCTCAGAGGACTTCGCCTGTCTTACGACGGACTAAGTCTTCCCTTTTCTGTTTTACTAGGTCATCCCATCCTGGAGGCAAAAAGTGCTTTTGAAGTTCTACCTAGTTAGAACCCCCTTTCATTGGTTTACGATCCATTTTCCGCCTTCGTGACTGCGTTCCTTGTGGCCTCCCTTTTTCTTGTCCCTGTACCTCCTGGAGACCACGCTCATCAGGGGCTTTTCCTCTTCCTCCTTGTTAGTTTTTTTTGAGTCGACGCTCCCCCCCCATGTTTAGTTCGTCCTTGACCGTTCGGTCCCCCCCAGACCGGCTGTTCCTTTCGGACAGGGTCTTCTACTCTCAGTGGGACTTTTTTTCCAGTGGAGGAGGGATTCCCACCTCGGGATGTGTCCCTCTGATGGCCCGTCTGACGAACGTAGGTTCGGTCGTCCGTCTTCTCTTTTTTTCGTTCCCCCTTTCCGGCTCATGCGACACACACAGTTTTCCTAGCCTTCCTTCCTTTCCCCCCCCCACCGGTGAACAAAACAACATTCTCTGTCCGAGGTCCTTATTCCTTCGTACCCTTTTTGAAACCAGCTGTGGTGCCGTTGAGGGACACCCTCCCCCCCTTCCTCCTCACAGAAGAGGCGATCACTATCCGGGCTTTTTTTCCCCCTCAAGGTTTAGTTTGCTCTTGATTCCCCGTCGGTTCCGCAGTGGTTCTTGCCCCCAGGGGCCGCTGCCTCCCCCCCTTTAGGATTTACCAGGTAAAACCCCCGCGCCCCGCATCCGTCTAAACACCCCCCCCCCGGTACAGAGAAGTTTCATGCCCTTTTTTTTCCAGTTGCCCACGACTTCCCCCCCTCTCCCATCGTTTGCTCTCTTTTTTTTGCGAGTCCTTTTCCGACCCCCCTCCACCCCTGCACTTCTTCACCTCCCTTTTTTTTCGACCTCTGACACAGGTCCGGAAAGGGGGGAACGTTCTCCATGACTTACCCCACCTTTGCCGGGCCCCTTCCCGGTTGGTTGGACCCCACCGCCCTTCGGCGGTCTCCCCCTGTCCCCATGAGGACTCTTTTCTTTTGTGCTCTTTCTCAGGCCCCCGGGGGACGGACTTCTTTCTTATTTTACGCTCCCCCCTGTCTTGTTGTTGTTTCATCTGCTTGTCGCAGCCCCCCCCGCCCAGTGTGTCCTTTTCCCCCTTCCTTGATCCCCCAGCTCTCCTTCTTGTGTGGTGAAGAGATGATCGTTTCTAAGGTGTTTGTTTTAACATTCCCCAACTCTATCTTCCCTCACCCCGTTGAATGATGTCCCCTTTCGTTCCCCGCCCCCCCCCATTCTCCTTTTTTCTCCAATCTCTACTTCCCCTTCCCTCTCACGATCCCCCTGGAAAAACCTCAA
>Ga0179593_1690951_pt1 | contig 17896 bp, 30 predicted proteins | sample CZODoug2_1_08_16_FD_185931 | JGI IMG/M metagenome (GOLD analysis project Ga0179593, IMG submission 185931) | Vadose zone soil fungal communities from Angelo Coast Range Reserve, California, USA - CZODoug2_1_08_16fungal (PacBio error correction) | ecosystem: Environmental > Terrestrial > Soil >... | reverse complement strand
TCTGATCTTCTTCCGCGTCATTCCCTGTGAAACCACAATTCCCCCTCACGAAATTGCTGCTAAAGTCCGTTTTAATTGTCTCTGGAATTTGCGAGGGCACCCCATGCATCTCTCTCACTTTTTGTCCTTTCCTTTGCTTCCTTGCTCGAGTTTCCACGCAGATTTCTTTTTTTCTGCCTCCCAGCGGGCCCTCCCGTGATTCCTCCGCCCCCAAATATCTTCATTACCTTGGTCCACCTCCAAACCCCTCGACTTTTTTCCACCGTTGCTTCGAAGTGTGCCCATTTTTTTCATTCCTCTCGCCCCTTAACCTGACCGTCACTGACATTTCACAGGCAAGCGGAGACCATTTCCCTTATCACTTCGAGCCCTGGCCTGCTCATCCCCCTCTTCTTGTTCCTTGGGCGTGATTTATGAATTTTCTTTTTTCGGGCTCCCTTTTTTCTTTTAAACAATATGAGGTGATTTTTCCCCCTATTTGTACAACAACACCCCAACCTCCTCCCCCCCCCCTCCCTCCCCCTTTTGGAACAAGCAACTGGCCACTCCCTTTTAGTCTTCTTCTCCGGAGTCAAAAGGATCGGGAGCTTTTTTGGCGCGTACTTGAGGGCCTTCCCTTAATTTTTTACTCAGACGAATCTTGGGTTTGGTCCTTTTCCGTAAGGTTCTTCCCGAAGAACAGACTCCCAGCCTGCAAGCTTGGAAAGAATTCTTTCCTTCAATGTTGTGTCTGGATTCTGCTCTGGAAGATTGCTGTCTCTCCCATGCCGGCAGACTGGCCATTTTCCCCCTTTTTGAGCCCCCCCCCCCCCCCCTCTAACGGAACGGCCCGTATTCTTTCTCCTTTTTAAGACAGTCGATTTTTGTTTTTTTTTCTTCATGTTCAGTTTTCTCAACCATTTTGATTCAACAGTCCTTCTAGCCCCCTTCAATCCCTTTTTTTTCCCTCCTGAACGACTTTATAGCCATCTCTAGAAATGGTTCTAGCCTCCAATATTCAACCTTCATTTACCCTCCCCCCCCGTATTATCGCGTTTTCCTGGGTTTTCGCGGCGATTCTGTGAATGGAGTCTTTTAGGTTCTCCCTTATCAGACTTTCTTGGTGCGACGACCTTTTCGACCCCCTTAACGTCCTGATGAAAGACGAGGGTGGTTAGCTTTCCTTTTTGGACGGAAGATTTCGAATTAATTCCCCCCCTGAGTTTTTTATTTAATTAAAGGTTGGTGTTGATCTCGACTTCTTTCTCCCAGATTGAATTCCCCTGAGAATGAAGAGGATTTGCCCGCGGTTCTGGATACAAGGAAGATTATGGAAGCCCCTTTTCGCCTCCCCCCCACTTAGTTTTTCCCCCCCCCTTTTCCTCCCTTACCACCTACAGTTCATTCTCTCTTCTCCCCATAACTCCAGACGGAAAAAGCTATCACCGTCTTCATATTTTTTTCTCTATTGAGGAAGAACCCTTCCCATTATTCGTTTGAAGATGGGAGATCCCCTTTCCTTTCTGCTTCCTCTGGGTATACGGACTGTCCTTTTTCCCCCTGGCATTTCCTAAAAAGGGCGCTCACACCTAAACTGGAAGCGAACTTACCCTTTCTCGCCTTTTATTGTTTTTAGCTGGGTGGAGCCCTATGGCTTTTTTCTTTTCAATCCCCTGGAGCCCCACGGCGGCAAGGAGCACCCGCCCCCTTCTTTCCCTCAATCATTTTACAAACCGAGGGATGACGTTTTTATCGGCCGATAAAATTATTTTCTTCCCCCACTTCCCCAGGCTAAGCTTTAAACTTCCCTCCCCCCAATCCTTTTGCCGCAGACCCGAACCCTTCTCTTGTCACTCATTCGGCTTGGATGGTGCACGCCCTTCGTGTGTGGGAGTGAGTTCCAGACTCTCTATTTGTTTCTTTACCTTTGCTGACTCTTTCTTTTCCCCGACCACGGAGAACAAATGTTCTCTTTCTCCCCGACTGATAAGGGGAAATGTATGAGTGTCTTAACCCTGGGATGGTCCTCTCCCTTAGTTCCGCAGAAGTAGGCCTGGTCTCCTTCCAATTAGGATCAGCGGGTTTATTTCTTCCACCTCAGAGGATTTTGGAGTTGCTTCCCTTCATACTTTGTTTTTTTGTCACCTTTTTTTACCTTCCGGCTGGGGGCCGGCACGAGCGCCCCCTTAGATTCCCCCCCCACGTGAGAAACATCCCTCCTGAGTAAGCGGACTATTCGACTCACCTCTCTCCTGTTTTAGCCCGAAGACCTTCCCCCCTTACGCAATGCCCTCGGATCTCATTTCGTAGATGGTGAGTGTTCTGTTTCTCATGTAAGTAGCGCGCCCCTTCCTCTCGATACGTTGTTGTGTTGATACTACTCCTCTCGGGTCCGCCTGATCCCCCCGGCTTAGCCCCTCCCCCACACATGCACCATCTAAGAAATAAAGTCTTAATCTCGCGAATTGCGCGAGTTCCTATTCATCGAAGTGAAGTACGGCTGAATCTCCTTTTCCTGTTTCCCCCCCCCGAGCCCGCCGTACGGCGCTCGATGCTGGTCCCCCCGTAACGTTCACCACCATCGGTAATAGTGAAAATAACTGGCCCCCTCCAGAGGCCTGGAAAATCAAACCACCACCTCTCCCCTTTTTGAAGGCCCCTCTGATCACCCCGCTGCTCCTCCCTTTTGCAATCGGTAATCACTCCCTTTCACTGTTCCCTTTCCTTGCCTAGACCGGATTTATTTCCCTTTGAAAGAAAAGCTTCCTTTATTCCGACTGGGCCATGGGCACCTTTCCCCTTTTGGCGCGAGCACCTGTATGCTCGCACTTATTCTCTTTTTTTTTTCCTCCTGTAGCTTTTTCAGTCCCCCTCCCCGGACCAAACACTTGGGTGCTTTTCAACCCCCCCCCTCTTTACCCTTCACCGCCCACCACCTCTTTTCCCCCTCCCCCTGAAGGTCATTCTTTAGTTGTTTTTTCTTCCGTTGGACTCGTTGCCAGACGTACGTCTAATTGTTTTTTTTTTTTTCTTAAACGGCGATACTCCTTTCTGGTCCAGCAAAGAGTTGGTCCTTCCCCCCCTCCTCTTCTGCGCCCTCTGTTGAAACTTTTTTTCTTTCCTTTTCCCACTATGGCTGGTGCTTCCTGTGCCGTTTGACCCTGGGCCTTTTTTTGGACTGGCCAGATAACTTTCCTCCCCCCCCAACTACCTTCCGTTTGCCCCCCCCCTGCTTTCCTTTTGCCCCTAACGACCATTTTCGCCTTGTCCCTCGCCTTTGAGGAGAAACTACTCACTTACGGAGAGCACCACCTCATTACCCCTTTTCCTTTTCGGATTTTGAGCCGACTTTTCTCTCCCTTCAACCAGGACTATTGGCAGTTCTGCTTTCTAGACCCCTCCCAGGTATGTAATCCCTCTTTTCGGGGCCGGCTATAAGAGCACTAGCCATTAATCGCTGTATTCTCCCGATGGAAGACCTTTCCTTTTCTGAGTCCATTGTTTCACAAGAATGTATGGAATATAACCTGTAACTCGGGGGGAACCAATAAGCGCATTTTTTCAGAGCCTTGCAATTTTTCTCCCCCTTGCTTTCCCTTGAGGGGGTCTCTATATATTTTCCTCCCTCTTGTTTTTTGTTGATCCTTCGGTCAATAAGGCTACAAGCTTGCTGTTTTCCCAAATGCCCTTTTTTCCCCTCCTTGTTAAGTTTTACCGATGGGATATTTCCAGTGTTTTTCCCACGGCCTTCCATAGGGAGAAAAGTTTCACTCCCCTTTTCCCCTTATTCTCTCTGCTGAGCACAGTCCTCCAGTTCCCCTCTATAACCTTTAACCTGAAGGAATATTGAGGCTCTGCTTCCCCTCACTTTCTCGTTGATCACTTCGGCATATGCAGTTTAGGACTTCTTATTCGGAAGTGGAGGAGACTACTCTCCCCCCTTCGATTACACCGACTGGTCGTACGTTTCCCCCCTCTTTCACCTCCGTGCGGAAGGTGAGTTTGGTTTCTTTGGAGCGATGGCCTTGATGCCAGTCTTTAGAGCCCTGCAACGGCGCCAGGAGCACCAGCTCTTTCCCCTCACTCCCCCCTTATTTCCACCTCTTTTCCTCCTTCTCGCGCCATTATTGCTGCCAAAACGACCGATTGTATCTCCCCTTTTTCAAGTTCGCAAATTACGCGGAAGCTGTTTTTCACGCCCCCCTTTCTACTTTCCAAAGCCTTATTTTATTCCTATTTTCTCCAGGCGTTTCTTTCGAGTGTTCTTTTTGCTGTTACACCGCGGTTCGGTGACCTTTGTTTTTTTTTTCCCTTTAATACTAACGACCCCAACGAGACCTCCTTTAAGTTATAGCAGAGGGCCCTTCCGGGTTCCTTCTTCCCCCCTGTTGCCTAACTTTCAGCGGTGCTTTTTTTATCCGCGTCTGGTCGCAGCCGTAGTTTTGCTTCTTTCCCCGATTCACTTAGGATCACGCTTTTTGGCTTCGTCGAGTCCTTTTGGACCTCTCTGTCCCTCGATATTTTTTTGTTTTCTTTTCTTCCCCCCCCCGTGAACCGCTGGCGTGTTTTATTTTCCCCCTTCGATTGAGCTGCCAATAGCCCTTCTTCAGCGGACTGTCTTTTTTCTTTCTGCTTTCTGCCCCCCCCTCTCCCACAATCCCTTGTTTTTCACTACTCTTCGGATCAATTTATGGTTGCTTTTCCTGTGCTGACTCCTCGAGCACTCTATAACTCTATTCTTCCGTTTTTGTTGAGAGAGCTTTAGTATCTTACTAGATCGGCGTCCTCCCCCCCACCCCCCACATCTGCCCCCTATATTTTTCTTTCACAGCGGTGAGCCCTTTTTCCTTGAATTGATTCTGGAAATCCATTTTCCCACTCTTCCTCCCTCCCCTAAGTTTCAGCTTTCATCCCTGTTATTGCTTTTTTCACGAAGTATCGCCCCCCTATTAGTTCCCTCTTCGTCCAAAAAAAAGCATTGGAAATAGGGTCATTCCATTTTTTCCGACTCTTTCCCTTTAACCCTTCTTCCCCCCTCCTATTTGGACTGTTTGCCCCTTAGTTCCCTTTTTCTCCTTGAGTGTGCAATATTTTCCCTTTCAATGTTTTGAAGGATGAGAACTTCCCTTGATTTTCTCCACCGGCTTCCTTAGGCCTTTTTTTCCCCCCTTCCCCGACCGGAACATTTCACCTTTGATTTGTATAATTTGGGGTCGTGCTTCTCCTTTTTGCGTTCCCTTTGGATTTCCATTTTCCCTTCACACCCTCTTTTGATCCCCCTCTTTTCCCCACCACGCCCACGGCCGTCCCATTACTTTCCCCCTACCAATCAGAAAGCTCAGATCTTCCCCGGTGAAAAGGATAGGGCACTTTTCTTCCCTTTTCCCCATCCGTAAGCGGGTGGACCCCTTTTTTGGCTGCCTGACCCTTCTCCAATCGGATACCGAATCTGTCGGGCCTTCTTCCCCCGAGTCGATGCAGCCAACTTCGTCCACTTTTTTTTTCGTGATTGTCAACGATGGATGGGATGGTGATCTTTCTCCCCCCTTTGGTTGGCTTCTCTGTTTCCCTTGCATCTTCTCCTGCTCCAACCATCTACCACCTGTCCGGTTCTTCACATTAGAAGGGCTGCCCCTTTCCATTTGATTTTGTCCCAGTCCGCTTGCCAGCTTTAGTGAGAGAAAGTGGATTCTTTTTCTCGTGGATCTTCGAATCCGTACTTTAGGACCGCTCTCTTTCTCCTATAATTTCTCCCCCCTACTGAGGTCCCCTTTCTTTTTCTTCAGAAATTGACCCCCCTTTTCATTTACCCGGCGGTGTTCTCCTTTTTTCCAAGGCGGAGGCGGTGTTTTGTCGAGATCTGGAAGGAGTTTTTGGTTTCCTATGGAAGCCTGCATGGACGTGGTGCGAGACTGTTTACAGTCCTTTTCATCGGTACCCTGTACAAGACCGCGGGGTGTGATCACTTTTTGAATTTTCTTTCTGTTCGATGTCGACCCCCTTTCATCCCCCCCCCATTCCCCTCTTATTCTTTCTTATCTATTCTCCTCCTTTTGAGAATTCCCGCAGAACGGAACCTGGTTTCCCCCTGTAGTCCCCCCCCCCCTCTTTCCCCTCGCGCGGCGAAAACACGACGTCTGGTCTCCTTTACTTTCTTAGGAAGTCAGAAAAGTGAAGCACACCTTCTTGATCTCTTTCTTCCCAGTGCACATTGCCCTCTCCAGGATTTTTTCCCCCCTACGACAGCGGCCACCCGCTCTACCCTCCCTGTCATTATGCGGAGATCTGAGCGACCTTGGGGGAGAATGGAGAGCAATCGGTTCAGTCTCCTGGTCGTCGGGTTTCTGTCCCCTTATCGTTTTCTCACTTTCTCTCCAGGCCGCTTTCCCATCTCTTTTTTTTTCCCAAGCGGTCCATGCGAATGCCGTGCCTTTTGGTGGTAGATTTGGTGGGCGCAGTAATTGCTTTTTCCCTTTGGCCGTTTTTCCCCCTTGAAAGAGTCCCATGCACCTTCCTCCCTCTCAAACGCCCCTCTTCCCCGGTCACTACTTCTTTTCCAACCTCTTCCTCAATTTCTCCCTTCTTCCTCGCCACTTTTCTTGATGACAAACGAACCTTTTGATCGGTTCAAGTTTCTTCAAGTCAGTCCTCCCCCTTTCTCTCCGGTCTGGCCAAACCTATCTTCTCTTCCCCTTTTACCGTCTCTTCCTCGCTTCTTGCAGTTGCTTGTTCCGTATTTTTTTCTTTGGTTTTGATCACCGCAGATGTGTTTCCCCACGGCGTCGCCAAAAAGCACGACCCCCACTCCTCAAATCAGTAGAGCATCATTTTTATTTCTCGCTTTTACATGTACCGCAGTGCTACCCTCTTTTTGCCTCCTTTTCTCCTTAAGCGTCCCAGAGTTTAGTCGTTTTCACCGATTTTTTCACACTTCGGATCTCCCTCTTCCTTCCACCGTCGAGGATTTTTTTGATTTTCCCCCTGCCTACGAATTGCGCTTGATTCTTTTTTTTTCCCCGATGCCGAGTGGTCGTTCCTTCTTTCGATATGCGTGCCCCCCAAGCTCACCTCTTCCGCTTAAATTCTCTGTTGCTGGGTATTGGCCCCTTACCCTTCTCCCTGCCCCTTAGGCTAATTTCTGCCTTTGGGATGGCAGGGCGACGCCTCCCTTTTCTATCTCTTCATCATCCTCCTTTGTTTTTTTTGTTCCTTCTATCTTAGCGCTCTTGTCATTCCACACCCACATCTGCACCTCTACGTTCTTGTCTCTCCCCCTTAGGTGTGCATATCGCCATGAATTGCTTCCCCCCCCTCTTTGTAATCCTCGCGAATGAATTCCTCTTCATGCTTTCCTGTTCTCTTTGCAGATCGCCGATGTGCCCAGATTTCGCATAGGGAATTTGTTCCCCCCCAATATAGGAAGGAACCGCGTTTTCCACTTTCCCCCACCATCCGAGATTGTTGCCCCCCGTTCCCACCCCCCCTGTAATTACTTTTTTTCTCCCCTAAGCTTGATAATTTCCCCGGCTCCTAGGAAATGCGGGCACTGTCATTCATTCCCCCCTCCTTCGATCCGGCTGCTCACGGATTTGTTCTCCGTTGGTTTTTTGTCTTTGTGTCTTGGCTGTCCGCCGTTAAAAGGAAACACCCTCTGCTTTTTTCCCCCGGAGTTATTCCCGCACGGCCCCCCTACAGTCCCCACCAACCTCAACTTCCAAGTTCCAAGACTCATCTCTTCGTAATCCAGGCTTTGCCCAAAGGATAGGTTATTCTTCTCAAGCCGCGGAATTGCGGTTGACTTCCCTTTTAAGGATACCGAATATGTTTTTCCAGCCCTCCTTTTCCCATAGTCATCTACCCCCAACCCCCCCCCCTGCCCCTCCTCCCTCCCCGGTTCCCTCCCCTTCCCCTTCCGCTGGGCTGGTGATCCTGGCCTTGCTGGTCTTCTTTCCCCAGATCAAGTCACACGTGCGTCCCCCCCCCCCCCTACCAGATAACCCGGTCCCCGTCATATTTCCCCTTCCGCCTTTCCGAAAGATTCGATTTGTAACGTGTTTTGCTTTTAGAGCAGGTGGAAGTATTTCTTCCCCCTTTCTTCCTTCAAGCCACCAGAATCACGTCAGTTGGCTCCCCTTTCCTCCGAACCTTCTAGCCCTCTCTTCCACTGACTGGCCTTCCTTTTTCCTAGCAGCCTTGAACCCATTAATTACCAGCGGTTTCTGATGTGGAGTGCTAGAGCTCCTTTCGGAGTCTGGGTCAGGATGGTCTCCATATTTTTCTCGGACGGTTTGGCGAAACCGTCCCATCCTCGTCTGGATCAACTCTTCCCTTCCCAGACCCTTGGTGATTAAGTCCCCCCCTCTCCCTGACTACTTGTATTAATTGAAAATTAAGTGGGAGGGATTCTTCCCTCCCCTTTCTTTGTTGAGGACCGCGTCACTTCTTTCCACTCCGTCTTTTCCCTCTTTACTCCTTCCACCCCGACGTCTGGTACAGGACTTTACCGAGTTTCTTGACTTTTTTTCCCTTTACAAACGAGACAGGATGCTTCCCATCTGACCCCTCCTCACAATTTCTCCTCCCTCTCCCCCGTCTCCGATTGCCCACCGCGATAGACCGCTCCGGGTTTCTCTTGAGCCGCCTGCCCATTTCTCCGGTGTTTATTTTTATTTTTTCTCCCCCCCGTGCATTGGAAGCCGACTATTAGGGGTCCGAGTTTCTCCAGACATTCAACCTGCTCCCCGGTGCGCTGTACACCCCTTGGATTTTTTCTTGCTTCCCATGCATGCCCCGTGCCGTAAGTGTTCTCTTTTTTGTCTCGATTTACCTTTAATGGACCCCCTTCGCCCTCCTGAGCCCCGCAGGCGGTTCTTTGGAGCACCAGCCCGCCCTGCGTCCACCGTACCTTCCTCCCGGGTTCGCCGTTGGCTGTATTCGTTTCGACAACCCAGATAGGTATCGCGCTTTTCTCCCTTCCTCCCCCAGCCAATTACGCGGCCGTATTTTTAACGCTCACTCCTTAATGAAACTCTTAGAGCCCTCCCCCCTTTTGCGTTTTGTGCGGCGGCGGCTCTCCCCCCCTCCTTCCTGTGTTCAACTCCCACCCCCCCAGATGTTTCAGGTGAACGGGTTCTTTTTCCGTTACCCTTTCTCCCCCCCCTTTAATATAACGACCCCCAGACCCCCCGAGCCATCCAGGTTAGCCGCGGGCCATGTTTTGGCCTTTTTCTTGCCCCATTGCATAAAGTTTGGCTCCTTTTTCCGGTCTTGTCGTCTTAGTTTTTCCTTTCCCCCCCAGTTCACACTTATTGATTCCTGGTTTTTCAAGCTTTCTTTTGGAGTGGAACATCCGGTCCTTCTCTCTGTCTTGTGTCACGATTACGACTGGTATGGGCCGCATAGATTTTTTCCTTTGATGCCCCAAAGAGCAAAAGATCATGAAGGGCCCTTCTGCTTGGTCCTTTGAACTCGAGCCACCCCTTCTTCCTTTGAGACTCTTAAACGTCACGGCTTTCTCCCCCTCTTTTTTCCTCTTGTTTTTTCTGGGGATGAAGCAGATCTTTTCCCCTTTCCTCTCAGTTGTTGTTTTTTTCGCTATCTTTTGAGGTCGATAGGATTCAGTCCCCCCTTTTTCCCACATCTGATCTACGAATTTTAACTTAAGTTTTCCTTTCCTTCCCTCCCATGGATTGAATAGGGAAATTAACCCCAAGCTCCTTCCTTCCCCGCGCCGTTTCCTATGAAGCTGGATCTTTTTTTCGCGTTTTCACCTTAACCATAGCAGCTTCCCGCTCTCTCTTTCCCCAGCGCATCGTTCATTTTTCAAATCCTCCCCTCCCCCTATTTTTAATTATCGAGGGGAAATCCCCTTCCTTTAATAATGTGCCCGGAACGATTCTCCCCTCTTGTTAATCCTTGTGAATGACCCTCACTTCCTCCCGACTCTGGATCTGACCAGCCCCTTTCCCCCTTTTCTTTTCTTCCGGGAATTGTCCTTTCCACTTTAGGAATGTCTTCCCACGGATTTTATCCTTTTGGTCGTGTCCCTTTTTTTTTTTAGGTTGTCAGCCGCACCGCCAACCTTTTTTTTCTTTTTCCCGATTATGAAGCACACCCTCCCCTCGTTTTTCACCAGAACACCTTCTTCCCCTCCAGATTTCTTAGGAGTTGTTCCAACTTTCCGGCCTTTGACAAGACGGCGCGGAATTGTTTGCTAATTGAGAGGGACCGCCCATACGAGGTAAGTTTGTCCCCCCCCCGATAGAAGATATCCTTCCCCCTTTTTCCCTGTTTTCAAGAAGGTGCCTGTCCCGCTGGCTTTTTTTTGTCTTGATGTTCTTTTTCCTGGGACTTAACTTTTCTTTTAACCATCGGCCAACCCATCTTTTCCCCCAGTTTTCCCTTTTCGTCCCGCAGTCCCTTTCTCATGGCCCCCCCTCCGGACGAGGTCGATTTTGTACAGCGCCCTTTTTTTTCATGGGTTATTACTAAATCTTTACCCCTCCTTTTTCAGAATTTTGAAGTGCTAGCAACCTCTCCCCTTAGGACCTTTTCCCGTCTTCCCTGCACGAAATATTGAACCCTCCCCATCCCTTATCGCGGGTTCCCCTTGCTCTTTTCCCTCTCTCTTTAAGTCAGGAGTTATGGGTTCCTTGGTCTCTGATGGAAGAGACTGGCACGTTTCCTTACCCCTTTTCTCAGACGTCTGAACCCCCCCCCCCAGTTTAACGTTTTCCCGTCACAGATTGAGCCATCAGCCCTTTCGCGGGGACGAGCACTTTGACTTTCTCCCTCTTCTTGTATATTTTCAATAACCTCAGTGTTGTTGTGTGATCCCCCCTTTCAATGCTTTGTAAAAGCTTGACGTCCGACGAACTTTCTTGCTGCCCCCCCCGGTTTTTCTTGATTCCGATGGGTTGATATTCCCTCCTCTTTATTTTTCCCCTCCACAGGGAGGATGATTAGTAGGAGACCCTTTAATTTGCCCCCTTCTTTCCCTGCTCTCCCTGTTGAGACAAGAGGAACCACGCGTCTTCCCCCCCCCTTTTCAGAATTTTTTTAATATTGCGGCTTTTTCCTTACCCTCCATTTCTCCTGGTCTCTCATGGCTTCTTTTATCTTCGGACAATTAAGGGATTCGGGGCGGAAGATTCCACATGGCCTCCCCCCTTCCTCTGCCCCAACGCATGGTCGTACTTTTCCCACCCCTCGGGCCTTGCTTTTTGCATTGCCGCCTTCCCGGAAGGGTCGAGTTTCTGTGTTTTTCTCCTCTTCTTGATTGAAAGTCTGAGTTCGAAGATGCCACGTTGGCCAGAGACAGCCCCCTCTGACATCTCCATTATTCCAAACCTCTTTCGGTCCTCCTTTCAATCGTTTCCTCCATTGCTGCAAACGGACCATTTTCGCCTCTCTCTTCCTCCTTCCTTTCTCCAGATTTAAGCGGAGTATGGAAACCTCCCCATTATTAATTTCTTCAGAGATGGCTGGGTTTTTTAACTTTCTTTGCGGATTTTTTTGTGAGTTCAAGTCCCTTTTTCTTGTCTTTCCCCTTTTTAACGCATGACGCCCGAGTTCCTACCCTCCCCCTACCAAAGGTCCACAACAGTTTCTCTTTCTTACGCTTTTGCCTGCTAAGTTGGCCCTTTGCCCCCCCTTTGGGACGGTTTTTCAGACGTGGTCGCGCCGCGGAATGGCTGTGCCCCCCGTCTTAGTCAGAGGGTAAGGATTTCTGCCCCCCTTTTTGGTTTTTTTGGCCCCGCGCTTAATGAGATTTTTAGGGCCTTTTGCTTGTCCCGACTTCTGGGGCCCATCGAGCGCATCCTTTTTGATCTTCTTTTTCCCCCCCCCACTATAGCAAACCATAAGTCATGATGAGAGGCTTGACTCCTCTCAACCCAGGTCTGACAATGCTCACCTTTCGTCCTTTTTTCTCCCCTTCGTAGCTTTTCCGATGGGATGGTTCAGGTTTTCGTTAGAATATATATCTCTTCTCCTTCCCTTTTTTTTCGAGCGATGAGATAGAGTCTCCCCCTCCCCCCTTCCACCTTACCCCATCTGACCCCCCGTTCCCCGCGAGTGAGAATGTCATCTCGGACTTGGCACTTCCCCCAGAATCTATTCCCCCTCAGGCTTTACAGTGGAATAGTTAGAGTGGGAACAGATTTCGGAGGCCAACAAAATCTTCTTTCTTCCTTGTGCCCATAAGCAGACCCCCCTCTCCCCTTTTTTCCCCTTCCTCTGTGTTTCCCAAATAATATCCTTTTTGGCCTGGCCACACTCTGATCCCTCCGGGAATCCCCCATCTTGACGGATGACTCCTCCGCTTTCCCAGCCCCTTTAATCCCCTTCCTTCAATGAGGAGACGGTTGCGAGTCCTATTACCGGTTCGTTTCCATTTTTCCTGGTCCGTAAGAGTGTCAAATTCCCCCCCATCTGCCTTTTTCCTTTTCCCCACCCCACGACCACTACTTTTCTTCCTAAGGCTCCTCCCAGACCTATAGAAGAGGCATGAATATTTTTGGAACCCCTTTCTCTGCTGTTCCCAGAGGCCTTTTTTGGTTCTCTGACCATAGTTTCTCGATACCCTGCCTTAGTTTTTTCCGAAGAAGGGGATCGCTTTTCCCCCCCCTTAGCCGAGGTTGGTAAATTTCCATTTTTTTGCTGGGTTCTCCTTTCCCTTGGGCTATTACTTGGGAAGGTTTTCCTTTTCTCCCTCGCCCCCCTACCACCAGCTCACCTCGGCACTATTCGCCTGGCCCGCCCGATTTTGTCCCCAGCGCGGCCTTTGGTTTCGCGTTTTTTAATCGTCTCACTCGCGGCTTTCCCCCCGATTCTTTCGCAGATGCCGAAGGCCTCGCCCCATCCTATTTGAAAGGGAGTTATGCTCAAGAGTTTGCCCCTTCCCCCGCAGGGTGTCTGCGGGTTGCCTGCTTGCTTCCCCCCCTGTCGGTCCCTTTTGTCCGAGTATGGGCTTGACTGGTCCTCTTTCTCTTCTGGTGCTTACAATTGGCGGACCTATATGACCCTTACCAGAACGCGGGTTTCCCCCAGCCCCTCCCCCCTGCATCCTCCGGGACTGCAAGCTTGTAGCTTTTCCCTTTCCCGACCTTCTCCCCCAGTTGTTTGAGAGAGATCCAGCCTCACGTTTTTTCCCTGCAATTTTTTCCCTGTCCCTTTGGAAATGCGCGGATGGTGACATTCTGGTCCCCTCACCTGGAATATCCCCTCTTTTTGTCCTCCCCCTAGAGACCTTTCAGGGCTCCCCCAGTCCCTCCCAATAACCCTTCTACGCTCGGAGCACCGCCGAAAAGCTTCCATCCCCCTTTAAATGACCCTGGTTCAATATTGCGTTCCTGAGCCTCCCTTCTTCATTTTTGGAGAGATGTCCCTCTGTCCCCCCTTCTCCCTTCCCGAAAGACGGGAGTAGGGGCTCTGAATCTTTGTCTCCTAATTAAACCCTTGGCTCCTCGCCTTCAACTCATGTCTTCCGGGGAACTCTGCCCTTTTTGTCTAGTTCCTTGAGAGTGGCCTGTTTTATTTATGTTCCTCTTGAATTGATCTGGACAGGCCTTTCCCCCCAGGCCTTCTCCCCCCTGTCTCCAGGAGAACCAGTTTCCAATCTTTTTCTATCCCCAAACGAGGGCGTCGATTCTACTTTAGACCACACTTCTTGATGACACCCCTTCCATTATCCTCGATTAGACTATTCAAAGTTTTCAGTTTTAGTCCTCCCTCTTAGTATGGAACAGGCACCTCTTCCTTTTCCCCTGGAATTATTATGACATCTTTCCTTGGCTTTTCCCTGGTTCCAAGACTTTTCTTGCGTTTTCCTTTTCTTTTAACCAGAATATGCGTTAAAGATAACTGTTTATTCTTAAGTGGTAGACATTTATGACCCAAATCAGTGGCGCTTCATCCAGTTTTATTCTCCAGTTCATTATGAATGCCTCCCCCTTTTCGTCCCCTTTTGCTGGCCCCTTTCGGTAAGACGTCGGCCCTTTGACCCTCTCCCCAATTCGGCGAGGGTTTCAGATGAAAGGACAAAGTCCCAAGGGGATGATGGGTCTTATTTTCACGTCTTACCTCCCCGTGTCGTTTTCCGCATAGAGCGCATCGGCTATTTGTTCCCCTTACCAACTCTAAAGCAGCGGCCAGTCCTTGAGATGCTTGAGGGTTATCCGTCTCCCCCTTTTTGAAATCACCTCCTCCCCCCACTTCGGCTATCCAATTTCCTATGTGTAGGGTTCAGGGCTGCTAGTTCTCTCTATATCTTTTAATACTGTTGTTTTGATGATCGAGAGGAGCCGTCTTCCCGCGCCCCTCCGAACCCAACCTCCCTTCACCCCCTTCCTACCTTTCCCCCCTTCGTTTAGCATTTCATAGAAATTGACTGCTCCCCCAATTACCCCGAATAGACTCCTTCGCCCTTTCTTTTCGATTCTTGTTTCTCTTTTCCCAAGCTCTCTGATTTCGCGATTCGTCCCCCTCCAGTTTATCGTATTTTACATCCCAAGCCCGCCAATACCCCATACTTCCCCCATCACAACTCCTCCTTTTGTATTTGCACTTCCCCTCTGATACAGCGTTGGCCCCCCCTGTTCTTCCCCCTGCATGTCCTGGGCGAACCTGCCCTTTCTCTGACCAGCCCCGCCACCTCCCCCTCCCATACCATGTCCCGGAGTTTTTGCTTTTCCCCCATCTCGCTAATTTGTGTCTCCTTTGGTTTCCTTTTTTGATTCCACCCCTTTCCTCTTTCCGGCAAAATTCTGCGGAGATCTTTAACAAGATTCTTTCGCCCCTCTCCCCCCCAGGTGAAAACCGAACTTCCCTTCATTCCCTCCGGTCCTAATAAGGCGTTGGAAACTCTCGGTCTTGATCTTCCCTCCCGCGGATTGCGGGCTTCCATTTTCCTCCTCCCGATAATAATCTGGTACGTTTAGATATCGACTCCCTATCCTCCCAAAACGCTTCCGCCCCCCCTCTTTTTGACCTAGGTCCTGTCGCTTGGTTTTTTTCCCTACAGTGGAGTCTTCATTCTCAGACGGCACATTCCCCTGCCCCTCCCCATCTACCAACAGCTTTTTTTTCCCCTCCCCCCTGCTTCTTTTTTCCCCGGACGACCCCGATTTTCCTTCGTCCTGGGAGGAGAGCAATGAAGCTCACCCCCGTTTCTCTCCCCTCATTCCTTCCGGGTTCCTCATTCTCGCCATCTCTCCCACCGGTCGAAATTATTTCTTTCAATCTATCATAGTGAAACTTCATTTACGGGTTTTGTCTTATAGAGGGTTCCTTTTGCTTTTGTGTTTTTACACGCGCCCTGAGATACTGGCGTCCTTTTACCAATGTCCTGGTTCCCGATGGAAGCCCTCTTAGTCTTTTTTGTCCCATTTCGTATGGAATATCCCATATTCTGTACAAGACCGTTTTGTGGATCAGCCCCATTTTCTTTGCTTCCCTTTCCTTTTAGCCCCCTTCCTTTCAATTTTTCCCCTTGACCTTCCCCCGGGTTTCCTTCCTCCTAATCAGTTGTTTCTCTCTCCCTCCCCTCCTTCATGGTCTTTAGGCTACAAGCTTTACCGGACCTTCTGATCCCCCAGACTTGGTACCTCCTTCCTCTTGTCAGACATATTAATGTCAGCCCCCCCCCCTTTCCCTCTGCCCTTTTCTTTATGACCAGTCCGCCCATTGCCATAAAGTCCCCCTCGAGCCGCCGAACCCCGTGCAAGGACACGATGATTAAAGTCCTCCCATCTCTTCCTGCTTTCCGAAATGCTTTATAAGGTGGGGAGATTTTTTCTCTCCATCATTCTTCTGCGGCTTTACGATTCGGGGCTCCGGACGCGTGGAAGCCCTCCCCCCTAATCACCGGCCGAGATTTACCCCAATCTCCTTTTCCGGTGCACAAAGAGGGAAATGCGTCTGCCCTCCCCTCAGCATGGTGAGACTGGTGGTCGCTGTTGTTTTTCCTTTTTTCTGGCAGTCTGCCGTCCCGGCCCTCCAATGCACCGGAGAAAGTGACCCCCCTTCCCTTGACATTCAATACCTTTCTTTCCCCCCTCTCTTGCGATCCCTGATTCCTCCCCTTTCCCCCAGACCAAGATGCGGCTCTTCATGCCTTCAAAAGTAAGCCGCATGTCCCCTTCAACGAAGATCCCGCCCAAAAACGCCATTCCCCCGCTATTGGGTGGAAGTTGAGGGTTCAACGTTAGAGTTCAATTTATATGGTAAGATCCGCCGTTTTCTTTGCCTTTCGAAGGTAGCACATTTCTACCTAAATTACCCACATCCGAGCATCCGTTTTCCCTCCCCTAGTCTTTTCCCCGGACATTGTATGAAGCTGCCTACCTGATTTTTTGAGTAGAGTCTCTCAGTCCCTTTTTTCTCATTTTTTGCCTTCACCGCTTTTCCCCCCCTTTTCATGGCCAGGCCACCCAGCTCTTCTTTCTTTTTCAACCGCGCGGTAATTCGCACGTGATGAACGATGCCTTTGAGTCTCCCTCTTAGAGCATCTTCGTCATTCCCTTCCCCCCCCTTTTGAACAGATCAGATTCGATGCTGACTGCTTCCCGGGGTATGACCATTCATTTCCCCGAGCTGAACCCCCACTTCGGCTTTTCTTTTTCCCCTCCTCTGTGGGATGGTTCAGGGCCTTTACCTCTCTCCTGGAATCTTCTATAGCTCTTATCTTGTTTCTTCTTTTTGATATTGAGAGGAGAGTTTGCTTCCTCCTCACCCAATCACCCCCCCCATCTTCCCCCCACCCCTTTTTTCAATTCTAAAGCAGGAGGTGAGCCCTTTTCAGTTTTTTCCTTTTTCTCGGGTCAACCCCCTCAAGAATACTGGTCCCTGATCATGGCCTATGTTTCGAGTTCCCTTATCCCCACCCGTTTAGCTTCTCTCTTTTTTCCCAACCTAGCGGCGTAATCGTGACCTCCCAACCACCCCCCCCCTCTTTCAATCCTAGGGTCCCCCAAATTCCCGTGGACCCAACTTCCCTCTTGTACCGAACGTGCCCCCCCCATCGGTGAATACCCCAAGAAATGACGACGTTTTTCTTTACTTCCGAAAGAAGGATACACTGCACTTCCCTTTAAATCCCAGGACCTGCTGCCCCTTTTGCCGGCCCTTGGTTATAAGTTGTTTTTCTTTTCCCTTTCCTCTGGCGGTTTCCGCCGTTCCCGGTCCCCCCATCTGTTCTATTTTCACCATCTCTTAACGCACACGACCCCCACGGTTTTCCGCAACTGCACATCCCTCCTGAATCGGTCCTTTAATAGTGGCGTTTTCCCCTTCTCTTTGATTTTCAAGAACGGCCGCTTTTCTTTTTCTTCCTCGGAATTAAGCGCTTTTACGTCTTTTTTTTCACAGCAAGAATGAACTGAGACGATCATCCCCCCTTTCCCCCCCCGACAGCGGTTGGAAAGCATGTAGTTCTTGATGATGAGTGATAATGGAACTCTCCTTTTCTTCCGGGTTCCGCAGACTGGTCACCCCCCTGGCCCTTTGTCCGCCCAAATCCCCACCCCCCTTACGGACTGGTTCTGGAAAGCTTTTTCCTGACCAATTGTATCAGCGCGCCCTTGGTTTCAGACGCCCTTTCCTTCCCCTCTCCGGATGAGCCACGAATCACCCGTCCCCTTTTTCCCCTCTCCCCTCTCCATCTCTCCCACGGGCCCTTTTTAATTTTCTTCCTCTCCTCAATCCCCCCTCATTTTACAGCGGTGATCGCTTTTTTTTGCGGCTTTTTCCCCGCTCTTGGATCCCGGGGGACTGGTCTCCGACGGTCAATCCTTTTCTTTTCCCCAGACCTTTGGCGGACAGAATCGGATTACCCCCTCTTTTTTTTACAGATGGGTTTCTCCTCCCCCTCTCTCCCGCGTTTTAATTTGGAAGCTTTGTAGCAATTAATTGACCCCCC